>Ga0114922_10001666_pt1 | contig 21022 bp, 20 predicted proteins | sample AartaG_FD_100975 | JGI IMG/M metagenome (GOLD analysis project Ga0114922, IMG submission 100975) | Deep subsurface microbial communities from Aarhus Bay to uncover new lineages of life (NeLLi) - Aarhus_00045 metaG | ecosystem: Environmental > Aquatic > Marine > Oceanic > Sediment | place...
AAGCGCCTCATCTGCGCAACGAACCGCCATTTGAGCAGAAAACCACTTGGCCATGGCGATCAGGGCGTGATCCACCTGTCCACGATCTACTGCCCAGGCAGCCTCATAGTAGAGATTTCTGGCGGCTCTGATCAGGGTCGCCATCTCTGCAATCTTGAATTGGGTCACTTGAAAAGAAGCCAAGGGAGCACTAAACTGATGTCGACCCCGTGTGTATTTGATCGATTCTTCCAGTGCCGCGCGTGCCAGTCCCACAGCTTGCCCGCAGATATGAAGCCGGGTTCTGTTAAAAAAGGCCATCAATTCATGAAATCCTTCTCCCGCCTTTCCCACTAAGTTTGAGAGGGGTACGCGAACATTGTTGAGAGAAACCTCGGCCGTGTCCGAGGCTCGAATACCCAATTTGCCTCGAATCTTGTTGGCTTCGTAACCGGGTGTGTTTGTAGCTACCAATATAAACGCATGGCGCTCGTGGCGAGAAGGATTTTCAGGCTCAGTTTGGCAAAAAACGAGGATCCAATCGGCAATGTTGCCGTTTGAAGTAAACATTTTGGAACCATTGATAACCCACACATTCTCATCCTTTACCGCCGTGGTGGTGGCACACGTCACGTCGGAGCCAGCATCCGGTTCAGTAATGGCCGTACCCATAATGGCCTCTCCGGAGACCAATTTAGGGAGCACCATTTGTTTCTGTTCCTCAGTTCCGTATTGAAGGATGAGTTCAGAGCCAAAAGTGGTGGACAAAGTGGCTTGAGCCATGCCCGGATCCACGGCCCAAAATTCTTCGTTGACCAAGCAATGCTCCATGAAACCATAACCTGCACCGCCATATTTTTCATCGATAAATATGCCCACGAAGCCCAGTTCGCATGCCTTTCGCCGAATTTCCAAGTCAAAGGTTTCCTCACGATCAAACTCAACGGCCCGATCCGGGAACTCCCCAAGGGCAAACTCCCTGGCAGCCTTTATGATGTCCTGCTGTTCCTTGCTCAATGTGAAATCCATTTTTTACTCCATAAAAAGCTCCATATGTAAGGTACGCGAATCTTTAAGAATGCGACTTTATAAGTACGTCGGAATGACTAAAGATGAAGATCAATCCCTTGATAGCGGGACAGATGGCCTTTTTTGTGAAGCCGTCAATGTTGATATGAATAACTCCATAAGATCAATTACCTTCATTTCATTTTAAACTCCCCTGTCTCTCGACTTACAAAAATGGCCGTTAAAGGTTAAAGATAACTTGAAAATACATTAGTTATTCCTTAAAAACAACAACTTAATCCGACCCCAGTCTGCCATTTTAGCACGCAATTGTTTGACGGATTTTCGTAGTATATTAATGGCCGTATTCTATGACTGTTGATAGCGAAAACCGCTCACCGGTCCATTTATGTTTAACCATTGATGAATTTGTCTAACACATGAATTTGTTCTAACCTTGACACACAAAGCCAAATTGTCTATACTCCCTTCTGCAAAGCGTCTCTTACCAAGTATTCATTATCATTAATAGAGTAAGTCTATCCTTGCGTTTTGTTTGATAAAGGAGCTTAAGCAAATGGCCACCCCTAATTATGAAAAAGAAATTATACGGGCAATAAGAGGCATTCCAAAAGAAAGCTTGCCTAAAGTTGTTGAAATAGTACACCTTCTTAAAGCCGGGATTATTTCCGAAAAACACCCGACACATGAAGTTTCAAAGAAGGAATTAAGAATGCGGACAATGGCCTTTGAAGAATTTGCCGGATCGTTCAGCAAGGTTAATAAAAAGGTTGTTAAATTCATCGCCCTATCTGATGAGATACGATATGCCGAATTTATGTGACATACCGGCTTCAACCAGGGCATTCATTGACGCAAATATTTTCGTATTTAGTGCCTCTGATAAAGAGGGAGAATCCAGCCAATTCCTAAAAAAATGCTTATCTGAGGAAGTAAAAGGATTTACCTCCGTTAGCGTTCTGGCAGAAACCTTGCACAGATTGATGATTCTTGAGGCTATCGAGAAGAAATTCATTAGCAAGAACAAACCTCTCCAAAAAATCAAGAAAAACTTGGGATTGATTACAAAACTTACGAAATATATTGAAGATGTGGAGAAAATTCTTGAAATGGGGATTGTAATCATAGACATGAGCAAAGATACTGTTTTAGAAAGTAAGAAGGTAAGGTTGGAAAAGGGTCTTATGACCAACGATTCGCTTATTTTCACGACCATGATACAAAATGAAATTTATAATCTCGTGACTTTTGATAATGATTTTGATCACATCGATACAATAACAGTTTTTAAGCCCACTGATATCTAAAAGCTGAAGTCAAGGGGTTGTTATGGAGAATTTGATGTACGCCTCACGTCTCTGCCCTTCGTTTTTCCTCGCTGCGGATCTCACGCCGCAAAAGTTTGCCTACTTTGGACTTGGGCAGCATATCCCTGAATTCTATATACTGCGGAATTTTGTATGATACCAGCTTTTCCCTGCACCACTTGATAAGGTCATATCCGGTTATCCCTTTGATGTCCTCTTTGAGGACCACATAGGCTTTAATCCGCTCACCCGCCTTTTCATCGGGAATCCCTACGACGCAGGTTCCGATGACCGCAGGGTGCTCCTGCAATACGGCTTCAATCTCCGAGGCTGAAACACGGTAGCCCTTGTGTTTGATGGTGTCCACGGTCCGGTCAATAAAATACATGTGTCCCGCCTCATCCATGGAGACAATGTCTGCTGTTTTGTAATACCGCAGACCGTCCATTTCCACGAAGGCCTCTGCCGTCTCCTCCGGCTTGTTCCAGTATTCCCTTACCATCCTTTTTGAGTGGACGAGAAGCTCTCCGGGCTTATTTGTGGGAACAGGTTCCAGCGTCTTTGGGTCGACGATCTTGATCTTCTTGCTGGGAACAATCTTGCCAATACTTTTTGGCGGGCTATCCTCGTCCGTGGGACAAACGGAAACGCCACCGCATGTCTCGGTTGCACCATAACCTTGATAAATCTGTTTGCCAAGCTTTTTCCGCCACCGTTCATTTATCTCCACGGGCAGGACAATTGGAACAGGCAAGAGCTTTCCAAATAGATGGATCAGACCGGAATGAGTTTTCGAAACTGGGAGTTTGGGTGAGACCCGGGATTGACTGGTGATCCTTTGTAAAGGTTCTTAATCCCTGATAAGTGGGTGGGATACTAATTTGTGTTTGCTGGATATCAACGGATACACTTTTCTTTTAGCATATAAAAGAGTTAGTGTCCAGAAAATATATTAACTTTTTTCAATTTTTTTTAGGTATTTTTTGATATTTTTATCTATATCAATCCCAGATGGGAATAAACATCCTATGGTATAACCAAATATTTACCCAAATGACGTCATTTTCCAATAAATTCCAAATCGTTAACGCCCTGCCTTACTCCACCCTGTAATCCTCCAACACCTCAGCTCCATAATCCAGCCTGACATCACATATGTTGTGGTTTGTTTTTCCTTGAATCACAAGGGGAATTTCTCTATAGTGAGTCAACAAAAAAGCGATTTCTTATCACAAATTTTTCCTTGACATGCGGCAAATCTTGGTGGTAAAAAACAACCAGCTGGCCGGTTAGTTATCGCTATTCCTGATTAAGAAATTTGTGAAAAACCCGCAAAATACCACGCCATTTATGGCGGGGATGAATGCAGTGAGGGGGTAAGGGGGATGCAATCCCCATCCACCCCATCCACGCTTTTTAAGATGACCCGCGGTTTGCCGCGGGGGGCTTCACCACGAAACCAAGGAATAGGCATTTGAAAAATCTGGATCGTGAATTAGGAAAATTTGATGATTTTAGCCAGAAGGGCAAGCTGAAAATCGATGAGATTTGCCGAAAGGCTGCACAAGTATTCAGTACAAAGGGTTACGCAACAGCAACATTAGCTGATGTTTCCCATGCAGTTGGTATCAGTAAGGGGGGAATATATCACTATTTTTCAACTAAAGAAGAATTACTTTTCGTCATATTGTGCCGATACATGGATTACACCTTGCACGAATTAACAAACAAACTTGAATCCACACTTAAGCCTCACGACAAAATTCGCGCCTTTATCGAACATCACATCTGCCACTACCGCGACAACTTGCACGAGTCTCGATTAATACTGCACGAGGCACAGAATCTGCCATCAAATTATTGGGCAATAATTAGGGATAAAGAAAAAGAATATATGAAAATCTTGAAGTCTTCTGTTGAGAGTTTAAGCAAAGCCTTTGAACACAATCCTAGACGTGTAAGACTGATTGCGTACTCGTTGATAGGCATGTGTAATTGGCCTTACATGTGGTTCAATCCCAATGGCCCTGTGAGTCCGGAGGAATTGGCCGAAGAAATCTGCAAAATCTTCCTTGGTGAACTAAATGAAGGAACAACCCAGTAATAGCGATTCTGTCGATTGGTAATTCTTTCTGAAACGGCAAATAGGTGTAAACATGGATTTTGGATTTACAAAAGAACAGCAGGATATTCGCAGGGCGGCGCGTGAGTTTGCTGAAAAGGAATTCTCTGAAGTAGGCAGGATATGCGACATTAATGAAGAATTTCCTTTCGATACATGGCAGCAGGCATGTGAGCTGGGTTTAATAGGATCTTTTATCCCCGAAAAATACGAGGGCGCTGGATATGGGATCACTGAGCATTGCTGCATTGCGGAAGAGTTCTGGAGGGTAGACCCTGGCTGTGGTCAGTGCATGTGCTCGGCTGTCATCGGTGCAGAAGTTATAGAGATGTTCGGCAGCGAAGCGCAGAAATCTAAGTATCTTACTCCCCTTGTGTCAGGGGAAAAAATCATGGGGATTGCCATTACCGAACCAGATTCAGGAAGTGACGCGCTTTCAGCATCAACAACAGCCACAAAAGATGAGGATGAATATGTGCTAAACGGTCACAAAACATTTATTACTAACGGTGATATTGGCAATTTCTTGGTGGTCTTCTGCGTGACGGATCCCGAAGAAGATAAGCGCAAGGGTCGCTTTAGTATGATCATCGTTGAAACAGACCGACCTGGGTATGAGTCTGGCAAGCTGAAAGACAAGCTGGGGATTCGGGCCTCCGATACATCCGAAGTGTGGTTTAGTAACGTACGAGTTCCTGCAACGAATCTGGTAGGCGAGGAAGGCTTTGGGACTAAGTATCTAATGAGTTTTTTCGATCGGTCCAGGATTATGGTAGCAGCGGCAGCTGTTGGCTTGGCTCAGGGGGCAATGGAAAAGGCTATTCGGCACATTAAAGGAAGAAAGCAATTTGGAAAATCCCTGGCCGAATTTCAGACGAATCGGTTTAAAATCGCAGAAATGGGTACGATGATTGAAGCGGCAAGAAATCTTGCTTACAAAGCTGCGACTATGGCGGACAAGGGCGTTATGGATTCAGGCCAAGTTGCGATGGCGAAGTGGTTTGCTGGCCGGGTGGCTGTCCGCAGCGCGGATGAAGCACTACAAATGCACGGTGGTTACGGTTATATGGGCGAGTATGACATTTCCAGGTTCTACCGAGACGCCAAAATCCTCGAGATTTACGAAGGGACCAAAGAAATTGAAAAGGAACTCGTCGCCAGGACCCTTTTGAAAAAACAGTTCTAAGGATAGGAGGTTAGAGTATGGTTGGCATCAAATCAATCGGCTTGCATGTTCCGGTTTACCGGCTCAGTCGAGATACACTGGCCAACGCCTGGCAAACCAGGAGTCTGGGAGGTGAAAGGGCTGTTGCTGGTCACGACGAGGACAGCCTTACTATGGCTGTAAATGCATCGCATCATTGTGTGTCAATGGGAAACGGAAACGCTTCCATTCAGGGAGTCTTTTTCACCTCGACCTCGTCACCCTACAAGGAGAAGCAAGTGGCCGCTACTGTAGCAGCGACCCTCGATCTGACTGCAAACACATACACGGCTGACATCACAGGGTCACTTCGAGGGGCGACCATTGCCATGAATCTGGCTATGGGCTTGGCCAAGGGAGGGCTGGCCGAGAACGTGATCATAACCGCTTCCGACTGCCGTTTGGGTATGCCTCAGAGCGATAATGAGCAACGTTTCGGCGATGCGGCAGCGGCTGTGATGATGGGGAATTCAAATCTCATTGCAGAAGTGACAGCGAGTTATTCCATTTACGACGAATTCATCGATCACTGGAGATTTGATAACGATGTGTTCGTGAAGTCTTGGGAGGAGCGGTTCACCATCTCAGAAGGGTACATGCGGGTTGTGAAGCGGTCCGTTACCGAATTCCTAGCGAATGAGTCATTAAGGCCCAGCGATTTTGCCAAGGTCATCCTCTGTGGACCGGATCCTAGAAGCCAGGTGGGACTGGCCAAAGCCTTGGGCTTCGATCCCAAGGCACAGCTCCAAGACCCTCTATTTGCTGGTATAGGCCATGCTGGAACCGCCGAGCCTTTAATCATGCTGGCCGCAGCCCTTGAAAAAGCCAAGGCAGGCGACCGGATTCTTTTTACGGCCTATGGTGACGGAAGCGACCTTTTTGTTTTTGAAGTCACAAAAGACATAAAACGGATACATGAAGGGCTGGGACTTGAAAGACAACTGGCGAGGAGACAGGCAATCAACTATGAGAAGTACTTAAGCTGGCGTAACTTGCTACCCATAGGACTTCCACGTCGCCCGGATCCTGAAATGCGGTCTGTGGCCAGTCGCTGGAGGGAACGAAAACGTATTTTGGCCTTGTACGGGGGCAAATGCCGAAATTGTGGAACCGTTCAGTACCCACCTCAAAGGGTGTGTGTGGGCTGCGGCAAAAAGGATGATTTTGATGAATACACGTTCATCGGCAGGAAGGCGCGTATCTTTACCTTTGCAACGGACCGTCTCTCTCCAACCAAAGCGCCGCCGGCAATGAACGTTTTTGTTGAGTTTGAGAGAGGCGGTCGAATGATCGCCGAACTGACTGACTGTGCGCCGGAAAAGCTTGAGATCGGCATGCCCGTTGAGATGACTTTCAGAAAAATGCATCAGTCTGACGAAATGTACGACTATTTCTGGAAGGCCAGACCTATAGTAAAGGGGAAAAACGATGAAATAAGGAGGAGAACATGAAAGGGATAAAGGATAAGGTAGCCATCGTGGGGATGGGGTGTACCCACTTTGGAGAGCTTTGGGATAAAAGTGTCGAGGACCTTATTGTTGACGCCGCTTACGAAGCCTTCGAAGACGCTGGTATTGAAGCAAAAGACATCCAGGCAGCCTGGTTGGGAACTGTACAATCAGGTCTTACTGCCATCAGTCTGTCCGCCCCGCTCAAGCTCCAGTACCTACCTGTGACAAGGGTTGAGAATATGTGCTGCACAGGTACAGAGGCTGTGAGGGCAGCAGCTTATGCGGTAGCGGCCGGCGTGTATGATGTGGTCTTGGCACTGGGGGTGGAAAAGCTGAAGGACACGGGGTGGATGGGGGTTCAGAGTGCGAATATCGTTGGTGAAACCAGCCTGGGCATTGCCGGTGGAAAGCCTGAGTTTTCTGCTCCGGAGATGTTTGCTCGACTTGCAGTGAAATATTTTGAACGCTATGGCATTGATTTTGATCAAGGAAAGAAGTTGCTTGCCAAGATCGTTAAAAAAAGCCATCACAATGGCGCAATGAATCCTAAGGCACACTACCAGCGAGAAATCACGGAAGAACAAGTTCTGAAAGCCCCCATTGTTGCTTATCCCCTGGGGATTCTAGACTGTTGTGGTGTGAGTGATGGGGCGGCTGCAGCTATCTTGACCCGGGCTGATATGGCTAAAAAATTCAGAACGGATCCAATCTACATCAAGGCTTTGTCCGTAAGTACAGGTGCTCATCAAGAATTGAGAGAAGACTATGATTACACCCATCTGGAGGAAAATGTTCGATCCGCTGAGATGGCTTACAAAGAAGCTGGCATAAAGGATCCCAGAAAGGAATTGAATATAGCAGAAGTGCACGACTGCTTCAGCATTCATGAAATGCTGCTTTATGAGGACCTGGGTTGGAGCCCGAGGGGAAAGGCTAAGGAAGATATTGAAGCTGGGACTTTTACCCATGAGGGTGATTTGCCTGTCAATACGGACGGGGGATTGAAGTGTTTTGGCCATCCCCTTGGTGCCAGTGGATTAAGGATGCTATATGAGGTGTACAAACAGCTTCAGGAAAAGGCCGGTCCTCGCCAGGTAAAGAACCCGCATTTAGGATTGACCCATAACCTAGGAGGCATCGTGCCGGGTGCGTGTATCGGGGCTTGCTCAATTGTAGGGAACTAGCCGGGTGCCAAATACTCGGAAAATTGTGTCACCCAACTGGAAATCGAAGAGCAGGGGGCAATCCAGGTTTTTTACTTAAACAAAGAACTATTCATCCCTAACAGGAGGTATTTTTCATGTTGCAAGGGAAAGTCTGCTTTGTGAGCGGTGCTGCGAGAGGGAAGGGCAATGGAAGAGCGATCGCACTTAAACTGGGGAGTAAGGGAGCGCATGTGGCCACTGGCGACATTTTATACGATGAGGCGCAAGGTGTGGCTGAGGAGATCAGGGCGATTGGGAGCAAGTCCCTTGCCGTCAAAATGGATTTGAGCGATTATGACCAAGTTACTGAGGGTTTTGAAAAAATTCGAAAAGAGCTTGGAGCCGTTGATATCCTCGTGAATAACGCTGCCATTATGACAAATATGGCCACCATCTCTGCTATGAAAAAGGAGGCGTGGGAAAAGGAAATTAGTGTCAACCTTTCTGGAGCTTTCTATTGTGTAAAGCAAGTGTTTGATGACATGGCGGAAAAAAAGTGGGGAAGAATCATCAATATAACCTCAGTTGCAGGTACAATGGGTGGATTTGGGCAGTGCAGTTATTCCTCAAGCAAAGCCGGGTTGATCGGATTAACCAAAACCATTGCGCTTGAAGGTGCGAGACTTGGTATTACGGCCAATGCGGTCACCTTGGGGATTATCGGCACGGATGCCTTTAATGTTTTACCTGAAAAGGTGCAGGAAAAAATTATCAGTCGAGTGCCCATGAAAAGGGAAGGGGTTCCTGATGATGTGGCCAGCATCGTCGCTTTTTTGGCTTCCGATGAAGCCAAGTATATAACTGGAGCAAACGTGATGCTGACTGGCGGTTTGGACCTGTTTGCTTTCTAGATGTGGAGATTTGAACGATGTCAAGCAGTTGGAAATACTTGAATTACAGGATAGATGATGGAATCGCCGTTGTTACGGTGGATAGGCCTCCGGTCAACGCCTTGAATCTTCAACTCCAAGATGAGGTAAAGAAGATTTTTGAAGAATTTGGCAGAATAAGGGACGTCGGGGCTGTCATTATAACAGGTGGCGGAGGCAAGGCCTTTATCGCTGGTGCGGATATAAGAATGCTTTCGGAAAAAGACCCTAAAGGGGCCTATGAACTTTCGAGATCAACTCAAAGTGTTCTAACTATGGTTGAAGAATTCGATAAGGTAGTGATCGCCGCAGTGAATGGGTTGGCATTGGGAGGTGGGTGTGAGGTCGCACTGGCTTGCGACATGCGGGTGGCGGATGAGAATGCGCTTTTTGGCTTTCCAGAAGTTGGTCTGGGGTTAATTCCAGGTGCAGGAGGAACACAGCGTTTGGCGAGACTTGTCGGGACGGGTAAGGCAAAGGAGTTGATTCTGACCGGTGATCCCATAAGTGCTAAAGAAGCCAAGGGTATCGGACTTGTAGAACGACTGGCATCTCAAGGCCATGCCGTTACAGAGGCCAGAAAAATTGCCAAACGTATTTTGCTGCGCGGACCTGTGGCTGTGGCAAAGGCGAAAAAGGCTATAGATGAGGGGATCAATATACCCATGAAAGATGGCCTCAGGATGGAGGCACGGCTTTTCAGTGAGCTATTTCGAACTCGGGACTGTAAAGAGGGCATTAATGCCTTTATCGAAAAAAGACAACCGAAGTTTATCGGCAGATGACTTGGGCTTGAGATTTCCACGGCTTTATTATAAGCTATTGAGTGACGGATGTCCTTTTTTTTGTTCGGGAGATGAGGTTAGGGCTGCAGATTGAATTCCTTAATCTGCCTATAATCATAACATCATTATTATAAAGGAGGTTATCATGAAAAATCGGTGGCTATCGGTAGTTATGGGTGTTTTGCTGGTTTTAGCTTTTTTCCTGCCGTCCAGCAGTTTGGCGGCTGAACCCGTTGTGATTGGTGTATGCACTTCTTTGGGATTTCTGGAGGGATATGAATGCAAGTATGCTGTCGAGCTGGCTGTGGAAGAGATAAATGCCAAAGGGGGCGTGAATGTAGGTGGAACGATGCGACCCTTCAAGGTTGTGTCCTCAGACTCAAGGGATTCGGAACCGGGATTACCCGTGAGCGAAGCCCTAATGGCCTATGAAAAAATGCTTCTGACACATAAACCTCACGCAATGATCCCCGGTTTCTTTACGTCGGAGGCGTCACTCGCTGCCATGGATATCACGGCCAAATACAAGATTCCCTGGCTTGCGACAATCGCCATGAGTCCGAAATTCCAGTCAAAGATATTAGAGAATTATGATGCATATAAATACAATTTCCGACTCTGTTATAACGCTATTTATTTCACAAAGGCGTACCTGGGATCACTCAAGATGATCCATGATGAGTTTGGATTCACCAGGGCATTCATCATCAATGAGGAGGCCCTGTGGGCCAAAGCCATAGCCGGTATTACAAAAAAATGGTTTGAAGGGCAGGGTTGGACAGTGACCGGTGTTCAGACATATCCAAAAGGTATGTCCGATTTTTCCGCGCCCCTTTTGAAGATGAGGAATACCAAGACCCAGGTCATTGTATTTATTTCCAGCCGACCTGAGACTGTGGTGTTTGCTGACCAGTGGAGATCCATGAAAATACCTGCGCTGCTGACGGGTATGCTACCCCCGCTGTGCGGTGAGGACGTCTGGGAGGTCCACAAAGGCAAAGTAAAGGGGATCGTCGGTATCGTAGAGCCCGGGATTATCCCGGTTGAAGCCATTCCCGAGTCTTTGAAGTTCTATGCAGCTTACAAGAAAAAGGTAGGAAAAGGACCCGGATCATCCCATGGCCCCGGCCCGGCCTATGACGCTGTTTACATTTTGAAAGAGGCCATTGAGCGTGCCGGATCCCTGGATGGAGACAAACTGGTTAAGGAGATTGAAAAGACGGATAGAAGAGGTGTTGTTGGAAGGATAAGATTCGGTAAAGATCATCAGGTTCCGTTCGGCACCAACCCTGAAGAGGGAGGCTTAGGGGTTGACTTCCAGTGGCAAGAGCCTGGGAAGCGGGTCATCGTATACCCGAAAGCTGTTGCCCAGGGTAAAATTCAACTTCCGCCCTGGATGAAAAAGGCGAAATAACAAACGAGAATGAATGGGGGGCCAGAGTTTTTGGCCTCCCAAAGATTCAAAGGAGCCAGAATCCATGTCTGGAATGATTGTCTACGGCCTTGTAAACAGCGCTGTTTTTGTACTGATGGCCATGGGTTTCAGCCTTACCTTTGGCATTAGCGGAGTGGCCAATTTCGCTCATGGGGCATTTTATGTCACCGGGGCCTACGTGACGTGGCAATTGGTTAACTCCCTGGGTTTCGCTTATCCTTTAGCAATAGGCATATCTATACTTATCACGGGGGTTTTTGGCGCCATTGTCTATTGGATAGTGCTGTATCGGATAAGAGGAATGGAACTGTCGGAGGTCATTGCCACTTTTGGTTTGGGAGTAGGCATGCTTGAGACCTTCCGGAGCATTGGACTCAGTGGCCATAGCTACAAACTCCCAAAGTTCGTTGACGGGAGCATGGAAATACTGGGTGTGTACGTGGATTTTCAGCGCCTCATTATTATCGGCGTGGCAGCCGCACTGGTTTTTTTTCTGTGGTTGTTCAGTCACCATACCAAGATGGGCCTGGCCTTCAGGGCCATAGCACAGAATGAACATACTGCACTCACTTTTGGGATAGAGTCCGACATTACGGCCATGATGAGTCTGGGAATGGGGAGTGCCCTGGCGGCCGTTGCGGCGTCAGTCATTGTGCCTTTATCATTGATTCAGGTGGACGAAGGAAAGCATATTCTCATACTTGCGCTTGCGGTTGGCATTGTTGGGGGAATGGAAAGCGTCCCCGGTATTGTAATTGCCAGCCTCGTTTTCGGATTTGCTCAGATTATCGTGGCAACCTACTTTAATCCCCACTATACAATGATTGTGATGTTTGCGGCCATACTCCTTGTCTTAGTAGTAAAGCCCTCAGGTCTTTTTGGTAAGTTCAAAGAGCTTGAGGAAAGGATTTGAAAGGGCATGCCAAGGTCACATAAAGAAGACAAAGGCTCCAAATATCGGAAAGAAAGGTTGGATCGGGGAATAAAAGCAAGGTCTGACAGTATCTTTGCCCTCAGTTCTTATCGGGAGGCGCTTTATCTCGTTTTCCCCCGGGCTGTGATCATCATCGGTCTGCTCATCCTTCCCCTTGTATTAGATGAATACTGGACTAAAGTCCTGGTCATCACTTGCGTAATTGCTATTCTGTCCTTGAGCTGGGATTTTATTGCCTTGTCAGGAATGCTCTCCTTGGGCCAGGCCTTATTCTTCGGGGTGGGAAGCTATTTAGCTGGCGCGCTGAATCACTACTGGGGTGTGTCTCCTCTTTTTTCTATCCCTTTGGCCACTATAGTAGGTGGGGCCTTGTGTACAATTTTGATATTACCTGTTCTAAGGCTGAGGGGAATTTATTTTGCCATGGTCACGTTTGTCTTACCCCTCATTATCATAAGCATTATCGAAATGAGCGGTGTCCTTGGAGGTGTGGAGGGGCTTAGCGCGTTATCTCCCATTCCTAATCTCTGGGTAACGGCCTATTTTATAATTTTTGCTCTACTCGCGTTTTTTTTCGGGTTCCGGAGATTGATGGATACTGATTATGGGCTTGTTCTTAAGGGGATTAGAGACAATGACCAGGCAGTTATGAGTGGCGGCATTAATATCTACTGGTACAAGGCCCAGGCACTTTTTATAGGTGGTGCAGCAGGGGCATTCGTCGGTGCCTTTATGACCCACCATTACAGATTCGTGGGCCTGCCCGCCTTTAGTATGGATTATACGATTCTTCCAATTGCCTGCACGGTTGTGGGAGGCACCGGAACCTTTGCCGGGGCCATGTTAGGGACATTTATCCTGATGCCGCTGACCGAGTTCCTCCGGGCGATTGGTTCGTGGCGAGTGGTATTTTATAGCTTTCTCATGGTTATATTCATTATTGCCGTGCCCGAAGGTATCTTTCACTTCCTGCAGCGAAAATATCATCAATTCGAGAGATGGGTAAAGACGGAGTGAGAAGATTATGGCAGATCACATATTAAAGGTCCAGGCGCTGAAGAAATCTTATGGTGGGGTGCAAGCAGTATTTGATGTAAGCTTTGATCTCAAGGAAGGTGATTTCCTGGGTATTATCGGGCCAAATGGATCGGGCAAAAGCACATTGGTCAACCTGATTACAGGTTTTGTCAAGCCTGATTCAGGAAGTGTTTTCTATATGGGCAAGGACATCACCGGTAAAAGACCTTATAAGATAGCGAATCTTGGTATCGCCCGAACCTTTCAGATGGCAAAAGCATTCCATGAGCTCCCCGCTTTCAAAAATGTGATCATACCGTTATTTTCTCCGAGAGTAAGGAAATCCAGGGGAGGTCAATACGGTGAACGGGACGATGTGGCCATTGATCTTTTGGAAGAGGTTGGCTTTGAGCGTGACTCTGCTGTGCCCTTTAAGACGGCCGGGAATCTTCCCCACGGGTATCTCAAAAGGCTGGAACTGGCACGCTGCATGGCTCTCAGACCGGATCTCATCATCATGGACGAACTTTTTTCAGGGATGAGTATGGCAGAGGTGGCAGGGACCTTACCGGTTATTGAAAAGCTGAAGGTCGAGGGCGCGACCCTGATTATGATTGAACACAGGCTAAAAGAGCTCTTTCGAGTCGCTAACCGGGTGATCGTGTTAAACTATGGGCAGAAGATTGCGGACGGGCCTCCGGGTGAAGTGATGGAAACTGAAGCTGTGAAGAAGGCATACCTCGGATCAGAGGAGTAGAAAGATGGCCCCAATGCTTGAAATAAAGAATCTCATGGTATTTTATGAAAATGCACTGGCCTTAAATGATTTCAGTTTGGAGATCTCTAAAGGAGAAATTGTAAGTGTCCTTGGTTCCAACAGCGCAGGCAAAACCACATTAATGGATTCCATATCCGGATTAATGGAGGATATGAGAGTAAAAGAAAAGAGGAAAGGTGGCGTCAGAATCACCATACTTGGAGAAATATGGTTTGAGGGAAAAAATATCAGCGGGTCAAAGCCCAAGGAAAGGGTAAAAGAAGGTATTGTCCTTGCCCGTGAAAGACATCCTATTTTCCGCGACAGTGATGTGGTTGAGAATTTGCGTATAGCCGGATATTTGCATAAAAAAGAAAATGTCAAGGAGAGGTCAGATTTCGTGTTCACTCTTTTTCCTCAGTTAAAAAGATGGAAAAAAAAGAAAGCCGGTTTCTTGAGTGGCGGCGAACAGCAGATGTTAATCATAGGTATGGCGTTGGTGGCAAACCCTGACCTCTTGCTCCTCGATGAGCCTTTGCTTGGATTGAGCCCGGCGCTTCAAGGCCATCTGGTAAAAGCGATGAAGGTTATAAATCGAGAGGGGATCACCCTGCTAATCACCGAACAATTTGCAAGGCCCCTTTTACCTCATATTGATCGAGGGTATATATTGGAAAATGGCATGCTCGCTTTAACGGGCACAGGGGAAGAACTGATGGACAATCCTGAGGTAAAGGCCGCTTATTTCGGGGTTTAGGGCTCACTCAAAAACAACTTCGCAGAATTGGCGTTCAGATTTAGGTTGGATTTGCACGATTCGATTGAGCAAAGCCACAGGAATAGTGAACTATTTCGAGGATTTTGCGAATGAGGATCGTGTGAAGACAGACTGAAGATGAGATGCCAAAATGTGAAGTTGTTTTTGAGTGAGACCTTAGTTGGAGGTGCGATTTTATGGAAGGTCTGTTAAGTGATACCCTTTATGGTTATTTCGAAGCAACCGCAAAGGAATTTCCCAAAAAAAGTGCATTGATATACCTTGGAACCAGGTTTACTTATGAACAGCTAAAGGAGTTGATCGAGCGGTTTGCGGCATCACTGCAGGAGTTAGGTGTAAAGAAAGATGATAAGGCTATTTTGTACCTATCAAATATTCCACAATGGGTTATTGCCTGGTTCGGCCTGATGCGGTTGGGCGCCATACCTGTTCCCATTAGTCCTATCTATACGCCTGTTGATTTAAAATACATGGCCAATGACAGCGAGGCTGAAACCATAATTTGTATGGATACGAATTTTGGGTATGTAAAAGATATTATACCCCAAACAAGCTTGAAAAGAGTCATAGTTACAACCATGGTAGAACTATTACCCTTGTGGAAGCAGCTTTTGGGCAAGATGTTTAACAGGGTCCCCTCGGGAAAATTTTCTTTGAGTGAAAACACATATCGGTTCAAGAAGTTATTGAGTAAAAGATCATCACCTTTAGAACCATATAATGCCCTAGGCATAACAGGCGACGATATGATGCAAATGCTTTATACCGGGGGGACCACAGGCTTTCCCAAAGGCGTGCCTTTTTCACATCTCGGCCTGTTGCATGGCTTCCTGATACAGCGATCCATGAGTGAGACTGTAATCCCTAAGGGAGAGGACATACTCGTTCAAGGAGCCCCTCTTTTTCATGCTTTGGGTCAAGCTTTGATGTTTGGAGACCTTCTCGTGGGTGATACGTGTGTCATACTACCCAGAGTTGATTTAGACGGCTTGTTTGATCATATTCAGAGATATAAAGCAAAAAGCTTTTTCGGCGTTCCCATGATGTACAGAATGGTTCTGGAACATAAGCGCGTCGATTATTACGACCTGAAATCCCTGAGATATTGTTTTTGTGCCGGTGATGTTTTGGCAACGGAAATAACCGGCAGATGGTTAAAAAAATACAAAATCCCCATATCCCAGGGATACGGGGCAACAGAGACATGTGCCGGGGTCTCTCTGACTCCTGGTGATGAGGCGCACCCACCGGAAGGGAGTGCTGGTAAACTGCTGCCAGGTAGGAAGGTCAAACTCGTAGACCCGGATACCCTTGACCCTGTGCCTGATGGTGAGCCGGGAGAATTACTGGTGTCTTTTGATCATATGGTGACAAGCTACTGGAATAAACCAGAGGAGACTGCCAAATGTTTCATTAAGATGGATAACACGTTGTATTACAGGACCAATGATATCGTGCGTATAGACAAAGACAGCTGGCTTTATTTTATGGACAGGTCCGTAGACACGATCAAGCACAAAGGCTATCGAATAGCGGCTTCGGAAATAGAAGCGGGATTACAGGAACACCCCGCCGTGATTGCCTCATGTGTCGTGGGTATTCCCGATCCAAAGGTGGGAGAAAGGATCAAGGCCTTTGTAATTTTAAAGGAAGACGTAAAAGGCGTTACCGGTTATGATCTTGTAAAGTGGTGTCGTCAGAGACTGGCTCCTTACAAAGTTCCACACTATATAGAATTCAGAGATATGTTGCCTAAATCGAAAGTGGGCAAGGTTCTGAGGCGAGAGATACGTGGGGAAGAGAAGAGAAAAATGGAAGAATAATTTTTTCAGTTTATTCTTTGCTTTTAAATAGCATCAATACTGCTGTCTGATCCGGTTTAAGTGCAAATTTTCCCTACCACCATAACTACAGAGAAATTCACGTCAGCGCTTTTCTGAATGCCTCAAGCCGAGAGTATTTTCGTAACATAATTCCCTTGGGAGGTCCCATATGAAAGAGCAGGAAATTATACAGAATATCAAAACACACGGAGTTTATCACGACGGCGGTGAAAACAGGAATAGAATTCTGTTCGAAGAAATAGGGGTCCCTGCAGACCAGAAAGCAGACTATGTCCTTTTAAGCGGTTGTCACCAACCTGAAGGAATGCCCCAGGTATTCAAGGCCCTAAAAGGGTTTCTCGAGCATTTCGGGGTGAAATACACCTTTCTTTCCAAAGAATTCTGCTGCGGCTGGTTGCCCCTTTTGCAGCCTACAGTGATTGCAAAAGACAAAGAAAAATTGGGTGAGCTAAGAGGGATTGCACAAGAATTCATGCAAGATAACATTAGGCAGGCAGAGGAATTGGAAGCAAAAGCGGTTGTGACGGTATGCTCCGCCTGCGAACCAAACTACAGCGAACTAAAAGATGCCACTAAATTGGAAATCCTACATTACCCCCAGTTTTTAGCTCGTTTTTTCGAGGGGGGGAAGCTGGATCTCGAAGCGGATTACTACTTGGGGTGCTATCGGTTTCGCCGGATGATCACTTCCAAAGCCCTCGATGTTGAGTCTATCGATGCTCTTTTGACCAAAGTAGATGGATTAAAGCTAAATCGTATAGACAGCAAATGGTGTTGTTTTGTACCGAAACATATGGAAGAGATTTTAGACAGCATTAAAAACGATCTGATTATAACAACCTGTAGCGGCTGTATGGCGAACTTGGAGAGAATGACCAAGGAAAGAAAAAATTTTAAAGTCAAACTGTTGCCTGAAATAGTGTGGGAAGCGTTAAGGAGCGGTATGTTATAATTTCGGAATTGTACATATTAGGATCCTTACCCGTAAATCGGGATCAGAATATGAAAAAAACAAAGAATATAGGAATACTGCTTTTTGATGATGTGGAAGTTCTCGATTTTTGCGGACCTTTTGAGGTCTTTTCCGTCACGGGGTACCAGAGGAAGGAAAGACCTTTTAAGATATTCACGGTTGCGGAAGATTCCCCCGTTATTGCGAGAAACGGTCTCAGTGTTAATCCGACCTACTTGCTTTCTGATGATGTCAGGATCGATATCCTTTTGGTTCCGGGGGGAATGGGTACGCGCAGGGAAATATCTAACAGAAGATTAATTGACTGGATCAAAAAGCGAGCGGCTCAAGCAGAGCTCGTCCTTTCGGTTTGTACGGGATCACTCCTTTTGGCCAAATGCGGCCTGTTGAAGGGCCTGGATGTTACAACTCACCATAGTGCCATAGATTTGTTGACAAAACTTGCATCCGACAGTCGCGTTTTAACGGACAGACGTTTCATCGACAACGAAACGATCATCCTTTCCTCAGGTATTTCTGCGGGAATAGACATGTCCTTGTACACGGTTGCCAAACTGCTGGGCAAAGAAATGGCACGGGAAACAGCAGAGCACATGGAGTACGACTGGAGACCTGAATTGATTTGAGATAAGCTCAAGCGTTAATCCTTTAGAATACAGCCAAATTTCGTTTCAAGGTGGTAGTGATATGGGAAGGCGAAATGTAGTCCCAACATTATGCGGTATGTGCGGCCGCTATGCTATTTGCGGGATGAATGTCACGCTGGAATGTGGGAAGATTGTTAAGGTAGAAGGCAGGAAAACCCATCCATTGAGTAAGGGCTTTCTATGCCCTGTGGGTAAGGCCTCTCTTGAATATCAATATTCTCAGGAGCGGCTCACTTATCCCCTGAAAAAAAGTAACGGCGACTGGGAAATGATATCCTGGGATGAAGCCCTGGAGATAGTTGTTACAGAATTGAAGAAAACCAAGAAAAGACACGGTCCGGAATCGCTGGCCATTTACATGGGCCAGGTCATGACCCCGATGATTAAGCATGCCAAGAGGTTTTGCGATCTCTTTGGTACACCGAATATCACTTCGGCCGCCAGCTTTTGTCAGTGGAGCGGGATTATAGCCCATATCATGACTTTCGGCGCCTTTGCATTCCCGGATCCAGCGAACAGTGAAATGATCCTGGTGTGGGGAAACAATCCCCCTTCGACGAACCGGCTCCTCAATATGGAGATAGATAAGGCAGTCAGTAGAGGGGCAAAACTTGTTGTAATCGATCCAAGGAAAACAGATATCGCGCTCAAGGCCGACCTGCATGTTCCCATAAGGCCAGCCACAGATGGCGCGTTGGCCCTGGCACTCTTAAACGTCTTAATATCTGAAAAACTGTACGACAGCGATTTTGTTAATGATTACACAGTAGGTTTTGAGCAACTTTGTGAAAGGGTCAAATCATGGAACCCTGAAAAAGTAGCAGAGATAACATGGGTGCCTGCAGCGACTATTCGTAATATCGCAAGACTAATCGGCCGGCACAGACCTGCCGCTATTGCCTCCGGGATTTCTCCTAATCACGCTACCAATGGCTTTCAGGCCTTCCGGGCCATTGCCTCCATAATTGCAATCTCCGGAAATCTCGATGAAAGGGGGGGGAATGTCTTTGGTTACAGGTTGCCGTTCAAAAGTTATCGGATAAGGGAAAAGTTTCCCAAGATCAAGGGCGTCGGCGTGGAAGAGTACAACCTGTTTTTTCGTATCCTTGCCGAGGCTCATGCGGCCTCTTTATCCGAGACCCTTATAACAGGCAAGCCATATCCTGTTAAAGCGTTACTGGTTCAAGGAGGCAACCCCGTTTCCAGCTGGCCCCACACCAACAAAACGATAAGAGCCCTCAAAAAACTCGATTTTCTTGCAGTTATGGATACATATATGACCGAAACTGCCAAGCTGGCCCAGGTGGTTTTGCCGGCTGCCACATTTTTTGAACGTCCGGAATGGCTTGACTACGGGCAGATGATGCCAACATCCCCAACTGTCGTTCTTCAAAACAAGGTGACAGAACCTCTTGGGGAGTGCTGGCCTGACTGGCAATTCTGGTTCACTCTGGGTCGAAAAATGGGCTATGAGAGTTATTACCCCTGGTCCGGTATCCAGGAGGCCATAGATTGGGAACTGAGCCCCTCCGGTATTACTTTTAGCCAACTTAAGGGAAATCCTGATGGGATTAAGTATGGTAAAATGGGATTCCGGAAGTATGAGGAGAATGGCTTCAATACCCCTTCCAAGAAAGTTGAGCTTTTCTCAGAGAGATTGGATAAGTTGGGGCATGAGCCTTTGCCTATCCATACCGAATCAACGGAAACGCCGGTAAGTAGATCCGACCTTTTGGACAAATATCCATTTACCCTTATCACAGGTGCCAGGTGCGAGGTATATCAGCACTCCCAATTTCGACAGTGCTCCAGCTTGCGGAAGGCTTTCCCCGAGCCGCGGGTCGAGATAAATACGAAAACGGCTCAAGATTCAGAAATTAGAAATGGGGATATGGTTCGTGTCAATACCCTCAGGGGTAGTATAAAGCTAAGGGCACTGGTTACCGATAAAATCCTACCGGGCATCATTGGTGTTCCCCACGGGTGGGCAGATGCAAATGCGAATCTCCTCACGGATAATGTGCAAGATCCTGTCACCGGTTTCCCCCCATTTAGGGGCGCGTTGTGTAACATCTCCAAGGCCCAACAAAGAGGGGAAACTTCTCGTTGAGATCACAATCTCTCGCGATTTCCCTGAATTCCCCCACCGCAAATTCACGGGGTGCTTTTTGAATGTCCTGCTGTTCTTTGGAGAGCTCAAAATCCATATATGTTACAAGGACCTCCCTTTAATATTCCTAACATATGAAAAAAGAGCATCGCGTGTCAAGGGGCGAAGGCTGCTTGACTTGGAAAGCCCTCTTGAGTAATGTCATAAACAAGCAATAAAATAGCGAAAGCGATTTTATACATGGAAGAGAAAATAAAGGCTCTCAGAGATGCCCTGAAAAAGGCCGATCAGGTGGCGGTGTTGACCGGCGCGGGAATTTCGGCGGAAAGTGGTGTCCCTACTTTTAGAGGAGATGAGGGCATCGGGAAAGCAGGAGAGATTGTTCCCAAACTTGTGGAGGCCTGGGGGTGAAGACTTCAGGCATTATTACCTTGACTACCGATTTTGGCCTCAGGGACCCTTATGTAGGGGTTATGAAGGGGGTGATCCTTTCCATCAATCCAGAGGCCCGGGTAATCGATATCAGCCACCAGTTAAAGGCGGGGTTCATCTCCCAGGCCTCAACATTGCTCCAGG
>Ga0114922_10001668_pt1 | contig 21012 bp, 14 predicted proteins | sample AartaG_FD_100975 | JGI IMG/M metagenome (GOLD analysis project Ga0114922, IMG submission 100975) | Deep subsurface microbial communities from Aarhus Bay to uncover new lineages of life (NeLLi) - Aarhus_00045 metaG | ecosystem: Environmental > Aquatic > Marine > Oceanic > Sediment | place...
AGGGCAGTTGAGCGCGGTAGGGCAGGTCGATGACCTGCCTCTACTCTGCAGCCAATACAACTTAACTGGTTGAGGCAGGTCATCGACCTGCCCTACGCGGTGTGGGATCGGAACCTCGCCTGGGTGGGGACCAGATGGGAATCTCGTCCCAGCGTTCGTGCCCGCGTTGGTTCAGCAGCTCTTTACGGGAGAAGGAACGTGAGGGATACAAGATACATCACCTCCTCGATCCTGCCCAGAAGGGAGGTGCTACTGGAAGACTGAGTAGGCGGGGAGGAGCGACTTGCTCTTTGGCACAACTTCACAATAAGGAGACAGCCATGAATGTTCGCACATCCGTTCATCTTTGGAGCGCCGTGGTCCTGGCAATTGTAGTAAGCAGTGCACACGATGTTGCTGCCGACGAATGCGAGCCAATGGAATGTACGCCCCCTGCCACGCCGAGAACGAACACCTTCACTCTTGAACACACCTGGTCAGGAGGCAGCGAAGGGCGCATCGCGATTCTCGTCGACGATCTCGTGTATAATCCGGAACAGTACCCTCTCACCGTGGCTGCTCTCCAGCAGTTCGGGCTTGATCTCAACACGAATGGCGGCCACCCCGTGGTTCTCTATTCGGTCGCTGGTGCAGAAGATTTCATCCGTGGACAACTGTGGATACTCTACGCCGACGAAGACTCTCTTAGCGGAGCCGTTCTTGTCGGCGGAGTGGATTACGCAGTGTTCGAATTTGTAAGTGGCGAAGATTATAGAACCTGGCCCACGGACGCGTTTTACATGGACCTGGACGGAACGCGGGACAAGACTAGTTGTACTGATCCGGCGTGTAGTCCTGATTATTACGATGACTGGGAGGGAAGCGAAGCTGAGATCTGGGTGTCCCGAATCAAGGTCGACAACCTGACCTTTCTAGTGAGTTGCGTGCCCGGGCCCGGGTCAGTAGAATCGAAGGAAGACCATATCCTCAGTCAGTACTTTGCTCGTAATCACGAGCATCGGATTGCTACGCTGCCCTCTGCAGCTCCCGATCGCCCCTTCTATCCCGATGAAACGACGCTGGTTTATAACAACGACCTGCCGGGACAGCATGCAGGGGTCGATTCCATAGAGCAGGCCTTCATGTCGTGCGACTACGATGGTAGTCCATCAGAAACAGAGTATCTGAGCGCATTACAAGCTTCTCCCAGGAACTACTTAGTCCGGATAATGGCCCATGGAGCTGCAATAGGTCATTCCTTGGAAGGGGCAGAGGGTGGGTGGGTAGATTATAGCTGGTATATCGCCGCGGCGCCCAATGTCGTTGCCTTTGACATGGAGAACTGCTCTACTTGCGAGTTCTCAGAGGAAAATTGCCTTGGTGGGACGATTTGCTTGAATCCGGATTCCGGCACACTGATTGTTGTAGGTAACACCAAGGTGAGCGCGCAGAATACCAAGCCGCGGATGTGGAACGCGGTAGGAGCCGGGCAAAGCATTGGGGAGGGGTTCAAGGCAATGTTCAATGTGGGTGGTAGCAGCCCTGGCCCAGGTAGACTGGGCTGGGTTCTGCTTGGCGACGGTTCGTTGAAGCCGATACCGACGGTCTGGACGGGTGAGGGGGACGGTACACTGTGGAGTGTCGACGACAATTGGGAGGATCCCACAGGAGAGTGGCGTGTGCCCGGGCAATACGAGCATGTCCAGATTGATCCCGACGATGTGTCATCCGATGGGATTCAGGTGGACGTTGGGAGCCATGGGGACCCTCACTATATATGGGGACTTGTCATAAAGGATTCGCCTGATGACCTTACGTTGGCTATTGAGGCGAACAGGGACCTCCGGCCCAGGGGCTCATTCACGGCGGAATCAGGTGCTAGCTGTGTTGTGTCCATGGCGATGGGCAGCGGGCTGGTGCTGGAACGCGCTGACCTGAGGCATGTCGAGGTGAATATGGCTTTTCATCCAACGTTGTGGCCAGTGCTTGACGTGGCGGGCGTGATTGAAGACGTTGTGATGTGCACGAGCAACGGAAAGGTCGATGCGGGCCGGATTGACACTTGCGATGTGACCGTTGGAGACGGTGGTGAGGTCACTGTAGAGGCGGGGATTGCAAACAGTGCCTTCAGTGTCTCAACCGATGGGCTGGTGGTTGCCGGTGGCAGCATCATGAAAGGGGCTGGTGGAAGCCAGGAATGGACTCTTAATCAGGCCCGGCTCGAGGTCGACGGCAATTGCTATCTTGGGGATGACTGGACAATCTCTGGTGTTGCAACTGGCCAGACCTATAGCGCCGAGATTGGCGGCGTGCTGCAGGGCAATGAAGAATCAGGGATCGCCTTCACGCTTCAGGATGGTGCCAAGGTGGATTTCGAGGGGAATCTTACCTTTCCAGGAAGCTCAGAAGAATTTGACCCCGAGCACGAACTAGTCTACGGGTTAGGAGAAAACGAGTTGGGTGGAGGCCTGCAAGAGGTTCCACCGAATGGGGACCCGAATATCATGTACTTCGGGGACTACACGCGGATCAGGGCTCTCGACGAGGAAACTGCTCTGAACCTGGACCTGCGCTCCGAGTTGCACATCGCCAGCAAGTTTGAGCCCGACGGTTTCGTGTGCCAGGGCTGGGACTCTCGCGGCGTTGACATTACGGTACGGCCGATTTGGAGCGAGGATGAGGACGACGAACAGGCCATCGAGCTGATCTCCCCGGAACTCGGGGAATCGTTCCCGGGTGACCCGCTGGCCTTCCGGGATGTCCCGTGCCAAGGCGCGTTTCGAGACCTGATACTCCCCGCGTGGGAGCCGGATGAGGAACACCCAGCGGACGACCCGCCGGTTCCGGTCGTCATGCGGAACTACTACGATAACGACGCCAGTGGCGGGGAACAGCCGGAAACCGCTGTCTTCCGGAATATGTTCCTCGGCGCCAACCGGGTGCTGAAGTTCTACTCAGACGACGGCCTGATCTACTATTGCGGTATCTTCGAGATGGAGGACGGCGCCAACGTATACGTGGATGACGTGCTGTACGACGTTTGCGGTCCCGCCTGCAGGGGCGTTGTGTGCACGATCTACGGCGACTGGAACGGCGATTGCAAGATCACCAACGGGGAACTCGCGGACCTGCTGAGCGCCATCGCCGGGGGCTCAGGAACGTACGATCCTCTTATGGATTACGATTGCGATGGCGTGCTGACCAACCTGGTCGAGCTACCCGCGTTCCTGGACAATATGAGGACCCAGCCGTCGTGCGAGCGGAGGGGTGGCGATGGCGGCGGTGGCGGCGGCGAGAGTGGAAGCGAGTCGTACGAGGGCTACGACGACGTGCCGGGCCTGGCGGCCTGGTTGACGGAGGTGCTCAGCGAGGAGCAGCTCAAGGCATTTGTGGCCGATCTGGCGGTCGCAGCCACCGAGTTCGCCGACAGCCGGGTGGGCCAGGACCTGGCGGAATTGCTCTCCTGCCTCGAATAGACGTGCTCGGCTAACCAGGAGGCGGCGCCCGGCTTCGGTCACGCCAAACATCGATGGCGACATAAACCTGGCCGACATTGGTGAGCACCCGGACCCCGCAAGCGCTGACGAGGACACGGGCCTGGCAGACGTCGATGAGGGCACGAACCTCGTCTGGTACAAGGCAACGCCTGGGGCGCCATCGACGTGTTTGTGTTCCCGCCCCACCGGGGCCAGAATCGCGGACCGGGCCGGTGCCGCTCGTGCGGGTACGACCTCCGCGGCAACGTCAGCGGACGGTGCCCGGAGTGCGGCACGGCGATCTAGCCCGTGCACCGAATCCCGCCCACAGGAGCATGCGACGCTCGCAGATGAGCCGCCTGACGGCCGTTGCAAGCCTGGACGCCCACCGGGACACGCCAGGGCGTTAGAACGTCTCCATTTACTGATTCCGTCTCTGATATCGAAATCCCTTTTACGCTTGACGGGCTTTGTTCGGCGTGCGGCAAAAGGAAACCGGGAGCCCACAACTGCAGGCTCTCGGTGGAGAGGTTGCGTCTGCTCGGATTAAGCTACCGCCGGCCGTCCGCCGCCTACCCGCCGAACGCATTCTGAAATCCTGCGAAGTCCCGCAGGTCCACGTCAGCGTCGAATTGGATGTCGAACGCCTCGCAGCCCAATTCATACGGACCGCCGTCGGGGCCGGTGACGCACGCGGACCAGTTGGCGAAGTCGGTGAGGTCGCAGTCGCCGTCGTCGTCGAAATCGCCGGGCGTCGGCTCGGGAACGTAGACCTGGCCAGCCACCGTCCCGCTTATCTGCAAGCTGGCCAGCCCTTCGATCAGAACCTCTTCCTGGATCTGCGATACCAGCGAGACGGTGCGGTTGTCCGTGGTGATCGTACCGCCGACCTCGCTCGTGTCCGGCCGCAGGCCACCCAGGTCCAGCGTACCGTTGCAGGGCAGACCGGCCTCCTGCAGGGCGGCGCACGGCAGGCCCCACGAGGTGTAGACCGCCGTCCCCTCGAGATCGTGCGGGACATCCGTGAAGAGGAAATCGTCAGCCACCACGGGGTTAGGACCCACAGGTACGCCGGGTTCCATATGGCCCACCGTAAGGCCATAAAACGTGCAGTTGAACGCCCCGAGACCCCCCCAACTGAGCGTCAGTTGCGGGTTGTCGATGAATACGAGCTCGGAGTCGAACAGCGCGATCGTCGACGGCTCATCGATCTCGTTCAGTTGGGTGGTCATCGTGCCAGTGACGTCCGATGCATCGCTGTCGCACACGCCGGCGTAGCAGATCTCGACGCCCAGGGTTGATACATCCGAGTCGATCGGCACGTCGAACAACGGCCCGACCCACAAGGCCGCCTCGCGCATGCGGCTAAAGCCGGTGTCCGCGTTGGTGAAGGCGACCGCGTCGGTGTATACGTCGCCGGGCAGGCTGACGGCGTCGCTGTCGATACAAACATGCACGGCCGCAGGCCCGCCGGCGGGCAGGGTTCCGCTCGACGGGGACACCTCGAGCCACTCGGCCGTCTTCGTTGCCGTCCAGGCAAGGGGCTCCGTGCCGTCGTTGGTCAGCGTGTAGGTCTTGCAGGCGGGCCTGAACGGGCCGCCCGGAAAGCCGGCGCTCAAAAAACCACGATGCGGCGCGACGCCCAGAGGATCGTAGCCGGGATAATCCACGTAGCAGGCAGCGTAGCCGACCAGCGAACAGCCGTACTCGATCCGCATGTAGCCGTCTTCACCCCAACCCGTTCCCCAGGAGTTGCGCAGGAACCATACGCCTTCGGTGCCCTGGTCGTCGTCCCATCCCACCAGGACCACGGCGTGATTAACCCCGTAGTCGTTCTGGCAGGCGTTGAACACGCCTCCGGTGTAGGCCTGGAACGCATCGTCCACGTAGACGCACACCGACACCGGGCCGTAATCCAAAATGGCCTGCTTGATGGCCTCGACGCCGGGCACGCCGACGTGGGTGCCGATGTAGGCCCAGGACTCGAGCAAATACTCATGTGGATACGGGCAGTTGCACGGGGCGTCATAGGCCACGTAGGGGAAGTCGGCCTCCAGCACGGCGCCGGTCCCATCGCAAGGGTCGGTTTTCCACATATGATAGTCATGGGCAAAGTAGCCGCCACCGCAACTCCAGCCCTCCTGGTTGCAACTGACCAGCCACTGCTCGGAGAGGTCCTCCTCCAGGTCGTCTTTGATCTTGATGGCGCACTCGAGTGCCCCGACCGTGGCAAACGCCCAGCAACTTCCGCAGTCACCCTGGTTCTTCACCGACGTGCAGCCATCGAGGTCTCGCCAATCGAAGTAGGCCGGCAGGTCACGCTTCAGGCTGCACGGATCGAACCTGGCGTGTCGCCACCAGCCATGGGGTTCAACCAGACCGCAGAGGTGATCCAGATTGCGGTCGGTGGCCCCGTTCTTGCCGACGGCGAACGTCCATCCCTGCTCAACGGCCTGCTTCTGCAGAGCGGTGACGTCGGCATCCGAGAGTTGCCCGACCGCCGCGGTGGCCGATGCCCCAAGGCACAGACCCACCACAAGGAGCGTGCGTGCCAGCACGCACCCGCCGAGGCTGCCGACAAAACCGACCGTTTCCGCCGCCGGGAACCTTGATTGCCCAGCACCCATTTGTCCCTCCTTTCGTGGTCCCCCCAAGACCTGGGGGAGAGGCCGCGCCTCATTCAGATTCGACGCATACCGGCATCTTACCTCGCCGGGACCGGCCGAACAAGCCATGCGCCCCGCCGTGGTCAATCGCAGGGTCTTCGGCGGCAACCGAACGAGTGCCGGTGCTCGTGCTCAAGAGGTCTTTGTGAGCGTCTTCGCCACGTGCAGCCAGAACGCACTGAAGGCCTTGGCCCTCCTGTCGCATCTCATGCGCTGCCCAGTCCACTCAGGGTCCACCGATTTCCCACAACTCCTGCCAACCCCGGAAGGTTAACCCCTTAACACGCTAACCAGATACCTGTGCTTTACTGGATCGGCGGAGTGAGATGTCGTGCCCGCATTTAAGGGCCCAGCAAGCGCCCCATCAGCCCGATCCGAGAGGAGCGCTACGATCCGGCCAGCAGCGAACCGAACGTGCCTTGTGGATCCGTGCGTCGAAACATGCCAAGCCGTCTTTGGCTGAAAGGTCTGACCTCACTCCGGCACGCCCATCCTCGTGGCAGACCCCGGGCCACGCACCCAAAGCCAAGGGAGGTTTCTACGAAGGAATCAATGTCGATCACCGTCTTGCGAGCCTCTTTGACTGCCTGTACCGCGGGCGCATAATGTCAGACCTCCCGACCTCGACTTTTGCCGTTCAGCCGAATAAGGCTGCTGGGCAGAGCAGGCCGAGTGGCACGTTTCTAAACGCTGGCGGGAGTCTTGGGCGTTGCTTTGGGTACCTTATTTTGTTCCAATGACTGTCCGCTCCCGCAACAAACGTCGCACCGTGGCGATCGCGTTGGAGAAGGTAACCTCCGTCTTCACGTGCTACCCGGCTCACGCAGGGCCCACCCGACGACGACGAGTAGGGTCCGCCAAGACCAGATTGACCAGGCGGAGCACGCCCAGCAGGCAGCGGGCCATCCGCAGCACAGAGTTGGCCGCCCGCGGGCCCAAAAAAAGGGGACATTCTTCCTCTTCGCCGCGTTCCAAGGATAGCCGCAGCCGAAGGACTCCTTGACTTGATACCACGTTCCACCACCTATCGGAGAAACATAGGATGTCCGCTTTTTTGGGTTTGGACATCGGGGCGTCGGCCACGAAGGCGGTGTTGCTTGACGGCGACGAGGTGCGGGCCCGGTCGCTGCGAAGGTCGGGGGCGAACTTCGCCGCAGCCGCGAAGGCCTGCCGCCAGGAGGTCACCGCCGCCGCCGGGCTCGACGCTGCACGAATCGAGCGCGTGGTAGCCACCGGCTATGGGCGTCGCAGCGTGGACTTCGCCACCACCGTCGTGACCGAGATCACCTGCCACGCCCGCGGGTGCCATGCCAGTTTCCCCCAGGCGATCACTATCGTTGACATCGGCGGGCAGGACAACAAAGTCATCGTGGTGGAGGAGAGCGGCGACCGGCGGAACTTCAAGATGAACCGCAAGTGTGCGGCCGGCACGGGAGCCTTTCTCGAAGAGATCGCCAACCACCTGGACACTCCGCTCTCGGCGCTTAACGAGCTGGCCCGCCGGGCCACCGGCGCCGTCGAGTTGGGCTCGTTCTGCACCGTCTTCGCCAAGACCGAGCTATTGGCCCTGATCGCCCAAGGCACGCCCTTGCCCGAGATGGCCAAAGCCGCCTTCCGCTCGGTGGCCAAGCGAATCCTGGAAATGGACCCGCTGGCCGGACAGGTGGTAATGACCGGCGGCGTGGTGGCCCATAACCCGATCATTGTGGAGCTGGTGTCTGACGCCCTCGGTCGCAGAGTGTTGGTCCCGGACCACCCACAGTACACCGGCGCGCTCGGAGCGGCTTTGATCGCCCGGGAGATGTCATGCCTGCCGGGATGAGGAGCAGGTCGGGCTCTGCCCGGCGCCGGATCTGAACCTCGGCCAAAGCCCGCCCTACAGGGTGAAGATCACCCGGGACCCGGATACACTGCCCGCCGGTGTTCTTACCCGCGGCCGTTGGACCGCTGCTCGTCGGACGCGACCAGCCCGTCGCAGAGGGTTACGATCCGGTCGCAGCGAGCGGCTACGTGGCGTTCGTGAGTCACCAGGATGACGGTTCTGCCCTCGTCGTGGAGGCGGTCGAAGATCCGCAGGATCATCTCGCCGGTGGCGGTATCGAGGTTGCCGGTCGGCTCGTCGGCCAGGACGATCAGCGGGTCGTTGATCAGGGACCGGGCGATGGCCACCCGCTGCTGCTCGCCGCCGGAGAGCTCCATGGGGCGGTGATGGGCCCGATCCGCCAACTCTACCATCTGGATCAGCTCGTGGGCCTTGTGCCTGCGGGCCTTTGGCGGCGCGCCCTGGTAAAACAGCGGGACCTCCAGGTTGTCGAGCACGGTCAACTGCTGGATCAGATTGAAGTTCTGAAACACGAAACCGACGCACCGCCCGCGAATGTCTGAAAGGGCGTCGTCGTCGAGATCGGAAACATCCTGGCCGCCGATCAGGTAGCGCCCGGTGGTGGGGCGATCGAGGCAGCCCAGGATGTTCATCAGCGTGCTTTTTCCCGATCCGCTGGCCCCGCAGATGGCCACTGATTGACCCTCTTCGAACTCCAGGTCGATCCCGCGGAGGGCCTGGACGGCGACACCGCCGCCCGGCGCGACGTAGGTCTTGGTGAGTTGACGCAGCGAGGCAATGGTCACTGGTGGAGTCACCCGGTCTGTGGTCAGCGCGCTTTTCCGCCGCCCGCAATGCGCTGAAACAGCATTGCCTGATTGTTGGGCCACCGTCTTCAGCATCCAACCTCCGAGTCAGCCGTCCCTTCGCTGCTCGTTGCCGAAACGCCGATCAAGCGACGCCCGGTACGGAGTCCGGATGCCGCGCCGGGCCGCCTCAGGATCGGGCAACCGCATTCAGGACGAACCTGATGCCCGCCGGCCAGGTGGTCGCTTGCCTGGGCGGTGCCCCTTGCCAGCCCCGTGTTTGGGCTGTTTGGCGGCCTGCGGGGCTTGGGGCGGTTGCTCGTGGTTGCCCGCCGCAACGCGCGGTTCCAACTCCGGTAGCGTACGCCGCAGGTCATCCGAGACCGCCAACAGGATCGAGTCGCCTTCAGCCAGCCCGCTGAGCACCGCGACGTACTCGTCGCTCGAATGCCCGGGCTCGATCTCGACCGGCTCAGGGCCGCCCCGGCCCTTGCGAAAGACGAAGTGGTGCCCGGCCTTGCTGAATACCGACTGAACCGGGACGGCCAGCACGTCCTCCAACTGACGGACGATGATGTCCGCCCGGGCGGTCACCCCGGGCTTGAGCGGGGCGTCGGTCTGATCGAGTGTAATCTCGGTTTCGTACTCTTTGAGATCGGGGTTGAGCCATTGGTTCTGCGAGTCGGCCAGCACCGCGATCTTGGTCACCTTGCCCGTGAAGACCTGTCCGGGCACTCCCTCGACCTCCACCCGCGCTTCCTGGCCTACGTCGATCCTGTCGGTTTTCGCCTCGTGGACACGCACCCGGACCAGCATCACGCTGGGGTCGGGCAGCCTGATGATGGTCTGCCGCTCATAGACTTCGGTCCCTTCGGTGATCTGGCGGCGGTCCCAGCGGCTGCGGCCGGTGTCGTAGACCACCAAGCCGCCCTGCGGGGCTCGGATCTCGCATTTGGCCTGCTGTTCGCGGAACTTGGCCAGACGCTGGCGGGTCAATTCGAGTTCGGCGCGTTTGGCCTCCAGTGAGGCGAAGGACTTCGCCTCTTTGGCGGCGTTGCTCTTCTTGATGCGCTCCAACTCCTTACGGGCCTCGTCCACGTCCGATTCTCTTTGCGCCAGCTCCTTGTGGTGCGTATACGTTTCCTCGATAAGTTTGCTCAACTTGGCCTTTTGAACGGCAATTCCTGCCTCGAAGGCTTCCATCCGGTCGTTCAGCAGCTCCCCACGGGTGATGAAGTCCTGCTTGTACAACTCTTCGGAGTCCGCCAGATCCGTTTGGGCTCGCTCCAAAACCTTCTTGGCCCGTTCCAGTTCGAGTTTCACATCGAGCTTCGTCTGCTCCCAATCACCCTCGATGTACTTCCTCTTCTCGAGTAGGGCCATTTGCAGCGTAAGTTCACCCTTGCGGAGGTCGCTGGCGTTCTGATCGATGAGGATTTCGTGCTCGTTCTCGGCCGCTTCGGCCGCCGCCGCCGCGTTGGCTTCCTTGATCTCCTCGCTGCGGACCCTCTCCTCGATCTGGTCGCTGGCCAATCGCACCAGCAGGTCGTCCTTTTGGACCTCGGTGCCTTCCTCGATCAGCCAGATGATCGTCGAGCGGCCCTCGACCTCGCATTTAACGTCGATGCTCTCAGCGGCCTTGAGCTCCCCCTTCTCGCGCAGCAACACCGAGAAGCCTCGCCGGGATACCTTGAACGCCTCCGCGTCCCGCGCTGTATCCCGGCTGCCGATCGAACGAACCAGCAGGAAGCCCCCAACCAGCACCACGACTACGCAGACGAGGATGATCGGCAGCCGCAACGACCTGCCTCGCCGCTGGGTCGGCGGGGGGATGCCCAGCCCCGCCGGCTCAACCCGGGAGGAGGGCTCTGTCGAAGGCGGCGACACGGTCGTGGTCATCGGTCGATCCCCTGGTCGGGCGGCACCGGCGGCGTGCGTGTTCCGCAGATCCCACTCCGTAGCTAGACGATTATAGCCTGACGGTGTTATCGACGCAAAGAACGGCTGTCTCGCCTCGATGTGTAAAACTGTCGCCCGCTGCTCGCTGCCTCCTACTGGGCAGCCTGCGGTTTTTCCACGACGACCCGGCAGGGCGGCAGAGCCTGGAGAAACCTGCGTCCGTACGGCCGGGAGCGCACCCGACCGTCCAGAATGACCACGATCCCGCGGTCCCGGCTGGTGCGGACCAACCGGCCAAAACCCTGTTTGAATCTCAGGACCGCTTCGGGCAACTGGTACTCCCAAAACGGATTGCCCCCCGCCCGGCGGATCTGCTCGATGCGGGCTTCCACCAGCGGGCGGTCGGGCACGGCGAAGGGGAGCTTGACGATGATCACGTTGCTCAGAGCCTCGCCCGGGACATCGACCCCGCCCCAGAAACTGTCCGTGCCGAAGATGACGCTGCGGACGTCTTCGCGAAAGCGGCGCAACATCGACGAGCGCGACAGCCCTTGCCCCTGAACCAGCAGCTCGATGTTCTCGGACCTGAAGAAGTCCTCCAGGCGTTCGGCACAGGCCCGCATCATCTCGTACGCGGTGAAGAGCACGAACGCCCGCCCGTCGGTACGCTTGATGTAGTGGGCCATGCGCTCGCAGGCGGCGGGGATGAACTCCTGCTCATGATTCGGAGGAGGGAGCGAGGTCTCGACGTGCACGCACACCTGGCTTCGGTAGTCAAACGGCGAGCCCAGGCACAGCCCCGCCGCGTCGTCCAATCCCAAGCGCCGGCGCATGTAGACAAAACCGTCGCCGGCTCCGAGGCTGAGCGTGGCGCTGGTCAGCACCACACTGGAGACACAACCGAACAGGGAGTCTTTGAGCAGCGGGCCGACGTCCACCGGCTGCCCGCCCAGCGTCACCCGCCGACGCGGTCCGGGCCCCTGCTCCAGCCAATAGACCCAGTCCTCCTCACCTTGCTGGAGAACCTGCTGGAGCGTCTCGGCCAGGGCGGCGGCCCGATCGATGTAGGAGTTGATTTCGAAACGATCGCTTTCGTCGGCGACCAGGCTGCGGACCGTCTTGAGATGCTCCGCCAGCTCCAGCAACGCCTCGCTAACGCTGTTGTGCACCGGTGGCGGGACGGTCAGCCGACCGTTAGGGCGCCCGTGGACGGACTGCCAGGAGAGCAGTTCATCGAAGCACTCTCGTACCGCCGCCCGCACCTGCTTGACGGTCTTCACCGCCGCCTCGGCATGACAGGAGGCCAGGAACCCGCGCTGGGTCCTCTCGTTGAAGAGACCGTCCAGCAGAAAACGGATCTGGGCATCCGACACGTTGACGCCCAGGTGCTCACCGGCCACCTCGGCGACGGTGTGGGCTTCGTCCAGCACGACCAGGTCATAGTCCGGCAGGATCGACCCGCCCTGCCGGCGGACGGCCAGATCGGTGAAGAACAGGGCGTGGTTGACGACGAGCAACTGGGCGTTGCTCGCCCGCCGGCGGGCCCGCTGGTAGAAGCACTTCTTGTACTGGGGGCACCGCCGGCCCATGCAGTTGCCGTGCTCGCTGCAGATCTGATCCCAGACCTCGGGCCGGGGCTGGCGTGGAAGATCCGACAGGCTTCCGTCATCGGTCCCCTCTGCCCACTGGGCCACCCGTCGCAGGTCGGCCAATTCTTGTGAGGTGCCGAACAAAACCTGACGCCGCTGGAGGGCCCGCTGCAACCGCCGCAAACCCAGGTAGTTGTTACGCCCCTTGACCAGAATAGCCGAGAACTCGTCTGGCAGGACCGCCGCCAGGAAGGGCAGGTCCTTTTTGATCAACTGCTCCTGCAGGGCGATGGTGTACGTGCTGATGACGACGCGCTGGTCGTTTTCGGTGGCGCGTTGTATGGCGGGAATCAGGTAGGCGAAGCTCTTGCCGACGCCCGTGCCGGCCTCGACCAGCAGGTGCTCTCCGCGCTCGAAGGCCCGAGCCACGGCGGCGGCCATCTCGAGCTGTTGGGGGCGCAGCTCGTAGTTGCTCATCCTCCGGGCAATCGACCCGCCCGGGGATAGGAGGCCGGTGGAGTTCATATCAGCGCAGTGTACGCCGATCACCTGTAGGTGTACACCCGGCCCCCCTTGGCGAAGCACGCTGTCGAAAGAAGTGTGTCCCCTGAGCCACCGAAGCGCCGTCGGCCAGGGCTACGATACTGCCGGAGGGGCCGATTGCTCCGACTTCCGCCTGCGGGTCCAGACCGCCCGCACCAGCAGGAAGACCACAAACAGAACGCCGAACCCGACTAACCGGGTGTACCTCTCAGCGGCTGTTTCCGGGCGCGGAAGCTCCACGCCGGCCACGATGGTTGTCGTGCCGTCGGCGAAGCGGATCTTGACCTCGCGCCTTCCGCGCTTGGCCCCCTTCGGCGCGATCCGCATCTGGAAGGTGGCCGATTGCCCGCGGACGATTCCCGGATTGCCTTCGTCGGCCGTTGCACTGCACATGGGCAGGCCCGTTTTGCTCTCTCTGAGTCCCACCAGATGATGACATTCCTGGGTCCAGCCCTCCGGCGGAGTGAAGAGGTCGGCTCGGAAGTGGGGGAACTCGATGTAAACGATGGGGGAGGTGTGTTGGTTGGTGACGGTCCACCGATAGTCGTGCCCGGTGGCGTCGGCTCCACCCTCGATCCGCACCTTCGGCTGGTCCTCGGCGGCGACAGCGGCGCCGGCCAGGGCCGCCCAGGCCCCGGCTGCAAGAGTGAGAGCGCCCCGGGCAAGCCGCCGTCGGTTCGGCAAAGAAACCCGCGCCGGTCCATTCACCTGAGCACCCTTGGCCGTTTCCCCGGGGAATACCCCCATCCGGCGCACCGTTATCCGCCGCCGCAGCCTCCGGGCCCATTCCCGCCGCCGGGGAATCATAACCGAGGCGTCCTACGCCGAAGTATACTACGCCTGCCAGCGCAGGGCCATTTGCTGCACATGCGGGTTAGTCGGTGCCCTTTACGCCCCCAGGCGGTCAACCTCTGTCCAGGACGTAGGATACCACTGCTGGCGGCCCGCGGTGCCCCGCGCAGCAGGTGTTGCACACGCGAAGGCGTGCAAGGTTCGACCCAAGAGAGTGAACGTAGCTGCCTGTGCCCAGTCTGTGAGCAAGCGATTCGACCTGCCCGAACCTCTTTTTCCAACGCAGTTTAGGAGAATGAGGCCCCGATAACGGGGCCCAACACCGCTTTGGCACCCGGATTGCGTAGGGGTGTATATGCGGAAGGAGTGCAGGGACAGGTCTAGAGGAGGAGAGATACACTCAGGGTCGTCCGTTGCTTTCCGTTTGGGTGATGTGGTCTGCCCCGACCTGGGTCAGATTATAGCCCACATAGGCCCGGACGTGCGAGTTTGCGGAGAGGTCGCGTTCCTCAGCGACCGCGGAGGAGAGAAGGCGTATTTTGCAATTGTCTCAGCCTCCGGCATTGACACTCCTCTGATCGTACCTGTTGCCGAGCTTGAGCTCTTCACCGGCCGGCGGCTGGTCGGTCGCGAAGGGTGGTTGGAAGTTGGCGGCCGCGACGAGGGTCAAAGGGACTCTGCCTCAGCTACTGAGCCGGAGCGCAAGGGGGAACGCTGATCACCATCCCCCGGTTGCGGGCGACAACAAGGAGTTCAACCCCGCGCTGCGGGTGAACGAGAGACTCTCTCTCCCTCCCAGGCTTGGGTTGTCCCCAGGGCAGCCCTTGCCTGGATTTTTTTGCGCCCCGCTCGTGTGGGCTTCCTGGTTCCTGGCGCACGGTTGCGGTCAGGGGCTTGACCGGAGGGGAAACGCGCTTACCATCCTTTCAGTTATTATTGAAGGGATCGAAGATGTCTTCGCCCTACGAGCAGTCCCGGTTGCTGTTTATCCGCCGTTGGGGCGAGATGGGGGCCAACTGGGGCATAAGCCGGACCATGGCGGAAATCCATGCCCTGCTGCTAGTTTCGCCGGCCCCGCTGTGCACGGACGAGGTGATGGGCCAGTTGCAGGTCTCCCGGGGCAACGCCAGCATGAATCTGCGCCAACTGCTCAACTGGGGGCTGATCTATCGCGTTCACCGCCCGGGCGATCGGAAGGAGTACTTCGCCTGCGAGACTGACGTCTGGCAGATGTTCGAGACCATAACCCGAGAACGACGCCGGCGGGAAATCGAGCCGATCATCGAAACGATCGAGCGCTGCCGAACCATGGTCCGGGACGATCTCAAGCGTCTCCGCGGGGCCAAACGCAGGGAAGTGGAACAGTACCAGCGGCGCCTCTCCGAGATGCTGGAGTTCGTCAACGCAATGAATGCCCTGTTCAACCTGGTGGTCAAGGCGGGCGACAAGGGTGTGCGCCAGGTATCGAAGATGCTGGCCCGCTTCGCCCGCTGAGGCACCACGCCCAAGTAGCAGCCGGCATCCTGCGAGAGTCTGCCGGTAGTCGCCCCCAAAGGCCGGGGGGGACGCCCGCCTGCGGTGGGTTGCGAACCGGTCTTCGACGCGTTGCTATCCAGGAGGCCGGCTGCCGATCAGCAGGGCCAGGAACTGCGTGTAAATCACCGCCATCAGCGCCAGAAAGCCGGCTGCCAGCTCTGCCATTTTCGCTCCTTTCGTGTACTGACTTACCTGCCTGTGGCGGCGGTTCGGTCCGCCTGAGTCGGCATGTTGGCGGCAGGCGCCCCGGCGATCAAGGGGCGCGGTTTTACGGCTCGACGGTGCGCCGCGTTATGGCGGACCACGGGCTCTCCCATCAGTCGCTCTCAGCCCCGCAGGCGGTCCTCCGGCAGGGACATTATCGGCCTTAACGGCCGCCGAGGACGCCGGCCGCTACTCCTCGTCGCTGGGCGGCGGGTACGACAGGGGCCGGTTGTCGTAGTCGAAGGGCTTGCGGGCCAGGAGAAAGGGGCGGTGCCGGGCGATGCTGATCAGCAGGGCCGCGGCCACGAAGTTGGTCAGCAGACTGCTGCCGCCGGCACTGACGAAGGGAAGTGTCATCCCGGTGATCGGCATGAGCCCGAGGCCCATGCCCACGTTGATCAGTACCTGGGTGGCGATCAGGACGACGACTCCGCCGGCCAGCAGCCGCCCGACCGGCTCGTCCGTGGAGATCGCGATCTGCATCCCCGCCATGGTGATCACCGCGTAGCAGGCCAGCACCAGCAGGCAACCGAGCAACCCCCACTGGTGCCCGATCAGGGCGAAGACGAAGTCGTTGTGCCGGTCGGGCAGGAAGTTGTATTCCACATACGTCCCGTGTCCCCAGCCCTGACCGAGGACGCCGCCGCTGCCCAGGGCCGCCTTGGATCGCACGAGCTGCATGCCGGAGGAGCGGGTCCACCGGCGGGCTTCGCTGCGGAGAGCGGCGGTGTCCCGGTTGAGATACCAGAATCTGTCCGGGTTTTGGTCGATGCTCTTGCGGAGGGCCTCCGATTGCAGCAGGACAGCGGTGATCCGCAAACGCTGATAAGGCCTCATCTTCATCCACAACAGCGGGGCCAGCGCCACCCCGACTGCCGCAATCAGGACCAGATGCCTTACGCGGGCGCCGGCCAGGTAAAGCACGCCGAACAAGACGGGCATGATCAGCAAGACGGTGCCCAAATCGGGCTCCAGCAGGATCAGCACCAGCGGAACCATCGACCCGACAAAGGGGATGATCAGCCCCATCAGCGTGCGGTAGTTCTTGCGGTACCGCAGGTACCAGGCCAGAGCCAGGATGTAGGCGACCTTCATGAACTCCGACGGTTGCAGTTGGAAGCCCGGCAGGCGAATCCAGCGGCAGGCGCCGCGCACCTCGGGAATGAGCCCCCCGAAATCGAAATGGAGCAGGCGGGCAACGGCCAGCGGGACCAGGGCCGCCAGAGCCAGTCCGAAGATCAGATAGGCTTGGCGGTAAATGCGCTGGAAGCCCGTCCGCAGGATCGCATAGGAGATGACCAGCGACCCCAGCAGGAAGACGATCTGCTTGTAGGTATACAGCGGTTTGGGTTTGCCCGCCTCGGAAGCGTAGATGCTCGCCAGGCCGACGGCGTAGAGAATCGCCACGGCAATGACGATGGCCCATCCGGCACGGGTCAGCTCGCCGGCCCGTCGCTTCATGACCCCGGCTCCTGAACGGGGGCGTCCGGATCGAGATCATCCCCGAGGGTCTCCAGCAGGATCCGAGCCACCTTCCGGGCGATCGGCCCGCTGGTCCGCCCGCCGCTGCCGCCGAACTCGATCAGGACCACGAAAGCGACGCGCGGCGTGACTCCAAACATCGGGCGGCCGGCAGAGTCAAGCCGCCGCAGGTAGGCGGCAAACCAGGAGTTGGCGTGCTGGCTTCCCTCGGCCGGCGGCGCCAGAGGCCATCTCTCTTCAATGGTCACCCGTCGACGGTCGAACTTCGCCCCGGGGTGCAGGCGCTCGAAGTCGGCGATGGCCTGCCTTCTCTCCCCGGCCGGCAGAATGGTGAACGTCTCAGTTCCGCCGTCGGCTCGGTACGGGATTCTGAAGGAGGTTGGCCTCGGGGGCGTGGTGGCCGTCCCCGTCTTGCCGCAAAGGGCGTAGCGTGCATCTTGAAAGAAAGCGGGTTTGTTGGCGGTTCCCCTCGGCGAGTTGACCACTGCATACATACCCCGGTGGATGGCCAACCACTGCTCGGCCGTCCCCGGAAGCCGCCACTCCGGCCGCTCATCTTCCCCGCGAATCAACCGCACAGGTTTGTAGACCCCGGCTGCGTAGGTGGCCATCAGGTTCGCCGCCTGAACCGGCGTCACCGCGACTTCGCCCTGCCCGATGGCAAACAGGCGAGCATCAGCGCGGACCACTGACCGGCCAGCCTTCCCGCTCAGCCACGAGGGGCTCGGGTTGATCCCCGGGACCTCCTCAGGTAACCCAATCCCGCTGGGATGGCCGAAGCGCACCATGTCGAAAAAGTTGCACAGATAGTCCACTCCGACGGCCGTGCCGACGCGGTACATAAAGACGTTGCAACTGCCCTCCAACGCCTCGACCACATTGATCGACCCGTGGGCCTTGCGGGCGCCTGTCCCGGCGATCGGCCAGCAGCGCGAAGCCGGCGCGGTCGGGTTCTCCGGGAACAGATACCCGCCACAGTCTAGGCGGGTCTGAAGCGTGATCTTCCCGCTGCACAGACCGGCCAAACAGGTCAACGGCTTGACGATAGATCCCGGCGCGTAGCGGTTGGAAACGGCCCGGAAGCTCAGCGGCATGCCCACCGTGTCCCGCCGCAGGCGGTCGTAGAAGTCGCCCTCCCTGATCCGGTTCGGGTCGTAAGCGGGGTAGGAGACCAGGGCCAGCACGTCGCGGGAAGCCACGTCGAGCACCACGATCGACCCGCCGGGCGAGTATGGCAACGTGGGCAGTTCCGACCCCAGCAGGTCGTACAGCCGTTGCTGCAGCTCGTAACGAATGGTCAAAGAAACATCGCGCCCATTCTGGGGGGCGACGTCTTCCAGGACCTTGCCCCGGCGGTCCTGGCGAAAGCGCCCGCGCCGGCCGCGCAGCAGGTCTTCGGCGGCGAACTCCACGCCGAGCACGCCGGCAGTTTCGTCGCCCAGGTATTTACGCAGCGGATCATCCCCGTAGGGATCGTCTTCGACCTGTTCGGCGTCCACCTCCCCGGTTCGCCCCAGGACATGGGCCAGGCACTGGGCCTGGTGATAGACGCGGCGGTTGGCGACTTCGATCTTGATCCAGGGGTACTCGGCGAACTCGCAGAGAGCGGCGATACGCTGCTGATCGTCAAGCCCGGTGATGACGGCGTGGGGCATGCGTTCTTCAGCCACCGACGTCTCGAACCCGCTTCGCCGGCTGACCGCTTCGCGGATGCGGGCCACGCGCCGGCAGATGGTAGCGGCGCGCCGGTGAAGGTCGGCCACAGACTCGCCGCTGACGCGGACCAGTCTGGTCCACATCCGGTCGATCTCGCGGCGCAGGGCGGCCTCAACGCCGGCGGCATCGAGCCCCGGTCCGTAGCGTTCGCTCCGACAAAAACGGCGCAGGCGGGCGTCGAGGTACCCCGGGTTCGTAGCCAGCACCCCGTAATCGACCTTGACCTCCCAACTGGGCTCATCGCTGGCCAGCAGCCGGCCGGTGCGGTCGTAGATGCTGCCGCGCACGAAGGGCAGCGTCCGGGGGCGCATGAGCAGCGCCGCGGCGGCCTGCTCGCGGTACTCGTCGGCGTGCAGAATCTGCAGATCGATCAGGCGGACCACGACCACCGCCAGGGCAACCAGCAGAGTGAGCAGCGTGATTCTGATACGATGTTCAAACACCTGGTCCCCTCGCGCCCGACAGGCGGGCAGGCGAGTATTGCCGCGGTCGGATACCGAGCAAACGCGGAGCCTTCAAGAACACTGCGTGCAGCAGCGGCGCCCACAACGCGGTGTAGATACTTGATCCGACCAGGCCCAGGGGAGATCCGACCGGAAAACCGATCAGCACCCTGTAGACCATCCACAGAACCTGCACGCCGAGGGCGGCCAACAGCGTAACGGTGAAATGAGTCAGCGGGTGACGGGTGAACACCAGGTCGCGCATCCCGCAAACCAGCAGGGCGGTCAACCCATAAGACAGGGAAACCAAGCCGAAGCGTTCGAGAGTCATGAGATCCGCCAGAGCGCCGGCCAGCCAGGCGGCCGGCACGGCGTGGTCCGAGCGGGCGTGCAGGCAATAGAAAACGACCAGCACCAGAACCCAGTCCGGGCTCAGCCCATACCAGACCATTGCGGGGGCGACCGTGGTCTGGAGGCTGACGGCGATAACGGCCAGCACGCCGAAAGTCAGCCAGCGCATCGGGAGCCTCCCAAGTAAGGGCCTGAGTCTCGGTCCGCCCGCGGCGGATTCGGGCATCCGGGCGTAATCGCCCTGAACAGCCGGCGAGGCTGAGGGCGACCAAGGCGGGAGCCCGAAGGGCCGCTACTGACCCCCCGCCCTCGCCTGCCGCCCGAAGGGCAACATCTGTTCCTCCTGCCGGTTGACGATCCGCAGGATGGCCTTGGCGGCGGCCACCTGGACCCGTGGGTCAGAGTTGTCCTCCAGCCTCTCCGCTAACGGCGGCAAGCCCGCCGGGTCGCCTATCGCTCCCAGGGCCATCGCGGCCATCTGACGGGTGCGCATAATCTGATTCTCTGCCGGATCCTGCTCGAACCCACGCTTGGGGCGATTAAAGCGGATCCCCTCGAGGGCGACCTTGAGGCCCTCCGTCGAACCGAGTTCACCGAGCCCTCGGGCCGCCACCAGGCGCGTCTCGAGGTAGTCCCCGTGCCGGAGCTTATAACGGAACGTATCCGCGAAGCGCTCCTTCCGCGTCAAGGCCAGGGCGTGCAGTGCCAACACCTCCTGGGGACCGTTTCCGGAGTTGGCTGCGAAGGTCAATTGCTGCAGGGCCTGCTCGTTGCCCAACAGGGCCAGCGATTCCAGAGCCTGGGCGTGCAACCCCTCGTCCTTGCTGTTGACGACTCTGGCCAACAGAGGGATCGCCCCGGGCTCGCCCAGCCGTCCCAGGGCCAGGGCGGCGTTCCGTTGAACGGCCGGCTCGGGATGGGTTTGCAGGAACTCAGCCAGGCTGCCCGTATGGCGCACGTCCCCGAACCGATGCAGGGCGAAGATGGCCCCCACCTTCACGCTGTCGTCGGGATCGTCGAGCAGCGGGGCAATGGCCTCGCCTGAGGCGGCGTCGCCCAGGGTGCCCAGGGCCATACCCGCTGCAAAGCGCACGGCCGGGTGCTCGTCGCTTAGACGCGTCCGAATCCAGGGCAGCCCGGCGTCGGGAGCTTCCTCCTGCAACGATTCGATCGACTGGATGCGCACTGAGGGCAGATAATCGTAGCTGATCCCGCGTTTGAGGCAATCGAGCGCCCGCTGTTTTAGCTGGGCCATTGCGACCGGGCTGTCCCGGTAGGGGTTGGCCGGAGTGCACCCGATCAGAAGCCCAGTAGAAAGAACAGCGAACAGCGAATAGCGAATGGCGAATGGCGAATGGCGGATGGTGAACGTTGCGTGAACACCAGGAACTCGCCCGCAGTAGGTTCCTGCCCGTTGTGCCCGACCTGCAATTCGCCATCCGCTACTCATGATTCGCTATCCCTCCTGCGGACCCGAACGACGACGTAATCGACATAGAGCAGCAGGCTGAACAGCGCGCAGGCCACCGCCGGCACGTCGCCCATGCGCGAGTAGAGGCTGTGGCGCGAATCCACCTGGATCCGGGCCACCGAGTAGCCGCGGATGCCCGGCCCGTGGGCTCGGCCCCCCACCTTCACCAGATCGTGGATGCGACCGTCGGCGTCGATGAAGCCGCTGATCCCCGTGTTGACCGCCCGGGCGATCCCC
>Ga0114922_10001669_pt1 | contig 21008 bp, 17 predicted proteins | sample AartaG_FD_100975 | JGI IMG/M metagenome (GOLD analysis project Ga0114922, IMG submission 100975) | Deep subsurface microbial communities from Aarhus Bay to uncover new lineages of life (NeLLi) - Aarhus_00045 metaG | ecosystem: Environmental > Aquatic > Marine > Oceanic > Sediment | place...
CCGGCGTTGGCACCGCCCTGGAAACGGATGACCAGGTCGAACCGGGCCGACAGGGCGTCTATGACCTTTCCCTTGCCCTCGTCGCCCCACTGCAGGCCGATAAGCAGGACCGTCTCGCCCATGCTCCTTGTCCTCTCATGCAAAGGGACGGTTCCTCGCACACGCCCTCGGGCGCAGGGGACAAACCGCAAGCCCATGTCACCGATAGGGGAGTGCCGCGAGAGAACGTCCCGGCTGAACGCGTGGCACGATCTGACGTCGCTCTGTCGGAGCTTCCACAGTGTCAGTGGCGTTGATGATCGGGCGCGCCGGAGGCAACCGAGGCGATCCGCCGCGGCGAATCTGCCAGCCCAATCGTGCCCCCGGCCTGAGGCAATGGATGCATAAGCCCGCCCGAAAGGTCAACCAGCATTGTACAGCAGCAGCGCCCCCAAGTCAAGCTTGGGCCGGGGGCAGCCGGATGAGCGTAAGTCCTTTTCTTTAAACGGCTTACGCTGCCCGCTGCGCCCGGCTAGGAGCAAGAGAGGCAGGGGCGGCGTTCACCCCGGGAGGGGCAGCGCGCGGGGCGGGTGCGCCGCCAGCCACTTCTGGTTAAGCTCCCGCAGGTAGTCGCGGTATTCGACCATCATGCTGTGCTCGATGTCCTCGGTCCACCGCCAATCGGACTGCCACAGCGGCTCCAGGTAATGCGCCTCCGCCCGGTCCAGGTAGCCGTGCGAGACCAGCGCGAACGCGAGGAGGCACGCGGCCAGCAGTGGCGTCATGCTGCGCAGCGCCGTGCGGCGGAACCGCGCCAGCCGGTTGCCCTGCGGCCCGGCGGGCGCCGGGCGCGCGAAGACGTAAACAAGAACCATGATGAACACGCCGGCGGCAACGAAACACAGCGCCTGCAGGACCAACCTCTCGGATACCATCGCGTGGAACATGACCAGCAGCCCGGCCAGGACCAGCCCGACAAGCGCAATGAGGGTGACACCAAGCGACAGGTGGCCCCGACCGAGCGAACGGAGGTTCTCCACGACTCCCGGGCTGCTGTGGCCGACGTGCCGCATCTGCCACAGGGCGAAAACACACGGGTACAGAAGCAGCCCGGTTCCTCCCACCAGCGGGAGGAATAGGCCGGGCACGAGGTCGCCCACCCCTGCCGCGGCAATCCCGAACGCCACGAGGCCGCCGGCCACCGACACGGCGGCGCAGGCCAGCGCTCGCCCGGGGCGTCGCAGCGGATTCAGCCAGCCGGCCGGGCCGACGTCCATGCCGGCCTCCGCGCACCGAGCGCGGACCGCGCGATAGGCCGCCGCCATCGAGGCGGACAACGCCAATACGTAAACCGCCGCCAGTTCGGCCACGCGCTGCCAGAACCCGGAGTAGACGCTGCGGGCGAGGCTGTCCGCGGGCCCAAGCCGGGTCCACGCCCAGTAGAGGGCGAGCGGCGCCATCGCGGCCGCCAGCACCAAAGCCGCCCGCCTCCATCCGACGAACAGGAGCAGTAGCCACCCCTCCCCACCCTTGCGCCGCCAGAGGTACGGCAGGCCGGCCACCCCAAACGCCAGCGTCAGGAGGGCGAACGCCCCCATCATCAGCCCCAGGGCCAGCCGTTCCAGGTACACGTGCTCGGCCCTCCGCAGCGGGGCGTTCCACTCCCACACGTCGGGCTGGACACGAGCGGGAATCCAACTGGCCGCAAAGATGCTGCCTTCCTGGGTGAGTCGGCGCTCAAACTCTTCGTCCCACGTTCGGCCTCGTCGCCAGATGTCATTCCAGGCTGCCTGCGCCTGCTCGAAGCGCCCCCGGGCCTCCCGCGCCTCTTCCGGCAGCCCGAGCCGACGGTAGATCTCGGGCGCCTGCCCCATTGCCTCGGAGAACCCGGCGCGTGCCACGAGCACCTCAATGGCGAGCTGGGAGTCCGCGCCGGACTGGGCCGCCGGCCGCTGCATGACGGCTGCCACGCGCGCGGCTTCACTCTTCTGCCCATTCTCCACCAGCCACGCCGCACAGGCGGGCAGCCGGCGGAAAAGGCCCCGGAGGACGGAGCAGTGAGACATCTGTTGCGACGCGTGGTGCGCGAGTTGTCCCACATAGTCCGCCAGTGTCTCGGGACGGCGCCAGAGATCTGTCCGAAGGACCGCCACATCGCCCGCGTGCATGGTGCAATGTGCCTTCCCTATCCCCTGGTAGAGCTCCCGAAGGCCCCGCGCGATGGCGTCGGCGTCGCGTACGATCAGCCGGACTCCGCAGGATTCCTCGACCTGTCCCTCGGGGTCCATCGACACGTACTCGTAGCAGATGCCTTTGCCATGTTCCGCATCGGAGCCGCGCAGCATCCACAGCGCGGCCTTCAGGTAATCGTATATCGCGTTGTCGGGCTCTACCTCTTTGCCCCGGTCAAGCACGGCGAGCCATCGGTTGAACTCCTCGTCGGGCACGTCCTCGACGGCGCTGAACTGTTCGGAAAGCAGCCGGACGTAGTGCGCGTAGATGATGGGATCGTCGGGATACCGGCCCACCAGCAGTCCGGCGTCGTCCAGGTCCTCGGTCAGGTGCTCGAAGAGGAACAGCTCCCGCTCCGTGAGGCCGGGGCGCGGGTCGACCTGCGGATCGGGCCCCGCGAAGAACGCGATTGCGTCCCTATCCGGCAGTTGCTCGATCAATCGCTGGATCGTGCGGACGCTGAACAGGCACAGGGCCAAGGCCACCGCCACTGCAGCCGGCGCCAGCACCAGCCGCCAGGCCCAGGTAGCCACGGCGCGCAGGCGCATGCGCCGGCGGTTCGCCTGCCAGAGCTGCTCGGCCAGCTCCTCTTCGTCCCCGAAGGCGCTCAGCGCCGCCTCGACGCTCTCGTCATCGGAGCACCCCCGGGCGCGCGCCTCGGCGGCGGCGTCCTCCAGGTGGGCGCGGATCTCCCGCGAGACGTCCCAGTGCACCGCCGGGTCGACGCGCAGTCGCCGCGTAACCGCTTCAACGAAGTCATCCAGCCGCCCCATCAGCTGACCTTTCCCATCAGGAGCATGTTCACCCCGTGCGCGAACTCGGTCCATTCCTGCTTGCGCCGCTTCAGCTCGCGCAGGCCACGAGCGGTCACCCGGTAGTACTTGCGCTTCTTCCCGTTCGGCGCCTCCTGCCAGCGCGAGCGGAGCAGCCCGTCCGCCTCCAGCCGGTGCAGGCAGGGATACAGCGTTCCTTCCCGCCACTCGAAGCGCCCGTCGGTGCGCTCGTTGACGACCTTCACGATCTCGTAGCCGTACATCTGGCGCTCGGCGAGCAGTTGGAGGACGATCGGCACGGTCGTCCCTTTGACCAGTTCCTTGTCAAAATCCATGTCGCTCTCCTTCGGCCGGCATCGGCCTTATGCCTCGTGGTGCTATGTATTATACCTCGGAGGGCTAGGCATGTCAAGCCCTGATCTTGCGGGTCTACCTGAAAGCGTGGCGGGCGGCAAGGGGATGTTGCTCAAGCCATGCATCGGCGTCGGGAAGCAGGAACACCATTAGGAGTAGGAGAGCCAGGGACCGACAGCGAGGATGGGGACGCGTAGGGGCACGGCGGGCCGTGCCCGACGAGGAGGGGCGCGGGCGGCGCGCCGCTACGGCTCGCGCAGCCAGACGGGGCGGCGGGTGAGGGACAGCTCGTAGACCTGGCGGGCCAGCTCGGGGCGGCCCCAGCGCTCGCCCCACCGGGTCTGGCGCAAGCACCGCAACCGGTCCAGCACCGTCACCTCCGCCGGAAGGCCGGCGTTCAGGCGCGCCAGCAGCTTGACCCATTGGGTCCACGTGAAGGGCGCGCCGAAACGCACCCGGTCCAGGTCCACCAGCCAGAGCTTGAACTCCCCGTCCGTCTCCCTGACCAGGAAGTTGGTCGGCTTGGTGTCCGGGTGGTAGACCCCCCTTTCTTCCAGCGCGCCCAAGAGCTCGGCGATCGCGCGGCCCAGCGCGCGCCGCTTCTTGCCCGTCGGAAGGCGACCGCTCAGGGCCAGTTCGCCGAGGTCCCCGTCGTTCTCAAGCGCCTCGGTAATCAGGTAGTCGGGCCGCCCGGACAGCTTCGAGCGACTTTCCAGCAGGGCCAGGGGACGGGCTGCCGGGACGCCGCGCACGGCGAATCCTCGCGCCGCCACCCAGGCGGACCGCGCGCGACTGCGCGGCCTCAGCAGGTCCTTCAGCCTTCCCCAGACGGAGTCGCGGCGGAATGCCTTAACGCAGACCTCCCCCGGCTTCACTTCTTCCGGCCCGGCCGGACGGCTCACGTCGAACGGCGGGACCGAGTCGCACGGGCAGACCGTGACCTCGGTGCGGCGCCCCTTGCGGAAGACGTGCCCCGCGCCGTCATCGCCGGCGATGGCCGACCGGTGAGCGTCGATCGCCCTCAGCGCTGCGTCGACAGGAAAGTCGCGTCGGCGATGGATCACATATCCGTCGGCCCTCTCCCGCGTGAACATCGTGCTCTCGACCAGGCACCGGCGGGTGCGGCTCTTCATGCGGCGCCGCCAGAGCTTGCGCTGCTTGCGGCGTACGTGGTAGAGCAGGAACGTCGTCTCCTTCGGAGATGGCGTCGGGCCGCCCTGCCAGTTGCGCAGCACGGCGCCCAGGAACGCGTAGGCGTACTCGTTCAGGAGCGGCGGGCGCAGCGACGAACCCGCCAGCGCGGCCAGCATGCGGGCCATCGCGCGCCGCCCCACCCGCCCGCGCCGGATCCTGTGCAGGTCGAGCACGTACAGCCGTTGGCCGGCGGGCGCGTCCAGCCGGATCAGGAGGTTGCCGCGATGGTAGTCACGGTGCTCGAAGCCGCCGTCAGCGAGGCGGGCCGTCAGCTTCGCCAGCTCCTCGATGACCTCCCGGCCAAAGCCGGGCTGTTCCTTCTCGATTGCGGGCAGCCACACTTCCAGGAGCTGCCTCAGGTCCACGGCGCCCGGTATCTCGCGGCTGACCAGGAACCCCTCGCGCGGCAGGCCCCGCCTGCGGCGCACGGCCACGGCCAGCACGTCGCACGTCGGGATGCCGACGGCCTGGAGCGCGCGGCAGACGCGCCATTCCGTTACCGGTTTCGCGGGAACGAGGAGATGCTTGACGCGCTCCCGGAAGGTGCGGAGCTTGTAGCGTTTCAGGTAGAGGCCGGGGCGTTCGGGGGCGTCGGGATCGGGCAGGCGCATGACGGTCCGCGCCATGCTGTCCTTGACCAACTCATCCTCGCCGAGCGACTCGGGATGGCGCGAGCGCACGATGTCGAGCCGGGGGATGGCGGCCGCGAACTCCTGGACCGTCAGCCACTCCATCCCGTGTGCCCGGACTCTGGTGATCGGCCGCGCCAATGGCTCGCTGCCCGAGAACGAAGAAAAGGAAAGGCGGCCCGCCGACATGGTGTGCCTTTGCGCCCATCGTATCCCGACGGCCCGCTCGATTGCAATTCAGGCGCGGCCGGCGAGCCCCGGCCACATCTCAGAAGGGCTACCGGGGGGAGCGCTTGACGCGGGAGGCGGCCGGGGGATAGTGTTTATCAGGACAGGCGTGCCTTCCCATGCCGGGGCGTGGGCGGATAGCTCAATCGGCTAGAGCGCTTGCCTTACAAGCAAGAGGTTCCGGGTTCGAGTCCCGGTCCGCCCACCACTTCCTCCCTGCTCCGGCTCGCACTGGCCGACCCGGTCCGCGGGTCCAGCCCACCGACTGATCTGCTCGATCACTTGGTCCACTTCCGGCAACGGCCCGTAGCGCGAATCACTTCCGGCGGCGAATCACATATAATGGATGTGTGCGGAACGGGTCCGCGTGCCAAATGGGGAAAGGAGGTCGGGACATGAGAGCGACACGCATGGCGATGGCCTGGCTCTGCGTGGTGGCGTTGCTCGGCGCCACGCATACGACCAGGGGACAGGAGACGGTGGCTCCGGACGAGGCCGGGGGGCCCGCCCTCGGCGAGCCGGCGCCGGCCGTCGGCGATCAGGTGCAGATGGTCGAGATAGCTGTCGGCGACCATACGGTGAGGGGCAGACTGCTCGGCGAAACCGAGTCGGCGATCACCATCGAGGGCCCGGCCGGGGGCGCCGTCGCCTATCCAAGGGGCGCCGTCCGGGTGGCCAGACGCTTCACCATCGCCGCCAGCGCCTACCACGAGGAGCGCGGGGACCTGCACCGCGAACGCGCCTGGACGGCCGAGGAGGCGTCGGCCGAGTTCCAGAGGGCCCGGTTGGCGTATCAAAGAGCGCTGGCCGCGGCCGCCTCTGACGAGGATAGCGCCCGATTGGCAACCAAACTCCGGGCCGCCGTGGCCGACCGGGAGGAGTGGCAGAGGGAGGCCCTGGAGCAGGAGAACCTGGTCAAGGCCAGGCACGAGGCCGAGCTGGCCAGGCTCGAAGCGGAACTGAGCAGGGCCCGTCTCGACGCCCTCAAGGAGCAGGCGAACGAGATCCTGGCCCTGCGCACCGACCTGCGGCGCGCCCGGCAGGAGATCCGCTTCCTGGCCGACCGAGCTGAGCGTCTGGAGCGCAAGGTGGACAGCCTGGAGGACGATCTGGAGAACGTGACGCACGGGGGCCGGCTTTTCGCCACCGTGAACATGCACGAGGATCTCGAGCGGGCCGTCTCCATGCTGCGGAGGAAGGTCGACCGCCTGGAGAGCCGGGTGGGCAGGTGACGGAGACGAGGTGATAGGTGTTAGGTGTTAGGTGCTAGGTTCTAGGTGCCAGGTGATAGGGGCTAGGTTCTAGGTGCCAGGTGATAGGGGCTAGGTTCTAGGGGGTGGATTGCAGACTGCGTACGGTATGACTCGGTACGTGTGTTCCGCGATGTGGCCTACGCTGTCTGCCGATGTGCGACGTGGGGACGTTCTGCCTGGTTTGTGGACCTGGCCCCCAGTCAGTCGGGGAGCGCCCGGCTCACCTCCGCCTCCTGACACCCCTCACCTATCACCTGACCTCTCGCACCTATCACCCGGCGTCTATCTCTCCGCACCTTCGCTTTCGCGCACGTGGAGGCACCAGCGGCGCAGGCAGCATTCGTCGCACGCGGGCGAGCGCGCGTGGCAGGTCTTGCGGCCATGCTCGATCATGTTCAGATGGCCGCTGTACTTCCGTTCGTCCGACACGAGCCCATCCAGGAGGACGTGCGCCTTCTCGCGGGTGCACTTGGGCTGAATGAGCCCAAGCCGCTTGCTCACGCGCAGCACGTGCGTGTCCACCACGAAGGCCGGCCGCCCGAACCCGAACAGGAGGACCAGCCGGGCGGTCTTGATTCCCACCCCCTTGATGGCGGTCAGGCGCTTCTCGACTTCGGCGTCGTCCAGCCCGCGAAGGAACTCCAGCCCGTCGGACAGCGCGCCGTCGCGCTTGCGCAGCCAGCTCAGAATAGACTTTATGGTACGGGCCTTCTGGTCGGCCAGGCCGCCCTGCTCGATGGCCCGGGCGATGCGCCGTCGGGGAGCGCCGGCCATGGCCTCCCACTCGGCGAACTCCTCCCTGAGCGAGCGGTAGGCCCGGCCGCTGTTCACGTCGGTGGTGTTCTGCGAGAGCACGCCGCGCACGAGCACCTCGAGCGGGTCGCCGTGCTCGCGCCGCGGCTTCTCGCCGTAGCGTTCGGCCAGCGCACGCAGAACGGGCCTTATCTTCTTCTCGGGCGGGGCTTCATGCGCGGGCTTCGCCACGATGCATTCCTCATCGGGGATCAAGCTCAAGCGGCAAGGGCGACGGCTCTCACGCTCGGCCCACGCCGACGAGGGCGCGCGTGGCGGACCCGACGTCGTCGGCCCGCATCAGGGCCTCGCCGACCAGCACGGCCTTGACGCCGCTGCCCGCGAGCCGCTCCACGTCGGCCCGATCTCTGATGCCGCTCTCGGCCACGAGCAGCACGCCCTCCGGCACGCGCGGCGCCAGGCGCTCCGTGACCGCCAGGCTGACCTGGAACGTGCGCAGGTCGCGGTTGTTGATGCCGACCAGGTCCGCCCCCGCTGCGAGGGCGACGTCGAGTTCCCGCTCGTCGTGCACCTCGACCAGCGCGTCCATGCCCAGCTCGCGGCCGGCGGCGAGCAAACCCGACAGGACGGAACCCTCCAGGGCCGCGGCGATCAGCAGATAGGCGTCCGCCCCGAGCGCGCGCGCTTCGAGCACCTGAAGCTCGTCCAGGATGAAATCCTTCCTCAGCAGCGGCAGCTCGACCGCCTGGCGGATCCGGCCGAGGTAGACGGGCTCGCCCTGGAAGAACTGGCGATCGGTCAGGACGCTGACTCCGGCCGCGCCGCCGCGCCCGTAGGCGCGCGCCAGCTCGACCGGGTCAAAGTCCTCCCTGATCACGCCGGCCGACGGCGAGGCCCTCTTCACCTCGCCGATGAGGGCGACGCCCGGCTCGGCCGCAAGCCGAGCCCTGAATCCCCGCGGGGCGCCTTGCCGGTCGGCCGCGCTCTGGAGCTCGGCGCGATCACGCCCGGCCAACTCGTCGATCTCGGCGCGTTTGGCCGCGCAGATCCGGGCCAGGATGTCGGGCATCTCATTCACGGGCTTCGCCCCGTTCGGCCACGGCCTTCTCAACCAGGGCGCCGAGCTCCTGCGCGGCTGACAAAGGGTCGCGGTCCCCGCAGAGCGCGGAGCAGGCGGCGATCGCGGCGGCGCCGGCCCGCATGACGGGCATCACGGTGTCATGAGCGATGCCGCCGATGGCGACGACCGGCAGTCCCTTCGCGGCACACAGCGCGCAGACCTCGCCGACCATGTCCATGCCTATGCCCTGATCGTAACCCTTCGTCTGCGTCGGCGCCACAGGCCCAATCGCCACGTAGTCCACGGGCGACTCGCACGCGGCCCGGCCCTGCTCCAGCGAATGGGTCGAGAAGCCGACCAACAGGTCGCGGCCGAGCAGTGAACGCACCTCGGCCGGCGGCAGGTCGCCCTGCCCCACGTGGACGCCGTCCGCCTGACTGAGCAGCGCGATGTCCGGCCGGTCATTGACAATGAACAGCACGTCCGCCCCTGCGGTCATCTCGCGCAGGACGCGCGCCCTGTCCAGCAGTTCGCCGTCCGGCATTCGTTTCTCGCGCAACTGGATGGCGTCCACGCCGCCCCGGATGAGCATCTCCGCGGTGTCCCGCCACGGCTGCCGGCATTGGCGCTCCGTCAGCAGGGCGTAAAGCCTCATGGAACGCAGTCTCTCGCGCCTATCGGCCATCGGCCTCCGGTCCATTGCAGGACGTTGCGAGCCCGCGCGAGGCGGCCGCGCAGTCGCCCGGCGCGGCTCAGATCGCTCGCGGCGGGTCCAGCAGAGCGTCGACCTGATCGGCCCCCGCCCCCTGCGATTCGAGGAAATCCCTCAGCGCGGCCAGGTCCGGCAGGGCATCGTCGAACAGGGCGCAGCCCGTCGCGGTCTCGATCCTCAGAGCCCCTGCGAAGCAGGCGGGGACGAACACCGTCTCGCCGCGCCGCAGCATCATCGCGCCGTCGGGCACGGTCAGCTTCGCCGAGCCGCACAGGCAGTGCAGCGTGCGGTAGCTGCCGTGATGAGGCCCGAGGTCACAGGCGCCGGCCCTGAGACACAGGCGGCTCCTGGCGAAGTGCGGGTCGGCCACCAGCACCTCCACGCTGTGCTGCCCGTCCACCTCCACGCGGACGGGCGCAATCCGCCGCAGCCCGACGTCCGGATCGACCAGTCGGAAGCCGAGCTCAGGGTATTCACCGGGCCGGCGGCCGAAATCGTAGATGCGCACGGTCGGGTTCGCCTGAAGGTCCTGGGCGATCTGCAGCCGGCCCTCGGCCACGTCGGCCACGGTGCGGTCGCCGGGATGGACCTGCACGCTGAGCAGGTCGTCCTGCACCATGAGTATCTTGGTCAGCGTGGGCAGGAGGCCGTCGCCGTAGCCCTGCTGGAGCTCGTCGATGATGAGGCGGCTGTCCGGTCCGACGGCGAACATCGTGTGCAACGCGCCGGCCGGCGCCAGGAACGCTTCCCCGCCCGCCAGTGGCTCGATGATGCCGAACAGCGCACGGACCTCATCGGACCACGCTCTCACGTCCGGGGGCAGTCCCTCGCCCTGGATGAGTTCCTGGAGCCGCGCGGCGTCCTGCGCGGTCCGTGGGCCGGAGGCAAGGCCGGTGCGGCCCCTGACGCTGCGGATGTACCACGCCTCCGTCTTGCCGCGGTGGGGATTCTCTCGCAGATGCCGAAGGACGGGCTGGCCAAGCAGCGGATCGAGCGCGCCTTCGCCCCCGGCATGGGCCTCCGCCAGCAGGTCCGCCAGGGTCCGGCCCAGGGCAGGCTCCACCGCCGGATTCGAGTAGTTGCCCGGCCCCGTCTGAGCGGAGGCAAGCCACAGCTCCCCGATGCCCGCCTCGATGCCGGTCAACTCCAGGGCCTGCGCATGCACCAGGCCCCAGGGCTTGGTGACGGACACGGGCGCGAGCTTCCAGAGCTGCGGTTCCTGCATTCGCCCGCTCCTTCAGAGAGGCCCGCTCAATCCTGCACCGTCGCCGACGGCGGGAAGATCCAGTCCAGGTACTTGCGCCCCACGTTGCCCTCGCGCGCCCCGCCGGCGTGAATCAAGATGCGGTAGCGGAAGCACAGGTGCTGGCCGGAGGGCAGCACGTAGGAACCGTCCGCGCCCTCGCCCACGAAGAACGATAGGCCGAAGGGGTTCGCCGTCATCAAGCCGTAGTCGCGCACGTGCCAGTAGGTGGGGTAGCGAAGGTTCGCGGGGTGGTCGAAGACGGCGATGCCGACGACGTGGTCGCCGACCGTGCCGGAGTAGTCGCACCAGCTTGCGCGCTTGCCCCAGGTCTCCGCCTCGTCGACGCCGCCGATGGCGTTCTCGATCCGACCGCCGCGGCCGGCCTCCATCGAGCTGGCCACTCGCAGCGAGGCGATGCCGCCCTCCTTGGTGTCGCCGAAACGCACGTCGCCCTCGCTGGCGTAAAGGGTGACCGAAAAGTCGAGGAGCCGGAAGCTGGGCGGCACGTTGTAGAATACGTATTCGAGCTGGTCCTGAATCAGGCGGTTGCCGTGCACGTCGACCCAGTCGTTGAGCGCCACGATGCGTCCGAGCACGGGGCCGCCTTCCGTGGTCTCGAAGTAGCGGTGGACCATCCGGCCGCTTCCTTCCTCCTCGCTCCAGTTGTCAGAGCCGTTCACGTCTCCCCAGGCCGCGTAGAAGGAACGATGGTGGATGTGGTCCGCGGAGTCGTCTTCGACCTGCTCCTGCGGGTAGGCACGGGTGACGCCCTGTCCGAACGGACCGATCAGGGGGTAGAGGCACGGCCTGGGCACGTCCGCGCCGTAGATGTAGCGCGTCAGAAGCGCCCCGCCGACCCGCACGTCGAGCCGCTCGTCGTCTCCGGGCGCGACCAGGACCTCGGACGAGGTCGGCCTGTCCGACGATTCCTCCAGCAGGTACTCCTTCTCCTGGCCCGCAGCAACGGAGTCGACGATCCAGTGCAGCCGCGCGCCGCCGGTCTCCGGCTCGACCTGGAAGGGCACGGGCTGGTCCCTGGCCACGTCCACCAGGGCGCAGCCTTCCAGCTCGCGCATGGATCGGTCGACTCTGACTGATACCGGGCAAAACTCAACGGGCCGCTGCGTGCCGTGCAGGACGATCCTTACCCGCTGCATATCGGCCATCTCTCCCCATCAGTTGACCAGTTGACGCCCCGGCGCTCCGCTTCAAGCGAAGGCGTCCCTGAGGTAGTCAAGGCTCTCTCGGGCAATTCTCTCCGGTCCGGCCGAAAAGTCAAACACCTCGACCGAAACGTAGCCGTCGTATCCCACCTCTCGCAGCGCCTCGCCGATGGGCCCGAAGTCCGTCGCTCCGAAGCCGGGGCCCTGCAGGTTCGCGTCGTTGGCGTGGAAGTGCTCCAGGTACGGCGCCGACTCGCGGATGATGTCCGGGATAGGCCCTTCCTCCGCGCTCATGGCCTTCACGTCGAGCATCATCCGGAAGGCGGGCCGGTCCACCGCCTCGACCATGCGCCGGGCTTCGGCGGCGGTGCAGACGAAGTCCGTCTCCTCGGGGGCCAGGGGCTCGATGCACACGCAGAGACCCGCGCCGCTCGCGTGCAGGGCCAGCTCGCGGAACACGCCCACGCTGCGGTCCCAGACCTCCTGGTAGCTCTGCCCCTCGGGCACGTTCCGCTGGCTGGGGGAGCCCACGATTATCCTGGTCCCGCCCAGGTCGGCGCAGAAGTCTATCTCCGCCTTCAGGTACTCGACCGTCCTGGCTCGCACGCCCGGGTCCGGGCTGTTCAGGTGGAGGCCCGCGGGTTTGACCAGCAGCCAGTGCAGGCCGACGATCTCAAGTCCGTGCCGGGCGGCGGTCGCGCGCAATCCCTTGCGCCGATCGGCATCCACGTCCTCGACCGAATCGCTGATGGTAAAGGGGGCGATCTCGACGCCGTCGTAGCCCGCATCGGCGGCCAGGTTGCAGACGCGCTCGAACTCCCATCCCTCGCAGAACTCGTTGCACATCGCGAACTTCATGCGGCTGCCTCTCAGCCTTATGGTGCCCAACAGGTCGCGCCGTCAGCCCCCGGGCGCGGCACAAACGGCGGGCGGACGGCAGGATCACGCCCGGCTTTCGTCCTCCCGGCGCTGCCGGAGTTCCTCCTCCAGCATCTCGATGAAGGGCCCGAAGATCGTCCTGCTCTGCTCGTTCAGCTCGATGAGCTTCTGGTGGAGGCTCTTGATCCGCTCCAGCGTCTCCAACTGCGTCTTGGGCATGTGGACGAAGTCGATCTCGCTGAGCTCGATCTCGGGCGGCTCGACGGGCTCCTCGTGCACGCAGACCAGGGGCAGCAGACCGATGCGCTGCAGTTGCCTGGCCGCGCTCGCACGGCAGTTCAGAATCACGACGTTCTTGCCGGGCTTGTGGGGGATGGCCGTGGCGGCATCCGCTATGACGCCCAGGAAAGTGCTGTCCATCCCTTTGCAGTCGGCCAGGTCGAAGGCGACCTGCATGCAGCCGGCGCGGAACATCGCCCTGAGGAAGTCCGGTATGCCGAGGCTGCACTTCTGCGTCGCAAAGCCGTGCGGTTTCACATAGACGGTGCTGTCGATAACGGCGACGCCGATGCGATCTTCTTCTTCGGCCAAGTGTCGGCCTCCCCGTTACGGAGGGTGTGGCGCCGGCCGGCGCTCTCAGCGAGCGGTCCGGACGCGCCTTCCACAGCAATGCTTGAACTTCTTGCCGCTGCCGCAAGGGCAGGGCTCGTTCCGTCCGGGCGTACGTCGCGCGACCGGCCTCCCGGGCGCCGGCGAGCGTGGGACAGCTTGCGCGCCCATGCGGCCCGCCTCGACCTCCCGCCGTATGCGGTTCAGAAAGGCATGCAGCTCCGGCCTCGTGGGCTGCTCCTTGATCTCCGCCAGCGTCCCGAAAACGTGGCTGAATATGCGCTTCTTCGCCTCGCACAGGTAAGGAACGCCGTCCCGGTCGATCCCGAGCTTCTCACGGTGACGGTAACACCCGCCGTGGCAACACGCAAGCCACTCGCATTCCTCGCAGACGGGCGGCAGGCTGTGAGCGCGCCTGACGAACTCTCGGAAGACCGGCCCGGACAGCATCTGCTCCAGCGTCTTCCGGCGCACGTTGCCCAGCAGATAACGCTCCTGCACGTAGAAGTCGCACGGGTAGACGTCACCGTTCCACTCGATTGTCACCAGGTTCGAGCAATCTCCCCTGTACTCGCAGCACTCGGGCGGCAGGCCGAAAAAAAGGTGCAGCCAGTTGTCTATCCGCCGGACGTAGTAGGTCGGGTCGTCGTTCTCCACCCACGCGTCGAACAACTCGATCATGAAGTCCGCGTACTGTGCGGCCGTGATGGAATGGTCGGAGACTGCGCCGACCTCGTCGGCCGGCTCGGTGCAGGGGATGAACTGAGAGTAGTGCAGGTCGTTCTCCAGCAGGAACTGGAAGACCCGTCGCGGGTGATCGACGTTGGCCTTACTGATGACGACGAGGATGTTGAACTCGACGTCGTGCTTCTTCAGAAGTTCCAGCGCCCGCATGGTGACGTCGAAGGCGGGCCTGCCGTTGGGGAAGTGCCGCAGCCGGTTCAGGTCTTCGGGGCCGTCCACGCTGAGCCCGACCAGGAAGCGGTCGGCGGCCAGGAAGCTGCACCACTCCTCGTCCAGGACGACGCCGTTGGTCTGAAGGCTGTTCCCAAAGCAGTCGCCGGGGCGGGCATGCGTTCGTTCGATCTCGACGACCTGCCGGAAGAAGTCCAGGCCCAGCAGCGTCGGCTCGCCCCCTTGCCAGCCGAACTTGATCTCACTCGGCTCCAGCGCCAGGTACTGCGTGCAGGCCGCTTCGAAGATAGCCGGCGTCATGCGCGGCCTGTCGACGTCCGGGTAGAGACCGCCTGCGTACCGGTAATAGCAGTAGTCGCAGGCCATGTTGCAGTCGTGGGCGGCGGGCTTGAATAGGATGCCCAGGTTCGGCTTTCTCATCGGATCTGCCGGATGCTGTTGGAGGTCGGCAGCGCGTGTCGCGCCGTGCCCTCAAGTCCGGAACCAGGCCCCCGTAACGCGCGGCAGGCTGTGCCTTCCCTCCCGCAGAGGCGCCATGCCTCCACGTGTCAGGCGACAGAACCCGCCACGGCCGGCCCCGCGGCGCGCAACACGGCGCTACTTGTGCGCACCGATCTTCTGCAGGAGCGAGTTGATCTTGTCCCGCAGCCGGGCGGCCATCTCGTAGTTCTCCCTGCGTATGGCGATTTCCTGCTCGACTTTGAGGCTTTGCAGCAGTTCCTCGTCATTGAGGGGGACGCTGTGCTTCTCGCGCAGGCTGCGGCGCAGGTCAATCAGGATCTGCCGTTCGGGATTGTCGCCCCACTGATCTTCCAGTTCGTATTCGATGCAGAAGGCTTCCACGTCACGGATGCCGTTGTTGAGCGCGTCCAGCGCCTTGCGGGTGTCGCCCCCGCGCAGGTGCAGGAGCATCTCGGCCCGGGAGCGATCCACCACGAGGCTGGGGCGGTAGCGGTCGTAGCTGAAGACGATCGCCTCGTCGGCACAGCACTCGCGAATCAGCCGGAGGATCTTCAGGTTATGGACCGCATCGCTGAGGGCGCGGCGATAGTCGGCCAGGTAGAAAAGGGCCCGGCTACGCCGATAGTAGTCGAACAACTCTTCGGCCAGCTCAGAGACCAGTTCGGCACTCAGCTCCGACTGCGATTCCTCGGCCCCGCCGCCGGAAGACGACGGGTGCGCCAGCAGGTAGATGCAGTAGTCCAGCACGGTGGGGAAGCCGTGGGGCTTCGTGCTGTCCGGCCGGCCGTCGATATCCCATTGGATGACGCCGCTGCGGATGCGCAATTGGATCTTCATCGTCCCGTCAACGCCCATCACCTTGCGGACGTTGGTGGACTCGTCCTTATCATCGTGGGGCCAGTCGCCGATGACTATCGACAGGTCCATGGTTGGATCGTTTCCGGGCTTTGGTTCGACATGCCGCCGCGCATGCGCCGCAACGGACAGGTCAACCGGATAGGGGCGCGTCCTCCTTCTGCCCTTCAGCCTGCTGTTCCGAGGATCTCACGTAACGCATACGCAGGTCCGTCAATACGTTCTGCACGTAAGAGGCCTCGTCGACGGTCAGGTTTCCCTGGGTCTTCTGCTGCAGCATGCCGATCGTATCGATGAGGTAAGCCGCTTCGGCGGCGTTGCGTTGCTTCTTGCCGGTCAGTGGGCTCTCGATCTCGCCGAGCGCGACCAGGGTCTGGGTGTAGAGCCCTGCCAGGAAGACCTGTATGTTCGGCTCCGGCAGAGGGCGCGTCTCCGCTTCCCGGGTATCGTCGGGTCGCTCGTGCTCGTCCTCCGCACGCGCCCTGGCCTTCTCCTCGGCGACGGTCTTCTTCCAGTCATCGTCAACGTGAAGCTCCGACGCCTTCTCCTGCTTATCGTTACCTTCCGCCATGTGAGGTTCCCGACTTCTGCAAAGCGGACGCGGGTAAGCGCCACGTCAATCTATTATAGGAGAACGATTCGGTCAGTGCATTTCAAGAGACTTTCTTTCGCGGGGGCTCCCGGCCCGGAGGCTGGACAGTAGAGGTCCCATGGCTTAGCATACGGCGGGCCGGCGGGGCACAGCCGGCAGGCGAGAAGGGTATAGGTCGAGAGACAGGTGCGGCAATGGCCTTGTGGGCCGGAGTAGACGAAGCGGGCTACGGCCCGCGCCTGGGACCGCTCGTGGTGGCGGGAACGGCATTCGTCCTTGAGGAGCGCGTGCCGCCCGCCAGCCTCTGGGACCTGCTGGCCGACGCCGTCGCCAGGAGCGCCAGGGGCAGCGACGGCCGGCTCGTCGTCAGCGACAGCAAGAAGGTCTACTCCCCTGCCGTCGGACTGAAGCGCCTGGAGGAGGGAGTGCTGGGTTTCCTGGGCGTCAGTGATGAGACGCGCCGACGCCGCAGGCGCATTCGCCGCGCAGCGGACTTGTTCTCTCTGCTGCAGGCCGAAGGCGCATCGCCTGCGGACCCCCCGCCGTGGTTCCGCAATGCGGCCGATCTGGATCTGCCGCTGGAGAGCAACCTTTCGGCGCTCCGGAGCAAAGCTGCCGTGCTCGGGCAGGCCCTGCGGCGCAACGGGGTCCGGATGCCGTGCGCGCGCGCGGAGGTCGTCCTGCCCCTGGAGTTCAACCGGATTGTCGGCCTCACCAGGAACAAATCCTTCCTGCTGTTCCAGAAGTGCGGCCTGATCCTTCAGGAGCTGTGGCGGCGAGCCGGCCCCGGCGAGTCGCGCGTGCTCGTGGACAGGCACGGGGGCAGGATGCGCTACAGGAGGCTGCTGCTGGACGCATTCCCGGGTTGCCCCTGCGACGTTCTGGAGGAAGGCGGGGAGCGTTCCTCTTATCGCATCGCCGAAGCCGACCGGTCCGACCGGACGCTGGTCGTGACCTTTCAGGAGAACGGTGAGCTGCACGCGCTGCCGACGGCGCTCGCCTCGATGACGGCAAAGTACGTGCGCGAACTCTACATGCGGGCCTTCAACGCCTACTGGCAGGAACGCATGGAAGGGCTCAGGCCGACCGCCGGCTACTACGGGGACGCCGGGCGGTTCCTGCGGGACATCGCGCCGCTGCTGCGTGCTGACGGGGTGCCCGTCGAATCCCTGGTGAGACGCCGCTGAAGCCCCCGTCTATCTGCCCCCCCTCCTGTTCCTTTTCTTACTCCTGCCCTCACTCGTGCTCGTGCTCCCACTCCTCCTCGCCCTACTCGTTATTCGTTATTCGCTATTCGTTATCCGTCGTCTCTTCTTCGTTTCTCCCCCTCGGTCCGCCGTACGGCGCGACTCGGGGCCTTCGGGTTGCTCGTTGCTCGTTGCTCGTCGTTGCCGTTGCTGGCCACTGACCACTGGCAACCGCCGGGGAGACAGGCCGGGGCGCCGGGCAGCTTCCCACAGGCTGGCAGTCCTTCCGGCATCACTTACAGGCGCCATCTCAAGGCGATATGGCTTTGCCGGCACTTCTCCGTGCGTGGTTGACACCCCGCTGGCGAGCGGATCTTGCATCGAGCAGGCGAGAGGCCGGGGGTTCGGCCTGGGCTTTTTCGGCTCATGTTGACGCCGTAACTTCTTCTCTGGTAGCCTCTTCGGCCTCAGGTTGAACGTCTCGACGAAGCTCTGCCATGTGGTCGGGGCGGGGAGCAGCGTTCGGTTCCCTCCCGCGCGACTGTCAAGGCCGCACATAGCTGCCGAATGCGGCCGCTGTGACACCACGAACTCGTCCCCCGGCAGGCAAGCAGCAGGGGCGCGTCAGCGCCTGTTGTCACCTTTCCGTAGATTCGACGACTTGAGTGGAGGAAGGGAGCATGAACGTGATAGCCAGGACCGGTCTTGAGACAGACGCGCAGTTAGTCGAGCGTAGCCTGAGCGGCGATCGCGGGGCCTTCGGTCAGATTGTGGAACGCTACCAATCCCTGATCTGCGCGCTCACCTTCAGCGCCACGGGCGACGTCAGCCGCAGCGAGGACCTTGGGCAGGAGACGTTCCTTGCGGCTTGGCGGGACCTGGGCAATCTGAAAGACCCTGAGCGCCTGAAACAATGGCTATGCGGCATAGCTCGCCACATGATCCAAGAGTGCCATCGGCGCGCAGTTCGTGACCCTCTGCGCCATGCAGTCCTCTTGAACGACGTAGCGGCGGAGGATGCGTCGCGCGCGCCCGATGGGGGTGAACACGTCTTCGGCAAGGAGGAACAGGCCATTCTCTGGCAAGTGTTGGAAGGATTGCCGGAAAGCTATCGCGAGGTGTTGGTCCTATTCTACCGGCAGGAACAATCTGTGGCGGAAGTGGCCGAGGCGCTCGGCGTGTCGAATGACGTCGTGCGCCAACGGTTATCGCGCGGACGGGCGATGCTAAGGGATCAGGTGGCCAGCCTTGTGGAGAAGGGCCTGCGTAGCACAGCCCCCACCAGAGCGTTCGCATTGGGCGTTGTTGCAGCGCTCGAGGCATTGCGTGCAACGGGGGAAGCCGCCGCGGCAGGCGCTGCAACCGCTGTCGCCAAAGTCTCCGGCGGGGTCAAGGGGGCAGGGCTGTTGGGTGCGATAGGTCCAGCGGCAGCGGCCCTTGGAGCCGCAGCGGGAGGCATCGTCGCCATCTGGGGCCGGATACAGAGCGCTGGCACGACCCGGGAGCGCCGATTCCTCATCAAGACCTCTTGGGGATTCGGCATCTGGGTCGCCGTCTGCCTGATGGTGTTGTACTTGGTGGGTCGCTTCAACAACGACGTGATCCAGATTCGCAATCTTCAGGACGCAACCGGCTGGACGCTGCTCTGGATCGCTCTGTTCGGACCGTGGGTTGCTTTCGCCATCTGGATGACGCGCCGGCAACGGCAGATCCGGATCGAAGAGGGTCATCCCCAGCCGGATCGCTCTCATCGGTTCGCAGTCCCGGAGCAGAAAGGATTTCGAACGCGGGTCTATGGCGGTTTGGCCGCGTTGGTCTTCGGGGCAACGTGCTGGCTGATGGTGATCGCCGCCAGCGCCGGCGACTGGCTCGTGTTGTGCCTGTTGCCCTTGATCGCCGCAGGCGTGTGGCTGGTTGGCGCTGGCGTTGTTGTGCGCCACCCAAAGACGGCGGGCACCCTCTTTCAGTGCGTCTACTGGGCCATGGCGCTGTTGATCTTTGGCATAGTCAACTTGCGCGTGCACCAGTGGTGTCGCAATGGGCCGCCGCAAGCAACGCTTCAAGTGCGGTTGATCCTGAACTTCTTCATCCTTGGGTTCTACGGTTCGATCGGCTTGGCGGTCTGGTTGGAGAGGCACTTCGCTGGGAGCCGCAAGCCCAGGCGGGATGCAGCGGTAGCTGTGGTCCTCTACGTCGCGGCAGTCCTCGCGGGGCTGGCTCTGTGGCGATCATGAACGGGGGCGAGCCGTTAGAATGGGCCTGCGAGCCTGCTGAGCGTGTATGGCTCACAAAGGAACGGGCCTCGTAAGCCCGCCGCGCCCCTCATCAGCGACCCCCGCCGAGAGGACAGGACCGAACTGGACGTGCTCGCCCTACTCGCTATTTGTTATTCGTTGTCCGTTATCCGCTATTCGTTATCCGTCGTCTCTTCTTCGTTGCTCCCCCTCGGCTCCGCTCGGGGCCTTCGGGTTGCTCGTTGCTCGTTGCTCGCCGTTGCCGTTGCTCGCTACTGGCAACTGACAACTGCCGCTCCCCCCTCGGTTCCGCGGGGCATCAGAACAGGCCGGGCGGCTCAGGCGGCCCCTCGGCCAGCGCGATCACGATGAGGCGCAGATCGTGCCAGCCCCGTGCTTTCTGCCCGGGAGAGCGCAGCAGGTAGGCGGGGTGATAGGTCGGCAGGACGGGAATGCCGTTGCAGAAGTGCCACCTGCCGCGCAGGTCGCCCATCGAGCGGTTTGTGTCCAGAAGCGCGTTGGACGCGGGCCGGCCCAGCGTGCAGATGATCTTGGGCCGGACCAATTCGATCTGGCGCTCCAGGTAGGGGAAGCAGGCCTCGACTTCGTTGGCGCGGGGGTCGCGATTGTTGGGCGGCCGGCTCTTGAGGATGTTTGTAATGTAGACCTCCTCGCGTCCCAGCCCCATGGCGAAGATCATCCTGTCCAGGAGCTTCCCGGCCGGCCCCACGAAGGGGATCCCCTGGGCGTCCTCCTCCCGCCCCGGCGCTTCCCCGACGAACATAAGGTCCGCGTTGGGATCGCCCCGGGCGAACACGCCCTGCGTCCTGCTCTCGTGCAGCGGACAGCGAGTGCAGCGCTTGACCTCTTCCTCGATCTTGCGCAGCTCGGCGGAGGGCCCGGGCGCCTTGAACAAGGCGTCCACGCCCATCATCTTCTCCAGTTCCAGCCGCTTCTTGAGCCGCTCCGGCCGCATCACAGCTCCCCGCTCAGTCGCCCATGGCGTCATGGTATAGGGCACCGGCTCGGCATGCAACGGGAGGTCTCACCGGCTGAGCGCGGCGACTGCGCCGGCCACGGCCTCGACGGACGGCCAGGCGTCACCGGCCGCGCGCCGCCGGACCACGCGCACGGTGGGCCCGTGCGGCCCCCACACGGCTGGATCCGTGGGGCCGAAGACCGCCACGGTCGGCACCCCCAGGCCGGCAGCCACGTGAGAGATGCCGCTGTCGTTCCCCACGTAGCACGCGCAACGCGCGATCAGCGCGGCCACCCGGCTGACGCGCAGCCCGGCCGCCGTGCCGAAGAGCAGGCGTGACGGCACACGCTCCGCCACCTCCAGGCAGACCTCCTCGTCCGCGGGCCCTTCAATGAGCAGAATCGGCCGGTCAAGCGCCTCCGCGAGGCGGGCGAAGCGCGTGGGAGGCCAGCACTTCCGCCGGCCGCCGCTCCCCGGATGGATTGCGATCGCCCCCTCCTGACCAGCCAGGCGGGAGCCGAACCACTGCCCGGACCAATCGATCTCCCGCTGCGGCACGCGTAGCTCGGCGAAGGGCAGGGGCTGCGGCACCGGATCCGCGACGGCCCGCGCGAAGTGCACGGCTGCATGCTCGTGGCCCGGCGGCCGGACCGGCCACGTCGTGACCGAGCCCGCGCACAGACGCCGCACGTTCCGGACGAGGGCGCTATCCCGATCGGA
>Ga0114922_10001670_pt1 | contig 21000 bp, 8 predicted proteins | sample AartaG_FD_100975 | JGI IMG/M metagenome (GOLD analysis project Ga0114922, IMG submission 100975) | Deep subsurface microbial communities from Aarhus Bay to uncover new lineages of life (NeLLi) - Aarhus_00045 metaG | ecosystem: Environmental > Aquatic > Marine > Oceanic > Sediment | place: Aarhus...
GGGCGAAACATGGTCCGTTGAGAATCCTGCTGAAAAAGGTGTTATCATTCCTTATGGCGCAGCATTGCATGGCATACGGCCTCCACACTTAATCCCGAAAACACCGCTTGATTGCCCGGGTGCAGTTGAATTTACCCACCCTGGTTTTGCGATGACCCTTCGAATGTTAGATAATAATGTGGGGCCGTCTTTGTTTTACTATTCTTATGATAGAGGTAAGAATTGGAACGGCCCGTATATCCTCAAAGTACAAAATATAGATGGTATTGCAGCGAGAACAGACTATATAGTTAACGACAAGCTCGACTGCATGTTATTCTTAACGGCAGCAAAGAAGAACGGTCGAGAGGGGCGTCCATTTTGTGCCAGGACGTATAACGGAGGTAAAAGCTGGAATTTTGTTTCATGGATAGCGCCTGAGCCGAAAGGATTTTCAATTATGCCATCGACTGTTCGTCTGTCGAAAACAGTTCTTCTGGCCGCAGTTCGCCGACGTGAAGGTAATAGAAGATGGATAGAGATATATATTTCCGAAGATAATGGAAATACGTGGCGCTTCCTAAGCAAACCAGCATCTGACCTGGGTGAAGGCAATCCACCAAGTTTGATACGGCTTGCCGACGGCAGACTTTGCTTATCATATGGGTATCGCGCTCAACCGTATGGAATTCGCGCACAAATAAGCTGGGATAATGCGAAAACATGGAGCAACCCCATACATTTGCGTGATGATGGCGCCGGCAGAGACCTTGGATATGTTCGGTCTGTCCAACGTTCGGATGGGAAAATTCTTTTTGTTTACTATTTTTGTGATAAACAGTCTCCGGAACGTTATATCGCAGCAACTATTTGGGATGGAAAATGAGATTATATTCCCTCCTATTCAGATGATTATTTTGCTTGTTAGCTGATTTGTCACTGGTGCCTTTGTATCAGCATCTGAGTACGATAATAATTTAACACTTCATACTGATGTTAGGATAAAAAGAAATGGAAAAAACGAATCAACCTCCATTGTCTTATGCAGACCTGCTGGAATTAAAGCGATGGAATACACCGACGATCTACAATGGCTGGGAACAGGTTACTAAATTGGATGCCGGTAAAGACGCCTTCAACCTGGAGGATTGCCGGGATTTCATGCTGGAAATGGGTCCGATGGTGGGATATGCCATGACTGTTGTGATAGAGCCGGGTAATCCTGAACACCCCAGGCAAAATCCAAAGGCATGGAGTGAGTATCGACGATATATTGCGTCACTTTCTATGCCAAAGATAGTAGTAGTACAGGACCTGGACAAGCCGCGAACATTCGGCTCATTCTGGGGAGAAGTAAACAGCAGCATTCATAAAGCCCTGGGATGTATAGGGACAATTACCGACGGTGCAATCAGAGACCTTGATGAAATGCATAATGTGGGATTCAAAGCAATTGCAAAGCGTCTGTGTGTCGGACACGCATATAGCCATCCCGTACGTTGGAATTGCAAAGTAGAGGTATTTGGACGGACCGTTAAACCCGGAGATTTGATCCATGCAGACAAACATGGATTTATTGTTTTACCGAGGGAAGACCAAGATCAATTGCTGGAAGCAGCTCGATTTATGGATTCTAACGAATGCCAGACGATGATAGCGGCCGCAAGTAACACCTCTGACTTGTCAACAGAAGAAAGACTTCAAGCCATTGACACAGCATGTGATAAATTCACTGTGAACATGGAAGCAAGGTTTGGCAGGAAAGGGAAATGATGAAGGAAAGGCCACTCTGTTTCGCTTGTTCAGCAGGTTAGTTTCAGGTATTAACCGTGCAAGAGGCGCCGGACATTGAAAACGTTACCAAATTTTTGACCTTCTGTAATACCTTGACTCTACTTGATTTTAAAGGGTTTATGAAATGAAAATATTTTCGAATTGGCAAATAACGGCCATCTGGGTTGCAGGCCAGTTGCAGGCGCAACTCGGCACAATGGGGTCATTTATGGTGGTGTTTCATGGATGCGCACCGGCCTGATTGGCTGGTTGGACCGGTCCGAAAAATTTCAGAAATGAATGGACGGTCATTGACATTTAAGTCTTGTGAGGAGATATTTGACTATACCAAAACATGTTTATTAGGAGATTCAATTATGGCCGGATATTCTGGAAAGTTCTTAAGGGTAAATCTTAGTACAGGTCAGATTGACCGGGAAAATTTAGATATGGAACTGGCTATGAAATTTATAGGAGGGCGCGGGTTAGCCTCGTATTATCTGGCACAAGAAGTTGACCCTGAGATCGAATCATTCGACCCGGCGAATAAGATTATTTTTGCGACGGGTCCGCTTACAGGCTCACAGGCACCGACTGGAGGGCGATACATGGTAGTAACAAAATCGCCTCTGAGTGGTACAATCGCCAGCTCCAATTCGGGTGGTTTCTGGGGTGCGGAACTAAAATGCGCAGGGTATGATTTTATTATCGTGGAAGGCAAATCCGACAAGCCTTGTTACATATACATCAATGACAATACTGTTCAGATTAAGGATGCAAAAAAATATTGGGGCAAACTGGTTTCCGAGACGACCGATCTGCTACTTCAGGAAACAAGAGACTCCAAGGCCCGAGTTCTGACCATTGGTCCTGCCGGTGAAAGACTTGCGTTACTGGCTTGTGTGATGAACGACAAATATCGTGCCGCCGGCAGGTCGGGGGTTGGAGCGGTTATGGGCAGCAAGAACCTGAAGGCGATTGTGGTAAGAGGTACAGGAAAACTAAGCCCGGCCAGAGATGAGGAAGCAAAAAAGGTATTAACAAATGTCAGGAAGAAAATCCGAGAGAACGATGTTACAAGCAAGGGACTACCCACATACGGTACGTCCATACTTGTGAACTTAATTAACCAGAGCGGAATCTATCCGACCAACAATTTCCAGGAGTCGTATTTCGAAACGGCCGACAAAACCTCAGGTGAGACATTAGCCGAAAAGTATCTGGTCAGGAATATGGCATGTTTCCATTGCCCAATTGCCTGCGGGAGATACTCCAAGGTCGATGACGTCGAAGGAGAAGGCCCGGAGTATGAAACTGTTTGGGCGTACGGTGCAAGTTGTGGTGTCGACGACCTGGCGGCGATAATCAAAGCCAACAAGCTGTGTAATGAATATGGCCTGGATACTATCTCGGCCGGAGCGACGATTGCCTGCGCTATGGAGATGTATGAAAAGGGTATTATCGGTTCAGATGAAATTGACGGACCGGCATTAAAGTTTGGCTCCGGTGAAGCGATCGTGGAATGGACACGAAAAATGGGAGCAGGTGAAGGATTTGGAGTGAAACTTGCGCTTGGGTCCTACAGATTGGGCGAAGAGTACGGAGTTCCAGAACTGTCAATGTCGGTAAAGAAGCTGGAGTTACCGGCTTATGACCCGAGAGGTGTACAGGGTCATGGCTTACAATACGCCACATCTAACCGTGGTGGTTGTCATGTCAGGGGTTATATGATTGCTCCGGAAATTGTAGGGTTGCCGGAAAAGCTGGATCCCCTCTCAATCGAAGGAAAGGCTGCATGGGTAAAAATATTCCAGGACTTAACGGCAGTAATCGACTCCCTGGGATTATGCCTATTCACATCATTTGCCCTTGGAGCAGATGATTATAAGGATATGTTCAACTCTATTGTGGGGCAAGACTGGACCACAGAAGCACTGCTTGAAGCCGGTGACAGGATATGGAATATAGAACGGATTTTTAATCTGAAGGCAGGTATCAGTCCTGAGCAGGACACACTACCTCGGCGCCTTCTAACTGAACCAATTCCGAACGGGCCTTGCAAGGGACATGTACATCGTCTGGGGGAGCTTTTGCCGGATTATTACAAAGAACGTGGTTGGAATGAACAAGGATTACCGAGTGAATCTAAGCTCGCTCAGCTCGACATAGCGTGAAGGAATAAAAGATATGGTCGTGGAAGTTAAGCTTTTTGCGACCTTTAGAGAAGGCCGCTTCAACGAAAGAGAATTGGAACTACCTGAAGGAAGTTCTTTGAGCGATTTATTGAAATATCTAAAAATTCCTGAAAAAGATGCCAAGGTCATAATCGTAAATGGTCTGGCGACGTCAGTTGAGCATAAATTAAGCAATCATGACGTAATTGCTATTTTTCCCCCAATTGCCGGAGGCTGATGACAAGAATTGCTGAAACACCTGGATTTTAAAGGTGTTAGTGATTAAGGTCCGTACAAAATCTGAGATTGGCAGAAAGGGTAGGCACAAAAACCAATGTTTTCGTGCAAATGTTCAACAAAGCTACTTTGAAAGAGTAAATTCTTGATTGTTCAAGGTGAATTTTGTAAGATTATTAAAGTCGAACAATGAAAATTTAGTTTTTTAAGCGTTTAGATGGGAAATGTCAGATTATCCTTAAGCTTCCTGACTTCGAACTTGAGAGAGGAGGGTGCCGTTTATGTATCATCCGGGACCATCTGAAAAAAAATCGTTTAATGCGTGCCCGAGAACCGGCAAGCCGATAAAGCAAAAGCCAAAAAAACGATGGGCGTTGTGGCTTCTCCCCTTCACGGGCCTGGCCGCACTCATCTGGTTTCTTGTGCGAGTGATACCAAAACCCTCCCGCGCAACGTACCCCTGTCAGCAGGTGGCCTTTCCTCTTGCTTCGGGTTTTATAGTCTGGCTCACAGGAACTCTGGGCTCAATAGCTGCATTTCGTAGGGCGCAAAATTACTTGACAAAGACACGCTACGTTCTGGCCGCTATGTCCGTATTCATCGGCTTATTCTTCATCTGGCTGATAACGAGCAACACAGGAGAGGAATTAATTCTTGCACAGGAACCGCGGGTTGTAGACGTCCCGATTGGTGTGGCCAAAGGAGTTAAACCCGGACGCGTCGCCTGGATTCACGACCCGAATGTCACGGACTGGACATATTTTAGTCGTAATCAGACCGAACACTGGTATGAGCATGACCACACCAACCAGGCGGTAGTTAACAGAATGATGTCAACGGCTATCCGTGTGCTGGCGGGTGAACAAACAGATGCGGCCGCATGGGATGCAATCTTCCGGCATTTTAACCGGCAACGAGGCAAAGGAGATATTGGCTACACACCCGGCGAAAAAATCGGCATCAAAGTCAACCATACGTTATGCCATAACGCGAATCCGGTAACGATGGATAAACAACGCAATTATATGAATTATATCGATAATTCACCCCAGTTGACTATCGCTCTGCTAAGGCAATTGATAGATGTTGTCGGAGTGGCTCCGGGCGATATTTCAATCGGCGACCCGGGCAGGATTATGCCGAACTACTGGTACGATATGGTCGAGCCGAATTGTCCCGGTGTGGTCTACATCGCAAGAGTCGGCGGCAAAGGGCGAACCAAATCACGGTGGTCGAGGGTAGAGTTTAACTGGAGTGACCCGGACTCGAAGCACCGGGCGGGTGTCACTGAAATAGATAATATACCCATTTGCTTCGCGCAAGCCGATTACTTCATCAATTTCCCTATTCTCAAAAGCCACAGCGCAGGCGGTATCACGGTTTGCGCCAAAAATCACTACGGCTCACTCATAAGGAACCCCAACGCAGGGGACCAGCCAAACTCCAGCAACTGGTACGATATGCACACTACCCTGCCAAGCAATATTCCGGGAATGGGTAATTACCGCTGCCTTGTTGACCTGATGGGTCATGAGCAATTAGGCGGCAAGACATTGCTGTGCCTGGTTGACGGGCTTTTCGCAGGAATGAACTGGGATTCACAGCCTACCAAATGGCAGATGGAACCTTTCAATGACGACTGGCCTTCGAGTATATTTCTTTCGATGGACCAGGTCGCGATTGACTCGGTATGCTTTGACTTTTTATACACGGAATGGAGCGACTATCCGCATATATCCGGCGCTCACGATTATCTGCACGAGGCTGCGATGGCACACAATCCTCCTTCAGGAACAATATACGACCCGGAAAATGACGGAACTCCCCTTGAAAGTCTCGGCGCGCATGAACACTGGAACAACTCAACGGACAAACAGTACAGCCGTAACCTCGGCACGGGTGAAGGAATCGAGCTTATTCAGTCAACAGTAATTAATATGATTCCAGGTGACTTTGAGCCTGATGGCGATGTGGACTTCGATGACCTTTTCGTTCTGGCCGCATACTGGCTCGAATCAAATCATCCGGGATGCATCGGTGACCTTGACGGCGATTGTGATGTAGATTTGAGGGACTTCGCTATTTTAGCTCAGAATTGGGGTGGGGACTAAAATACCTTCCAGCCAATTTAAACAACGTGTACATAGCTCTGAAAAGACCTGGGTCTTTTAAGGTTTCTCAACTACCGGTTTCCCACCGAGCCTGGGTGGATATTGTACAAATGTAGAATTTTTAGGATAAGCTGGTCATATTGAAATTCTCCGAATGTGCAATCAATCTAATACTATGACTATTTTAATCGACTTCCTCTGTTGGCAACGCGCCTTTGCAGAACGTTCAAGGCTGCTGCTCCAATGCTATACTTCCTGCAGCGCTGCGAATTGTCGCGTGTATTGAGCGTTCTGGCGGATTTGGTCATGATACCGAGGATACATGCCGACGATAACACCATCGGTAGGTTTGACATGCTCGAAGGCGAATTTGAACGCTGTCTCAACTTTGTTATCGCTGCCGCACATTCGGCCCGCCGCCAGGATCTTGAAGCCCAGGCAAGGCTGGTCGACCTGCCGGACCACTTTGGTCATAGCCATCGGATCAGAGGCAAAGAACGGATAGCCGATCTGGACAGTGACGACCGGCGGCATATTTTCAAGCTCCTCCTTTGTCCTGGTAAGGTAGTAAAAGCAGGTCATGAAAAAGTCTACCGGCCAGCCCTCATCGGCAATCTGTTTGATGCAGTTGGGATTGTGCGCCGAGACACCGGCCAGCACACCCGCATCTCTCACGCGTTTTACAAAATCATGTACGTCACGGCTCTTGCCCTGCCGGAACAGTCTGTCGGTGACTCCACCATGGTGTACGATGGCGATTGGCTGAGTGTCCTGAACCACCTTTTCGACCGAAATGCGCTGCGGGTCACCGGAGTGAAGGCAGATAAACTTCATCTTCGAGCCCCGCTCCCTCAACTTTTTGAAGACATGGCTCATTTGTTCCGGGCGACTGAATTGGTGTGTATTGATGCCCTCACGTTCGCATTTCCAAAGGAATTCGATTATTCGCTCGGGCGTGAAATACTCTTGCATGTGCCGATCCAGAACGGGACCCATATATGAGTATCCACTGATGGGATTCGAGCCGGCGATCAGCCGGGTAATGCGGTGGTTACCCAGACGTATGGTGGGCAATAAAGGTGCGGGCGATGAGGTATCTTCCGTCGATATACTCTGCCCGTGGGCAGTCACGAAAGCCATAGTCGAACCTGTTACCGCCGCCGAGAACTGAGAAAGAAACTCTCTACGTCCCATTCCTGGTGCTTTGTGTTTGTCTGAATCCATATTAGCCTCCTAAAGTTTTGAATCCGGCACATTGCCGCTGAATGCAGACCTGCGCTGCCATCACTTTTCCGACCAAGTTTCGGGCCTGCCTGCCTACCCATTATATCCGCTGTAGGGGCTTAGTCAACGAATAGCTCACGAAGATGTGCTAAGGTCTGCCGGGTTGGTGTGAAGTGTTCGATCTTTTGGCTTTGAAAGGCCCAATAAAACCTATTGTAAGAGTTCAGATGTCCGAGACATCAAAAGTGTTTGTGAAGCGGACGGGTGTCTGGATTCGGTCGAATAAAGGCACCACTCCAATGGGCGGTCTTGGATTGATTTTTCTGCTTGAATCGTTTTCCCATTTCGATATAATCACTCCTGTCAGTTTTCACCAACGGGCAAAAGGGTACATCATATTTCAAAGTGATTGAGACTTTGACTGTTAGAGAAAGAGGGAATTATATCATGAGAACAGATCGTCGAACATTCATAGGCAGTGCGCTTGCCGGCGGGCTTGCGGCCGGATGGCCGGGCTCGTGCAGTGGTTCAGAGGCCAAGAGAGCTGCTTACGCCCGGCTCGATGAAATACTGAAACGGCCTGTACTGAAAAAGGAGCTTTTTGCCAGGCCGGTAATCATTAAGAGCCTCGAACTGCTTCGTTACAGGCGGAATTTTCTGTGCCGGGTGCGTTCTTCCGATGGGGCGGAAGGTATTTCGGTTGGTCACAGCGGGATGAATACGCTCTATCCAATTTTTGTCAACAGGCTACAACCATTCTTCATTGGTAAAGATGCACGCGAGCTGGATCTGCTGCTTGAGAAGGTGTACATATACAATCTTAATTTCAGATTAAGCGGTATGGCGCTGGGGATACCTCTGGCTACGATTGAGTTTGCGATTCTCGATATGCTGGGGCGTATTGCGGGCAAGTCCATGGGCCAGTTGATAGGAGACATCCACCATCCGCGGGTCGCAGTATATCAGGCTACAGAATACCGTGAAAGACCAGTAAAGGAATCCCTTGAACTGATAAAGAGGGATGTGGCGGAATATAATGCTAACGCGGTTAAGATTAAAGTCGGCGGGCTTATGTTCATGACAAGGGACATTAACGCCGTTGGTCCGAAAGGGAGGACGGAAAAAATGATTCCGCTAATCCGCGAAACATTCGGTGATAAGATGGCTTTGTACGCGGATGCAAACGGTTTTTATTCAGTGGAAGAGGCGATACGGGTCGGAAAATTGTTAGAAGAATACGCTTACGGTTTTTTCGAAGAGCCGGTTCTTTTCGACTGGTATGAAGAGACCAAAGAGGTTGCCGATGGGCTGAGAATTCCAATTGCAGGCGGCGAACAGGAATACTGCCTTCACGGTTTTCGGTGGCTTATTGCCAATGACGGGCTTCAAATTGTTCAGCCTGATAACTATTATTTTGGGGGCATGATTCGTTCGACGAAGGTAGCACGTATGGCGCAGGCATTCGGAAAACCCTGTACGCCGCATATGTCCGGTGGAGGACTGGGGTACCTTTACATGATTCATTTTGTATCCGCCCTTGGCAATGCATTCGCTCATCACGAATTCAAAGGATTAAACACGAATGTACAATTCGAATGCAAAACATCGCCCCTGTCAGTGGTGGATGGAAAGATTAAAGTCCCCACCGGTCCGGGTTTAGGTGTGGAGATTGACCCGGATTTCATTAAAAAGCATGAGGCGGTCAAAGGATAGTCCATAAAAAATATTTTCAAGAATTTCAAAGATAAAATCGGATTAACATTCCCGGCATACGTGCCACCGGTAGCCGGATGAAAAGAAATGTATCAAACCTCATCAAGCAGACTGAATTACAGTTTAGAATTGAGAAGAGTCCAGTTTAAGTGTGGTTTGTCTCTGAAAAAAAAGCAGATGGATAGTTTATTAGTTTGATCGAAGCATAAATTGCCCTCCTTCGAATGGCCGGTTTCTATCGAATCAGCCATTATTGTTCCCAATGTTTGAAAGATCGCTACAGTAGATCTGAAAGTTTTTTTGTGTATTTTTGAAAATTTCGGGCGCAGCTTGACGTTATTTGCGTCCTGTTTAACAGATGTGTAGAATAAAGACACTAATGAGGCATCTAAAATGACTAAAAATACGCAAAGTGAGAGCGAACTGCTAAAAGCGAGCCTGCGAGGCCAAACTCCGGCTTTTGAGGTTATTGTACAGAAATATCAGTCTCTGATTTGTGCCATCACATATAGTGCGACAGGAAGTGTGGAAAAGAGCGAAGAGTTGGCCCAGCAAGCATTTGTCAAAGGCTGGAAGAATCTGAACCAATTAAAGGACCTGTCCAAATTCCGGGCGTGGCTATGCGGTATAACCCGTAATTTGATCTATGATTCTTATCGAAGGCAAAAAAATGACATTACAAGTAAGGCGATTCCCATGGATTCAATACAAGATCATCCATCTGAAGATATTGGGCCGATTGAGGCTGCGATAAGTAAAGAGCGGGAGGCTATTGTTAATGAGGCCTTATCGAAGATCCCTGAAAAGTTTCGAGAACCACTGGTCCTTTATTACCGAGAGGACAGGTCTTATCGCCAGGTGGCCGACCAACTTGGTTTCTCCGAACACACAGCCCGGGAACGGGTATCACAAGCCCGGAACCTGCTAAGAGAAAAGATTGCTTCCTTTGTAGAGGATGCCATCGAAAGAACCAAACCTGGTAAAGTGTTTACCTCAACGGTTGTTGCATCTATTGCCGGATTGGCTGCTATGAAAGGTTCTGGTGTTGCTACGGCCGCTAGTATTGCAGCAGGTACGTCTACGACTGGAGCTACCGCAGGTATTGCTACCTTAATGAGTGGGATAACGGCCAAGATAGTCACAACTGCAGCAGTAGTAGTCATCGGTGTTGGAGCAGTTATAACTTATAAATGCGTCACCAAGCCCGAGCCAGAGCCTAATTTGCCACAAACTCAAGTGTTTGTCCAGGGACGAGAAGAAAAACAGGATAAGATTACAGAAGAAATAACTGAGAGGCCCAGTGGCGAAATAACCAACATGTTAGCTATTAATGAAACCGGGAATAACGCAGAAAATGTACAATCACTTTTCTTGCCAACTGAGGCTATCTCAACTAAGGATGTCGAGTTTAAATTTGTACCGAGTGGTATATTAAGCGGACTTGTTACCGATGCTGAGACAGATGAACCGATTATCGATGCCAAAGTTTATGCAACACATATACACGGAGGGCGAATATACGAATCTGGAACAGATCCAAACGGTTTTTACTGTTTTAAAGACATACAGCAAGATGGTGACTATAAAATTCAAATTTTTCAAAAGGAATATATAGGAATAGATTATCGCGACAAAGTCACAATCCACATGGAAGAGGAAATTCAAGGAGTTAAACATTTCCAACTTCAGAGAGCATGCATGATTGAGATAAAGGTCATAAATGAACAAGGCGAACCTCTTTCTGGAACGTACTTTACTAACACACTGCTTGCTGATGAAGATAAAAGGGAAATCGGAGATCCCTTACACCGCGAAAAAAGCGATGCTAACGGAACAATTATCCTTGGAGGTTTCAAGCCAACAGATACTCCCTACCTGATAGTGGCAAGGCATAGAGTCAGAGGGGATTTAGTTCAAAGAAAAGGCATGAGATACTACGAAACATATCGGGACTATGCACCATGCAAACTCGAGGTAATACTTACCGACCCTAATATCATTGAATACAGAGAAATTCTTTTGGAAAAAGGGTTTTCAATCGCAGGGTATATTGAATATCTTGATGGTGAGCCAGCAACGGACTTAGAAATATCTGCCTATCCTAAGTGGTGGCACAGCCATCATTGTCCTGAAAGTTATGATGTTGATGTCAATGGTTATTTTACTCTGGAACATATACTACCTGGAACATACGAGATTCACGCTTCTGTCCCGCTTTCAGACGATTCATCGCGGGGAACTTCCCTTGGATACAGAGAACTTCCTTTGGCAGATGGTGAACTCCTGGAACTCAGATTTCCGGAAGGATCGACCAAATCATTAGTTTCAATAAGTGGCACTATAAGGTGGCTGGGCGAGGGCAAGGTGAGGTATGTGCATATCGATGCACGTACGTCTCAGGGCATGCGGTCGTTTACAGACCTTCCTCGAAATCGTAAAGGTGAACTTGAAAATAGTTTTCTTGTAGAACGGCTGGATCCTGGTATCTACACATTGAAATTTACTGGAGAAGATATTGAAGATACAACTATTGGGAATGTAAGAGCACCAAGTGAAGGACTTGTTGTCGAGATTCCGGTTAAGCAGCAAACCACACTCAGGGGAAAAGTAGTGAACAAATACGATGGCAATCCAGTAACTAAATTTAAGATTGGATTAAATAATAATTGGGTACGGTTTGAACATCCCGAAGGCGAATTTGAATTAGCATCGAAGGGTAACGAATGCAAAAGGGTAAGTGTTCGGGCTGATGGATTCGCGATGAAGCTAAGTGAAGAAATATGCCCTGATGCCAATGAACTGGCCATAATTGAGCTTGGCATCGGTGGGGCTGTCGAGGGGAAAGTTGTTGACGAGAAAGGAAATCCGGTAGAGGATGCAAGAATAAGCTACCGCTACCGCCGCAGTCGAGATGAAAAGCCTGATGAAAAATATATAACAGCTACTGATGTTAATGGTCTATTTATTATCGAAAATGTTCCCGAAAGCGATACTTGGCAGTGGTTTGTAATAAGCCATCCGAACTATGCACCTGAGCTAAAGCAGATTGAGATAGAGCATGATTATGTAGCTGATGTAAAAATCGTACTCAAAAAAGGTGGTGTTGTTGAAGGATATGTTTATGATTCAAAAGGAAAGCCTATGCCGGACACAACTTTGTATTTTTTGGATGAAACTTCGTACAGCTATTGGCAAGAAAACAGGGGCAGACTCGGATCTGTTACTACAGATTCAGAAGGTTTTTATCGCATTATGGGAATGCCTGAGAAGCTTTGCTTCGGATTCAGACAAGACCCAGATAAGCAATTAGGCGTAGTTCGAACATCAGTTCTGCCCAAAAATAATAAAACCACAAACCTTGATTTTGGCGGCCAGTGGTACTCTATAGGACGCCTTCTACAAGACGGAAAACCAATGACTAATATCAAGGTAATGGTACGAGGTAACATAGCTGATCATGAAACGGCATTTACAGCTTACGCATTGACTGACGCTGAGGGCTGGTTCACCTTTTGGGGAATACCATCAGGACGACGGTATGTTTATTGGTCGATTCCAGGTTTGCGAAGCTGGGAACAGTGGTCAGAAATAGGCCGATTTGACTTTGAGTCTGGGATTGACATGGATATGGGTGATTTGAATTTAGATTTGGCTCAGGTTGTTATTAAAATCACCGCTGAGAATCCAGAAGAGTCATTGAATCAGTTAGCTGTCCATATTCAGAAGTACGATGAAAAAGTGTTTTATGGTTCGAAAGCAGGTCAATTATTACCCAGAGTTGAGTCAAATGACCCATATATTTTTCATAACATGGCTCCTGGAATATATGAAGTGATAGCACGCAGATCTGGATATCCAACTATTCACAAAGTCTTCGAAATTAAGCAAGATCAGAAAAAATGTAATGTTGATTTATGGATTCCAGCGGGATTTGCTTCATTATCTGGGAAAGTTGTACCCAGTGATCCCAAAGAGCTTCGAATCCCATTAATGCTGAGAAGTATCAGTCAAGAAATAACAATGGGAATCCAACCAGCAGCAGATGGGAGTTATGAAATTTGGAATTTGCCAGATGGTGATTACATAATTGGCAGAGCTTCAGGGGCTTTGAGCAGAGAATCAATAATAAAAGAAGTTAGTTTAAAATCCGGTGAAAACAAGAAACTTGATATTGAAGTTGATACTATTGTCAAACAATATGGTGGTTATTTAGTCGTTGTGGTTGTCACTGAAGAAGGTCTGCCATTAGCAGGGACAAAAGTCTGGCTGGAAAAAAGCGGAGTTATTATTGAAACGCATTTTGATTCTGATAAAAGCAAATCCTTTGCCGGCGATGCTGGCGAATATATACTTGTTGCCGAGCATCCTGGATACAGGAAAATTCGACAAAATGTGAACATTAAATCTAAAGAAGGGCTGAGTACTCAAGAAATTCTTACACCTATAGTGATAACCATGTCCAAATAACATAAAAGAGTTAGTAAGCACGAAATACACCTCCTCCAGATAGCCTCTTTATTGAAATCAGCCATTTTTCATATCTTTTGAGCTAAAAGGCCCGTAAAATTGAAAAAATTTGAAATTTTCTTATAAAAATCAATGTTTCGATTGTCTTTATAACGATACCAGCGTGTAATAAAGCTTCGGCATATTTATCTGCTGATGGGTCGATCATTGAGCCTGAACGCGAGATCGGTTGGCGAAAGGTATTTATTGCCGCGCCCGATCATTATCTACTTCATATTTCATGTGAAGGTTACCAGGATGTTGAAAAACAGATCACTGTAAAACCTGTTCAACCGGGAGAAAAGTCTAACATAAAACAAAACCAGATATTGATCCGCTTGAAGCGGTCAAATACTAAATAATGCTACCAGATCTATTTCAGTATTGGTATTACGAATTTAAGCACACAAGAAATTCTCAAGCTTATAGTGATAACCGCTTGATTGCCTGTAGACTGTTTAGGTTTACCAAGCTTCGGCAATAATTTCAATTCCACAAAGCAGGGGTTCAGCTTTTCCTTCGGCTGTGGGAGTGAGAGTGACTTTTAAATCATCTTTTATGTTAATTCCTTTGAATTCCTTTACGACGGTGCGATTTGCCTGGCCGGCTTCCTTTACGATATCGAAGGCCTCCAAAACCCGTTTGCCCTGTATTGAGACGTCGAATAAACGCCGGCCAATCTCGTATTCGTCATTCTCAGCGAAGTATAAACGTACAGTATAAGGTCTGGGTTGTTCAAAAGCACCTTTGATTTGCTCTTCCTGCCAGGTTGGAATTTTTTCGATGTGCTTGTCGAAGCCGTTAACACTTGATGGATTCCTTCCTGGCTGTATAAACATACGGATGGAGACTTCCCTGAGCCCTGTTACACCGGAAGCGGTTATCCAGTTATGCTTGTCCTTCACTTTAGAGGTGTGAGAACGGAACCACCGAGGATTTTCGTATTTGGCTCGAATGGGAATATCAGGCGATGGCCCCCCGACACTCGGGAATTCCAACCACAACATATTGTTTTCGGTGTAGCGGTTGCCGGGAGCGCCAAGGTTAATTCCTACCTTTTTAACCGGCGTTATCTGGTCTGGAAGCCGGTAGTAGTCGAATGTCCAGTGCACGACCTCCGGCATATGGACCAGTGCAAGTGATGACTGATTCTGGTAACTGCACACGCAGGTCCGAGTATAGTCGGGTGCATTTAGTACACCGTTGGCGATTATTAAATTTGATGTGCAGCCGGACTTGAAACCACCTATGCTGGCCGTACTTTGTCCTCTTGTCAAGTCAATAAACGCTCCGGAGGCCGATCGAAAAGTCAGCAGGTTCTCACTTGCTATCGCTGTATTGCAGCCTTTGAATCGAATCCATGTCCATGGGACCGTTTGGCCGGTCATCGGATGTTCGCGTGTTATATACTTGCCGTTGAGCAGATTAAAAACCTTTGCTTCAGCAGAGGCAGAGCGGCTACCACCGCCGGTTTGTGTGATAATCCATTCGTGGTATAGTATCGGGGGACCCTTATAGCTGTCGTTGGTCCTCCAGAGTACTTTGCCGTCCGATCCTCTATAAGCTGCCATACCCCTGCGTGCTTCATCCATTGCTCTGTCGCCGGAAAGGCTGCTTGCTTCAAGCAGAATATCATGCTCATTAGAATAGGCCAGCCAAGTGCCAACAATGCCCTCATTGCTTTTCCAGAGTATCCGGCCGGTCCCGGCATCTAATGCATACAGTGTGCGCTGTTTTTCTGATTTAAGCCCTCGACGTCTAAAGTAAGCCACCTTGGCTTCGCTCAATCCATCGATGCAGAATACTTTGTTGGCTGCTATAGTAATGGCGTTATGGCGGAAAGAGTATTCTGCGCTGCGTTTCCAGAGAACTTCGCCGGTGCGACGATCCAGGGCGACGAGCATCTTGCTGCCGGAGGCATAATCGGCATTGACGGTTATCCCGGAGACATAGTTCAAACCAGCCTGTTTGATGTTCTTATTCATTCCGGGTTTCCTATTCCGCAGGACGACCAGATAAGGATTGAGTGTAAAAGCCCGGCTATCACGCTTCCTATTATGCCCTTCAATGGCCAGCACATTTTTTCCCTTACGCAAAAGGCTGCTGTGATTGTCGATCTTGAAATACTCCCAGCCTCTGCGTTCATGTTCATTTATACCCGAAGTTCTGGCTCCGCTGCCATTGAAGACGCCCACTCGTAGTATCTCCCTGCCGTTAAGGTAGGTGATAAAGGCATCATCGTACTTGACTACTAATCCCAATTCGTGGATATCATCCGGTTTCGTTATGCTGAATGATTTGCGTATATACACAGTAGAATAACGGTTTTTCATATTCTTCAGCACTGTTTTGTTATCGTCATCATTGTAACCAAAGCCTGCCGCTGAGGTTTTCCATGTTTCGGCATTGAAATCTGGCTGCGTCCAGGCATTATTAGGATGGGAACCGGCCAGATATTGCCAATCGGCACCTTTTTTAATAACCGATTGCATGTTCTCGGGGAGTTCTGTTCTTGTCTGTTTGTCCGTTAACGGAACGTTAATCGGTGAAGCAGTTGCAAGCAGCAGGTTTTCCCAGACCGCAATTGTACCCCATTGAGGTTTTTCTTCGTGCGGCATCGAGAATTCCTTCGTAGTCAGGCCGGTAGCGGGGTCGAGCATGTGGATTTTGTTTCCATATACGACGTACACACCGTCTGAAACGGTTACGTAGTTGCTTCCAATTTCATTAGCACCCGGTTGATGACTGGTGTTGTCGTAGAATTTTCCAAGGTCCTGGAATTGTCTTTCCCACAGCAACCTGCCGGTATAGACATCAACCGCCCGTAGCATATCCCGGCCTTCGATGAAAAGCCGTCCGTCAACTACCTGTGGAGACGGGCCGTGTCCGTGCCGGGGTAATATCTTGTCATTAGAAGGACCGCCGAACCACAAAAGGCCCAATGGGGCTTTGACTCGTTTATCTCTGGACATAACAGTATTAGCGGAATCTGCATACTGGTGAGTCCAGTCGGCAGAATCAGGCAGCGGGCCGGTTCGGATTAATGAAATAAATCCATCTGAGCTTATAATCGAACAGCCGGGCAGTTTCAAACCGACGGCCTTAGTAAAGAAATCAACGTGTTTGCTCTGAGGAATCGAAAAGAAGGCTGAACCCCCGTATGGGCGCAGCGAATTAAAAATACGCTCAATAAAGATACCACCTTTATGGAAACCTGCGGCCTGGAGATCTTCTGATACAATCAGATTAGCCATATATGGAGGCAGTTGCACCGTTGTGATATCACCACAATGAACGGAAACTCGCGTTCCGTACTTCCCGGTTTCGTCAAGTGTTCGGCGTACAGCTTCAATCTTCCCTGGATCCGAATCGACGGTGATAATATGTAATTCTGATTGACTTACCAACTGATAAAGGAGCTCACCGGTTCCAAGTCCAAGTAACAGACAATATCCCTCTCTTTGGTCTGTCGTTTCCAATATTTGCCTGGCCTTGTCTTTCCAATGATTGGAGCCGTCTGGAAGTGGCTTGATTTGCCTTGCATGGTGTTTTGGCCCGGTTTTTTTATCTGCGAAACAATAGAGACCACCCTGCAGAGTAATCACAAAAAGCTTGCCGTCTGCGGCCAGCATGTTCCACACTTCGCCATCTACTTTTGCCTGCCACGAGACTTTGGGTTTATTGTTTTCCAGAGGTATATCGATGGCAAAAATTCTGCCTTCGGCGCCGCTGCCATATAAACGTGAGCCGGCTTTCAAGTATATTCTACGAAGTTTAGATGGGGCCTTTGTTTGCCATAATCTCTTTACTTTATTTGTATCCGGCTCAAATTTGTAAGCCATAATTGAATCGAATGTTTTGCCGATGATAACATCGCCCGCTATTACAGAAGCCGGTGCACCGGGAATTGCGATGCCGTCTGAAAGCTTGTATATGGTTCCACGGTTGAAAAAATGATCGCCGGAGGCGATGACGTCACATGCACCGGTTTTGCCGTATTTGTTCAAATGGTAGTATAGGAACTGTCCGGTATTTCGGTCGTATGCAGCCGGTACCGACCGACCGCCGGATATCAGCAGCTTGTCTTCTGTAGCTACCAAATAACCCTGTGGTGCCACACCCGCAAAAGCGGGGCTGCTGTGCGGCTGTAATAGGTAAATCTCGCCGCTGCCGCTGTTAGTCCAGACGATATCTGCGGTCTGGGCATCTATAGCGTGGATAAAGATACCCATAAAAGGCCAAATACTGGCCGCGAAGTATATCTTATCCTCGTATAGAACAGGACCTCCCCGCATAGGCCACATACTAATCAGTCTATCATTGCCGATGACTTTTTTCTCGGCGGGACCTCCGAGGAACTTTCGAATAAGAGAGCCGCTTTTGGCATTCAGGCAATAGAGATATCCATCATCAGAGACGAAGTAGAGCTTGTCTTTATAAACTACCGGTGCAAAGCGCACAGGGCCTTCGGCGTAGAAGCGCCACTTTTCTTTTTTTGTTTCAGTGTCATAGGCGGTTACAGAGTCTGAAACCATTGAGCCGACAAAGATGGTTTTACCGGCAACAACCGGCTCGTAAGAGGCGTCAAACTGCAGCCTGTATTGACTTTTTGGCCAGGCGGGCTTTGGAGGGGCCAGCTCACGAACCCATTGCAGATGCATCTTGGCCGGCAGTTCCTCAGGTGAAGATGCACAGCGGCCCGCATCGTATCGCCACATAGGCCAGTCGTGCCCAAACACCTTAGCTGGGTTAAATAATGCCGGAAAAATCCAACAGCCGATAATAATAAGTAAAAAAAGATGTTTGTTGATGATTTTACCTGAATTTGAAGTAAGTCTGAGTTTGTAATTATTTTTAGACATAAAATCTGTACCTTACCGGTTGGTATAAAGACTTCTGTTTGATACTATTTGGAATGACTATAGAATCGTCTGTACCTGGCTCCTCTCTCTATCGTAGATGACAGGTTATACTTGCATCATCAAACAGATATAGTAGTTATAGGTCAAAAACAACCTGTTTTATGGGCGATAGTCATAGAATTACTTGGCCGTGGCTTCCCATATACAGCATCAAAAGGTTCTAATATTATATTATCAAATCCTTGGCACATGTTCAACCTATTTTGTCCCGCACACAGGAGAAAATCACCCGATTTGAGTGAACATCTATTGACTCAATGGCCGTATATATGTTAAAATAAATGATGATTTGTACGGTTTTTGTTTTTTTCAAAGCTCTATAAGGTGCAAGAATAAAATCACAATCGATGGTTTGAGGCATCGGTAAAGAGGGAGGCAGGAAATAGCCATATCTTCGAAAATTTCAATGCTGTCCTTGACGCTACTCGTATATTTAGCGGGCTCTATTATCGCTCCTGCCCGCGGGGCGTCAAACAACGGTCAATCTGTCCGGGTAATCCTAAATGAGATTATGTACCATCCGCACTCACAGGAGAATCAGGCTGAGGACATGGGCGCAGAGTATATCGAGCTATTTAACCAGGGGGTCAAATCAATCAGCCTGGCCGGCTGGCGGCTCAGTAATGGTGTGAATTTCGTTTTTCCGGATGTAATCCTCGATGCAGGTGCGTATCTTGTAGTTGCGTCGGACGTGGATACGTTTACTTCCAAATATCCCGGTGTTGCCAATGTTGTCGGGGGCTGGGATGGAAGATTAAGCAATAGTGGGGAAGTGATTGAGCTGGTTGACAACACCGGTGAGATGATAAACTCGGTCCGTTATGCCGACCAGGGTGAATGGGGAGTTCGTGAGCTGGGGCCGAGGGATCGTGGTCATCGCGGCTGGGACTGGGTTTCCGAGCATGATGGCGGCGGCAAGTCTCTGGAATTGATTAATCCGGCGCTGCCCAATGAGTACGGGCAGAACTGGACGGCGAGCAACAGCGCCAAAGGCACGCCCTGTAGGATTAACTCGGTAACTGATAATGATATCGCCCCTCTAATTCTTGACGTAACACATTTTCCGATTGTTCCGGATTCAAATGACGCGGTGACAGTAACGACTCATATCGTCGATGAGCTGCCAACAGGAATCAACGTAGCGCTGCATTATCGAATTGATATCTCAGTGTATAGGGGAGAAGATATCTACACCCTTTACGAGCCAAAGTTTTACAACGATATTACGATGTTTGATGATGGAGCACATGGTGACGGCAGGGCGGGCGATGGTGTGTATGGAGCAGCTATACCAGCTCAGCAGGATGGCAAGATAGTGGAGTTTTATATCGAAGCAAGCGATGCCGGAGCTAATCGGCGGACATGGCCTTCTCCGAGTATTATAGACGGAGTGTCGGAGCAGGTAACCAATGCTCTGTATCAGGTGAATGATTCTTTTGTTGCAGGCGATTATTGGGCGCCGGGCAGTCAACCGATTTATTATCTGATTATGAATGAGATGGACAAGGGCCGACTGCTTGATATTGGTGATGGTGAAGGTGGCGAGCATAACAGTGACGCCCAGGTGAACGTTACTTTTGTCAGCGTAGATGGTATTGATGTGAAAGTAAGACATAATCTCGGTGTGCGTAATCGTGGGCACGGCTCGCGCAACGATCCGCCGAATAGTTATCGCCTGAATTTCCCACATGATCGGCCGTGGAAAGGAGTTACCGCGGTCAATTTGAATACCAAATACACATACTATCAGTTGGCTGGCAATGCAATCTTTCGAATGTCGGGCCTGCCTCAGCCTGAGGTTACCGCCGTACAGGTCAGATTAAACGGTGAGAACCTGGCCGAGTCCGGGCGTGAGATGTATGGTTCGTACGCTCATGTCGAGGTGATTGATAACGACTTTCCCGACAATCATTTCCCGGGCAATAGTGCAGGCAATGCTTACAAATGTATGCGTGATTTAGGCCCTGCCGATTTCGGCTACCGAGGTCAAAATCCCAATTCTTATCGCAACAGCTACTTCAAGAGGACCAATACCGCAGAGGATGACTGGTCAGACCTTATCGAGCTTTGCTTTGTTATGTCCGATACCACGCCGGATGATATTTATGTTGAAGAAGTCAACCGCGTTGTCAATGTGGAACAATGGCTGCGTTTCTTTGCCATCAATGCTCTGCTGGATAACAGCGAAACGTCTCTCAGCAACGGATACGGCGATGACTACTATCTCTATCGTGGTATTGAGGATCCACGATTTGTTCTTATTCAGCACGATTTGGACACTATCTTCGGCAGGAACGGCAGCGCAACGAACAGCATTTTCCGATCCATAACGCTTCCTACCGTGAATCGTTTTCTAACGCA
>Ga0114922_10001671_pt1 | contig 20982 bp, 13 predicted proteins | sample AartaG_FD_100975 | JGI IMG/M metagenome (GOLD analysis project Ga0114922, IMG submission 100975) | Deep subsurface microbial communities from Aarhus Bay to uncover new lineages of life (NeLLi) - Aarhus_00045 metaG | ecosystem: Environmental > Aquatic > Marine > Oceanic > Sediment | place...
AACCTGCCTGCTCCTATAAAAACCCCCACAAATGTAAAGATACTTTGGGTATGGTCTGTGAAAAGAGAACTTATCTAAAGCGGCTTTTCTGCAAGACCGATAGCAGAAATATCGTATCGGAGACAGGAGGCCAGGAACAGGGTATCAGGAAATCAGGCAAGAGGACAAAGAGCGGAATTCAGAAAAGCAGAACAATATCTGACTTCCGGCTTCTGGCCAAGTACGTATGTCGTGGGTAGTGAGTGGTGAGTATTCAACTCACCAATTAACCAACAAGTAAGCAAAGAGTTCAAGTTATGACAACCCACTCAAGGGAAACAAAAGTTCTTGTGGTTCTGGGGGTCTCAATCATACTCGGCGCAATAATTCTAAATGCACTGGGCCATAATCCTCCATCCGCTGGTGCATTTTGTCTTTCACGCTATTACCGTCTCGGCTCTGTGAAAAAAACCATTCTTTCTCGTGCCGACCAATCGTCGGGACGCTGGAGCCGAATCGAGATTTACGTAATCGTGCCCGAATCGGGCAACATTGAGCATTTGGCGTCGTTAAGCGATGTGGGCGGGGATGAGCATATTAACTGCCATTTCGTTATTTGCAACGGTCGTGTCGGCCACGACGGCCAAATACTAACAACTGAAAAATGGCAAAAACAATCGTCCGTCTTGGCTCGGCCAGGCCGAGACAGGTCGGTCATACCCCCAGAGAACGGGAACTCTGAGCCGCCCCCGCCAGCAACAAGCGGGGGTGCGTTATCTGACCGGTCAAAATACCAGAGGCCAACGGATTTTTGCGAGACACCAACCGACCAGACTATTTATATCTGCGTCATAGCCGATGACGAAGCCGCCCCCCCAACCGATTTTCAGATAAAAAGGACAGAGGCGCTGGTAGAAGTGTTGTGCAGAAAGTTCGACATTCAGCCTGAATCCATCCGGTACCCTGACGACTGGCGGTAGCAGGGGTTACCTGGTGAGTGGTTAATTGGTTAATTGGTTACCACTCACCACTCACCAACTCCTCCTGCCACTTATGCTCTCGTAATTTTCGGACTCATCTTTTATGGTTTTTTATAGGACCTAATCGAGTTGACTGGTGACTGGTGACTGGCAATTGGTAAAAGGTAAGTGGTAAATGGTAATAACCAATAACCAATTACCATTTACCAAAATAATATAGTGAATGATAAACCGCCCTATCTTATTGTTAATAAGATAGTTATGGTTATTATTGCAGCCAAATCGGTTAGCTTGAGAGCTTTTAAATTCAGCTGGTTTTATAGAAATGCCACAATACTAAAGTGCCTTGCAGGCATCTACAGAAAGGCAAATCCACTTAAAGTGATTTTTTTGTAAAGCCGAACTACATATTGCTTTTTAAGGATGAATCGAAAATGCTAACGGACACAATATTAGGCTTGTTCAGTATGGATATGGGTATCGACCTCGGTACGTGCACTACCCTGGTTTGCATCCGCGACAAAGGTATTGTCCTCAACGAGCCCTCCGTAGTTGCCGTTCGTAAAGGAACCAACATTGTCCTGAACAACGGCGAAGCCGTCGGCGTGGTTGCACGTGAGATGTTAGGTAAAACACCGGGCTCAATTAGTGCAATAAGGCCTCTCAAAGATGGTGTAATCAGCGACTTTGAAGTTACCGAAGCGATGCTGAGCTACTTTATCAGGAAAGCGCACGGCAGGGGCGGGCTTGTCAGGCCTCGCGTGGTAATCGCCGTGCCGGGCGGGGTAACCGATGTTGAACGACAGGCGGTTATAGGTACCGCCGAACGTGCAGGTGCACGGAAAGTCTATCTGGTCGATGAACCGATGGCCGCGGGAATTGGAGCTCAATTGCCAATCGCGGAGCCTACCGCCTCAATGATTGTCGATATCGGTGGAGGAACCACCGAAGTAGCCATAATGAGTCTGGCCGATATTGCCGCCTCCGAATCAATTCGTACCGGCGGCGACGATATGGACGAAGCAGTAATCAACCATCTTAAGAAAACTTACAACCTGCTCATCGGCGAGGCACGAGCTGAAAAAGTCAAGATACAAATCGGCTCTGCCGTCCCGCTGCAGGAGGAATTGACGATGGAAGTGGCTGGCAGAGATACCATATCGGGCATGCCGAGAAAAATCGTTATAACGAGTGAGGAGGTTCGTGAGGCCCTGCACGGCCCCATTGCTATGATTATAGATGCAGTTGCGTCAACGCTGGAAAAGGCCAAGCCTGAACTGTCCGCCGACCTGATCGACAACGGCATACACATCTGCGGCGGCGGGTCTCTGCTGCGGGGAATGGATACAGCATTAGCAAATGCAACCGGCTTGAAAGTCAAAAGAGTCGATGACCCCCTCTGCTCGGTGGCCCGTGGTACCAGCGTGTACATGGAACATCTGGAGTTGTGGAAGGATACAATGAACCATAATGAGCATGGATGGGAATAACTCGTAGTGCGGTCGCACGTGATAAGAAATGCGCAATACGACTATGGCGAAGAATGTGACCAAAGTCTCCGGACGAATGTTATTTATCTGGTTTATGTTAGCCGGGCTTATTTTCCTCTTTGCTCCACGAAAGCTGACAAATAAATTCCAGTTCGGATTTGTTCGCATTTTTCGTCGGCCTTTAAGTATTGGCAGAAACATTTCGCTTTCCGCATCCCGATTGATAGCATCGGAACAGCGCTTGCCCACAAACCTCGTTAGCCACGAGAGATACAACAGGCTCCATAACCATCTTGCCAACATTACAGAATGGTTGAAACAAGAACGTCAAAAGGTTGAAAGGCTGTCGGGACTGCGAGACAGACCTGTTTGGAAAGGTGTGGATTTTGTGTTAGCTGATGTCATTGCAGCCTCTGTTAATGGATTTCGCGGTGAGCTTGTTATCAACCGCGGCCAAAAAGACGGTCTGGCTAAGGACCAATTCGTTTTGGCCAACGAGAGCATCATCGGAACCATATCCAAGGTGGACACCCGCACAGCCCGGGTGAGGCTGATTACCGACCCGGCATCCAGAATAGCAGTAAAGATAGCAAAATTAAATATGGACAGGATAATGCAGGGTAACGGTAACAGCTCCGCCAAGGTCCAACTGGTCTCGACAAAGTACAAAATCAAGGTCGGTGACGTCGTTTATGCCCAGAAAAAGCCCGGATTCCTTAGTGCACCTGTGATTGTTGGAACGGTAGCCCAACGCAAAAGCAATGATGAAAATCCCCTGGTCTGGGATATAACGGTCAAACCTGCCTGTGATATAGAGAGCCTGACCGATGTAGCTATTATCGTAATGAACCCACGGTAGGGGCAGGCCTATGTGCCTGCCCAGGGCAACCACATCGGGTTGCCCCTACGATTGATTTTCCCGCATTCAATCCACCCGCTTGAGCAGGATTCTATTGCAATACTGATGTGCTTCGTGTAGAATAATTTTTGTGATGCACACGATATGTTTTTCCGAAACAGCATCGGGCAATAGAAGACGTTCAATAGCGGTACCAGAATTACCGGGGTGTAGCTCAGCTTGGCTAGAGCGCCTGCTTTGGGAGCAGGAGGCCGTAGGTTCGAATCCTATCACCCCGATTCTCATAATGTCTTTTGTATGAGTAACTTACCATTCTTTGTTTTTCTCATACTGCTCACATCTTCGGATTTTGTGGCAGTTTTTGTGGCAGTTGGAGGCTTGTTTGTTGTAGCAACTTTCTCGTATAGTTCTTCTGGAACTTGCAAGTAGTGGCGGGCCGAGACTTCGATTCCGTGCCCGATCCAAGTTGAGACAACGTACTGAGGATACACCTGAGCCCAGTCTGTTTCACAGTTTCTTCGCATCACTTTAAAGGCATCCTTTCATTTTTCAAGCCTGGCCCGCTTGCGATAAACTTGGAGGTTCCGCCATAGGCCATGCCTGGAAATCGAGCAAACCCGCTTCTCGCCTTCTTCTGCTATGGCAAATGCATCAAGCAACAATTCATGCGGTCTTGGCGTTTCTAACATGGATGCAAACAGAGGCTTCTTTGTTTTTCTTGCCTTTTCGATTCAAGACCAATTTTCCACTGGCCATTGCAGCACGCCAATCTGCTGCCATCGCTCGTGTAATTCGGCCAATTCGTACGCCACCATCGAAAAACCTCAGTAAGTATTCCTTGGTCTGCTCGTATAAGTCCTTTGTTGCAGGCTTAAGGTCCGTCCGGTTATCAATATACCGCTCCAGAAACTTCTCCAGAGTAGGCGAATGGCGGCTGTCAACTCTGGCTGGGTTTAGGCAAAGCTCAGCAGCCAGACGATCGCACATAACCTTTGCTTGTCGTTTCGATAGTTTCCTTTTTGGTCCAAGGCTTTTGGCTCTTCGCTTTCCAGTAGTATCGTAGTAGAACGCCTGCCAGTATTTTCCATTACTGCTCAGTACAACTGTAGTACTCTATGACAATTGATTTTGTGAGTTGTCATTCCCGCGAAAGTGGGAATCCAGTTTGTTAATGGGTTGAATGTGGAATTCCGCATCAAATTGGAAACCCATCTATCCATAAATTAAAGTGTCATAAGGTACTAGTTTCTCCATTAATTTTACTCTGTAAAAATGAATGAGTAAGCCATCTGTGTTATTGTAATGAACAGAAAGTTCAGGAACAACTATTTTGTCATTTTCTCTCCAGCACACTCTGGCCCCCTTCTGTCTTACCATCGCGGAACTCCAAACAAAGACGTCCCAACAGCCGAGTAGATGTAATGTTATGTTGGATATTGCAGAGAAGATATGCCTGGCAATGGGGCTAAGGGAGCGCAGGGGACATTGAAAACGTTTACAAATTCTTTGATTTTTATAAACCTTTGTTATTGAAGAGCTTATAAAATGAAAATTCTGTCGAATTGGCAGATAACGGGTTGTTGGGTTGTAGGAGGGTTGTAGCCGTCACCCGATCAAAATGGGGCCATTCTTGGGGGTGGTTAGTTCGCCCTCACTGGGCCTGATCGGCTGGTAGGACGGGTCCGAAAGCTTCTGACAGATCTGAGGCTTCCATAATCAGTAGGGCTAATGATAAATGTGACGCCACGAAACAACCAATTGTGGCGGTCCGATGTCCGCTTGACAATCGCAGGGAATTTGATTTCAACATGCAGGAGTGATTATACCACCAGGGGCATAACGATTCAAGGCAAGAAATCAGCCAGAAAAGTGTCTATATCCGGCAGTCCCACCAACTACCGGGCAGCGACCTGGCTGGGCCATCATCGCGACAAGAAGGCAGACACATCTCTGAAAAAGCTCGCTACCGATGTGATCCCCGTCCGAATCAAGTCGGCAGAAAATGCTCCTATACTGCTTGATCTCTTCGGCCGAAGCGGCACCTACCCCTCTGGCTCCCATAATCTCCAAAAACTTGGACCTCAAGGCGTCTGTCGATTTGTCTTCGGTGGGTACGTCACTGGCTGGTATTTGGGAGAGCAATTTAGAGTTGAGGATCGAATCATAGACGATTGGTTTCACGGCACTTTCCAGTTGAGCGGAATACGGATAACGTTGGGATAAGGCGACCGCGACTAACTTATCCCTGGGAGATATCCAGAAGTGTGTGCTAGCCATCCCTCCCCAGCCGTATTCTCCTTTAGGAAATTTACCATCCTTGGTTCGCACTGAGAAGCCAAGCCCAAATCCTTCACCATTGCCTCTGCTAACACCATCCGGAAGTTGGTTTGAGGTCATCATCTCTACGGTTTCAGAACGCAATAGCCGCTTGCCATCCAATTGCCCCTTGTTGACTAGCATCTGGCAAAAGCGCATGTAGTCCCTTGCCGTGGAAACCAAACCACCTCCTCCGGAGAACAACGAGGGCTTCTTGAGATACCGGCTCTTGAGTGGATCGTCGATCACGTTCAGTCCCCCATCTGCCTTCGGGCCATAACAGACTGCAAACCGATCAGCTTTCTTGTCGGATACGTAAAAGGCAGTATCCTTCATGTCCAAAGGCTTGAATATCCTTTTCTTGAAGAACTTGTCCAGCGATTGTCCTGATATCTTTTGGACCAGATAGCCGAGTACATCTGTTGATACGCTATAATGCCACTTTGTTCCCGGTTGGTAGAGGAGGGGAATTTTACTCAGTTTGTTTATCATATCTTGAAGGGAACTCTTTCGATCAAAGACGCTATTGGCCCTATACATTTTGTCAACGGGCGTATTTCCAAAGAAACCATAGGTTAGCCCTGAGCTATGCCGCAACAAATCACGAATGCTCATCTCCCGCACCTGCTCCTCATGTTTGCCGGATTCGGCATATACTTTCAGTCCCTTAAATTCCTGAATATATTTTGATACTGCGTCATCCAGCTTCAGTTTCCCCTCCTCATACAGCATCATAACAGCTACGCTAGTGATTGGTTTGGTCATAGAGTAGATACGAAAGATCGTGTCTTTCTGCATGGGCTTCTTAGCCTCTTGATTCATCATGCCGAACGTCTCAAAGAACACGATATTCCCCTTTCGGGCCACGATAACACTTGCCCCCGCAATTTTCTCATCATCCACAAGAGCCTGCACAGCAGGTTTGATACGAGCCAGTCTTTCCGGGGACATTCCTACATCTTTAGGGGAAGTGACGGGCGGTTCCTTGGCGTATCCCAAGCAAGAAGAAAGAAGACATAGTGTTGTGATGACTATTATTAGCCGGGTTGTTTTCATTGAAAAACTCCTATTTCATCTCAATCTTCGCCTTACTACGGTCAACTGTAATTCCCAACGACTGGAACCAGCCAAACAGATCACGTCCCATAGCGATGCTAAGCACCGCTACGCTGTCATCTGCTGTGTATTTCTTAATCTTGTCCGGCGTGGCAAGTTTTCGCTTCGTCTGGAAATAACGTGCTACGATATCCGGCTTTTCCTTCCGTAACTGTTCAAAAATCCACATTGGTTTTGCCATGCGCACTACATGCGGAACATCCCTGCCGTTCGCCAGGTCGTACTTGGCCATGTCCTTGTCATGTCTTCTTGCACCCCTTATCCAGCCGGCCAGAGTGGAGTCCGCATCTTCCGCCAGTCCCATCCTACGACCAACCAAGATACCAACGTAAGTGGCAATTCCCTCGTTCCACATTGGCTCGGTGAAGGGATGCACCCAGGAGTGGGTAGATTCGTGAGAGATAAGCTCAACCATTCCATACTTCTTCTCGGGGAAATTGCCCCACCATGCCGCCAACCCAATGCTCGAACCGGAGGAGAACCCGCCGCCGGTTGGCAATAGAATCAGTTTGGTCAGCATGCCTTCCGAGGGCGGAACACCCATGACCTCCCGTATGACCGGAAAGCACTGGTCGTAAACCGCATAGATCGCATCGGCATGGGATTTCATATAATCGGAATACTGAATGGGAAGCCTTTCGCGTTCAGTCCGGTTTTCAGGCATTTGATGTCTTGGGCGACGTTTAGGATCTATGGGTTTGTTGGCGGTGATCTGCTTGAGCAGCGGCTTCCACCAACTGTCGTTGATAGGATCGCTGGCATCCGGCTTGTGACCACTCAGGGAACGGGAGGCTACTACCAGTTGTCCTTTACCCACACGACGCTTGGCCATTACAACACGCCCCTTGGCATCTTTGACCAGAATTTCCCAATCGACACTTTTTCCGAGTCTGATGGTCTTTGGGGAATAACTGTCGGTATTCTCCTTCTTTAGAATCGAGTATCCTTTCAACGGCTTTTGGGCGGATTCGCTGACGAACTCAGCACCGAAATGCTTCACCAGCGCATTGAGCCTGTATTGCTTTTCCTGGCGGAACAGAGAATAGTCGCCCAATACAACAACTCCACCACCTTCTGTGAGGAACTTCCGCACGGCTTTGATATCTTCCGGCAAATAGGGACATGGTGATGCGGACGACTGAAGGATGAGAAGATTGACATTACTGAAATCATACTTGTGCAGCGTCCCCCAGTTGCGGACATCGATGCCGTTGGGAACCACGTAGTTTCTGCCGAACCGACCGTCAAAGTAAAAGGAGAATTCATGCGAAATATCGGTTACACAGTGGATGCGCTCAGATTGGGTGGTGGGAGCTGACTCGGCAAAGGAAGTCGTTAGGCACATACAGACCAGGACTGAGGAAATAATCATTTTGTGCATTCTTTTGGTCATACTGTAATCCGGCCGGTGGTTTCTCATATATCTAATTCCTACAACCCTGCTACCGTCCAGCCGGGACGGCAGCGGCGGCGGATGTACTGGTTGGCTTCAGGGAGATTCGTAATCTTCATTTGCTCGGCGTCCCAGGCTAGTTCTCTATCGGGGCAGCGCAGGGCAACCGTTCCCAACAGGATGACCTCGGTTAACGCGCCGGCGTAATCGAACCCGGCGACCGTCCTGACCTTGTTCCGACAGGCGTCGACCCAGTGGTGGTAATGGTTGCGCGGGGCGATCTTGGGACGCGAGTAGCCTTTGAACCTGCCGGCCGGGAATAGCTGTGGTCCGGCAACGTGCGGCAACAACAGTGAGCCGGCCTCGCCGAGAAGCAGCGAGCCCTGCTTGGGAAATTCGTGGCTGTCAATATGCTGCCGCACGTGATCGGGAGGGTACTTGTCCCCGTCCGACCAGATCAGCTCGATCGTCTCGCCGGCTGTCAGTTCGTTGCCGGCGAACGTGTAGTGAACGATCTGCCACGTCGGCCAGGTCTCCGTCCGGCGTGAAGCCGTGTCTCGCCACGCAGGCTCGACCTGGGCGCGGATGCGCACGGGCGAGCCCAGTTCGAGGGCCAGGTACGGCGTATCGACAATGTGGCAGCCCATGTCACCCAGCCACCCTACACCGAAGTCCTGCCACCCTCGCCACCACGTGGGATGGTACACGCCGTGCTTGTACGGACGTACGGGCGCTGCGCCCAGCCATGCATCCCAATCCAGCGTGGCGGGCACGAGGTCCTCCCCGGCAGGCCGGGGGCCGGTGGGACGGTAGTTCCCGGCCGGCTTGTTGGACCATGCGTAGATCCTCTTGACCTTGCCGATTGCCCCGTCTCGAATCATCTTCACGGCCATACGATAGCCAATAGTTGCGTTTGCCTGAATGCCCATCTGTGTTACTACATCGGCCTTGGCGGCGGCCGCTGCTATCCGTCGGGCCTCATAAACGTCGTGTGTGAGCGGCTTCTGGCAATACACATGTTTGCCCTGATTGATGGCCGCCATCGTGATCGGCGCATGCATGTGGTCGGGCGTGGAGACACTGACCGAATCGATCTTGTCGCGTTCCTTGTCCAGGAGTTCGCGCCAGTCTTGATAGCGACGGGCATTGGGGAATCTCTTCGCCGCCGCAGCCATGCGTGCCGTATCGACGTCGCATATCGCTGCGATTTCAACATCGGGGTGTGAACCTATCTGTTGTACATCCCCCCACCCCATGCCGCCGACCCCGATCGCGGCGTGCTGGATTTTTCCGTTAGAAGACTTAGCCCAAACAACCCCAGGCAGGATAGTGGTGCCCAGCCCTGCGCTGAGGCTACGTTTCAGAAACCTACGTCGATTGATTCGATGACTCATAACGTGATTCTCCTTCCTTCAGAAAGAAACTATATAACCGAAGCCGGCCAAGTTCGCTGCAACGCGCAGTTGTCTTACTGAGGCCACAATAACGTTCGTAACAGGAGGCCATCACGGACAAGTATATTGGATTCGGCATGGATAGCAAGAAAACAATAGCGTGACCCGCAAAAGACCAACCATATGAATGGGTGCATCCTTTGCAATGTCATCGGCCAAGTCACCGCGTTCAAAGGTCCTTCTGGGACATAGGGTTGAACGGGCTGAGAATCAGCAGCCACCCTTTGCCGGGTTCGACAGGTATCTGGTCCGTGGCGGCAAACGTGGCAAAATCCTGAAAATCTTCAATGTAGGGGGCAGTGAGCTGTGAATCCTCACGGCTCATCTCCAAAGCATCGAAATCTATTTTGAGCCGGCAGCTTACGGGCTCGGGCGCCCAGCTTGCAACTGAAAGCAAAGCCCTGTCCGCCTTTGCATAGACTGTGACCAACACATCTTTGTTATCTGCTCTTACCGGGCATGAAGGGGCCCAGTAGCCGAGCATTCTTGCGTCCTGCATCCCGAAATCATCCCAGAGTTTCCAGAGGCGAGCCGGCATGTCCTCGCGTGGAAGGCGCGCAGTCATGCCGTATATCATTCCACGCCATGGATTGCCTCCGTCCTGCAGCATCTCGCCCATCAGGCCAAAGCAGATGCCGGACACTTCCACAAGCCAGAAATCGGAGGCGCTGTTGTAATCGAAATACTCACCAAACCAGAGACGGTTTATGTATGGAAAGTGCTCGAGGTACAGGTTGGCGCTGTTAATGAATCCGTCTCTGACGTTGTACTGATTCGCTGAGTGCAAGTCGATAAGTGCACCGGGACGATTACGGTCGAGTATTTTCCTGACGCGTTTCATCACCGTCCGGTCAAACGCCACATCGTCGATGTAAAGACCGTCAATTCCGATGTTTTCGACGAGCCAATTAAGGCCCTCGAGATAGTAGTTGTGCCACCGGGAAACACCGCTGTTTATCACGGCGGCATCCTTGAATCTCGGCACTAACCAGCCAGCGATATAGTTTGAGCCAAGGTGTTCCTGCAGCCAGGAATGACCACCGCCGGGACCGTATGCAAGAATCTCATCGTCCAGGCTGCGCAGTGCAAATATCTCGGGACATCGGTTGGACAACTCACGCACCGTGTAATATATCTTAACTTTCATCTTGTTTGCGTGTGCGGCGTCCACGTAATCCTTCATTTGTTGTGTATGAATAAAGGGATAATTGATGTATGGATTGACGTCATTCGCGTGGTGATTGTTGATGGTATTGGCGCCGGTTCCGGCTATTTCGCCGATCGGTTTGTAGCTGTGATAGAATCGTGTGGACCACTGTCCCTGAACGTCGAGCGTTTTGGACGGTGTCAAAAGCAGATTAAAGTCGAAGTGGAGTTTCCGGCCCGCTTGAATTGTGCGGGGCCCGCTGTAGGCACTGATCGATACCGTGTTCTCATCCGTTTGCCTGATATCGCAGCCGCCTTTTCCTTCGTTCCACCACGATGGTGGCATATTGAGCGGTTTCAGGAGATAGAAGTTCGTGTTCAGCGGGCGCGAGTAGTTTTCAGCCCTCAACGCGACCTGCAGACCCGCATTCGTATGACCAATCCACACCGAATCGTGGTTTTTCTTCCGGTCCCACTTCCAGCGATGTTCGGCAGGACGTAAGCCGCCTTTGAGGCCCATGCCCATTATGTACTTGGCAACATCCTTGGAAACGGGAATCTCCAAACGAACATCCTTCAAGACTGTTCTCTCCGAAGCGCTCAATGTGATCGTATAACCGAGGAATCCGTCGAATTCCATCTGCCCGTGGCAGCTCAGGCTCAATGCGCCTGATGTATTTTGCGACTCCCAGGCTACCGCTCCGGCACTCTTTTTGACTATTTTCGGCCCCACGATTTCCCACTGAACGTGCTGCCCCGTACCGGTCTCAACAACAAGCCGTATGGGGCCTGACAAGACCTCTCTTTCGCTGCCCACGATATGAGTCACCTCCGGAGCGAATCTGCTTTGTATCCTCTGGGGCAAACCCGCCTTGCCGATGGTGACACTCCTACCCAGACAGTCTATAGTGTTACCCCGAACTACCAGCGGGGTGAACGGCTCAACAATCTCATCGTCCAGGGCGATCTTCGAATCGAGCCATCGCAGCCGGGAGTGACGCCAAGGCTGGCTGTCGCCCGCATCGGCCATCAGCTCTTCTTTGATGTTGAGAGTGAATCGGATGATCGTTGATTCGGCGCCTGTAGGCGTAATCGTTATTCTGCCGTTGTGCCGACCGGCTGCGACGTTTTCAGGAACATCAATGCCAAACCACAACGCGCGGACTTTTCCTTTTTCGACGGGACATATCTTCTCGAATTTCCTGCTTTGCCAGTCCACTCCGCCGACGTTAAAGCAACGAAGCGCCGAAGCGTCAATCAGCGAATCGCCGGGCCCTTGCATGTCACTGAATCCGACGTCAATGTCGCTTATAGCTTTCCTGGCCGCATAGACCCCGATCTGAAACGCATAGAATTCTCCTCGCAATGCGTCGCCCTCGAAGCTATCTTGCGGGTCCCTTTCAATCCATCTCAGCGGGAGATCCTCGGTCATTCGTATAGGGTACCTCCTGTCTTCCGGGAACAGAACGTACGATGCACGGGGAACTTTCGCGAGCAGTCCTCGAGTCTCTTCTGCCGTGGCGATCACCTCCATCGGGTAGAAACTGTTAAACTCGTCGATGGACTGCATCTCCACTACGTTTGCCTTCGGCAGAATGCTCCAGCGTTCCTTTGGCAATCTGCCGTTCGTATATCCGCAACGTTCGAGCCATGCGCCGTCCGAGGTTTGTTCGGGCTCGAGATAGCGGACCTTCGGATAGTGTCGGCCGGTCATCTCGTAGGGCATGTAATACATGTAATACTCACCCGGGACTGTGACCGGTTCAAAGATGAAATCTCCGAATTCTCTGTTGACTTCGACCGGATGGACATTGTCTATTCTTCGGCTGGTCTTGGCGTCTATGAGAATGACTTTTTTCTTTTGAGGATCGAGGTCACGCCTGCGCCACGGAATGTGAACCGCCATAGCACCGGTTCCCTTTGACACATCAATCACCACGCGATGATTGCCCAGCGAATTCGCATCCCAGGAGTCGTGTCGCACAATGATAGCTGCCGGGTCCGGGTTGGAAAAGGGATAGGTTTTGACTGTCTCGTTTGACTCCTTGATTTGGGCTGAACCTGCTGAGAGTCCCGCCAACCACAGTAAGATCAGAGTTGCTGCAGTAAGAATGCAATTCTTCTTCATATTGCTCTCCCTGGCGAACGTTCTTCTTCGGTCATATATCACGCGCGCGACATCACGCAAACGAGTCTATTCCTCTATGACAATCAGGTAACCTTTACCTGCGGGGACACGAATAGAGTCGTCCGGCCCAAACTCGGCCTCCTGTTGAAAATCGGGAATGTCCGGTATGACGAACCTGGCTTTCTCGGCGCTCAAGCCCAAAGCGTTCCAGTTGACCTGCAGCTTCACGGAGACTTGTTCGCCGGCCCATGATGCGATCGAAACCAAAGCCCTGTCCTTCTTCCGATAGACCGTAGCCAGAACATCTTTATGGTTCGTCCTTACGGGGCAATCCGAAGCCCAATAACCTGTCATTCTCGCCTCGGCTATCCCAAACTCGTCCCAAAACTTCCACACGCCGGAAGGATTGCCCGACCACGGCAGACGGCCCGTCATGCCATATATCATGCCGCGCCACGGATTGCCGCCACCCTGCAACATCTCTCCGGTCAGACCGTAAGGAATGCCTGAAATCTCAATCAGCCAGTAATCGGGCGGTTCGTTGTAGTTGAAGCCTTCGCCGAACCAGATGCTGTCGATATACGGAAAATGCTCCATGTAAAGATTGGCGTTGCTCGTCCACCCGGCGTGGGAGTTGAAATGATTCCAGGAATGAACGTCAATAAGACTGCCTGGACGATAGCGATCGAGAATCTTTCGAACCCGTTGCATTACCACCCGGTCGTAGGCAACATCGTCGATGTAAATTCCGTCAATCTTGACGTTCTGAACGAGCCATTTGAGCCCTTCGAGGTAATAGTTGTGCCAGCGGGACATGCCATTGGTGACAACAGCCGCATCAACATGGCCCTTGTACTTGCCGCTCCTGAAGACGTGTCGCCATGCCGGGATATAGCCGGTGCGAAGGTGTCTTTGCAGCCAGGGGTCGGCGCCTTTAGGATTGATTATGGTCTTTTCGATGTTTCCACCCCCGGCGGCAAAAATTTCATCGTCCAGAGACCGCAGCGCCCATAGTTCGGCGACGTGATTGCTGAGTTCCCGCACCGTGTAGTAGATCTTGGCCTTCAGGCCTTCGTTATGAACCTCCTCGATATACGTCTTCAAATCGCGTACGGTGTCTTCGTGAAACGGATAATTGATATAAGGATTGAGGTCGTTGCCATGGTGGATGTTTATGATGTTGGCGCTGCCTTCTTTGGCCTCGCGTAACCATCTCCTCATAGTGGCGCCATTGCCGTTATGATAGTACCGGTTTTGCCAGTGTGCGGCGAAATTGATGGGCTTGACGGGGGTCAGCAATAAATCGAAGTAGAAATTGAGCGTTTCGTTTGCCTTGATAGTCCGAGGTCCGCTATAGGCTGTCAGAACAACGCGGTCGGTGCCGACCTCATCCACATTGCACCCGCCCCTGCCCTCATTGTACCATGCGGCCGGCAGGTTGAGCTTCTTGTACTTGTAGTAGATGTTAACCAGGGGCCGCACGTAGTTGGGTCCTTTCAGTTGGCATCGCAGTCCGGCGTTGACGTCGCCGATCCAAATGCTGTCCTGGTGTTTGTCCCGGTCCCATTTCCATCTAACTTCTCGCTGGCGCAAGCCGCCTTTGTGGTTCATACCCATCAAATGTTTTGCGACATCATGTCTGAAAGGTATCTCCAGCCGAATGTCCTCGACATCAATGTTGCGCTTCGCGCTTAGCTTTAGCTGGTATGCAATATATCCATCGAATTCCATACTCGCCCGGCAGTGAAGTGCAAATACCGCTGAAGAACTCTCGGACTCCCACACAACAGTAGCGGGCGTGCGGGAAACCACCCTTGCCTGTCCATCACCAAAGACCACATCCTTATTCTGCGTTTGCACTACGAATGCAACAGGATCCGCAAGAATCTCACGTATTGGCCCTTCAGTGCTGTCAACCGAAGCGGTATAGGTACTGACAATGCTCTTGGGCAAACCGCCGCCCGAGAAGGTCAGCCGATGTCCCAGACAACGGACAACGTTTGCCTCAACCTCTAACGGTGGATAGGGCCGAGTCGTTTGGCTGTCAAGACCCACCGTTGAATCCAGCCAGCGAAGACGCGAATGACGCCACAATTGACCGTCGCCGTGGTCATCAAGAGCCTCACCAGCTACTTCAACGATCAGCTTTACTCTTGTGGGTTTAGAGTTCCCCGGCCTGACGGTCAGCTCACCATCGTATCGCCCCAACGCTCGCCTCGGGATGGGTATCCCTATCCAAAGCGGCTGCACATGCCCTTTCGTGACATTGACTTGCCGGGTGAACCGTTGCCCTTTCCAGTCGATGCCTCCAAGGTTGATGCAGCGAAACAACGATGAAGAAATGATCTTGCCCAGAGGCTCTTTCAAATCCGAGTACTCTATCCCGACATCGATAATGTCTTTGTGGGTGGCAAAAAACCCTATTTGAAAAACATAAAACTCACCCGGCCGTGCTTGACCGCGGAAGGAACTGCCTGGCCCTGATTCTATCCAGCGACGGGGCAGGGCCTCTAACATTCGGATAGGCCGCAGCCGGTCTTCAGGAAACAACATATAGTCCCGCCCGGCATGCTCTGCCAGCAGATTGGCAACGTCCTCCTGAGCTGCCTGGGTCTCCATCGGAGAATCAGCATTGAATTGCTCTGGCGTTACACCGGAAGGTGGAAGAGCAAAGGTGGCAGCCGGAAGGACCGCCGAGAGAACAATACACCTTAGATATTCAAGACTCATCATTCAACTCCTATATCAGACCAGAATTTGCAGTGACCACCCATGTTACTATATTCGTGCCAACCATGCACGTGGTATGCAGATTATTTGATAGACCACGCTTGTGATCTAAGAGTCCGCACGCGCAACAGGGCAACTTCATATAATAACTTCTCAACGGTAGTTTCATCGGCAGGGATCGCAGGAGCACAAAAGCCGGATATTACTGCTTGTGGCCTTTGCACTTAAGCCGGCGCGCGAGTGTTGGACATTACCCAAGAGATCGCACAGGTCCGATGTCTGCTTGACAAGCACAGCCGTAGCCGAGGCGGAACGTGAAAATTGCCCGTCGAAAACCGTTTGTGCATCACGATCTCTTCGTACTCTAACCTTTACAAGTAAGCGATGTTTAGGTTCTTTGCTGCGATAGTTTCATTTGGACGACAGACCACGGCGGTTGTTGGAGCAAATTTCAGCTTCTCCGGCTCAATCTTGGCCTGCTCGGCAATTTCTATCATCGCATCGATAAAAGTATCAAGCGTTTCTTTGCTCTCGGTCTCGGTGGGTTCAATCATCATTGCTTCTTTGACAATCGTTGGGAAATACACGGTTGGGGGATGAAATCCTTTGTCTATGAGGGCTTTTGCAATATCTATCGCCCGAACCCCATTCTGGGCCATTTGCTCCGAGGTGCTGAAAACACACTCATGTTTGCACATTCTGTCAAAGGCCAAGTTATAATGGCCCTTAAGTTTTTCTTTTACGTAATTGGCGTTAAGAACGGCATTTTCCGCTACCCGACGGAGCTCTTCTTTGCCAAGCATTAGGATATAAACATACGCCTTCAGCACGACGCCAAAGTTGCCATAGAACGGTGCGACATAGCCAATAGACTTAGCGCGGTCATATTGAAGCGCATAAGTACCATCGTTCCTTTTTATTACAACCGAGACCGGCAAGAATGACAGCAGATTTTCCTTAACACCCACGGGGCCGGCTCCTGGTCCGCCTCCACCATGCGGTGTCGCGAAGGTCTTGTGCAAGTTCAAATGCACAATGTCGAAACCAAAGTCACCCGGCCGAGCCTTGCCAACTATCGCATTTAAGTTGGCCCCATCATAGTAAGCTATCCCATCAACACTATGGATAAGGTCGCAGATTTCCTTCACATGCGGATTGAATAAACCAAGTGTATTTGGACAGGTCAGCATTAATCCGGCAATCTCATCATTCAGATGTTGCTTAACAGCTTCAATATCCATAACGCCGTTTTCATTGCTGGGTATAGATATAACGTTGTAGCCGGCTATTGCAGCACTGGCAGGATTAGTCCCGTGAGCGCTGTCGGGAATAAGGACGGTTGTTTTTTTATTGCCTTGCTCCCTATGGTAAGCTGCCATAATCATCATACCGGTCAACTCTCCATGCGCTCCCGCCAGAGGCTGCATTGTAAACCCTGCCATACCGGTTATTTCGCGTAATAGCAGGTCAGTCTCGTGGAGGACGCGCAATGCGCCCTGTGTGAGCATTCCGCCCATCCTCAGCTGAGGCAGCAGGGGATGCAAGTGGGCAAAGCCGGGGTAGGAAGCAATATGCTCAGCAGCTTTTGGGTTGTATTTCATCGTGCACGAGCCAAGCGGGTAGAAATTGTTGTCCACGCCGAAGTTTCGACGTGATAATTCGGTAAAGTGCCTCACTACGTCAAGCTCACTAAGTTCTGGCACTCGTGCAGGTTTTTGTCGCAGCAAATCGCTTCTTATGTTTATCTTTGGCACGTTGCTTAGGCCTGTTCGAGCTGCTCTGCGGCCGGATACGCTCTTTTCGAAGATCAGTTTCACAAAACACTCTCCAATGCTTCGGTTAGCATTCCAATTTCTTGTTTGGTTCTTTTCTCAGTAACACAAATCAAAATTGAATTCTCCATATCGTCGTAATATCTGCTCAAAGGAAACCCTGCTGCAAAGCCCTTTTCGATCAACTTCGCAATCACGTCTGCCGCCTCACACGGCAGATCCAACACAAATTCATTGAAAAACCATTTTCCCTTAAAATGTGGCGCCACACCGGTTATTTTCGTCAGTCGCTTGTATGCATAGCTCGCTTTATCGGCGCAGAGTTGTGCCGTTTCTTTCAGGCCTTCTTGACCGAGTAGTGCGAGATACACAAGTGCGGTCAACGCGCACAATGCTTCGTTTGAGCAGATGTTCGAGGTCGCTTTGTCTCTGCGTATGTGCTGTTCGCGTGTCTGGAGTGTAAGGACGTATGCCTGTTGACCGGACCTGTCGGTCGTTTCACCTACGATTCGGCCTGGCATCTTGCGAACATATTGCTTTCGCGACGCCATAAAACCCAGGTACGGTCCGCCAAACGACATCGGTATGCCCAGACTTTGTCCTTCGCCGGTTATTATATCGGCACCCATCACTCCCGGCGTTTTTAGTATCCCCAGCGATATCGGGTAGCACGAAATAATTAACAAACCCCCTTTTTCGTGTGTAGCATCGGCAATATCGCTGAAGTCGTCGATACACCCAAAGAAGTTGGGATTCTGTAAAATAACCGCTGCAGTTTTGTCATCGATTTTCTCCAGTATCTGCTCGCGGTTGGCTAGGCCGTCTTTGCAGTGGGTCTGTTCAAGTTCGATCCTGAGATTCTGTGTGTACGAACGGATCATTACGCGGTAAATCGGGTTAACACTGTCGTCGATAATTACCTTATTGCGGTTGGTAATGCGCAGAGCCATCATCATTGCTTCGTACAGAGCGGTCCCGCCATCGTACAGCGAGGCGTTCGACACCTCCATTTCCGTCAGCCGACAAATCATCGACTGGTATTCGTAAATTACCTGCAGAGTCCCCTGCGAGAGCTCAGGCTGATAAGGTGTGTATGCAGTATAGAATTCGCTGCGCGAAATAATTGAATGAACCGCGGCAGGGATGAAATGATCGTAGAAACCGCCGCCCAGAAAACAGGTAAGATTTGTGGCGTTCTTCTCGGCCAATTCCGTAAGTCTGTTTCGGACTTCCTGTTCGCTCAGACCCAGCGGTAAATCAAATGCCTTGGCCCTTAGCTCCGCAGGAATGTCGCCAAAGAGCTCATCCATTGTAAGCCCGATTTCTGCAAGCATCTGCTTTTGCTGCTGCGGCGTATTTGCTATAAAAGGCATCTTCCAGACTCCCGATGAAGTCGCTGAATCGACTTCGAAGCCGTATATGTTGTCGGTAGGACGTCGTCTGCTTCGGCTCTACAGCCCACCTACATACTCTTCGTACTGCTTTAAATCCATCAAGTTCTCAATGGATTTCATATCAGTAATTTGCATTTTACAAATCCAACCCGCGTTGTAGCAATCTTGGTTAATCAGCTCCGGTTGAGACTCAAGTTTGCAGTTGACTTCGATGACTTTCCCAGCCACCGGAGAATAGATATCACTTGTTGCTTTCGTACTCTCTACGACGGCCAGCTCATCGTATCCCGCAAACTCCTTCCCGATGGCGGGCAGTTCTACGAATACGAGCTCACCCAACATCTGCTGGGCATAATCCGTGATCCCAATGGTTGCGATGCCTGCATCAATCCTTGCCCATTCGTGGTCTTTTGTGTAAAGTAATCCCTCGACGGCCATATTATTTTCTCCAATCAGAATTTCGCAAATCGGCTAACCACTTTGCCTGTCAGGTCAGGTTCCAGAAGCTCCCCTTTCTCAATATTCGGTTTCCTACCTTGCTGGATTTGACTGCGGCTTCTTGCCAAATAGTAGGTCCCCACTGTATCGTTCTTTTCTAAAGATTCCCCGTCACCATAAACAAGAGCAATTTGTTTTTCACCTATTATTGCGCTGCTCAGCACCCAGCCGATGCTCCGGCCGTGTTCGTCCAGCACGCCATCGTCTTGCCGAACTGGTCGGGTACCCTTTGTTCCCGGCAGTTCAACCCTGGCAACTTTCGTATCATACTTTCTCGATATCCGCTCCATAGCCACCTTGCCGACAAAGAAATCTTTTTCCAGCTTGACGGCCCAGCCGTATCCAGCCTCAAACGGTGAAATACTAAACTTACCTGCCAGTTCATGTCCGTAAAGCGGAAGACCGGCCTCAATTCTCAGACTATCACGCGAACCCAGGCCGCACGGCAGCAATCCCTGTGGCTTTCCTGCCTGGAGAATCGTTTCCCACAGTTGCGATGCTTTCTCCGGTTGCACAAACAATTCAAATCCGATCTCGGCTCCCGTATAGCCGGTGCGTGACACTAAGCACATAATGTTCTCAATATCCGTCTCCATGAACTGAAACGGCCGCAAATCAGTAATTTCCGACTGTGTTTCTTTGCCCTGGATCAACGCAAAAAGCACATCCAGTGATTTGGGGCCCTGCAGGGCGATGTCAACCCTGCAATCATGGTTACAATCCGCAACGCGTAAATCTCGCACTTTAGGTCTGCCAGAAACTTTTCTGTCAGTATGTTCTGGATCAACGCAGATTTCGTTATTAAACAGCGCGTTCATCCAATTTTTGATCTTGGTATTATTTGCAGCATTGACGATGAGGATAAACTCGTCCCGACCCTTGCGATAGACTATGACGTCATCAAGGACACTGCCAGATGCATCCAAAATAAACGAATATTGTGCGTGCTTGATCTTAAGACTCGTGATGCTGTTGGTGGTGAGCTGGTCTATAAACTCGGCGGCACCAACTCCAGAAATCTCGAATACGCCCATATGTGTACAATCAAAGATTCCGGCTGCCTCTCGCACGGCGGTGTGCTCACCGGCTATAGACGAATACCACAATGGCATAAGATATCCGGCGAACGAGACGATGTGTGATTTGTCGGTTAGTCCAATATGCCGATCATATAAGATAGTTTGCTTGGGTTTTTTCTCGGCTCCATGGAGATGTGACTTATTGGCATTGTTCTGTAACACCGATCGGCCCTCTTCAAAGACAGAAACGAATATATGCTGATCTCGCAACCAAAACTATTTCTCTTTGTCCTTTTACCTGAGATAATTATCCCTTCGGTACCTGCAGCTTCTCCAGAGAGCCGTCCAACCAGGATCCTTTTGCCTGAGAGTTTCCATGTTGGTATTTCAGACTACAGGTTACACCTTCGGCGCCCCAAAAACTCGAGGACTCTCTCCTGGCCATCATCCAGTGTTTTTGGCAGAGTATATCAGCTAAGAGCCACCCGTCAAGCCAAAAATCTCGACTTTCTACTAAATGAACTCTGGCCAAACCTGGAAATGACTGTGTGCGGGTACAACGGTCATTTGGGACCAAACAACCTCTAAGAAAGTGTATGAAAAGTAATATTTTGTCCGATAACTGATGTATGGACAATAAAAACTACCCAAGCGATTTGACAAATGAACAGTGGAAATTGATTGAACCATTGCTGCCACCTGCCAAAA
>Ga0114922_10001672_pt1 | contig 20976 bp, 12 predicted proteins | sample AartaG_FD_100975 | JGI IMG/M metagenome (GOLD analysis project Ga0114922, IMG submission 100975) | Deep subsurface microbial communities from Aarhus Bay to uncover new lineages of life (NeLLi) - Aarhus_00045 metaG | ecosystem: Environmental > Aquatic > Marine > Oceanic > Sediment | place...
CCGACTAATACAGCAGCAGCTGAATTGGAAGTTCCTAAATCTATACCAATTATTTTTCCCATATTTTCTCACTTCTTTTGTTTAATTTTTATTATCATTTTTGTTTAAATTTATAATTTTGATTTGGTTTTTGATATCTTAACCCCAGAGGGTCTCAATACCTTGTTATTTAAATAATAACCTTTATTTATTTCTTCTATTATAGTATTTTCAGGGAGTTGATCGTTCTCTTCAATCATTAACGCTTCGTGCTTGTAAGGATCGAACTTTTCTCCATCACAATGCATAGGTACGACTCCCTCATCCTCTAAGAATTTTTCAAAATTTTCGATAATCATTTTAAAACCCTTTTTTAATGATTCCCCTTTTTCTAATAAATCCAATACATTAAAGGCTCTCAGTAAATCTTCATAGTGCTTGATTAACTTTTTCAGTATATTTTCTTTAAATCGCGTTCTATATCTCTCGTTCTCCCTTTGATTTGCCTTTTTGTAGTTGTCGAAATCCGCTTGAGTTCTCAATAAAGAATTTAAGTATTTCTCGGTTTTCTCCTCTAAATCCTTTAATTGCCTACCATCTTCTTTTAAAATTTCTATCTGATTTTCTAATTCTGTTTTTTTTGCTAAAACTTGATCCATTTTTTTCACGAGCATTTCGTGTTTCTCCGCTGTCTCTACGAGCTTTTTATACTTCTCTTTTGAAATAGTTACCTTACGGTAAGGGTCTTCTAATGACCTTCGACCGTTGAAAATTCCGTCGTAGTAATCTTCAAATACCATATTTTTCTCTCTTTTTTTTGCAATTATTCTTTGTCAACGTCTGATTGACAAGTCATTATTAATAATAAATTATTAACTTAACTATTTAAAGCTATCGATTTTTAAATATAAATACTTCCAGCTTTCTACTTACAAAGATTTAAGACTTTCAATAATTATTAAATAAAAAACATGAAAAATGTTTTTTGAAATAAAAATACCTCACTATACTTGAAATGAAAATCTAACTCTTATATAAAGATATCACTAAGTAAATGTATATTTTCCTACTAATCTGCTTCATAGCATAGATTTAAATATTATAATTGTTATATAATTGATATATTGTCAAAAATATCTCCAGATCTCTTAAAAAAACAGTTAGCCGATGGCTTGATAGATGAGAATACGGCCATTGGGCTTATTATTTTCAACATTGACAATAGTAAAGCTGATGAAGAAAGGGTTCAATACCTTAAAATTATTAATGAAATAGAGATTAGGGATAAGTCAGAATTCAAGTTCTTAGAGAACTTGGTTGTTTCGGACTTATGCGAGCAGGTTAAGGTTTCCGCACTTGAAATATGTGTTTCAAAGTACAGTAATGAGGTAACTGAATTAATAAAATGGGTAATCGATAATATTTACTCCCCCAGTATTTTGCTTATTGCGATGAAAAAATTAAATCAAATTGATGAAAATCAATTAAAGGATCTTCTCATAGGGGGATTGGAGGAATTTATGAGAAAAAAGCCTATAATTCTATTACAAGAATATTCTTTCCACCTTAGACGTCTTTTTAAAGTTAAATCCTTTAGGGAATTTCCTTTGATAAAAATTTTTGATATTTATTTAAATCTAAAGACAATGATGTTTTTAATTCAGTCGTACAACATGAAGTTTGACGAATATGATTATGGAATCGAATATTCTCTTAAGGAAGGTCTTGTTTTCTCTTTAAAACTTTGGGGATTAAATATAAAAAAGATAACTGAGCTCAAGCAACTGAAATACTTGACATGTTTAGAGCACCTAGATGTTTCTGGTAATAATATAAATACTATAGATGGCTTAGAACCGTTTAAGAATTTAAAAAATTTGAAGTTTGGAGACCTTTTAGAACGTAGGGGGAATAAAATCGTAGAAATTAAAGGTCTTGATAATTTAATAAATTTAGAGCATTTAGACTTATCATATAATGAGATAAATGAGATCAACGGGCTTCATAATTTAAGAAAATTAAAATCATTGAAACTTGCGGGAAATAAGTTAAAAATTATAACATTCATTGATAATTTACTCGAAATTGAAACATTACATTTTGAATATAATTGGATTTCAGAAGTAATGTTTACTGGTCAATTACCTCATCTTTCTGAATTGTATTTAGATAACAATCAATTAATAAAAGTTGATCTCGGAAATCTTCCTTATTTAGAAGTTATAACAATTACATCCAATCCTTTAGTAGAGATAACTGGGTTGGATAAACTAGATAAACTAAATGAAATAATAATAGAGCACGATCAACTCCTAGAAATTAGAGGATTAGAGAGACAGAGTGGATTTAGTGTTCAATTAAATAGTTTTAAAGGACAAGCAATTCCTTGGAGTTTTAAAGTTGAAGAGATTGAAAAATATAAAAAATTAATTATGCAAAATAATAAAAAAAAAAAGATTTATTTATCTATATTTACCACCAAAAATTTTCCTTGCGATAATACCTGAGGCCACGAAAGCCCCAATTAACCAACCGAATCTAGCAAGATATTCATACGCCTCTGGAGGTAAAAAATACCTGTCTGGATCAAATTTATCAGGTAGCAATGGTCTATCAGTATTTTCCTCAACATCCTCGTCCTCCTCATCCAAACAGGCTTTAAGGGCGCATGCTGTGAAGAAAACAGCCCAATTCAGGAGAATTTCCAATCTATCATAAAAATCCTTAAACATAGGATCATTTCGATTATCGTAACTAAATGTAAAATCCCTATTTGTTCCATAGAAATCATAGAAGAATCCCACACCTAATGAACCATCTCCTCCTTTCCCAGCAAAGTCGGTTTCATAGTTTGAAGTGATTTGAGTCCCTAATATGTTTGCACAAAACCATGCTATTTTTTCAGCCCCTAAAGTTCCACTCGTGCTTGATTGATATATCACTCTGAAGGCATCAACAAAAACCAGAAAACTAGGATTATATCCTATTTTACTCTCAAGGTCAATATCAAAAAACATCCCATTTCCGTTTAGATAATATTCAGAAAGAGTTGTAAAACGAGAAACTTGTCGTTCTGACCAGCCATGAAAGTCCCCAGGCCAGGATCCAACACTATGAGAAGGATGACTAAGATCACAGATATAATGTGCCATAGTACCCAAGTAAAAAGCAGTTGTTTCTCTAAGTTTACCTGGTCCTAATTTACCATTTAAAGCTTTAATAGCTCGAGCTGCATCTTTTTTAGCTCTAACTGGTCCTTCAATCAAACCGTGAGTTGTTGGATCTCCATATTGTTTATCTATACCTGTTTCGTACTTTCCATAGTCTAGAATTAAATGAGGAGCATCACCAGCAATAATATCAGGGTATTCCGTTGCAAGCAAATATATATAAAGGTATCGTTGATTCACATCGCGTAACCAATTATACTTTCCCATGGGGTCACTCTCACATAGATAATCTAACGCAAATAAAGCAAGATAATCATGAGTACTAAACCATTGAGTATCCTCCATTTGGAACCAAAGCTTATAACACTCCACTGGATCGCTCCAACCATAACTAGCTGCATTAGTTGAGCATATCCTTAGTATACCAGATTCACCGGGACCATTCTTCCATCCCTTGACATTAGAACCTGAGATAACGAAAAACAACAATATAGTGATACCTAATAATACTATGAATTTTTTATTTCTCCCTTTCATTTTTAATTTTCCTCCTTTATCTTAACTTTCAGATGTATAAATCATAAACATTTCATTAGCTTCAGCAGCTCTTATGAAACTCCAAATTGCCAATATATGCAAAGCTATAGAATAAAAATGCATAATTTTCCTAACAGTATCGCCAGCGAGTTCTATTGCAATCCCCATCAGAATTGAAAATGCAGTAAGTCCGAAGATGTCACTAATGTAAAATAATAATCCTGAAAACTCGTTAGTCTTTGTCACAGAATATGCGAATAAAGAAGCCGTGAGAAATGCTCCTTGGACTAATGATAGAATCTGTGCAATATTGAAAACAGTTTTACCTATTTTTAATCCAAACTCCTTCGTAAATTCGGTAGACTGCATACCAATCTCATAACTGATACCGATAGTACTCAGTGCCCATCCTAAGCCAATCAGTGCACCTGCGTTCTTTTCCTGACTTAATGTCTCAATTGTGCAGAAGATCGAAGCAACGAATCCGACTGCTAAAGCTATAGTTGCAATGGTTCCACCTACTTTTGAATAAAATTCTTGAGATCCCGAAATTCCTATAGGAATTAAAAAAGCGGTTGTAAATGAAAAGCCAAATGACAATATTGAATTTTTTACCGAATCATAGACTTCATTTGAACTCCCAACTATCCAAAAGGTTGGTGTTTCTTCTTTACTTATTATATCATTTTTTCCAGTATCATCTCTAATTATTAACTCATACTCCCACGCACCAGGGCCCAATTCGCCTGCTCCAATTTTAACCCAAAATTTGTCAGCATCAAGTTGAAAATCATAACCGCCCCAAGTAAACTCATCTAAGGTAATTGTCTTGTTAGAATTTCCTCTATTGGTCAACACTACCTTAGGATAACTATTATCATAGCAATCAGGTTGCAAAAAGTAATTTGTTGTCCTGTCTGGATCATAGGAATATATCCAAAATACTAATTCGTGTTCTTCCCAGATAGGATTAATCCATCCCCCAGATTCGATATCAACATTACTTGTCAAATGCTGTAGCCTATTTTTTCTAATAATTGGTTTTCCTTTTGTATCAGGAAAGATTAAGGGCCCCTCAAACCAAATTCTTACCCGTGTAGCGTTATTAACATCATCATAAGTATCAACTGGAATACCCATCTCATTAACGTACTGAATATCTAAGAGGAAAGAATAATTTCCATTTGACAACAATGCTTTATAGCAATAACTGAATAGCGAAATCTCATCTTCAATATACATTGATAGGTTGAGTGAACGTTTGTACTCCATGTAAGTTACATTCCCTTTATCAGAGATTATTGAATAATCTACTTGATACGAATCTACATTAGCCATTTCGAATGTTTTAATAGTACTGTTAGGTAATTCAAGTATTAACAACACTTCCTCAGGAATTGTATCTCCCTCATAATCTGCCCACCATACAGAAAAATTGAATATCTCATTAGATCTCCCTTGGAAGGGGTTCAATTCTTCATATTGGAGGTACTGAAGTGGATCTTCCATAGAAACACATCCCGATTCATTAAAGAACGGGCCAATTGCGTATTCCTCGCTTGTTGGCCATTTCACTTGTTCCGCACCATCTCTATCTGCTAGTGCGATGAATCTGTAGTACCATTGCCCATTCCTCTGATTAGAAGTGAAATCTTCTTCAAAATCAATAGTCACATTAAATCTAACTCCTCGATACCAATTTGGAGGATTGAAAACCTCGTTTACTTCATCGTAAATATAGATTTCACCAGTTCGAGGGTCTTCTCTTCCTTCCCAATAGTCTATTGACTTATAACCATAGGGAGAGACTTTCATGGTGTAATTATGGAGCGTTTCAATAGGACTTAGGAGTACAACCTTCATGTATTCGGGTGGAGCGTTATTCGGGTTATCCCAATAGGTAGATTCAAAATCGAAAATGTAATCATCTAATTGAGAATATCCACAAGTTAAGAAAGTTCCAACTCCCGTTTGAGTAGATTCATCTGTGGGACTGTCGTCGAAGTATTCTTCTATGTCAATATTAAAATCCATCGAAGGTATGGGAATATATAGGTCAAAAAAATCCCAGTAAATGAATTTAATCCAGGATTCAAACTTAAGGTTCTTATCGTCTTTACTCATATCGATATCAATAAATCCAATTTTGGTGTCAGTTCCATAGGGAACTATAATGTTGATGCCCCAATCGCAATTATTTCCAATTAACAAAGAAAAGATCGAAAATGTAACCCCCAAAATCAAGAAGAGTGGTACTGTAGTTGCGATTTCTATTGCTAAAACAGTATAGAATAGAACAATTAACACGGTTCTAGCAATTACCCATAACAAATCTCCAAGCGCGGTCATTATGTCCATTAAAATTCTTTGGGTAAATCCTCTCAGGTATTTGTAGTATTCTCCGCCGGTCATTGCCATCTGACTGTGAAGGCTTTTAGCAAGAACCGGGTTGAAAAGACATAGGAGCCACAAGAAGAGATCGAAGCCCCCCGAAGGTAAGGGCTCGTCGCCCATCTTGGAGTTACTGTATGGATTGAACCAAGGAATAAATCCTAAGACCGAGTAGGGTAGGTTCATTTGAGTCGCCTTCGTCCCGTTTAATTTGGTACAGATATAGGAGTGGAGATATATTGCATCTTCTTGTTCCCACGTTTCGTTTAAAAGCCCTTTTAGGACTAACTCTAAAACTTCCATAGCATCGGAGGGGGATATGTTGCGCCTATAGATCGATAGATCTGCGTCTGCGTTCGCTTGCGTTGGCTGACCGTTCCTTTCTATCATGGAAATTTCGAAAATGTTCTTGTCAGGATGGTAAAGGGGAGTCTGGTCGAGATTACCGTTCTCTACAAAACCATTAAGCAAAGTGTGAGTGAATAACTCGGTTGGAACTACGATTACGTTCATGCCGTGCTCGAAAGGAGTACCTTCCACCGAGTAAGTCTGAGCGTTATCTCCGAAATCGTAGTCCTCATCCCAACTAAAACCAAACGCGTCGAAATACGAATTGAAAGGGGCTCCTGACGTATATATCCGTAGGTTATTAACTGAGTTATAGGGGGAACAAAAGGGTACGGCACTTTTCTCCAAATCACCGTCTACATATATATCGAACGCATAAATTGGAATACCTCCTATTTTACATACAAAATCAATCTTCATTCGATACCACGCGTTTATACTTATGTCCACAAGATCGTAATCAGTTGCACCGTATTTATATCCAATCTGCCCGCCCTTCATGTACAAGCGCATGGCGTCAGCGTCATTGCTCTGGATGTTAAAGTTAACAACACCATCTTTGTCAGAAGTGCGCCACCACCATTCGATCGTCCCTACTTCTTGAGAACTATCAAAAACGTGAGTGATATCTGCGTGATCGTCAATCCCTTCTTCTAAACGCAATACATTCGTATGACCGTCAATTTCTTCAACTATTCTCGCAGCACTTTCTACATCGGAATCATCTTCGTCCACAAAAGCTATGCTGGTGCTACCTGCTCCTATTTGATCCTCGAGGAAACTTTCAGTTCCCAGATAATGCCCATCGTCAGGAATTTGTAATTGTACTATGGAATAACCTTGCTCGCGATCATGATACCGGCCAGTAAACGTAGAATTAATGTCGTATATTGCAAATGTGCTAGCTTTCTCTATACTGACGAGAGTGAAATTCACATATACCCAATGATTATTGTATACGGTAAAAAGTTCCTGAGTCGAAGAATCCGTAAAATCGTACCAAATGCCGCCAACATATTCTCCTGCTAATAACACATCGTTTTGTCCTAAGTGGCGTCTTACTTCCCAAAGTTGCAATGGAATCATCACTTCGTCACCGTAGAAGCTATCGTCGTCGTCAATATTGATAAAATATTGATAATCGGTGAAATACGCTCTATGATAATAATTATCGTAAGGACTAGTCACCTCGGTTGCTATTTCGCAAGGAGTAATAATGGAATAATCTTCGCTTACAAAAGAGCAATTAATTACGATTTGGAATATTGGATGACGGTCCAACAAGGGATCTGGCCATTGATTATATATGTTAAACTGGCCGTAAATGGGTTGTATCTCTATCATAACATCCCGAAGGGGATCTCTGTCAACATCGTCCCGAACACCGTCACCATCGGTATCAACTGATATTGGATTAGTTCCATGTTCAATTTCGTAGGGATCCGATAGAGTATCTCCGTCCGTATCGCTTTCAGCGGGATTCGTCACGTAAGCTTCAGTGTCTCCAAATTGTGCCGCAATGTATGTGTCCGTTTCAATCTCAAACTTAGTAAGGTTAAACAGGTCGGAAGCGTCGGTACTGAAGGCTTGAACTTTGAGGTGATAGGCTCCATAGACTTGTCCACTCGTTACATAGGGGGATAAATCGATAGATTTTTGATAAGAAAATTGTTGAGAGGGGCTAAATGCTTCGCAATAGTCGAGCAAAACTAGATCGGACTTTGTCAAGTTTAATTCCTCCTTAATAAGTTGAACGAAAACTTTTCCGCTTCCTTCTGTCGTATTATTGGATTTTATCTCCATATCAAGCTGACCACCTCTCACCTCTCCGATAGAAGGTATTTCCAGATAATATTCGTCAGGCGCTGTTAATTCTGCAGATGTATTTCCAAGGGTGTTTTGAGTTAAATTATTGTAGAAATAATAGTCGTCAACATCGAGAAGATCGGTGCCTTTAACAAGAACTCCCATTTCCACGCCATCAAGAATCCCATCGTCGTCGTAATCGTTGTCATTTGGATCTAAATAACGAGAAAAATCGAGCATAAAATAATCTAAATAACACCCAACATCATCTGTATCTAGTGTCGAATTATAATTGTATGGACACAGCTTTAAACACTGGTCTTCCTCGTAATCCTCATCCCAACTAAAACTTAGCGCGTCGTAATACATCGTATAATCTTGAGTATGGCCACCAGCAGTATATATTCTAAACTCGGTTGGGTCGTAATTGTTATTATTATAGTAAGTAAGTGCCCCCGATGAAGTTCCGTTTATCGTGATTTGGAACTTCTTATTAGAAAGACCCTCCCAGTTAGTACCATCCCTACACCAATCTATCTTAATATCGTACCATGTGTCTAACTCTGGGTCTGGAATGTTTGGAACGATTTTATTTGTCGAACCATCCCGACAATACCACTTTCCGTTATCCATCCATAAAGTAATTGCACCGTACGGGGAAGAATCTCTTCTAGAGTAAAATACAGCAGATTTTCCATCATTTGATAAGTGGCCTGTTATCCTATAGTAGAATTGAACGGTTCCGTGTCCTCGGGCAATGTTATCATCATAATAAGCATAAGCGCTCCCACTACCCTTGTCTTCTAAGACTAAGACATCGCTATGTCCATCAAGTGGACTGCGTCGTTCATAAGCGCTACATCCGGTTGAACTCGTGTCATACCAGTTATCTCCAGGAAATTCAAAATCGGGACTAAAATACCTACCAAAAAAATTTCCATTATTCCTGTATCCGATACCGATTTCGTAATCACCATAATAATTTAATGATTTGTTCTTCATTATAGAGAGTATATCTACAACTTGGGAGAAATAGCGGGTATTATTGGTAGTAAAATTAGCTAGCAGCACCCCATCGTCCTTTTTCACGAGAATAATGCTTAAATCTAGCACGTCTTGATCTTCTATCCCATAACTCGAAGTAGCATTTGTTCCATACTCCCCAAAAGATATACCGAAGCTAATTTGGGCTGCAACTGCTTGTGAAAAAGAGTGGGGAAAATTGAGGGAAACAGGAGTAGTAATGTTTAATTTAGTGTCTAAGTCGTCAAATCCTTCGTCCTGCAGTTTTACCAGATAGTTATAAATCTCAGCAGAATCGCTCACGAAATCGTGGTCAGAATCTTGCTCAAGAGGATTAGTGAAAAAGCCATTACCCCATCCTTTCACTTCATCACCATCCTTTAATCCGTCCTGATCCGTGTCCGTACTGTTATAATCTGTGCCTTGTAATATTTCTTGATAATCTGAAAGGTTATCATTGTCACCATCCCAATTTGTTGGAAATGGGTCAATATCGTCGGTTAGATCGTCGTTGTCCGTATCCGCTTGCCTGGGGTGAGAGCCCGCATAATATTCGTCGTAATCCGATAAACCATCATTATCAGTGTCGTTGTCGAGAGAATCGGATGTAACATGAAAATTCGAGGTGGTTTCAAAATACACAACGGTGATATTATAGCCAAAATACTCGGTTCCGTCGCTTAAATAGTCATTGTCACTGTCCCAATCTATTGGATCAGTAGAAACCGCTTTTTCTCCTACGTTCCCGTTTACTGTCCAGCCATCCCATAAACGGTCGCCATCAGTATCACGATCTAAGTAGGAAGTGTTGCTAACTGTCATTTCGTAAGTATCTGTTAATCCATCCCCGTCAGTATCTGTTAATTCATCCTCGTCAGTATCTATTGAACCATCCCCGTAAGGATTTTGTAGCATCTCCTCGGTTTCGTCGTCTACTCCGTTGAGAGAGGAATCAATCGTAGATAGAATCTGAAAGGTCGCAACTTTTTCGTTTCCTTCTGGATCAACTATTCGTACTTCTCCTTGATATGTAGTGGTTTGTTTACAGGTGAAAGTTACAGTTGAGTGACATTGATTGCTCCCATCTTCAGTCCGAAAGACTTTCTTACCGTTTCGAATCGTCCAGTAAAAGTAAAGTTTTTCTGAATCTAGAAGAGTATCAATCCCATAAGCGGTTAATTCTAACTTTCCATCGTTATCGTACCAATATTCCCCTACCACGCCGTGATACATGTAGTTTGATATGTAAACCTCGGGAGATAAAGAGTGCATGGTCACCACGATATTTTTTGAGCTACTCAAACCCGATGAATCAACTACCTTTAAAGTAAAGATGTGGGTCCCATCGTCTAAAGTGAATAAGGGTTTTAGATCCTGCGATACGAGTACACCTTTATCATTGTACCAAAAGTATTCTAAACAAGAGTCGTCTATACAAGAGTCGTAGATCTCCACATCAAGAACGATAGAGCTTCCCTCCGAGCCTTGAAACGCGAACGGACCAAGTATTTCGGGCGCTTTTGGTAGGATCGTTATACTTTCTTGGTCTCGATGGATGTTCCCAAACGGATCAGCTATAGTAAGGGTAACATTATAGACGCCCGAGTAAGGCCAAGTGTGTAAGGCGTTTTTTGAATAGACAACGGTTCCATCGCCAAAGTCCCACATGTAAATCATCCCAGTAACGTCTCCATCGTTAGTTTCCGAAGTAAGCTTTACACTTTCCCCCTCATAGGCAGTATTTGAAAGCCACCCTATCTTTCCAGACGGTTTAGGATTTGTTACTGACGATACGGAATAGTTTACACGAACAAAATCTTGAACCATTTCAAGACCATTAGTAGAATCGAAGCTATAAGAAAGCGAATCTTCTCCAAAATCGTCGTCTATTGCACTAGCTAGTATTGTATTTTCAGCTAATAGGCAATTTTCTATGAAAATCCCTGATAGTCCTAACCTCGCTTCAATAAGGTAGAATATATCAACTAGAGGAGCGATTTCGATCTGAACTTGCTCACTTAATGGAATGGTGTGATTGTCAAAAAACTCGGAAAGAACTACTTTCTGAGCCGTAACGCTAAGAAATTGTTTAGAATTGTTCACGTACGCTTCTAAAACATATTCAATTCCTTGTGAAATAAAACTATCCGAAATCGATATAGGGCTTGAATAGGTGATTTCAAACAGCCTACTTTCCTGATAGGAAACAATGTATTCCACTTCGTCTTGAGAAGGATCAAACACTTGAGTCGTGAAAGAAATCGGGTATTTATAAGAATAGTTATTGTCGTCGTAAAACTCCGAGCTTAAATCGACTTCCCACTCTCCGTAACTACCGCCAAACATTATATCACTGTTTAGTACTAAGTCTTGTCCATCCGTAAAAGTTAATTTAATGGATGCTTGATACAGCGAATCCTTTGGTAGAACTCGAGAGGAATTGACAATTATTTTCCATTGGTTAGCAAGATCAAAATGAATAAGAGCAGCATCGGTTCTTACTTCAGTTCCGTTTGAACCTGAAAACGATAAATTCTTTTCCACTACACTATCGTTGTCTTTAAACATGATGAAAGTGAAAGTATCGTCTTTAGTAGTGTCGTTTCGATAAACTTGAAAACTTACATTCGCTATAAAGTGGACACTAGTTAGACCAATTTGAGGTGCTACATTCAATACTTGGACGTTGAAGGAATCTGAATTGAATTCGTTAGCAGGGTCAATAACTCCAACTGTGACCCTTCCCTCGAAATCGTCATCGAATACGTGTTTGTTTTTCCAACCACCTAACTGGTAGCTCTCTAAACTTAAAGGGTCAAATTCAACAGAGTCAAAATTCCAATAATACAGAAGCTTAAAGATATCGGGATCATCGTCTTGACTGTAAGCTGATAGCAGAACTTCCTCCCCCTCGTTGACAATTAAAGAAGAGTTGGATAATTCATCAACGAAAGTAATGCTGGGACTCTTGTTTTGGATGGTAATAATACAAGAGGTTCTATCTACTGAGGAATCGTCGTCCTTCACGGTAAGGGAAACGTTGTAGGTACCCGATTCGTAATAGGTGTGCGATACGATCTTACCGAATTTCATTAGTCCGTCCCCCCAATTCCATATATAGCGCAAACTTTTCTTATCTGATGGCGTATCGTAACTATCTTCCGCAGTAAATTCGATTTCTTTTCCAACGGTAATAGTAGTTTCGTTGATAACCTGGATAGAAGCGTTGGGCCGTCTATTGATAACATCAATATATTTTGTTTGCTTGGATAGCTCTCCTTGGCTTCCTACAACTGTTACTGTCACTGGATAAATACCTCTATTTTCCCAAGCATGGGTAACGGAATTATTTTCTGATACAATTTGACTGTCTCCGAAGTTAAATTGATAGGTTAAAGTCTCGTTAGTGAAGTTATTAGTTACATTTACATTAATACCAACCTCGTCGTCCTCAAAAGTCTGAAAAGGAGAGTCACCTGTGTGTAGACTTTCACCAGTGTTTGGCAACTCTCCGCTAAAACCAAAAGAAAAGAGGGGAGCCTCGTTGTGAATAAATACATCGAGAACCCTCTTAAGAGTTTTAGAAGGATAATACGCTTTTAATATAGGGGTATATTTCCCTTGAAGATGGTAGATATGGCTCACGAAGCCGTAAGTCACCCCGTTGTCTTCAAAACATTCAGCACTTAGTTCCTGAAAGCCGCCATCCCCGAAAACGATAATAAGTTTCTCTGGTACTCCCATAAGTGCCCACTTAAACGAAACAGATCTCCCGGTCCTATAAGTGTTGATATTCCTCGACAGACTAAAGTCTTTCATTTCGAACGGGTGGAGCTGAACGACGGGACTATTAACAAAGAATGCCAATATTGTAATTACTGTAATTAATGAACCAAAAGTATATTGTATTCTTCTCTTTCTTGCTTTAGAAACCACTCTGTTAAATTTTGTATCCTTTTTTATGTAGTATTTCATTTTTTTCTGTTTTAGAATTTTTAATATATTTTTTTTAAAACCTGTTTATTTAAAGAAATAAACGAGTACTCGTAACAATTCCCCTAACTGAAACTAACGATGCAAAATACTTACTCCCAAAACTAACTGTTTAAGTTAGCAATTAATTTTGTCTTCCTTCCTTAATGTAAATGTTACACATGAGTCATATATAAATATTTTCCTCTCATTTACCACCAGTTGGTAGACTATCGGGGGTTTTATTCCACCTGTTGGTAGACTATCGTTATGTTTTTCTACCAGTTGGTAGAATATCGAATTAGATTTCAAAATAAATTACATTTTGATTGGTATTGTCTTACTTTTTTTATGACAAAAATTTTCCTTTAAATAGTCCTGCATAAATATATAAGAGTAGAATGATAGTTGGAAAGAGCAATGACCAAGAAGGGAAGGTAGGATCCTTACCTGATTTTGAGACCAACGAATATGTGTTGGTCGAAGTTGCGATTCTTAACCTATTGATAAATATAAAATGCAATAATAATCAATGCATCAATATTAAGGATCTAATTGACAAATTGCGAACAAATTCAGAAAAATACATTTATCGGGTTGTAAATAAGCTCGAATCTAAAGGCTACGTTGAAAATCTAACACCTCAAAAGCGGGAAAAATTGATAACTATCACGGACGAGGGGGAAGCGGCCCTAACGGCGATAATCAAGTTTTTATATCCCGGGTTAAAGCAACAAGGAATCGCCCTAAAGATGTTCTTCGATTCGCATTACATCCCAGAATAAGAAGGAAAAAAAAAATCAATTTCGCAAGTATTTATCTTCTTAGATACATTAGAAACTTTCATATGAAAGCACTCGTTTTGTGCATTCACTGAAACTTTGATAAATATTATAGTGCTGATTATAGAGAGCACATGTTTCATATATTTTAGGAAATCTTTTCCCTCTTTTTTAGCCCTTCTGGTTATTCTCTTTCGTTCTCTTTCCATACTGATAACAATTTTACACTCAAAAATTTTTGTCTTTAATGAATTAAAAGATAATTAGATAGGCTAATATTTATAATTAATTTAAAAATAAGAAATTAAAGCACCACCTCTTTGATGAAGTTCATATAAACTCCGAAATTTTTTTAGGATTAAAAAAGCAGTTTCTCCTTACTTTTAAAATCTTTATAAAAATTATAAGAATAAGTGGATTATTATAGCATAATAATAAAAGACGATCTATGAGGGAAATGAATCGAAAAAGTCGAAAACAATTTAGAGAGTTTTTACGTTTAGTAAAATCTTTTTCAATGGATGGGAAAGAGCTGAAAGAATTTTTGGGATTTGGTACTGACTCTCGTGAAGTATCGTTTGCTAATTTTATATTTAATTTTCGAGAGGAATACACTTCATTAAAGCTTATGGTTGTGAAATATTTTTTACACCACCTCTCTTTGCTTGAATACTTAGTTGAAAACGAGATTTCACTTAAAATGTTGAGTGGTTTGGACGAGATTTTACAAGCGTCACCCTCACCCGAACATCATATTTTGTTAGAAAAAATGGATAACAGGTTATTTGAAATCCCAAGCGTTCCAGTAGCTAGCGAGCTCAAAGTATTAGCAGAATTGGGATTAGAAACTATCGGGGATATTCATTACGTCGATAACCTAGATTCTAGTTGGGCGAGTTTTTCACACAAACCTTATGATTATTTTTATTACAAACTTTCCTATAATGGTTTAGCACACAATTTTTATTATATATTTAAAGAGAATTGGTTAATTATTAGCAAACAGCATATCATCGGAATTAAAATCTACTCTACGGTTTTTAAAATACCAAAATCCATAAATTTACTCACTAAATTAAAAATATTAATAATTGATAATCGACCAGAAGAGGGGGAACTTAGCGATTATCTAATTCCACCACTAGGTACAATTCCAAACGAGATTACTCAGCTCACAAAGTTAAGAATATTATACTTAATTAATTCTGGCCTGGCCGAATTTCCAAAAGAATTTACCCAACTCTCAAAAATGAGAGACTTATACGTGAGTAACTCGACTTTTCAGATCGTCCCAAATTTACCTAATATATTCCCAAAGTTGCGAAGCTTGCGATTAGAGGGAGTACCTTTGAAAAAAAGTCCCGCTTGGCTTTACGAATTCGCCCGAGTCCATCATTCGAGAAATTACATAGAAACAGGGGTAAATGAGGAAGACGCTGCTGTGTTAGGGCTCTTGGAAATCATATCCGGACCCTTGGAGTGGGCGAAATATGATGACGATGATTATTATAGTCTTTGGGGTTTTCATGGTTACCATACAAATGAATTAGGGAGGGTTACTAAATTAAGACTTGGATGGTTGACTTATTATAGCAAGGATCCCCCCTTCTATGGATTACTCTATTTTCCAGAAGAAATTAACAAGTTACAACAACTCGAAAAATTATACATATGTAATTGCAAATACTCAAAAATACGTACCTATAGTGGAAGTTTAGGATGGGGATTTTTTCCGCCCCAAAATGAGCAAAAGGCAGAGGCGTGGATTCCCGATTCAATACGAGAGTTAAAATCTCTGCGTTATCTCTGGAGCAACGCAAAATACTCCGAGTCGTTAAAACCGTTTTTAGAGTCTTTGAAAAAATTCGATACAAATGTCTTCATAAACGAAGGCCTTGACCATTGGTAGGACTATAGATAAATGCAAACATTAAATTTTATTTATGTTCAGAGGATCATTAGAAGATTAGAATAAAAGACAAATTAATACTTTTTAGAAACTAAATAATGACTACTAACCATTTAAATTACAAGTAATTTCAGAAATCGAGGATTGGAGGAGCTGCAAGTGGGTAAGAGGTAATCCTTCGATCATATATATATCTTTGATCCTTGTTATAAAAAGGAAAAAAAAAGAATTTTTTTATGGAGGGAGTGCAACTATACATACGATGAATCCAAAATCTCTAGTCATGCAAGGGAAGATCTTTTATTTTTTTTTTATATGCTCGGAATTTGAACTTTTATCGGTTCTCTGAGCAAAAAAAAGGTGAAAAAATCATGAAAACAGAAGAATGGATGGGAGTAATAATAATTTATGCTTTATTATATCTGTTAAATAGAATCGTTAGTTTTGTTAGTCTTTCAGCAGGGTTTTTTTATGGAGATATCGTATTGATGATTGTTATATTATTTATCTCATGGTGCATAGCTGGTAAAGATTCAAAGATTTCGTTTGAACAGAGAAGTATAGCCAAAAGAGATAAAAAGTTAACTAAGGGAGAAAAATTAGAATAAAGAAAAAATTAAATATTTTTTTATTATAATTAACAAAAGTGAAACATTTTGGTAGTTTTGTTTCACAATTTTTTCTATTTTTTGAATATACAATTATTGATTTATACTATTCGCTTCTATTTATAGTTCTTTCTATTGTATTTTTTGTTTCATATCATTACCTGCATAAGAAATTTTTTTATTTTTTCTTTAAATACACTCGATCACTTTTTGAAGTAAATAATTTTTAGAAGAGAGTGAAAGTTTGGATATCAGGACTTTGGGGATAATACGAAGAGTGCTTCAGGCAATGACAATCGTTGGAATACTTATTTTAACCCCTTTAACGGTTGTTGCTCCTTGGAGCAGCGAACTTGTAGTTGAGGACTATGGTTATTATGGATTGATTTATGTCCTTTATCATTACAACACTTCTATCGCTTTAGCATACCTCATACCAATGGTTGGCTTGATTGTAGCCAACAAAAGCGTAAAGAGTTATTTTTGGCGGGTTAGAGCTGAGACTCGAAAATACTGCATTATTTGCGGAAAATCGAGCGATTACAAGGGAAAGTTTTGTACTTATTGCGGAAATGACTTGCAATTTTCCTTTAAATAGTTACTTTTTAAATACTTAGTAGAAAAATAAAAAAGGTGTCGTGAATGGAAAATTTAGGTAAAACTTCAGTATTGGTCATCGAGCCTAAAAATTTTGATCTCAGAGAGCAAAAAGTGTTTTTCCCTGATTTTGGGTTCGTATTGACTTCAGAATCAAGATTTTTTCGAGATATGGGAGAAAAATTGTGTATGAGTTGTCATGAAATACGCAAAAAATATTTTGGACCGAAAATTCTAACAGAAGCTAGAAAACGCATGAAGGAATTGGCGACAAAGTCTGTTAGAGCCGAACGTGAATTTTTAGAGTTGATGTCGATTTTTTTTGACATTGCGTATTATACCGCCATATCTAGGGATAAGGGTGCTCATCTTCGCAAATTTGTTACGTATGATGGATTAACACCTAAGTATTATCTTTATGTTGGTTCTATGGATGTGACAACTACTGAAGTTCTCGATAAACTTAACGAAATAATTTCAAACTCTAAGCCAAATGACGCTTCAAAGTCGTGTTTTGAGGTTATACAGTTAATAAATTGAAACTAAAATAAAAAGATGAAAAAATGGCAGGAAACGATCATAAGCACAATACAAAGTGGGATATTGCCAATTACATCCAGCAAAAGATAAGAGGATTGCTGGAAGACGATATGAATGAATACCAAGACCCCGCATGGGTTCAAGCCGCTGAACTGTTCAAAGGAGTTGTTGTTCCAATTGAAATCTTCTATTCAGGAGGACTTTACAATTTAGGGAGAGATATAGTGGAAGAGGCGGAAAGAAACGGTTGTCAGGTGCTGTATCAAAAGATTCCGGGAATGTATAATGTTAAGCAAGTGTCGAGAGATGGTTTTTCAAAAGAAGAATTTGATAAATTCGATTGTTCAAAGACGATAAACTCGATAAAAACTTGGTTGCAGCAAACTGAAGAATGGCTCTGAAAATTGGTTACTCAATCGGTTGAGTTTTCTAAATAAATATTTCTAGAAGGGTAAACTCTTAACTAGATAGAAAAGACAAAAACGATTAAAATTAGATGAATTTAAAGAGAAAATTTAGGACAATCAAAAGAACATGGAAAAATTTTGAAAATTTACCCAATCTGTTGCAAATTTGGGTTAAGCTTAAATTTATTCTTAAGCCCCTGTTAATTATACTGGGGCTAATTACTACAACTGTACCCGTATATTTTGAACAAGAATCCCTTTTAAGAGTATATAAAGGCATAACTATCCCTAGTGGCCCCGTATCAATAAACTTGAATTTTAGCGATCCTACTAATATCCATGTTAATTTTCCATATAAGATAGAAAATGATGGATTTCACGATTTACATAATATTCTACTTAAGATTTCTTTGAAACTTCGTTATTTTCATAAAGATACTGAAGAAGAACGATTACAAACAATACTTTCTGCCTATAGTAATGAAGGATATGCTAAGGTTGGTAACATCTATCAAGATATTTACAATAAAGAATATCTTGATTTCCAATGGGCTAGTATTAGTAAATTTCTCTTAGAATTTGATGAAAATAAACAAGTAATCGTATTACTTGACATAGAAGTGTCATTTTTGTTATCAGGTGTTGAGAAAGATTGGATTTTATTAGCAAATAATAGTTTAACACCTTCTTCAGGAGATATCAGTGCTAGAGCGAGTATTTCTAGCAAACCGAGTTTTAATTACCTGTTCCTCACGATATTAATTCTAACGGTAATTCTTCCCGGCTGGCTTATGATAAAGAAGAAAAAGAAACCAAAGAGGGTTAATATTACTAAAATAAAGAAAAAGAAAGAATCAGAAATTATGAATATTAGGAGAGGATTTTTAAAAGTTATAGCTTATTCAACTTTTGTAATATTGTGGGATGTTTTCTTATTTATAAATCAAGCCCAAGCAAATATATTATCTCCAGTTTATTTAATACAGTTTACTGTTGCGATCTGGACTTCATTTCTATTACTAATCTTGTTTGATTGGCTTTCTCTTTTGCCTGTAATCCGTCACCGAAAGTATAGAAAATATTCCTCTATCGAAGGAACGCGATCTTTATTTTCCTCAATTATCGCGATAATCATTCTTTTTGTCTGGTCATCTGTTAGCATTGTTTCTTATGAAATTGATGTAAACACCTTAGTAATTCGTGATACTTTTCAAACATATATTCCTTTAATGATCTTATTCGGCATTAATGTAGGAATCAAATTTGTCGATAAATTAAGTTACAACTTTTACAAAAAAGATTTTATAAGATTTTATATATATGAAGAAAAAATTAAAAAATTTGAAAGTGAGTAAAACATGGAAAACTGGAAAGGCCACTTGTATTGTAGTATTGTTTTGATATTAATTGGATTTAGTTTCCCTATCTCAGGCATAATTTTAACTTTGATGTTAAATAATGAACTTACATTAGATTACATCTCGCGTTATTTAATTGCATTAGCACCCTTTTTGGTTTTCGGAGTAATTGATATCAGATATGCATTAAAGCATAAAAATGACGAATTCTACTTTCCAAAGGGCATCCTACCTATTACAAGAAAGAATTTGAGTAGTTTGAAGGAGGAGGGCATTATTTTTGGTAATGGATTAGAAGATGATCCATACAAGTTAAAAGAAGGATTAGATATGATTCCAAAATTAACTCTAAACAAAATTGAGTCTTTCTTTTTGATTCAACAATTAGATTTAGAAAGGTTAAGTATAAGAAAATGTAGAAACATTATTGTTGATCAATGCAGATTAGATAGTATTTATGTCAATTTTTGTTCAGATTTATTGATAATCAATAACACTATTAACAGTTTTAAGATGACATACAGTTGGGGAAATTACATTAATAATAACCAATTACCCGCAGTATACCAAAAATTCGTAAACTTCGGCCAATCAAGAAGGTTTCCATATGATAATCTGATACGAGCAATAATTTCCTCTATAGGAACTGCTATATTAGGCTATATGAGTATCTTATCATTATTTATCTATTTTTTTTTTATTCCTTTTCTACTATTTCTTGCAAGCTTGTTAATTAATTTACTAAGTTTTTTAAAAAGATTAAATGCGTATAAGCTATCAAAAAAGCAACCTTGTATATTTCTTGAAAATACGATATACTAGAGTAATACTCTTACTTTAGACTCACTCAATAATTTAATGGTAAAAAAATATTATAAATACTTCCAGCTTTCTACTTACGAAAATTTAAGACTTTCAATTTTTATAATTTAAAAAAAAATCCTTTAAAAATCTCGAAACACCGAAAGAATTATATTTTTAAAAATTCATATTGACGGTATGATTACATGGATTTTAGGTATACTTCCAAAATAATTTATCATAATTATATTACATATTTTATCATCTGTGTATTGAATGGGAAATTAATATGACAACTTCTATTGTAGTTGAGGGTAAAATCTCTGTAGATGCAGTTTTACGCTCAAAATATCGTGAGGTTCTGACTATATTTTATGATGTTGCCAAACTCCAGAGAAAAAAGAATAAAAAGCGAGAAAAAGCTCTAAAGCAGACACTTGAATTAGCAAATTCTAAGGGAGTTAAGATTGAAGAAGTAGATCAAAATTGGTTTGAAAAACATGCAATTGGAAAGACTCACGGAGGAATTGCTGCCATCGTAAGTGAAAGAATTTATCAAAAAATACCTGAACTCTTGAAATCAAAACCCGGCATTTTTTTTTATTTAGACGGAATTGAAGATCCTTATAATCTTGGCTATACAATACGGTCATTATATGCCGCGGGAATAGATGGAATCGTGATGAGACAGAGAAGTTGGCTTGATGTGGAGGGAATTATTATTAAATCTTCTGCAGGCACCTCAGAA
>Ga0114922_10001673_pt1 | contig 20951 bp, 22 predicted proteins | sample AartaG_FD_100975 | JGI IMG/M metagenome (GOLD analysis project Ga0114922, IMG submission 100975) | Deep subsurface microbial communities from Aarhus Bay to uncover new lineages of life (NeLLi) - Aarhus_00045 metaG | ecosystem: Environmental > Aquatic > Marine > Oceanic > Sediment | place...
ACCATCCTTGGCCGTAGCGGGGTCGAAGCCGCGCTCTGGAGATGACCGTTTCCAGGATTATGGCGAGTTTTGCAACATTGTTGGAGGGGTAACCTCTCCTCCATGCGGCCTTCCGAGACGCGAAGCTTGAGCAGGCGCAGAAACGCTTCCTGGGTCAGGTCGTCCGCCACGACGGCGGAGCCTGAGAGGCTGCGCAGGAAGATGTGGACCCTGCCGTAGTTGCGGTCGATCAACTCCGCGATCCTCATGTCGGAACCTCCGAAAAAAGTTCCGTCATTTCGGGGCCGGCACGCCTTTGTGCTGGTGTGCTGGGCAGCAGACCCGCACGAGGCGGTCAGCAAGGATCAGGAGCGCAATCGAACCCTGCGGCTTCGTACGTCCGCGATGGTTATGCTCGGACTGATGCTTGCGTCCCAAGCATCGACCCGAATAGCCGTGAGCTTATCCGCCAGCAGCCTGGGGGTCCAGAGACGCGGTGAACTGACGATCGCGGCCACGACCGACGTGGGATCCTCCGAAAGAGGGCTTCGTCATTTCGGCGCCAGCGCGCCTTTGTACTTGTGACTGGGCAGCAAACCCGCGCGAGGCGGGGAGCGAGGGTCAGGGGCGGGACCGAACGATGGTGCGACGAACCCCCATCGCCTTCATCGGGCTGATGATTGCCACCCATTGCCCCGCCGACGGCGCTGTGAGTTTATCGGCCAGCGCCATGGGCGTCCAGATTGGCGGGGAGGTGACGTTCACCGCCACAACGGACGAGACGGACACAGTCGTCAAGGTGACGTTCTCGTACCAGGGCAGCGGTGACGCGGATGAGGTGACCACGCAGCCTTACCAGATCGTCAAGAGCATGGACTGGGCGACCATGGAGAACCTGACCGTCACCGCCACGTTCGACTTTGAGAACATTGCCGACCAATCTGACACGGTGGACGTTGACGTGGTTGACATCACGCTCTCTGCCCCCACGCAACCCTTTCGCGGAACCACGGTCACGTTTGTGGCCCGGACGGATCCCACCGGCCTTTCGGTCTCCTCGTGGGACTGGGAGTACGACAGCGCGCTGCTGGACAACGGAACGACGGACGAGAGCGACTCGGATGATCTGAGCACCTGGGGCGGCAGGATCGTCATCAGCGGAACCGTCAGCGTTGACGCCACGCTGCTGGGTGTGGCGTGTACGAAGAGCCTGCTGATCTCGGTCCAGAGTCGAGCCGGAGTCGGCTGGAACACGCCGATCGACTGTGTTGAGGACAACGAGCCCCTATGGGGAGCACCCCCATTCGGCTACAACGAGCCGTTGGGGCAGATCCGTGACGAGGATTCCGACGTACATCACATCATCGTTCCGCAGACGAGTACCGGCGACTGGTCGGACGGAGTAACAGTGGCCCAGGTGCCGTCCGGTCCGAACGCAGGACTCTGGTACGTCGTCAGCGAGTGCCTGGTGATCGACCAGGAGACGGTGATCAACCGCTACATGAAGAGCGGCGGGCCGCCGCCGGAACCGGGAGCGACCAACTTCTTTGATTACAACGACGCAGGCTGCATCAATGGCGACATGGCCGACTTCGTGACGGCCGTCGAGCACCACGAGTACCGCGGTACGCCGCCAGTGTCCGAATCCCTGGAAGGCCATTTCGGCCGGATGGAATACCACCTGGAGAATGGGCCCGGCCACCCGGGCGTCGCCGTGGAAGCGTTGGTGAACACATCATCCGCCGCCCTGCTGGACGAGATCAACGATACCGTGGGCTTCATCGAAGCGTCGATCGACGGCTTCACCACGGACGGTTCGTGGAGCGATGCCGGTCCGAACTGGGGTGGAGATGGTGCGCTCGGTTCCGGAAAGCACACCCGCTACGACGTGATCGCTGGTGCCTACTACGCCGGCTGCACCTTTGGACCGGACCATTTCTGAGGATACTGACCGATGACCACGACACTGCTGAGCCTGATGCTTGTTCTCGCCCCGGCTACCGATGCAGTGGACGATCTCTTGGCCCAAGCGGCGCGGTTCCACGATGGAGTGGCACGATATGACGGGTTCGAAGAGGACATGGCCGCGGCCCGAGCCGCCCGGCTTGCGTTGATCGATCTAGCCCGCACCTGTCCCGGTCCGGAGTGGCCGGCCATGCGCGAGCAGTTGATCGCCGGCCTTGACTCCGAGAACCGCGGCGTATGGTTGGCCTGCTGCCAGGCCCTCTCGCGCCGAGACCCGGAAGCTCTGGCCACGGCTCTGGTCGTTGCGGTGCGGGATGGAAACGATCCCGGTCGCGGGGCTTTGGTCGCCGATGCCCTGGCCCGGATAGGGCGACGACTGTCGCCCGAAACACGCAGCGCCGCCGCAGAGGTGTTGGCTGAGCTTATCGAGGACCTCTCACGGCCGTGCGACCGGCAACGGATGGTGACCACCCTGGGCAGCATGGAGGACGTGGCCACCGATCACCTACTGGGGATCGGCGCGGACGCAACCTTGTCCAGGTTGGTCCGCTCGGCGCTACCCCATGCCTTGGCCTCCACCGGGGATGCCCGCGCGATGCCTCTGCTGCTCTCATTGCACGAGGGTGCGAACTCCGACGGCGAACGGGTTGCCTCGGTCTTGGCGCTGGGGCACCTCGTACGGCGGATCGATGACGACGGACAATCGCCGGACCAGGCGGTTACCTCGATCCGCGCGGACTTCGAGTCGCATTCATCGCCGGCGGTTGCCGCCGCGGCCGCTCTGGCTCTCGTCCGGGCCGGGTATCTCTCCGCCGGCACGGAGACCGCGAGGGCGTTTCAGTTGGCCGATGACCCGGCGGCACGCAAGAACGCTCTGCGGGCGGTGCTGGAATCACGGATGCCGCTCGATGACGAGCAGAGGCAGGTGATCGAAGCCTACGCCCAGGACGAGGGTTCGAGCCCTGCGGTTCGCAAGATAGCGCTCGCGCTGCTTGCGGAGTAGGAGGTTGCGCGGCTGGCCGGCGGCGGGGAGAACGGCAGAGAACCGGATGAAGGACGGCATAGGCGAGACGAGCACGCTGTTGCGGAGGGTTGTCGTGTGGAGATCGCTACGACCTGAAGACTCACCCTCGGCGGACTTATGCCAAAGAAGTTGACGCGCCCCGCCGGGGCGGTCGGGGCGGCGGGGCGCACGGAACCAGGCGCGGAGGGAACGAAGCGCGGTCAAGACGGTCTCTGATAAGAGCGGAGGCCCACGATGGCTGTCCAGCCATCAACACGGATGACGTGCGCGCTGATCGCCGCCGCCGCGACCTCGGTTGCCGCCGGGTGCGGCGCCGACGTGGCCGGCCAACTGCTTCCGGCAGCACGCCCATCCGGCTCGGGCGTGGATGTGGAAGCGGGTGCTGGGGAGGGGGTCGGCAGCGTCGTCCTTCCACCAGCTGCCCGGGCGGACTCGACTGAACTCGAAACCTCACCCCGAGCAGCTCGCCTCTACCGCCTCAGACTCGCAACGTACCTGGTCGGCAATCTGCCGACCCCGCCGGATCACAAGCCGAGCGCTAACGGGGAGCGACCGCTGGAGCCCCAGGCCGAGCGAGCCCCACAAGATCAAGACCTGGACCCGCGGTCAGCCAACCTCGAGGAGGCACCGCATGGCGGTTAGTGCCCGAGAATCATCCTCCCGATCCCGCCAGTGTGCCGAGAGTCCCTTGTCGGCACGTCCGGCGATCCATGACGGGTGGACGGGGTCCGCAGTTTGCAATGGGCGATCCGCAATCGTCTACGCGCCGTCGCGTCGGTCGAGGACGGCTGATGGCAGGCGCTCCCCTGCGACCACCCTACTCAGCCGGCCGGCGGCGGCGACGCCCAAGCACGGCTACGGCCCCGACGGTCAACGCCGCCAGCGTACTCGGCTCCGGGGCACCCGCCGCAATCGGCATCCCGACCTCCGTTTCGTAGCCCCAGGCGAAGGCGTCGAGCGCGTAAGGGTCCGTCCCGTCCGGGTCCCGTACGACCCCAACCCAGCCGTAGTGGAGCCCGTCACCAGGGTCGAAACGCATCCCAATGAACGCCGGTTGACCTGCTGGCAGTTCCCAGTAGCCACCGGTGTAGTAGATGTACCCGTACTGATTCCACGAGAGCCCGCTTGGGATAGGTGTGCCCTCGCCGACGTCGGTCAGGAACATTCCCCAGAGCCCGCCCCATTCCACCTCGGCGCCACCGGGTGCCCCCCGCACACGGCTGTCGCTGCTGGTCTTCTGTTGCTTGAGCGCGATCGGGTCGTCAGGAGCCGCAGGTTGGCTGGCTGCCGGCTGCGTCACGTCCAGCCAATGAGTCTCATCACCTATGGTCGTCGGCCATTCGTAGTGCCCCGGATCGCCCTGCGGCGGGTTGTCGAACCGGATGGGGCCCGCGTACGCTTGCGTGGCGGCAATGATGATCCCCGCGGCGACAAGCGTCCCCACCATTGCTGTGTGTCGCTGGTTGTCGTTCTTGGTCATCCTCTTTCTCCGTCCTCGAAAAGAAACCTCGGCTCCCCGGACGCGCTGTCCGCGGGTTCGCCCAAATACGCAACGCTCTCTCTCCCAAGGAAACTGTCAGCTATCAGCTCTCAGCCGTCAGCTAGCAGAACTGGCCGCGGAGAGCAGTCCTTTCCGGGCATGCCTGCCAGGACCGGGATCCCGACCGATGCCAATAAAGACGGTTGGCCGGCCAGGCACAAGCAATTTCCAGAAGTTCTTCTAGAACCGCCACTCGCACTCGGACCCTTGACTCGCGAGCCGGCTACGCCGGGATCGCGTGTCAAGGGGGCCCAAGACTCGGGACCCGGAACGCGGGCCTCGGGAGTAAGTTCAGGGCTGGAAGCTGAAAGCTGACAGCTATTGAGAGAAAGGAGGTGTGATGGAGCATTAACGTGAGAATGGAGGAAATGGGAGGGGCGTGCTGAGAACTCAGAACAGACTACTGACACCTCTGGACTCAGCACTACGGCGGAGGGAAAGGGCAAGAGGAGAGCGACCGCGAGGCCCGCCCTTGACGTTTCAGACGGGCGGATGCCCGTAACAGACTCGCCAAGCGAGCCCTGAAATGTCGAGAGGCCGGACGCCCGCGGCCGCCCCAAGAACAACAATGATCATCCTAGCAAAAAGGAGGCCGAAAATGAAACCACTGATCACAGCACTTGGCGTCTGTGCATTGCTGCTTCTGCCGGCAGCAACGTATGCCCAGGTGGAGAGCTTCACCTGGACCGGCAACAACGGTACGAGTACGTGGGCCGAAGCTGGAAACTGGAGCGGCGTGGTTCCGCCGGAGTACCCTGGCCAGGACGACACCGACGACGCCGCCACGGTCGACACCGACGGTGCGAACGACGTCCTTCCAGAGTACTCCAGCGGTACGCGAACAATCGGCACACTGACGATCGACTCCGACACGAACGCCGAAACCGTCAGTTGCGATATTACCGGTGGTTCGCTGACCGTTGGCACCTCCACGACGATCATCGGCGACATAACCCATGCATTGACGGACTACCACGCGTCGCTTACCGTCAGCGGTGGGACGTTCGATCCCGCCGGTTTCTACCTCTACGGCGGCGATCCCGGTGCAACTTATCACGGGCAAGCCAGGTTCAAGCTCGACGAAAACGGTACGCTGACCACTCCAGATAACATTACCGTGCAGGGTGACAGCAAGTTCGAAACCGAGCAAAGCGTTACGTTGAGCGGTGTTACCTTGACGGTTCAACCGGATAACACTGACGATTACAAAACCGAGGCCGTCGTCAGGGTTGTCGACGCGGGAGAAACGATGAGTGTGGGTACGCTGACCATCGGTGGTGCCAACTACTCGAGCAAGCTCACGTTCACGGGCTCGGGCTCGTTCGCCACCAACTGATCCGGGGTAGGAGAACCAGTGAGGACTAAGAAGAAGACTGAGGCCTGACTGCTGAGAACTGACAATTGACAACTGACTACTCAGGGCTCAGGACTGAGGGCGCAGAGGCGGGGGGAGAAGCAACGGACCCTCCGGGATCGGCCCGGAGTGGCGATTGACGATTGCGGATCCTTGACATCGTGTCCGCCAAGTGGCGTCAACGACGTCAAGGACAGGTTGCGGAACGCGGAATGCTCACAGCTTACCGGTGATCCGCGATTCCGAGGTCCGCAATCCGAAATGAGTAAGCCGATCTGCCTTTGGCTGATCGCTGACCGCTTCTTAACGAAAGGGCTTTCGATCATGAAATCCTGGAAAACGATTTTGACACTAGCTTGCGCGGCCGTCATGCTCGCCGGATCGACCGGGTCCGGGGCGACGTACTATTCCCGCACGAACGGTGATTGGGACGACGACCACACCTGGTCTTTCTCCGATTGCACTGGCGGACAGCCGCCAGTGGGAAGGGGCGATTATCCGCAGGGCGGCGACGACGCGATCGTATGCGGAGCGCGCGTTGTGACTCTCACGGCGGCCGCAACAGTGGACTCCCTGTACATCGACGATGGAGAGGTCGACACGGGAGCCTGCGTGTTGACCATCACCGATAGTGGTGGTCTCACGATTGACGCCGACGAGCTGCTGGACGTGAGTGGCTCCGGCGGCGTAACCCTGAGCGGCGGAGGCACGCACACCGTGAACGGGACGATCGAGTTAGATACCACCAACTCGGACCTGACCATCACTGGCGACAACGTCACGGTCGACGGGACAGGCGAGATCGACGGGCAGAATGACGGGGCGCTGATCAGCATCAACGGCGTAACGCTGACCAACGGCATGGACACCATCGGCATCACCGGGGCCCTGCAGATCGTCGACGGTGCCAGCAACGGCAGTTTCACCAACAACGGGATCGTCGACGCCAACGACGGGACCGAGGCCAGCAGAGACACGTTGCTGATCGACGTTGGCGGGGCGCTGGACGACTCGACCACAAGCGCCGACCGGTGGATCGTGTCGGCGAATGGGGCCATACTTGAGTTCGCTTCCACCATTGGCACGTTCGGCCCCCTGGACGGGCATTTCGTGATGACCACCGGAGACTCGAGTTCGGAGATCCGGATCTACCACTCGGTAGTCACCGACGGCCAATTGCAGATGTCCGTCGGCACCCTAGACATCAACCCGGACGACCCCGGCGGCAGCGACAGTGTCACTATGGGTGACGACGTGAATTACTACATGAACGTGACCGGCGGCCAGATCGAGGTGGCCGCTGACGAGACGTTCACGCACAACTAGACCAAGAGGCAGGCCAGGAAGCCTGCACCATCGACCACGGGAGGCCCCCGGTCCGCCGCCGGCGGACCGGGGGCCGCCTGCCCCTCTGGAACCGGTTTCAAAGGAGATTCGGGGTGCCATCGGGTCCTCGCAGGCAGTGCAACTGATCTTCGGGTGCGAGGGCGCCCCGTCCTTCGCCGCTCTGGACGAAGGGTGGGCGACAGCCCGGGAAGAGAGCAACCGAGGGCGGGCCGCTCAACCCCTTGAATCCTTGACCTCTTAGACTTGGAGAAATCGACATGGACCTTTCTCGAACAGCCAATCTGGCGCCGCGCTTGCCAAGGCGGCGCCCCGCCGTTGCGTTCATCGCCCTCATCGCGGGCCTGCTCCTGCTCGGCCCGTCGCGAGACGTCGCGGGAAGCCAAGACGGCAGCACTGCCGTCACCAGCCCGCGGCAGCGCCACACCACCCGCCGGAGGCCGATGGCGCAAAGCTATCAACCAGCGACTCTCACCCGTTCCACAGCAGGCGGACATCCGCCCTGACGGGTTTCGGCATGCTGGATTGGCGTTCCCGGACACCGTCGCCCGTGAGACGTTCTCTGTATCAACCATCAACGAGGTCAAGGACAGCTTGCCCAATCCCCAATCGTCAACCGTCAATCGTCAATCACTTCGGTCCTGTCATCGCCGCCGTGAACCCCGCGAGGTCGTCGAGGTCCACGTCCCCGTCGAAGTCCTGGTCGTGCTTGAGGCAGTTGTAATCGCCGGGCATCACGCCCTCGCTGCCGAAGCAGCGCTGAAACGCGCCGAAGTCGCCCAGGTCCAGGTCCCAGTCGTCATTGGCGTCGCCGGCGCGCCGCTGGAACATGATCTCGTTCGCAGCCGCCGTTCCAGAGGCAGTGGCTTGGTTGGCAAAGATCCCCAGGACCGCGCCCGAGACGAGGTCGTACTCGAAGACGTAGTCCGGGTAGCCCGCAACAAAGAGGTGCCCTGGCCCCTTGGGGCCGAAGTCCGAAGCGATGGCCTGTTGGATGTCACCGGCCGGCGGCGGGATGGGCGTCGCCACCAGGTCGCCCGTTTCGGGATCGTGCTCGGTCACCCGGGCTAATCCGGCCGGCACAGTCGGGGTCCGCCACGGGAGCACCAGGTTGCCGTCGTGCGGCGAGAACTCCAAGGCGCTGTGGGTGTTGATGTCGGGATACTCAGGAAAAACGCCGATCAGCGGCGCCGCGAGGCATTCGCCGGTTTGGCCGTCGAACACGTAGACCCCGCCGTTGGTACCCACGCTCGGGCACGTGCAATCGGTCACGTAGACGTTCCCATTGGGCCCGAACTCAAGATCGCAGGCACATCTGAGCCCGCAGGTGTCCAGCGGGACAAAGTCGCGCACGAACGCGCCGGTCAGCCCGTCGAACTCCAGAACGCCACTCGCTGTGCACGCGGAGCTTGTGTGGAGAACAAAGAGGTTCCCGTTGGGCCCGAACGTCAGCCTGCGCGGTCGAAGCATCCCACCTGTTCCAGCGGGAATAAAGGTGCCGAGCTCTCGGCCGGTGATGCCGTCATAGAGGAGCACCCTGCCGTCTGTGAAAACGCCCCCCGTAATCACCAGGTTCCCGTCGTAGCCAAGAACGAGGCCCCGTGAGTTGGCAAGATCGTCTCCGTCAGACCCGCTCCTGTCTTCGACCATGAAGCCGATGAGGTCGCCCGAGACCCCGTCATACTCAAAGAGGCCGTGGCGCGTCACGGCACGGTGCCGGTAGCCGAGGACGAACAAGTTCTCCTCGATGGCCGCACGGCACGGCGCCACGTCGATGGCGGCGGGCAACGTGTCCAGCTGGCCGTCCGGGTTGACGACCACCACGTCCCACAGCCCCGCGCCCATCCGGGCCCCGCCGTTCAGGTCGAAGTCCACGGTCAAGGACGTACCGTCAGGGCTTCCGCCCGTGACCACGCCGACATACGTGGCCAGCAACCCATTGGAGCCCACCGGCTCGTCGTCGTGGCTCAGCTTCACGATCGTGTTGGCCGGGTCCAGGTTCGTGCCCGCTACGGTGACCCCGCTCAGCCCGTCACATGCGTCGACCTCGCCGACGGAGATGCCGGTCACCGTGGGTGCCGCCATGGGGTTCGGTGGTGCAGGCTTGAAGACCAGATCGTCAGGGTTCGACAGCATTCCGGTGGCGAACATCCCGATCAGCGCTCCGGTCTGCCCGTCGTACTCGATCACGCCGTTCATGCCGTCGAGCCTGCCGGCCACCAGCAGATTGCCGTTCGGACCGAAGGTCAGCCCCCTGGGCTTGGTCAGTCCACCGCCGGAGACAAACGTGCCCACAGGGTCACCGGTCTGGCCGTCGAGTTCGACGACGTCGTTCGCGAAGTAGTTCACTACGAACAGGTTCCCGTTGGGACCGAAGGTGCAGCGCATCGGAGAGTGCAGGCCCGACGCGAACACGCCCACAAAGAGGCCGGTGGCGGCGTGATATTCAAAGATTGGAAAGGTTCCCCATGACTGTGGGTCGTGGATGCTGGCGTCACAGGCGGGAACCAGAATGTTGTCGTTGTGTCCGACAACGAGGTCCACGGGCTCAAAGAGGCCCCCCGGATTCGTCCCTCCCACGGCAAACGTTCCCAGCCATTCGCCGGTCACTGCGTCGTAGGAAAGGACCGCCGAGTTGTCATTGCCGGCGACAAGCAGGCGCCCGTCCGGGTGGGACAACAGCGCCCTCGGGCCAAGCAGCCAACCGCTCTGCTGGTTCTGCGTACCGGGAATAAGCTCGCCGATCAGGACCCCGGTCGTCCCGTCATATTCGCGGACGCTGTGTCCCATGAAGCTGCATACAAAAAGATTGCCATTGGGCCCGAACACGAGGCCCGAGGGATTGTTCAGCCCACCGGTCGGGGCCGACACGAACTCGCCCACGAGCGCCCCGGTTTGAGCATCGAACTGAACGACGTTATTGCTGGAGAACCCGGTCACGTACAGGTCGCCGACGGCCCCGGGTTCGCCGGCGTCAGCACGGTCGGACCGGGAAAGAAGAACGGCCGCCACGAAGATCGTTAGCAGCCGTACCAGGTGTCCTCTTCCCGCCAATGAACTGCGGTCACAGCTTTTCATCGTAAATCACTCCTCCGTTTCGTTTCCTAGCCCCCTCGCTGATCGCCCGAGTTGACGAGTCAGGATTTGCCCGTTCTCCTGGCGGGTCCACAGCGCCCCGCCAAAGGGTGCTTCCCGCCGCGGGGTACCCCTATGCTTGGTCGGCATTGCCCACTTGATGGGAACGGTCACGTCTGCCCCGGCCCGGGAGTAATCTCTCGAATTCCCTCCGGCACGACGATTTCCCCGTGGTTGCCTTGCAGACCTTGAAGGGACCACTGACCCGGCCCGCGGTACGCGCCCGGTCGAGGCCGTTGGAGGGAGCGATCGCACCGCTTGGCGCTCCTTCCCGCGCGCGCTTGAGATTGAAATGAAGCGTCAGAGGAGGTGTCCTGCCGGCTCAGTCCTTCGCCAGGCGCGCGCAAAAAACGCGGGGAGAGGCCGACCGAGGACAACGTGCGCGCAACCAGCGATGGATGCAGACGCACGCGCCCCGGTCGGCCTCACCCCGCGTCACACGGACCCACGGTCCTGTGAGTTCGGGTCCAAGCGCGAAACTCGCGCTTACAGCGTCCAACTTCCCGACACCTGACGGTGCCAGGGATTGTCCGCCGACCCCGAACAGCGAGGTGCGGCCAACCGGCTGGTTCGTGACTCTGCATCCTACCTGGGATCGGGCCTCACGAATAGGACCACACCCAGGTATCGCTGGTTGCAGCCACGAAGGCGCACAAACGATGGATTGCAGTCCAGTGACTGCGGCGATAGACTTCAGGACTCGAACGGTACTGGGGCCGGCGCGAACCAGCAGTGTTGGTCGCGCGCGCAACTGCGCTGTTTAGGTCGTACGCGCGCCCGACTACACCGCCGACCAGCAGCGGGCCCTGTCCAGAAATCTTTCTCGCTCGATTAGTGTATCGGAATATGTTGTCGTGTCAATAGAAAAGCGCAAAGAATTCAGATATTTCTCTAAGAGGCTTGAGGCGCTCCGGGCGGCAGCGAAGGTCACCCAGGTGACCCTTGCACAGGTCACGGGGGTCAGTCAGCCCACTGTTCAAGCCTGGCTCGCCGGAACGTCTGGCCCGAGCATCGGGCACTTAATCCAACTCGCCGGTTTCTTCAGGCTGCCGACGGTGGACGAGTTGATCCGCCCGATGCCCCACGGCGGGGAGTCGTGCATCGTGCCCAACCGTCTCCTGCAAGAGGTGCTCGACAGGGCCGAGGATACCAGCCGCAAGATCCAGCAGGTCCTCCAGGAGGCGGGCGCTGTCGAGAAGCCGACACACAAGCGCGGGGCCAAGGCCAGCCGCCAGAAGAAAGGGACACAGCCGTAGTACGGATCCTCGCCCTCGCTCGCCCCTCTCTGCCGGCAGCCGTTCCTTTCTGAGGTGCCAAAGGATTGGTATCATGAGGCCGACCGTTTGGACGCCAAGATTCCTAGAAGCCGTTCTGGAAACTGGCGGCATGAGCGTGGCTGTCCATCGCTCCGCTGGGCCGGCTCAACGCAACTGCCGCAAGGGTATAGGTTTGCGTCGACTCGATGAAGAAGGCTGCGGCTGCTGAGAGCGGGACTTTTGAAGACGACGTTGCGGCGGTCCTGGGACGCCTGCGCGGGGCTCTGGCCGAATTGCTGGCTGCGCTGCCCGGGAACGTCAGCAAGGCGCCCGACCTGCGCCGGGTGCTGAAACTGGACAACAAGCTGTGCTGGAAGGTGATCAAGGTGGCAATGGCCGGCAATCCGCTGGCCGCGGCGATCCACGTGCCCAGTCCGGCCAACATGAAGAGCTTGCTGAAGGCGGCCTCGGCCCGGAAGACGCCGCGCGATCGGCGGGAGGCCGTCGCCCGGGCGGCAGCGGATTTCGAGAAGCTGGTCAAGGCCCATGCCGGCGACCGGGCTTCGTTTGACTCCATGGTCAGCGCCTACGGCGACGATCCGGCCGCGATCAACCTGACCCACAAGCGAGCGGCGTTCCGGGCCAACAGCCACATCTGCGGCATGCAAGCCGAGACGCAGTTGAACTCCTGCTTCCTGCATCCGGCCCGGGATCCGGGCATGCTCGACATCGCGACGCTCCGCGGCGGGCTGAACCTGCGACGGATGCGGCCGGATGCCACGTGGATCGTCGCCGAGGCCAGGATGGCGGACAACGACGGGGTGGTCCGCCGGGAGATCGTCCGTGAGCCGCTCGATCCGAGCCAGGAGACCACGCACGGGCTGGCCCCGTTGCGGGCCTTCTGCAGCGACCCGCTTCCGACGTTCCGCACCGTGGGAAAACAAGACGGCTTCGTCCTGGGGGAGCTTGCGGGCGACCGGGTGGGAAACACGTCGGCCATCACCTGTATCACCGCCGACGTGGTCCGCAACGCGGCGTCCTGCTTCCAGGATGAGCACAACACCCATGGGGAGCTGGTGGCCGGCGTGCATACACCCTGCCAGGTCCTGATCCATGACGTCCTGATCTTCAAGGGGATGTTCGGCCCGATCTCGCCGGAGGTGTGCGTCTACGACGACTACTGGCGGAAGATGAGCCGCGGTGCCACTGTCCCGGAGGCCGTGACGCTGGCCACCGCCGAGGTCGTCTCCTGCCTCGGGCGGGGTTCCTCCGTCCTTCCCACGCCCGACGTGCCGCGTTACGTCGAGATGGCCCGGTACGCCTTCGCCCGCCTCGGCTGGGACGGGGAACAGTTCCATGTCTATCGCTGCCGCGTCGAGTATCCGGTGATGCACTCGGCCGTGGTGATACGCTTCCCGCTGCCGGAGGCGCCCGCAACGTGACGCCACGGGGGAACCCGCACGATGCGTAGCGCGTTCAAGAGCCGCTTGCCGGGAGTCTTGGCAGCTGCTTCTGGATTGCCTGTTGCTTCTTGCTGAATGGCACGTCGACGTGGTACCACTGGCAACAGTACGCCCAGAAATCCGGGACCCTGTCGAGCTTTTTGACGAGTTCATGGCTGCCGGAGGAGAGGACGAACGTCGTCACACCACCGCTGTCGCGATCATACCGGCGCCGATCGTCGATGCTGTGATGAAGATCTCGAACGATGTCCAAATCGCTCACCGATAGCTCGTGAGCATCGTCGAGGATCAGCAGATGATCGGCCGCCAGGAAGTGCTGCTCCAGCGCCGCGTACAAATCCGCAAACGTTCGTGGGCCTGGGAACAGTCCAGACTCGCTGGCCAGCCATTGGAGGAACTGCTTTGGGGACTTGTGAGGCCGACACGCAAGCACCCTTCCGCCAGCCTTCCGAGCGTAGGAACGCAGAGTCGTTTTCCTGTAAAGATCGTCAGACCAGGCGATCAACAGGAGACGGAACATGCGCTGCCGCTCATCCAACCAGCCGGTAAGTTCGGCGACCGGGTCTTCATTGTTTGGGGGGTCCGACGACATGGCTCAAAACGACATCCTCCGCCGGGCGGGCGACCGAACCACGGCAGCGCCGCTCATTCCTCCCGATATCCCAGCTTCGCCAGGCGCGCCGAGCCAAGTTAGCACGCAGAGGGCCGCCCGGCCAGCGTCCGGGGTGGTGAAGTCCGCGACTGCCCCGGCGCGCGGACGATCATACGCTTGTGCGATGCCGCCAATCCCTGCGGATGAGCCGCATGATGCCGCGCGGCAGCCAGTGGCGTAGCGATGGCGGGGATGGCCGCTTGGGCCGGGAGACGACGGGCCGGCCGTTGTGCTTCCACGCGGCGTAGCGCTGCAGCAGGTGCTGGCCGGTGGCCAGGACGATCCGCCGGGCCAGGCGGGTCCAGGCTTCGTCGGTGACGCCGTGGTGGCTGCCCTTCGCGCTGGCCACGCTGTAAACCCATTGGAGCAGCTCGTTCTCCTCGGTGTCCAGGAAACCTGCGTCGAGCAGATAGCGTCGATGCGTGCGAAACGCGGTCCCGCGCTGCGAGCGGTCGCGGCCGTTCTTGCCGGCCTGCGCCGCGGCGGCGTCGCGTTGCATGGCCACCACCATGTTCACGACCAGCGCTTCGAGGAACGAACGGGCCTCGTTGATGGCGGCGTGACAGTAGCCGTCGGCCGCGGTCGCGTCGCACTGTCGCAGGTGGTAGGCCAGCGTCCGCTGGTCCAGCTCACCGTGGGGCCGCAGATCGTCGAGCAGTGCAGCCAGTGCGAAACATGGGGGTTCCGGCCCGTCGCCGCCCCGGCTCTTTTCGACCGCGCCTGCTCCACTGCGATGGATGCTCACCACGCTCATGGCGTTCGCTCCTCCGCGCAGGGACTGCCCTGTGCCCAGTGCATTACTGGCGCGGCCGCCAGCGTTCCCACCAGGGCAGGCGCCGCGGCTCGTCGATCTCGGCCATGCCGGGCTTTACGACGAGCTTGTCCAGGCACTCGCCGACGACGTTGAGCAGCTCGTTCCTGTCCCCAGTTCGCTTGTCGAGCAGCTTCTCCCACTCGTCGGAGACGGGGTCCGGCTCATAGTCCTCGGCCCCGGGAACCTGCTTGATCAGATCGGCCCGGCCCAGGCGTTTGAGGCAGTCGGCCAGCACGTCGAGCACCTGGTCCCGGTCGAGTTCGTCGAGCTTGTCCTCCATCTCGTCGTGGGCTCCGGTGTACCTGTACTCGGCCGCCCCGGGGATCTGCAGTATGACCGCCAGGGCCCCGAAGAACACGCCGAGGCGCAGATGGTCGCGGGCCATCTCGGCCGTCCAAAACTGAAACGCCGCGGTCGCCGTCCCGCAGGCCCGCACCGAGGGAAAGAACCCCACAAGCTTCTCACCGTCCCAGACATCCCGGTCTTTCAGCATGTCATCTCCCCCCTATGGCCCGCTCCGCGCGCACAACCGGCCCCTCGCTTGCTGACGGCTGAAGGCTGATAGCTGATCGCTTAAGAAACACGGGCGCCACCCGATGCGCTAAAGGCCGTGGGCAAACCGCTAAGCCACCGCACGACCCCGCGCACCGGGCAGCGCCCGCATGATAGGCGCGGACCCTGGCCCGGGCGAGGACGCCTTGACTCCGGTGGCATTGTCGGCAGGCCGTCCGGTCCAACCGACGTAGCGGTTTGCCTGTCAAGGCAACATTCTTGGGCACCACGTCTGGGCACCCGTCGCATATGTACTCCGCTCACCCCGGCGACGCGTACCTGCGTCGCGGGATAGCGGCATCCTGGTTTCCGAGGATCGCTGACGGTAATATAGCCGATCATGGCGGGTCCGTCAAGGAGAATCTGTCTTTCTGAGTCAGTTTTCTGATCTTCTGAGTGATGCCAAGGATCGCAATAAAGCTCCGAGAAGCCATGCTCGCGTATAGGCGGCGCACTGGAGAGAAACTCACCTATGAGACTCTGGCGGAGCGTACCGGCTTGGCGGCGGGGACGCTGCAAAACATGGGCAGCCGACCAGGGTATAATGCGAGTCTAGCGACTCTGGCCAAGGTCTGCGTGGCCCTCGACGTGACCCCCGGCGAGCTCCTCGAACTCATCGACGATCCGCCGAAGCCCAAACGGAGGCCGAGAGGTAAGAGGCGGGGATAGCGCAGCGGGCGCGCCATCCTTTTCGGACATAAGCGCGCGGGAAGGGCGGGGTGCGACGGCCACCAGCGGTGGTTGCATCACCGGGCCAAGTGAGTCCCTCACCCTTCGCGAAAAGCCTTGACATTTTGTGGACTGACGCGAAGGATCGGGCACCCAAACGAGGAGGCTTCAGCAGGTGAACGAGGGCTTCCATCCAGCGGGAGAGCGATTCTGGATTGCTGTCGAGTCCTTGGCAACGGGGACAGGTGATATCAAGTTACGAGTCGCGCAAGCCTTCAATACCATTGTTGTCTTTCGCCCAGCAGAGTTGCCCCCTCATGTGAGACCCGACTTTGAGTGGGTCATACGGGAACTTACGCGACGAGCGCCAAGGACGCCGCGGGAAAGCGCCGCTAGCGCGAGCCTTTTCCGAAGGCGAGCGACAAGCGCGGCGAAGATTGCACAGAAAATTGTCCACATCTGCCGCGCCCTCAACGTCCCCCTGTGCGATATGCTTGAGGCGAGCGACGATCCGTCGAAGCTTAAGCAGACCCCGAAGAAGGGACCCCGGGAATGAAGAGCACAGACAGTTGGGGGGCTCTGCGCGCCGCGTGTGAGGCTGATTGGCACGGCCTCCCGCTTCGCCAGCGTGCCAAACACGCTCCGCTTTGGTATCTGCAGTGAGAGCAACCAGTTTCATCTCCGAGCACACAGCGGAATACGTGTTGGTGCCGACGCTCGCGCGCATCTTGTCTGCGAGATTCCGCCGTGTCGTGCCGATCTATCTCTGGTTGACTCGCGAAGGGAGCACAATTGGCCAGCGCTGCATGAGCAGCCGGTCGACCCGGCTTATCTCGGTTTACGCCCGGCGTCCAAAGATCGAACAGCCTGACCAGGATCATATTCTCGTCAAGTTGAATGCCCAGCTCTTTGAGTTTGCACGCCGGGCGGCGCCTCTCGGTATTCCAGTGTTCGCCGGTGTCCCGCTAGCATCATCACTGGCGAACTTGACACTCGATGTGCGGTGCAGTTGGCTTCGTCTCAATCCCAAGGGAACTGACGATCGAGACATCGTGCTCGGCTTGACGTTGGAGGGAGCTAGGCTCGATGACGATCATGATTGTGCCGAATGGGATGGGCCGCTTGGAGCCGATCAACTCGTGCAGTCGGTTCTTGCTGGGACTCGACCGGTATCGTGGGATCAAGCGGTTGACAACCTGCGAATGATCCGCGCCAGCCTCCAGGGCTACGGGCGACATCCGTTTTTCGCGGGATACAAGCCATTCTATCTTCTGCTCTTCGACGACTGATGTCCTAATGTGGGAGGAGGGGGCGGTCTGGGAGCCTCTTGGCTGAAGGGCTTGGAGGGTGCCGCCCACAGAGGACCCGCCACCCGATCGTGTTCAGTACGCTGATTGCCCCGGCTGCATCTTCGCGTCCGGCGCCAGGGACAAGGGACGAACCGATGGCTTACTGCCGCCCCGCCCGTTGCAGGGCGCGCTCGCCTGCGTCGAAGCCAGCGGGCCGTGACGAGGGGAAGCGAGCGTCAGGGCTGGGGATAGTCTGCACCATGCCGAGCGGGATGGCGATTGCTACGGGGAGGATGACCATGACTACGAGCCTGAATAAGCAGCATCCTCAAGTTGACGAACGCCGCCCCCGGCAACCTGCTGGAATTGATCGACGATCCGCCGAAGAGGCGGAGGCGAAAGACGACGCGGAAGCTGTAGCGTTTACGACCTGAGCAGTGTGCCGTGGCGAACCGCAGGTGCGGCTTGCAGGTTCGAGGCGTGAGGAGAATCATGCTCGCGCTGCGCTTTGGCATGGCACCAGGCATTGAATGAGGCTGCGTTACTCAAACTGGTTGGACTCACGCTCGGCGCTGTCCAAATCGGCTTTCTCGACACAACCTGGAGTGCGCAGTAACGTGAAGAAATCCTCTTTGCTCAGGGAACCTTCCCAAACTCGAACGATTGCTTCGCAAAACGTGACATGCGTAATGAGTGTGAGCCCCTCGCTCGCCGCACGCTCGATCGGTGTCTGATGGAAATGGGGCTTGCCCAGCGTAACTCGGCCGACCGGGTTCAGATGACTCGACTTTGCGATCACTTCGAACGCATCGTGCAGCCCAATCGTTCCTTCTTCGCTCTGCTTGGCTTTACACTCGATCGCGAGCAGCCCATCGGCAAGTGGCACTGCGAGGTCCGGCTCTGACCCGTTGCCCGTATCCTGCTCCCGCGCATTTGGCTCAATGGTTTGCAATAGGCGAAGTGTTGCGGTGTTGAAGGCAAGTCCGCGCGACTCGTAGAACGCGTTCACGACCGACGGATCGCGCCCACATGCTGAGGCGCGATTCGCATGGGCGATCTGGTTGTGGCGCGAGCGATCTTCAAGATACCGAACCACCGCCTCCCGCATCAGTTCGGCTCTCCGGCGTGAGTTAAGCACATTCGCCAGATCCCCGATGTCAGCTTCCAGGAGCTTCGTTAAATCGCTGTATCCGTTGCTGGCCAACCGTTCCGCTCGGTTCCTGCCGACGCCGCGTACGTCGCCGAGTCGCGCGATGCCACAGAGCTCGACCGCGTCGTCCGTCACGCCGTATTCGAGCCGTCGAGCGAGGTGGTACAGCCAGCGGCGGAACTCAGGATTGGCTTGGTCGTCTCGGGCGTCCTCGATTGCCCCGGCTGCCTGGAGCATCCACGCCGCGCTGCCCGCGACACCTCGGACATTCCCCGCACTTGCGTAGTGAGCGCTCTTGAGAATGTCTGCGAAGCTCTCCCTATTGATGTAGCGTGTTAACACCCAAGCCGACAAGAGCGACCTTGAGAACTCCTCAATGGCTCCCGACGACACAAATCTCGTGTAGTCGGACGCTTGAGTGAGCAGGTCACGGATCGGGTCTGACCGGTGAACAAACAACAGGGCGGTTTCCTGCACGGACGGCGCGAGATCTGGACATCCGGTCGCGACCAACAGGACGTTCTTCTCAAAGGCTTCGCGATGACTCCACGCGAATGTCTTGCTCGCTTCTTCCAACGCAGAGAAGAGGGAATGACCAGTCTCGGGAAGCACACCGGATGCCGCGACGCGCGACCCCAACCGTGTTGGAACCAGCTTATCACCGGGCTTCTCGACCACCATGTCTAGATCGATCAACGAGACGAGGCATTCGTCGATGTCCTCAGCTCCAATTCTGTGGTCCTGGATCAACTTAGCGGCCTGGAAGGACTTCTCGAAAAACCCGATAACCTCCTGCTTGCTGTGCGCGATGCCGCCACAGATGGCCTGAAGGACTATGCGCTCCAGGTTGCGGCCAGCGAGCTGGCTTTCTACTTCTTCCGGATCGGATGCGAGGTAGCCTCTGTAGCGTTGAAACTCAGCGGCGTCACGAGCAATGAGGATGCTACGCCCTTCTTCCTGCATTCCCCGCCGCCCCGCGCGACCGGCCATGTTCAAATACTCCGCTACGCTGATGTACTCGTTCACCCACGAACGGTCGCAACGATCGAATACGACCGTCTTGATCGGCAGGTTGACGCCCGCGCTCAGCGTCGGCGTCGCGAAGAGCAGATCGAGCTTCCTCTCACGAAACGCCGACTCGATGAGCCGTCGCTCGGCGAGATCGAGATCCGCTGTGTGAAAAGCAATGCCCTTCGGCAGTAGATTACGGAGTGAGCGGGTGATGGGATTACTCTCGATCGCTTCATCGAGCTCGTTCACCAGATTCTCGCACGCCGGTCGGCGCTCTCGCGATCTGGCAGCTTCGACCGCCAGATCGTGCGCATTGTTCTTGGTGACACAAAACACGACCGCCGGTAGGCCATCAGCCGTCGTGACTCCTTGAACAACGTCCAAGGTCTCAGTCGGTCGCGCGTTGGAGGTGACCTGAATCGGCTCCGCGTCACGATCTCGATCGCGGCGGATCGCGCCGCTACGCCTCCAGACTTCCTCTCCGAGTGGCACAGGTCGATCGGATATGCTGACCACCTTCGCACCGAGCCATCCAGCCAGCTCATTGATGTTCGGGACGGTTGCAGATAGGCCGATGATCTGAGAATTGGGAGCCTTCGCAAGCGTCCAAGTCAGGAGCGCCTCGACGACGGACCCGCGATATGGATCGCCAAGCGTTTGCAGCTCATCCATAATGACGAGCGACTTGGCCCGAAGGCGCGTGGGCTTGTCCACCAACATGTAGTACCACTTCTCGTAAGTCGCGACTGTGATGGACACTCCGTCTGACGCGGACTCGTCGGTGACCTCATCGCCCGTAGCGACCGTGACACGCACGAGTCGGTCTTCCGATTCGTAGCTGTCACGAAGCGTTACGTATTTCTCGTAGGCGAGCGCTTTGTGCGACGTTAGAAGGACTGCTCCTTTGCGCGTGACTGCGTGCTGCAACGCGGCGAGTTCTCCGATCAATGTCTTCCCGGACGAAGTGGGGGCCATGACGACGATGTTTTCGCCCGAGAAAAGCCCTTGCTCGACCGCTTGCTGTTGAATCGGTAACAGGTCACCTACACCGCGAGATCTGAGCGCAGACACGCCAAACTCTGGCAGCCCCAGTGATATAAGTTCCGATACACGCATTCGTGGCCCTTCCATGAGCGTCTACGGACAGTGCCTTCAATTGTATACAGAGCCGGGAGGGCACGCCAAGCGTCAGCGCGGGCACGACTTGCGTTCTTTGAGTACCGCCCGGCCTTCGCTATTCGCTATTCCAAATCCGCCATTCTTCTTACGCCCCAATCGTCGCGCTGGCCGTCTCGCTCCAGGGACCCGCTTCGCCGCGAGTGCTGAGCCATCGTAACATGTAATGCGCGGTCTGGCCACCGTCCGGGCCGGTGAACTCGGCCACGGTCCCGGCGCGCCGGTGCGCCGGGATGCGGGTACTCAGCAGCAGGAAGGCCAGTTCGCCCGGATCGTCCAGGGCACCACTGTCGGGAGTGGGCCTCTGGTGACGAAGGGAATCACCGGGTTGGCCGGTGGATGTAGAGCACCCTCCGGCTCGTCCGGGCCAGCTCGATCGCGTGCTGTGTCCCCCTGGAGCGGCCGTCCCAGAAGGCCACCACCTCATCGGCGGTCGCCACGATTTCGCGGTTGCGGAGTAAACCTCCGACGAACCCCGTCTTGAGCGCTCTGCTTCCGGTGCGATGATGCCGCCGGAGGTGTTGCATGACAGAGCGAGCGAAGTACTGGGCGACGCAGTTGGCGGCGTGGGAGCGGAG
>Ga0114922_10001674_pt1 | contig 20942 bp, 24 predicted proteins | sample AartaG_FD_100975 | JGI IMG/M metagenome (GOLD analysis project Ga0114922, IMG submission 100975) | Deep subsurface microbial communities from Aarhus Bay to uncover new lineages of life (NeLLi) - Aarhus_00045 metaG | ecosystem: Environmental > Aquatic > Marine > Oceanic > Sediment | place...
CCCACCGAACTGCAGGCCCGCGTCTTTGAACTCCTGGGCTTGTAGTCAGTTCGTGGAAACACCCCCGAACCATAACCTTCTCCGTCGCCGAAACTTGCGTTTCGTCTACTGGCGGAACTTCGGTCTAGTTGTCCCCGACCTGGCTTTCGATGCCCGTTGCGTGGCGTTCGTGATCGACGTCGCCGGTCAACGCCTGCTCGCGCGCACCGGTCGTGGCACAGGCGGACACAAAGAGCACGACCGCCAACAGACCACAAGATACGAGTGCTCGCACCAACTTATGTCTCATCATCAGTTCATCTCCCGTTTGATTCACAGAGTGAGGGCAAACAGTTCACCTTGCGACCGAGAACATACTCCGCTCGCCGGACGCAGCGTTGCAGCGTGGCACCACTGCCACGTTTGCCTCATGTTCTTATGCATCCTAGATGAGACTGATCGATTGTCAACAGTAACTAATACTACAACGCCACTTCGCGCTTTTCCGCAGCCGTTGGCCGCATTCGTGATACTGAAAACGTGGTTGCGTTGCCCTCAACAGGCCAAGTGGCGCTGTAGTACTAAGGTGGGATGACGCTTTAGGGATGTGCTTCGGCGTATTTGCCGATAAGGTCCGCCTTGACGAGGGATCGGGCGAATCGACCTGGTGCGGATATCGGCCCAATCCGAGGTCTGAATTTCTTGGATGATTTCAATGGCGCCGATCATGGCGTCGGCAGGGAACCCCGCCGCTCGCAGGTAGTGTATGGCCTCGGCATCGGCGGACAACTCGCGGTCGAGGACTTCACCGGCCGTGCTGCACCGCGGTTTGAAATGATCTTTGGAGACAATGTGGGCCATTCCGTGGGCCAACACGGCGGCGAGCAGTTCATCCGTGACCAATTTCACATATAGGCTGTGAGTTAGATACACGCGCCCGCCGGGAAGCGAGAACGCGTTGATCTCGTCCGTATCAAGCAGACGGTACTGATATCACATCTGAATACGGCTTGTGTACGCACAGAGGCGCCGTCCGATGCGCTCCATACGACGCTCAGCCTCCGTGTTCCGGATGACACCTCCGTGGTGAGCCTCCAAGACCGGCGCCCTCCGCGTACCGGCCAGGGCCTCGACCTCCGGCGTCATTGAGTTCAGGCCCAATGAGCGGGCGGACCTTGACTGACAGCCGGCGGACACAGCCAGGATAAGAATACCAACGAGTAAAGGGCGTGACATCCCCTCCGCTCCACACGGCGAGTGTATGGAGAAAACGTCGAATACAACCGCAAATGAAGCAAACGGAGCGGGCGCCGAACGGGCGCGACGGGCGTACCGTCTCGTCCTATATTCGACGCTCTATGCGGAAGGAATACTCAGAGCCTATCCCAGGACTACTGTGGGACCGTCTTTCCAGCCGGTCAAATGACAAGCCAGTGTAGTGATTCATGAATGGTGCATCAGAGTCCGATACCGTTCTTCGTGCTTACCAGCCACATAGGGCGTTGCGCTCCCTCACGGTCGCGGCTCGGATAAGATGCGAACTGTGTGAATCACCACACTAGAAAACCTGTCCCACAGTTTTGGGATAGGCTCTTAGCATAGAAACCCGCGCACGTGACTGCACGGACGATCCACGACGTCACGGCGTACATACCCTGTTGCGCCAGACTCAGATTGAGGGGAATTCCTCAACGATCGTCCTGCGGTTCGGCGGCAACTGAAACTGCTTATTAGAAGCTATCTCAAGACTGCGGCACAGGCCTTGCCTCTGGATTGCAGCGGCTGGAAGCCGGTGCCATGGTGGTTTGGGGATAGCCTCTTAATCTTCTTCCTCGGCGAGGTTTATCAGGTCCTCCGCCGGAGGGACCAGAGCCACCCATAGTTCGGTGGTGTAGCCTCTGACAAACGCCTGCGTACCGGCCAAAATGTTATGCCTCATATCGGCCGCCGTACAGGCCGATCCCAGAACCGTACCGCCTGCCAAAAAGGTAGCCAACGCAGCCAGCTTCGCTCTGCGCAACAAACGCGTGCTGATCATGTTCATATTCTCCCAAACCGAATGACCAAGGTCTCGTTAGAAAACGATCTTTACCCGTAATCCGCCGACCAGGGCGTCACGAGCATCTTTGTTCCCCCCCGGATTGGTGATCACTTGAATATCTGGTGTGATTGTGCACCACGGCGTCAACTTGATCGCATAGTAGAGTTCGTACACCGTCTCACGATCGGCCCGGGGATCAATGTTGCGCCGATATCGGCTGGACAGGATACTCTGGGCGACGCCGAACGCCAGCACGTCCGCGTCTCGAGACTCGATAAGCCCCTGATACGCCGTCCCCGTGGACCAGAAGTGATTGATTCTGTTCACGTCTGCGTGGGCGCCGCCGTAACGCGCAAAGACACCCAACCCCTGTTTGTCCTTGGGGTCGTCGTTCTCCTTCCACACCATCTGGTCGAAGTTGAAGTAGAACCCCATATCGTCGTTGCGGTGCTGCGGTGTCCGCAGACCGCCGAGATTGTTAACGAAGATCTCCTTGGGCCCGGGGTCCAACCATGTGCCGAACCGGTAATGGCCGGTAAGACGACCCCTGGCCGTGTCGAATCTCGGGACCAGCCCAAGCTCCCAGAAGGCAGTGAACCGGTCCTCCCCGCCGAAGGCGGTGTCAAAACCGCCGAATCCGTGCGAGCATGTCGTTTGGCTGTAGTCGGGGTCGACCACCATCCCCTGGACGTACAACCAGTCCACCGGCCACACGCGAACGAATGCACCGAGCCCCTTGCGTACCGGAATGGTCTGGTTGAAGCCCAAGGCCGAGTTCATGAACTTGCCCATGTAGTTGTCGGCGTAGACGTTCTTGTCAACGAGATCCGAAATGTTCTGCAGTTTGCCGAGGCGGAACTCCAAGCGGTCGTCAAAGAGACGCTGCCGATACCACCATTTGTCAAGTTCGAATGATCTGTCTCCGGACGAACCAGCGCTCCAGTAGGGTGGAGTCAGTGAACCGACGTCCTCTCTGATCCCGCTGTTCCACGTCTGGATGACGCGGGCGAAAATCGTGGCCCCGGGCAGCAACCCCATTTTTTCGAGGTCAAGCTCAAAGTTGTAGAAGGACTTGCCTCCCGTCTCGTGGGCGTTGTGCGTGTTTTGTCCACCCCGGAAGTTGGTTTGCGACATCGTGCCCAACAGGAACGAGAAGTTGACACCGGCTTCCTCCGTGTCCGTCCGCATGCCGCCCCAGTCGCCCAGCAAGTACTTCGTTGTTCGGATGTCGTAACCCTCAGAGGCGGTTGCGGCCCCGCCAAGGCTGGCAGCACATTCCGCACACAGCGGGTTGCCGTCCTTGTCGAAGGCGCTTGGCGCCTCGAGGATCTCCGCACCGCACGATTTGCACAGAATCGCCTTCTGCTCTTCTGCTTTAGGTTGGGAAGCCGCCTGTTTCTCTTGTCCCGCTGCCGCGCCGACCGCAATGAGCAAGGAAGCTAGAAAAACGCCTGGCCCGATATATCTCAGCCAATGCCTGCCTGCAAACATAGCTGGCTCTCCAATTGTTTCATGTCAAAAACGTATCGCGTTTGGTTTACTGCGAGGCTTACTGAGTAGCCCAAGACCGCGCCAGAGTAGTTGGACCGCTCGCCGCGCATCGCCTGCGCCCCGCGGAGCAACTCTACGGTCTGCGCCAAAACCCATTATCGTGCCGAACACGCACAAAACTGCACAGAAACTGTGCCAAGTCCGGCAGACCGCCCCGCTTATGGTGCCCGAGGAGCGCGTTTGAACCGATCGGACCGCTCGCCGTTTCCCGACCAAACACCGACCAAGATCGAGCGCCCAACGCCTGTTGAACTTGTGCCATAGTGATAGCCTCGACGCTCTTGCGAGCCGTGTCCGACAGTTGCCCGCTGCCGCGCGTGTACACGTGCTGACATGGGTGGTTTGCCACGCCCGAAGCAATCACTCACATGTGAACTGTGAGCGTCAGGGTTATTCGTAGAGCGAAGGTTCACGTTGCTCAGCGACTTTGAAGCGAATGCCGGCGGACAGAGAAAATGCCTTTGCCATCCCCGGCACCGCTCAATTTGATGTTGATTCATCGTCCAAGTCGACCGGGAAACCCATCAATCGCATCCACAGCTCCGTGTTCTGCCCGGTCTCCATACCGTAAGCCCTGCAACAACAAGCCTTTAGAGAACCTCGCCGGCCACAGCAGCCTGAATCGGCCGTACCAGCCTGAATCGGCCACAGCAGCTTGGTCCCGTGTCCCTGGCCGGTGCCACCGTGCCGACATGACGTGTGAAGCGCTGCCCTGCCCGCACGAGACCCACGCGAGCCGCGGTTGATGTGTAACACACGAGATAGCAAAGCCTTACGGATCCTCACTACTGCGATCAGTGGATTATCTGGCTCGCTACGCCTTCCGCATCGCGATCACCAACGCCCGGATCGTTGTCATGGACGAAATCCACGTGACGTTCCAATACAAACAGCGGGACACGAACGAGTGGAAGGCGTGCCGATTGACTGGTGTCGAGTTCCTCCGCCGTTTCCTGATGCACGTCTTGCCGAAGGTTTCTCGCACCAGCGAAGTACTCACGGCTCGCTCGGGCGAGGGACAAGGACACGAACCAGCCCTTTGATCACGCGGGTAAGGTGAGCGATCGGCAGCCAGCCCGGGTGGCGCCGGCGATACCACTGCCCCATGTGGGCTTTGGCGGGGAAGGTCACGCCTGACAGGTAGGACAGCCGCGGACGAATCCCCCGCAGACAAATCAGATCCGTTACAACGTGTGAGAACGAGTGGGTTGCGTCGCGTGGGGCCTGTTTGATCGCCAGCCTGTCTCTGAAATCGGGGCGATCTCTCATGCGGGCGATCGCCCTGCGCAGGATCGGATCGTCGCTCTCGAAGATTTCAGCAACGTGTTCGAGCGCAAGCCGCACCGGGTAGGTCAGGCGCCAACGCCGGGCCGTTCGCTCGATCTCATCCCAGTTTATATGGTCTCCATGAACATCAACGTACTTCTTGATATCGTACGACCATCGCAGATGGCTCAAACCGTGGCACGCAGCGTGAACACACAGATGAATCAACATGTTTTCCCGGTCGGGAACCGTGACTTGCCGACCGCCGAACGTGATCGTCTGATGTTTGTCCCACAGGCCGTCGGGCGGCACGGTTTGAGCATAATACAATGGGCGGAAGGGGCGGACATGAACGTCGAGGCGAACTGGCGGACGGTCGCCGGTCAGGTACTCGCGTTCATAATAGAACCGTGGGAAGAAGTCCCTGCGAACCGGATCGGGTCCCCGATCGCAGCCGGTGGATCGCAACGTCCGATCGATGCGTTCCACGTCATCGGGCAAGATGAGCACGTCTATGTCGGACATGCCGCGAAGGTCTTGCTTCTCATACAGGGTTGCGTTCAGGGCCGCCCCCTTGAGTAGCAGGAACGGAATCCCGGCGTCGATCACAGCGCCCAACACTCGCCCGGCGCGTCTAACTTGATAAGCATTGCGAGCGGCCAGGTGTTGCCGGTAGGCGGTCAGGATGGCGCTGGTGCCGTCGGGGATATCGATGCGCTGCCGGCGCAGGGCTTGATCGAGTACGCCGCCGACGCCTGCTTCACAGGCCAGGCACGCCGCACGCTCCCACAGCGTCGCTGACGTCAGCTCGCGCGCCGCCGAACGACCACCATCACACAGGCATCGCGCCACAAGCGAGCGGATGTGTGTTGGTGAGCGTGGCGAAGGTGTCGCACAACCGCCGGCCCTCATCCGTTTGCCCCCCCCGCGGCATCCTGAAAACAACGCTCGATCAGATCGCACGATTGTCCGAGGTCGGCGGCTTGCAGCCGAAAGCACGAGGCATTCTCGACGACATCAGCCAGCAGATCGACGGCCAGTGAGCGAAACCGCGTTAACGTGAACGAAAACCGCGACAGCTCGAAGACCGCCCGGGCACGGGAAACCGGCTCGAGTACGGGTGAACCAGGTCCCGCGTATTTGGGAAAGATGACCAGCCGGACGGGAACCGGCCCGGAGACAACGTCGTCACGAATCGAATGAGGATCAATGAAGCGTACCCGGCCCTTGACTCCTTTGTTGTGGTCGCGGTCAAACGCGAACGTAAGCCCCAGCCGACGCACTACGTGAAAGGACCCCCGCTTGATACAGATGGCCTTGGGATACGCCGTCAGCCGCAACGTACTCGGATCGATAAGGGCGAACTCGTCGGAAAGATATCGCCAGCCCCTTTGCAGCAGCCCGGCCACCAGGGTCGATTTGCCGCTTTGCGGCTGTGCGGGCAGGATCAGGCCGACGCCGTCACGAGCAACAACACCCGCATGAATCTGATAGTAACGCGGCAGCGTGTCCATGACCGCACAGTTGACGGCCCACTCGATGTGCGGCAAAACCGCGTTTCGCGATCGCACCGAGAAGCGCTCTTCGCCGTCCGCCAGAATGTAATAGTAGGCTCTGAGCGATCGCCGTGAACGGCGCGCTTCGACGCGGACATCCAGCGCGTCGGGCAACGGGAACGCACTTTCATATCGCCGGTAAAGTCGATGAAAGTCGTGAAGCGCGTCTCTGACATCACAGCGAAGCCTCACGGACACCGGACCGATTCGGTAATGGCGAACGGGGGTGGCGACTCGTCGATTGGCGATCGGCGCTGAGCAAACGGAGTTGCCGGCAGGGGCAGTCGGCACCGCATCCTCCGCCACAGGCCGCGCTTCCAGAAACCTCAACTGCATGGTGTAACATGTTCCAAAACGAGGTCGACCAGTCCGTGTTCGACCATTGTGTCCACAGCCGCACGAAGGTACTGCTCAACCTTGTCCTGACGATCATCGGCGGCGTCCTGAAGCGATGTGGCAAGCTCGTTCAGGGAGGTTTTCCCGTCGGACCGCCGCCAGACCAACAAGGCAGTCTCATTGAGATAGTGGACGGCGTGGTGAGCAACGTCGTACACCACGGCTTCACCGTCAATCTCGCGGATATTGAGCCCACTCCGTCGGCGGGGCATCGCGATGGATTCGTTGATATGATCAAACGTTGGGTGCATAGCTCATACTGTGTCGATTCAGGTTCGTCCTGACATCAGGACGTACCGGACTCGCCGGTACCCGCGTACGCGGCGCTGGGCCGGAAAAGCAGAATCAACGGCGTAGCCACGGCGACCGTCTTGCCGGTGCTCCTGACAAATCGACGCCGTGTTACGTCCGACGTCTTCTGGGCCGGTGCCGGCGCGTCAGAGGCGGACATGGAATCCTCATCCCGCAACTCGACGGGCTCTGTGGTTCCAGCGTTCTCAAAGGTTTCGCTCATACGCAGATGGCAGCCTCAACGCTGTTGGTCTTGTCGGCACATCGGACGGACATACGGTTGGCCGGCCTCAGACCATATCCAGAAGCTGTGGGACAGGTTTTCCAACCTGTCATCTGACCGGCTGGAAAGCCGATCCCACGGGTGTTTTGGGATGGGCTCTTGGCAAATCACCGGGGCGGTCGAGTGTTCGACGTTGCCCCGCAGGCCGGGCGCACCGGCCAATCCGTCGCCCCGTAGCTCTGTTCGTTCAAAGGTATATCGGTCGTTGGTGGTGAAGGGATGAGATACCGGCCGCACGTTCGCGCACGCTCATTCAAGTACGGCGGCGACCCGCCGGTGGCACCCAGCGGCCCACCGCTTGCACTCAAGACCTTCCGATGCTGATCGAGCAGCTTCACCTCGAACGTCGTTGCCTCGCGCTCCAGGCACCTGCTTAGAAGGTTCATCATGTTGTGACGGTGTTGGTCACAAGGCGTTGCTCGCACAGCGGGGAAGCGATTTGTCGGATCGAGTCTAAGCCCTTTGAGGCGGCCCGAACTAGAACCTCGCGTTGGTTCGCCAGCCCCCGATCGAGAAGACGCAGATGGTCGGAAACGAGACGCGACTTTGTCCGCCACCCTGCGGATTGACGGGCTTTGCGGTCTATCTTGCCCAGTTTCACGCCAACGCGGCCAAGATGCGGGATTATAGACAAAAGAGCCGAAGAAATATTTCCAAAATTCTTCTTGCCCTCTCCCGATGCAGTTGGCATAATACCTGACCATTTGCTCGTCGTCGCGGTGTGGCGGCCGCTATGGCGGTGCCGTAAACGAACGAGTGTCTACCTGAGGCGCGCAGGTAGCTGGGATGTGTGTTTGCGGAGCTCGGGCGGTGGCCTTGGACAACTGGTCTCGCGGACGATGCTGGCGCGGCGTCGTTTGATATGCGAGGAATGGTCTTTAATAGTTAAGGTTTTCGAGTGGGTGCATACGATGTTGTGTATGCTCCTGCTGTGTTGAATGGACGACCCGCACGGTTGGGTAGCCTGGGTGAGTGGATTAATCAGCACTCATCCGCCTCGGCGTAAGACGGGTCAGTGGATTCTGTATTCTTTCTAAAGGAGAATGTGTCGTGCTGAGCAAAACCATGAGGAGAAAGGCTCTTGCACTGTTGGTCGCCGGTGGTGCGCTGTTCCAGTTCAGCGGCTGCGTGGAGTTGGCGGGTAAGAACGTCGTCATCGGAATGGGGCGATCGCTCGGGAATATTCCGGCCAACCTTCTGAACGAATTGTTCATTTCCCCCTTGATCGAGGGCCTCTTGCCGGCCGAGGAGGAGTAGCTCCTCGCACCGGTCTCCCCCCAGGCGAGGGATGTTTGCCAGCTTGGGGAAGGCGGGGCCTGTGCAGCACATCGCAAGCGAAGTGCTGTTGCCCGCCGTGCGAAGCAACGGGTTGCGCTGTCCGTGGCGCTTGCTGAACCAGAGCAAGCACTTAACTGCAGTGACGGATAATCCGTTGTTTCGCACGGCTTGTTTGCTGCGCGTTCAGGTATCGTGTTTCACAGGTTTCACGACTACCTGTGACGCAGGCTAAAGCCCGCGAGATTCTTGAGGTTAAAGCTGGTTTTCCATTGTCGCTGGGTCGAGAATCCCTTCCCGATCCACTCACCATCAGGTACGTCGGGGTGCGAGACAGGATTCTCGCACCAGCATCTGTGTTTCCTTTTCCGGCACATCCCTCCGAACCTCAAGACTCGCGCAGGCCAGCGGCTGCGTTTTCGGGTTTGCCTGACCAAGGTCATCACCTCGCCCTGCAACTCCGGCGGGAGCTGCGGGTGGTCGCTCAATCCAAGAGTGTTTTTAGATCGAGATTCTCCGCAGTGATCTCGGCGATCACGTTCTTCCGAGAAACCGTCACTCTATCAGAATGCCGGCGTGTCTCACTTGCGCTGAAACGCTACAGAATGAACTGCTCAGTCAAAAGTAACGCAAGATCCCCCTATACCGGGCTCGCAACTTGCCATAACCAAGACACGTCGGCCAGAGCAGAAGTAGCCCCACGGCCCAAATGACGTATACAACAACGAGGTTATTGGTTCTGCCGGTGTTCGTGACTATCGGGATAGCCCAGAACAAGTACAGATGTGCAACGTAGAAAAACAGCGCCACACGACCGAACGTACCGGGGATGTCCCAAATGGACGAGCGTTTGACAGACCCACTGCGGTCGAGGCCGCGCGCCGCTCCCAGAAGGACAACGATGATACCGAGCGTGATTAAGGAGAACGCCGGCGTAGGCGGGCACTTGGCCAGGAGCCAGAATTGCGCCGACAGCGGTCCGTCGGCCCCTCCCGGCATCCGGTCACCATACGCACCACCGAACCAGCGGAGCAAAAAGCCGATGACGAACATCGCGAGACCGGCGGTCACAAGCCACATGAATCGATCGGAAGGCCTGCGCTCGTAAAGCGACCCGACGCACCACCCCAAACCGAAGAACCCGATCCAGGGAAGGATGGGATAGAGGACGAACCAAGCGTTTGCTTGCCCGCCGAGGGCGATGTTAGTCCAGATGTCGCGCAGGTAATCCGCCGCGGCTGCGGGCTTCAATGCTTCGGGGCAGTACAAAGGTGCCGTCAGCAGGACCGCGAAGGAGGCCGCCGCAATGGCGAGCAGAGGTAGAAACCGCGCCACGGAGAAGATGATCATCGCGCTGCCGATGCAACAAAGCACGATGAAGAAGAAGGGGACACCGTCCATCGGCTTGTAGAGCAGCACCCATTCACAGAAGAACAGCACCGCAGCCCTTAGCACCATATCGCCCGAGATGCCCCATTGGCTGCGGCCGGCTCGTGCGCGGCGGCAGACGGAGATAGCCAAGCCGGCGCCGGCAAGGAACTGAAATCCGGGAGCACAGATGTGCGTGACCTCGCGCGTGATCTGCTGCCAGATGCTCACGTACGTGGTGACCGGAAACCCCAGCAGACCGAGTTCCGGCCGCGACCGCCCCGCATTGCAGAATGCCGACACGTGGTCCAGGGCCATGAGGATCATGATCACACCGCGGACAACGTCGATGGACCAGTATCGAGCCCTAGCTTCGCGGGGATCGCCTGCCGGGTCCGTGAGCTGCGATTCCAGCCGTCCCGGTACAGGCGTACGGTCCGCTTGCGGTAACTTCAGCCGAGATTCCTGCGTCGGCTCGTCCATGTCAACAGAGACTCGCGCGATGAATTCAACGGCTGGTCGACCTGCATTTCCTGGCACGTCCCGGACGATCGACCACAAACGACTCCTCGATCATGAACCTCCCGCCTACACCGACTGGCTCGTTGGGAGCGCTTCGCGCGCCGCCCCGCACTCTGGGCAGCGCTTGATTTCGTCGCTAAGCCCTTTCAGCCAGTACCCGCACTTGCCGCACACGTCGTAGCCCTGCCGGCGCGTCGCCCGATAGACACACGGCGCGAAGCGATAGCGGCCGAGAACGGCACGAATGACGACAGCGGCAGCGATGAGCACGAACAGTAGTGACGCGGCTCGGCACGCCTTGTGCGGGAATCCGCCGATCCCCACAGAGCTCGCCAACCAGCCGCCGAAATCCGCAGCGTTCAGCATAGCAAACAAGCAAACGAGGCAGAACGTCAGATGAAGTGCCATGTTCCATTTGTTTGCCCACCACAGCTTCCACGCATCGCGGTAAACCACCTTCCGCTCCTTCTCCGTCAGCGGCAGGTCGCGGTTGATGTAGTCCGGCCATAACCAGCTCATCGCGTCTCTCCCCCCAGTATCCAGGCACAGCCGCACTCCGGGCAGACGGTCGCTCCGTCACTGGGGTCCGCAGGCGGTAACGGGCGCACCACGGGCATCCCTGTCGCGCCCTGCTTGCTGTCCTGTCGGTGGATATTCCTCGGCCATCACCGTTCATTTCCATTGGCCGACAGCGACCTACCGCAGCATCAGCTATGCGACGGATTGCCCTGCCAGCCTGATGAACGCCATCACGGAGACGGCACTTTCGGTCGAGAAGTCGTCTCCTCGGTCTTCGACGGAGCGGAATCGATGCCGAGAATCTCTCGTGTTCGCTCGTCAAACGGAGTGCCGCATTCAGGGCACTTTGGACCCGGAAGCTCGAAGAGCGGATAGCCGCAGGCGACACAGATGGGGACTCCACAGTCCAGAAGCTCGTGCCGAAGGAGCTCTGGAACGCAACGGGTCATCCACCGATTCGCGTAGAACACGGCAATGATGACCACCAGCACCATCGGCACAGCGGCCCAGGGCAGCAACGAGCGGATCGGAAGCGGATACCACGTCCGTAGCGCTGCCAGCAGCGCCAGGGCTATAAGCCCGAGCAGGAGCGCAAACACCATCGTCTTGGCAACCGCCGACCAGAATGCCCGCCGCCACATGAACCTGGACACCACCCGTCGTATGGCCCGTCGGCGCTGCTGCACGGTGGGGAAGAGCTCGAGTTCGGGATGCCCTCTCAGGTAGGCGCCATCGACATATTGAACCGCGCGCCATCCCTGTCGAAATGGGTAACCTAGCATGCAAAGCGTGCCTGACCTGCAACGGGCGCCCTTGGCGCCTTCACCCTGCTGGGAAGGGGGAACTTCCTTCTCAGGCATCGCCTCGATCTCCGGCAGTCTCGGTCTCACCCAATCGCCACGCGCATCCGCACTCCGGGCAGACGGTCGCTCGATCTTCAGGATCGGTTGGCAACATGCGCAGATCATACCCGCAGCACGGGCAGCGAAGGTGCTTGAGCATGACCTTCCAAACTCGCTTCACCCGGTTTCGGCGTGCCCACCACCAAATGATGCACACTCCAAGGCGAAGTTGGCAACCAGGATCGTCCCTACGTTGCGTTCCAAGGTGCCAAACGGAGTGGCTCGACGCCACTTGGCTATCCAGGTAATGGCAATCACCGTGAGCGGTAACGTCCAGGCAATCAGGCACGCAATCTGATGTTTTCTTGCCCACCCAGAGCCGATTTCCTTGGCGATCTCGCCCAGCGGCTCGGCGGGAATCACATCGTGGCGGCGCAGGAGATTCAGCGCATACGGATCGAGCAGCGTGACCGACTTGCCACGAGCATCCTTGCAACGTCCAGCCTGTTGGCGTGGCGGTGATTCTTTTTCATCCATCGCAGTGCTCCCTAAAGGACTGGACATCACCCAGTTTCCAGGCACATCCGCACTCCGGGCAGACCGTGGCTCCATCCTGAGGATCGGCCAGCAGCATGCGAAGATCATAGCCGCAGTGCGGGCAGCGGAGGTATTCGAGCATGATCTCGACGACTCGGCGAGACCGGATGCGGCGCGCGATGATCCACAGCAGGTACAGGAATGTCAGGCTGGCACTCAGTGGGAGCAAGTAACGCGCGGTTGAGCTAAGTGCCGAAGGACGTATGATTGCCACGGCGACGCACAGGACAAGGAGTACACTGAAGCCTACCGCGGTTAGGCGGATCACCCAGTGCATGATGCGCGGTGAACCGAATAGCCACAGTTCGGTCCGCGTCATCCGCGTACCAATCCCCCCGCACATATCTTGGAGGAGGTCTGGTGGAATCCCCTCCAGTCCGCCGAGCAAGCGCAAGGTGATCGGATCGAGCTGTGTCACTCTTCGTCCACGAGCGTCCTTGATGCGCCCTCTGTGCGACGACGGATTCGGAGCCCCCTCAGCCATCGTTGTTCACCTCCGTGCCTCTCGTCTCGGTGTGTATGGCCGCCGGCTATTCGAACTCGGCCACTGCCGCGAGCAACGCCTGCATAGTGCCTGGTTCTGCCTCTGAATGTCCCGCCTCCTCCACGATGACGAGTTTGGACTTCGGCAACTTCTGATGCAAACGCCACGCTGTGATCGGCGGGCAGATTATATCGTACCGACCGTTGATGATCGTCACCGGAATGTCCTTCAGCTTGCCGACTTCGCGAAAGATCTGATCATCTTTGAGGAAAAACCCGTTGGCTGCATAGTGACAGTCGATCCTGGCGCCCGGGACAGCGTCGTCGTCGCCCCAGCCGCCTTGGACCTCCTCGTCAGACGCGTGGAGCTTGCCGGTCTTGATCACATATCGAGTCCACGGAGTCACCACGCTGCGCTGCGTGGTCTTATCGTCTCCGGTGAACAGCTCGAGCAACGTCCGGGGATCGAACGACGCCAGCTTCGGCGGTAAAGCCGCTTCAAACTCCGCAACCGCATCCGGGAAGAAGGCTCGCGGCATCGGGCCGACGAAAGCGTTGAGCGATTCTGTCTTTGAAGCCGTGAAGATGCCGCGCAGAACCAGGCCGAGCACGTGTTCCGGATGTGCCTCGGCGTAGGCCAGCGCCAGCGTAGACCCCCAAGAACCGCCGAACACAAGGGCCTTACCCTCGATACCCAGGTGTTCTCTGAGTCGCTCGATGTCCGCCACGAGATGCGACGTGGTATTCGCGCGTATTTCGCCGGCGGGCCGGCTGCGGCCCGCACCGCGCTGGTCGTGCAGCACGATCAGGAACTTCTCAGGGTCGAAGTACTGCATAAGCCGCGGGTAGCATCCGACTCCCGGACCACCATGCAAGACGAAGACTGGCTTGCCCTTCGGATTGCCGAACAGGACGTAGAAGAGTTCGTGCACCTCATCGACTTTGAGATAGCCGGTTTTAAACGGTGGGTTGACCGCAAACAGCTCGGCCGAGTCAGGCTGTTCCTGTGCCTCCGCAGCTACCGCGAGCAAGCCGACCACCGCCGCCATTGAGAAAGCCAAGCTTGTTCTGTGCATCGTTGGGCTCCGTAAACAGAATGTCATTTGACGTTACTCCAGAGAGCGTTCAGCGGGCAGTGACCTGCCCCCATCCATGATGCCACCTGCTATGGTAATCCGTGTGCCTCGTTGTTCACAGACGGCGCGCGGAGCGGATAAGATCTTACATTCCTTGGAGTGGACCATCGGTTAGCGCGCGGTGTTTCTGAGACGATTGGCAATCGAGATGCGCAGTGGCTGGGGTCAACGGCGAGGGCCTCGCGGAGCAGCCCCCCCCAGTGCCCGGCGTGATACGCTGACACGGGTCACCCTCCCCTTCGGGCTTCTGGCGTAGAGATCAGCGGGAGCCAACCGTACCCATGCAGGCCGGTTGCTCCGCCGCTGGAATCGTTTGACATGTTGTCGAGACGACCGCTACTCACGGGCGGGAACGACACATCGAAACCCTACCCAGTGCATGCGACGGGACGATGGCGACAGCCCCTTTCGTATGTTGGACCGTACACGGTAGCCGGGGTCGAACCAGGAGCCCCCACGCGCGAGACGAAGGTCACCTGCGTCCGGGCCGAGCGGATTGCGCGCCGGAGAGCGGGCGTAGTAAGTACCGTCCCAGCGGTCGCTGACCCACTCCCAAACGTTGCCCGCCATGTCGCAGGCTCCGCACCAACTCGCCCCCGCCGGATAGCGCTGAGCACGTCGCCTGTGTCACCAGGCTTTGCCGGAACCGGTATCGAGGCCGAGCAGTGGCGGCACGGACAATCTACGACCTTGCCCGGGAAGCGCCGTTGACCGCCGGTATGAGATCGGTTAGAATCTCTCTCAAGTCTATGCGACATCCGTCCGCGGTTGGTCGCAATGAGAAGGGCACACGGGTTTCCCGTGTGGCCGAACTCGTCGGCACCTGCTCTTTCCGAAAGGGAAGCGACCGCCGCAACCCCGGCAAACCACACCGTTAGGAGGACAGAAGAATGTACCCCGTGGCAAACCGAGACCTCGCGTCTTCGTCGTTCAAGTCGGCAGCGGCAGGAATCCAGACGGTCCGAACCGCGCCAGTGCTGCGCCGCTGGCTCTGGCCCCTGGCAGTGCTGGCACTAGTGACTCCGGTGACGGCGATCGCGTCCCTGGGCCGAGACTCTCCCGGCCCGGAAGAAACCAGCAGCGCTGAGATGAGCTTTGCGCTGCGGTATACGGCAACGTTTTCCAAGGACGATGTCCACTTCGGCAAGGGGTGGGGATTCGACCGCCTTCGAGTGGCAGGCTGTGATTGCCTGGGCGAGCCGGGCAAGCCCGCCCTGCCGGCCAAAGCCGTGCCCATCGCCCTGCCGCCGGGGATGAAAGTGACCGCCGTCCGGTCGACGGCCACCACTGTCGAGCTGCCCGGAAAGTACAATGTCTATCCCGCTCAGCCGCCCCGGGCGTTGACGGATACCATCGATCAAAGTGGATTCACCCAGCCTGATCCGGAAACGTACGCATCGGCTGCGGCCTGGCCCACCGACTGGGCTAAGCTCGTCCACCAGGCCGACCTGGCGGGACAGAGCATCGCCGTGTTGCGCGTTTATCCGTTGCGGTACGTACCGGCCACCCGGAAGCTGACCCTAGCGACCTCAATCAACATAGTGCTGGAGGGCACCTCAGGTCACGTTTGTGGTGACTACCTGCCGGCCCGCATCTCGCCGGCGGCGCGAGCCGCGTACCAGCGCCGGCTCACCGCGCTGGTCATCAACCCCAACGACGTGGCCCTGGCAATGTCGCCCGAGCCGGGACCGGCCACCTACGGCGTCGACCCGGGGGCATACGACTACGTCATCATCACTGACACCCAGTGGGTGAACGACTTCCAGCCACTGGCCGACTGGAGAACCAAGGCGGGGATTCCCACTACGCTCGTCACAACCGACTGGATTTACAACGAGGGCGGATACCCGGGCAACGACCTCGAGCAGGTGCGGGCGTTTGTGGAGGACGCGCACAGCACCTGGGGGGCGACGTACTTCCTGCTCGGCGGCGACACCCCCGTGATCCCGTACGACGTGAAGACCATCGAAGTCAGCGGGATCGGGACCTATGACGTCGCCAATGACACCTACTTTGCCGACTATGACGAGGACCGGGTCTGTGAGGTCAATCTCAGCCGGGCTCCAGTGCGAACTGACACCCACATCGCCACCTTCGTCGATAAGGTGCTGGGGTACGAGAAGAACCCCCCCCTTGGCGGCTACGCCACCAGCGCGGCGTTTTTGGGCTTCGACATCTTCTATTGCGGCGACGACCAGGGCGAGATCGTGAAGGAGCGGCTTGGCAACCTGTACCTGCCTCCTGAATGGACGCTGGCGACCGAGTACGACAGCGAGCCCGGCACGCACAAGGCCGATGTGATCGACTACCTCAATCAGGGATACCACCTGGTCAACCACTGCGACCACAGCGGTTACACCAGTGTGGGCGTGGGTTGGCTGTGCCACCAGCAGATACTCTACGGTTCTGAGGTTGAACAGCTCACCAACGGCAACCGCCAGAGCATCGCCTTCGCCATCGGCTGCTACCCCGCCAACTTCCCCGTACCTACCTGCTTCGGTGAGACATTCTTGCAGCACCCCGACGGCGGCGGGGTGGCCTTCATCGGGAACACCAGCCTGGGCCTGGGGGGCGGCCGAGCGGATCCCGATCACTACACGGTCCGCCAGGACAGCTTGCTCTACAAGTCATGGTTCGATGACGGTCTCTATCGACTGGGCGAGTGTTTCACCTACGCCAAGAACGGGGTGTTTGAAACCTACGCCGACGCCACCAACGCCGAGTTCTACTGCTTCACGCAATTGACGTTGCTGGGAGAACCACAGTTGGCGGTCTGGACCGCCGAGCCGCAGGCCCTTCTCGTCGAGCACGACGGCGTCGTCCGTCTCGGCCTGTCCACCCCGTTCCCGGTCCGCGTAACCAGTGGTGGCGACCCGGTCGAGGGGGCGACGGTCTGCCTGTGGAAGGACGGGGACGTCTACCAGATCGAGCTGACCAACTCATCCGGTACGGCCACGTTCGACCCCGCGCCCGGCTCGGAGGGAACCATGCACGTCACCGTCACGCGGCACAACTATCTGCCGTATGAGGGCCAGGCGATCGTCCGCCGGTAACAGGCCGTCTGGAAGCCGACGGCAAACCTGGCGCTCAGATCTCCTCCAGCCTGGCGGTGAAGTGGCGCAACTGTGGCGGTTCCTCGACGATGCGCAGGCCGCGTAGGGTCTCGCGCTTCTGGTATACCTCCAGCACGGCCTCGCTGACGTAGTCCAGGTGGCTTTGGGTGTAGACTCGCCGGGGCATGCCCAGGCGGACCAGTTCCAGCTCCGGCCGGCGGCCCTCGCCGCCGAACATCAAGCTGCCGATCTCCACCGCCCGGATGCCGGCGTGGCGATAGAGGGCGCAGTCCAGGGGCTGGCCGGGGAATTGCCCGGGCGGAATGTGGGGGCAGAACTCGTCGGCGTCGATGTAGATGGCGTGCCCGCCGGGGGGCTGCACGATGGGCACCCCCCCCTCGACCAGCCTGTGTCCCAGATAAGCCGTGCTGATGATGCGATAGTGCAGGTAGTCTTCGTCCAGAACCTCCCTGAACCCCTGGGCCACGGCCTCCAGGTCACGCCCGGTCAGACCGTGGCACCGGACGTACCGGACGCACTTGAAAAACGGCGGCTAAGGTGCAATACTAGTAGTGTGGGGGGCTATGGGGGACAAATCCTGGTCCGGTGGATATTTTCTGGTCTGGTGAGCCGAACGGCATCTGTTGCCCCGGTGTGCCGCCAAGAATCGAAAGGAGAGTGAGGCTATGAACGTGCTGTTACGGGTTTTGGTCGGGGTGCTGTGCTTCGCACCATTGGCTCAGGCGGATGCGCCGCTGATCTTCTGTAAGGGCAGCGCCTGCGGCGACCAAGGACGCACGGCGTATGCCTATCCCATCGACTCGGTCAGCTACCCGATGGTCGAGTTTGTCGTCGGTACCAACGACCTGGATCCGCGGAACTACGACAACGTGCTGATCCCACACGGCTGGAACTTCAAGATCGAAGACGACGGCAAGCGTCACGACCACGGAAGATTTGCGCCACACGGCACAATCTCCACCGGGCCTTGTCGGTGCCTGACGGCCGGGCGGGTGCGCTGGTGGACTGACGATCCCCAGAACGCCATCGAGTCCTTCGTCTTCGGTTACGATCACCCCTGGCTGCCGGAGGATGTTGCCTGGACGCTGACGACCCGCCGGGAAGGTCCGCCGCCCAGGGAATATGTCTTCACAGAATTCTGGGACTCCCCTGTCGGTATGGGCACAGGACCGGCGCATGGTCCGTCCCGCGCCGCGTCCGGTCAGGAGCAGATCAAGAAAGCCAAGTGCAAGACCAGACGGGGCGAGGTCAAGAAGGTGACCGTGAAGGTCAAGTACGTCACGCCCATGGCCAACTACGGTTGCAAGCTGGACACCGGAGAGCAACTGTTCAAGCAGGCCAAGCCCAACGGGAAGATCAAGTTCATCTTCTCGGGCGACAACGCGCCGCCTTGCGGTCCGAACGGTGCGACGGTGTATGACCAGTACAAGCCCTTCGACTGCAACTGCTAAGCGTCGGCAATTCAGTCGTCATCCGCTCAGATCGTGCTGAGTCGGGAAAGTCGGAGATCGACCGCAGCAGTCAATCACTGCTGCGGCTTTTGTGCTGCGCCGGGAAGGCAGAATGTGTGTGGGGGCGGCAGTACGGCCTGCCCGGACATCTGTGCCGGCGTGGATTGCCGATAGTACTTGAATACCGAACGTCGAATAGCGAGTGACGTTGAATTCGCTATTCGTTACTCAACATTCGACATTCCTCTCATGCCCGCAAAGTACTCGCAAGATCACGTCGCCCTCTACGCCGTTCGATGGACCGACATGCACGGACGCGTTTACGCCGAGCAGCCCGACCAGTTGCGGGGCGTTGAGCAGACATCTCCCTACTACCGCTCCCGCGATGACCATCGTACCAGGCTCGGATTTCGCCCATAAGCTCCTGGGGGAGGTTCCACAGTGCAGTTCGTGGCCGGCGGAACCCGCCCTACAGCCTCTCCGCGATGCTCTTGGCCTGGAGGAACAGTTGCAGGTAGTCCCGGCCGCCGGCTTTCGAGTCGGTGCCGGACATGTTGAAGCCGCCGAACGGCTGAACGTCCACCAATGCGCCGGTGCACTTGCGGTTGAGGTAAAGATTGCCTACGTGGAACTCGTGCCGGGCGCGCTCCAGGCGAAACCGGTCGTTGGAATACAGCGCCCCGGTCAGGCCGTACTCCGTGCCGTTGACGATCTCAAGGCCGTCATCGAAGTCCTTCGCCTTGATAACCGCCAGCACCGGGCCGAAGATTTCCTCCTGGGCGATGCGAGCGTTGCGGTCCACGTCCGCGATTATCGTGGGCGGGATGAAGTGGCCGCTCTTGGGCACGTTGCCCCCCCCCAGAACGGTTCGGCCTTCGCCCTTGCCGATGGTGATGTATTCGTTGGTCTTCCTGTGCGCGGGCGGGTCGATCACCGCTCCCATGTGGTAGTTCTCAGGCGTAACCGTGTCGCCGACGGTGATCGTCTTGGCCCCGGCCTCTACGCGCTCGAGCAGGTCGTCGTACACGTCCTGCTGAATGATCAGCCGGCTGCACGCGCTGCACTTTTGCCCCTGAAAGCCGAACGCCGAGGCGACCGCCCCTTCGGCCGCCGCCTCCAGATCGGCAGTTTCATCGACAAAGATGCAGTCCTTTCCGCCCATCTCCAGGACGGATCGCTTGAGCCAGATCTGCCCAGCCTGAACCTTGGCCGCCTTCTCGTAGATGCCGACCCCCACCTCGCGCGAGCCGGTGAACGAGATGAATCGCGTCTTGGGATGCAGCACCAGGGTGTCGCCGACGCTGCTGCCGGGACCGGGCAGGAAGTTGAGCACGTTCTTGGGCAGACCCGCCTCGTGCAGGACCTCGACGATCTTGGCCGCACAAACCGGGGCAGTGCTGGCCGGCTTTAGCACCACCGCGTTGCCCGTCACCAGACCGGCAGTGGTCATGCCCGCGCAGATCGCCATCGGGAAATTCCACGGCGGGATCACCACCCCCACACCCAGCGGGATGTAGCGGACCTCGTTGTCCTCCCCGGCGAACGGCGTCACCGGGTGCGGTCCGCCCAGGCGGATCATCTCCCGGCCATAGAAGTCGAGGAAGTCGATCGTCTCGCACACGTCGGCGTAGGCCTCGATCCAGCTCTTGGAAACCTCGTAGCACTGCCAGGCGGCCAGCTCGTAAACACGACGCCGCATGATGTGGGCGCCCTTGATCAGAATCCTGCCGCGCGTGGACGGGCGGACGCGGCTCCACTCTTTGAAAGCCTCAGCCGCCGTCTGGATCGCCCTGTCAGCCAGGTCGGTGTTCGCTTTGGCCATTGTCCCCACGACACGAGTCGGGTCGGCCGGACTGACGGAGTCGAACGTCTGGCCGGTGGTGACCGGCTCGCCGCCGATCCAGATCGGGTACGATTTGCCAAGCCGGCCTTTGACGGATTCGAGCGCCGCCAGCATCTTCTCGCGCGGTTCGGGCTGGGTGAAATCAACGTAGGGTTCGGGCTGATACGGTGTCAACATGACGTGCTCCAGGCAAAATCCAGAATCGATTGTCAAAAACTCGATCCCGCGCCACGACGTGTGACGACGGGACGGGCATCATACAGCCCTACAGCGGCGGCTTCAAAACGCCCGCGAATTGACGGACCAGTGCCTTGCCCGCCCTCGGAGAAACCGCCTGTGGTTGATACACTAGTGTTGCGTCACTCGTAAATCTGCGAGTTGCCGATCAGGCCTGCAAGACAGAACCGCGACCGTGAGGGAGCGGAGATACGCCGGACGGTGTCCAGACGGGTAACCGCTTCCTAACGGG
>Ga0114922_10001675_pt1 | contig 20938 bp, 15 predicted proteins | sample AartaG_FD_100975 | JGI IMG/M metagenome (GOLD analysis project Ga0114922, IMG submission 100975) | Deep subsurface microbial communities from Aarhus Bay to uncover new lineages of life (NeLLi) - Aarhus_00045 metaG | ecosystem: Environmental > Aquatic > Marine > Oceanic > Sediment | place...
GAGCTCTTTCTGGTATGTTTTTGAAAAGATATGTTAAAGCTCGACGTGAAATTTAACGAGGTGAATTAAAATAGCTAAAAAATCTATTAACATGTTTAAATATATTGTAAGACGCATCCTTGTTATGATTCCAATGTTATTCGCTGTCTTGACAATCACTTTTTTTTTATCGCATGCGATGTCTATAAATCCTTTACAATCGATGATGACGGGATGGGATATAAATATTTATTTCGATGAAATGGAAAGATTAGGTTTAAATGAACCAATTTATGTTCAATATGCATATTACCTTCGAGACTTTTTCACAGGTAATTGGGGGGAATCTTATAGTGGTCCATTCCAGGGTTGGTCGGTTAACGACGTAATCATAACAGTTCTTCCAAGGACGCTTGAGTTAATGATTATCCCAATTTTAATAACGCCTATAATTGCCGTTAAACTAGGGGCTACATCTGCAAAAAATAGGAAGAAGAGGAAAGATATTTTGATTAGATCTGTAGCAGTTGTTGGTGCGGGGTTTCCTAGTTTTTGGATCGCGATAATGCTCCAATTTTTCTCTGGTAGGATAATATATGAAGCAACTTTTTTTGAATTTGATATTGAAATTTATAATTCTAATAGCGTTACGTTGAATCCGTCTTTTCCAGACGCTATACCAGATACTTTAAGTATTTTGGGAGTTTTAATGTTTTTCTTTTTGCTAGTTGGAGGATTTTACCTAATTTATCGAGGAAATAAACTTCGGAAAAAAAAACAAACCAAAATTAGGAGTAGTCGAGAAACATTAATTTTTTTAATTTTTGGTGTGATTAGTTTTATCACTTTTTTTATACTTGTATATTCGGCATTCTCATATATGTTAGTTTATTCTATAATAACATTGATAGTTGTAGTGATTATCATCGCAATATTCATTTTCAGTGCAGTATATAAGAAATATAAGTATTTTATTCTATCTGGAACATTGCTTTGCATTATTGGAATCGTACCAATAATTATGCATACAAATACATACGGAACAAAGTTTAGACTTCTTGATAGTATTATATTCAATGACCCTATCTATTTCTGGGATACTCTCGCGCATCTTTTACTTCCTTCTATTTCGATGACATTCCTAAGTCTTGCCGGTATTACGCGTTTAACAAGGTCTAGTATGTTAGAAGTGTTAGATCAGGACTACATAAGAACTGCTCGTGCTAAAGGAGTTCCTGAAAAAGAAATCATAAATAAACATGCACTTCGCAATGCCCTAATTCCAACAAGTAATCTTATTATCGGAGGAGTTGCTAGTGCTCTATTGGGATCATTATTTATTGAATTAATATATGGATACTCTGGGTTTGGGTTTACTTTCTTTTTTGCGATAATGAATGGAAATATTCCATTAATAAACGGATGCGTAATGGTAGCAACTATAATCCTATTAAGCGGTAATTTGATTACAGATGTGTTGTATACTATTATTGATCCTCGGATTATCTATACATGAAAAAAATCAAATATAAAGCGTGGGAGAATAATCTTGGCTAAATTAGAAGAAAGAAATGCATTAAATAAGAGAAAAAAGAATAACCCCGGAACTTTATCTTTATTAAAATTTTATTTGCTTCCAGGTTGGAGAGTTCCTGAATTTTCTGAACAAGAGTACGAAATAGAGAAGATAAGATCTAAAAGAAGATTCTTTCGTCATCTACTTACTCCTTTAACAGTAGTCGGATCACTAACAATTTTAATTTTCATTTTTATGGGTGTTTTTACACCATGGTTAACGAGATATTCTCTTCAAACTCTTGTACCTCCATCTATTCCGGGTATTCCCTACGAGCTCCCCAGTATTCTGCATCCATTAGGAACTACAAATAATGGATATGATGTTCTAGCAAGAATGCTTTGGGGTTCTCGAACTTCTTTATTCATGGCCGTTATACCTACAGGGATTGCTGTTCTTGGAGGATTAGTACTGGGGATTATCTCAGCATATTTTGGAGGTCCAGTAGACTATGTTTTAATGCGAGGTGTAGATTTAATATATTCTGTACCAACTCTAGTAATAGTTTTAATCTTAACACAGACATTTGGATTGAATATGATCGATATCTTAATAATTTACGGAGCTTTTGCAATTGCGGGCAATTTAAGATTTATGAGATCCTTAGTCTTACAAATACGGGAAATGTTGTACGTGAAGGCTGCTAAGACAGGAGGTGCGTTAAAATTTAAAGTGATGTTTTCACACATCCTTCCAAATGCCTTACCTCCTATGATTTTAACATTTTTTGGTCAGATGGCGATTACCATGCTGGGAATAGCCGCAATTGCATATCTCGGCCTAACTACTTCCCAGATTCCAAACTGGGGTCAAGATATTTCATGGGGAAATATCTATGAGGATAATATATTAGCTTTTTTAATTCCCGGTATTTGTACAGCGTTTTTTGCTATTGCAGCCTTGCTAATTGGGGATGGTTTACGAGATGCTATTGATCCTAGATTAAAAATATAATAAGATAATGAAAAAAAATGAGATTACAGATAGTAGTTTATATTAATCCGGTAATGGCTTTTTTGGAAACTTTGTTTCTAATAACATTTCTAATCGTAGGATTTTATATTATTTATAGATTTACACCAAGAGAGTCTAGAGTTAATGCGAAAACTTTTAGCAGAAGTGTAGGGTTTAGTTCATTGATTTGTTTTGGAATAATCTTGGGGGTCAAGATACTCCTTCAAATATTGGAATCTTCTCATAGCATTTTTTCAGCATTACGTAAAGATACCCTTCTTTGGGGTTTGCAAGTCCTACTATTTCGTGTTTTTTATAAATTGTTTGCTTCAAGAAAAGAACAAAGAATTAGTGATTGGTTTAAGAAATGGACAAAAATATATACAATTTCATGTTTAATACTATCTTTCATGTTTTTTTCAATTGATCTATTATACATACTTAACATCACATTATTCGTTGAACCTCTTGATAAAGCCTTCATATCCTTAATCTTTTCACCTGAAAATTTTGAAGATATTTTCTATCTTAGCTTTATTATGCAATTTGTTATCGTATCCTTTTGTATTACTTTAACTTACATTCTAAATCGAATGATGAATAATGAAACAAGAATAGTTAGATCTGTGTTAAAAAAAGTATTTACCATTAGTGCATTTATCACCTACTTTTTATGGTCCTTACTTATCTTTCTTTTTACAGCATATTTAGGTAATGTTTTCCATTTTGGCAGTGTTCTGTTAGATATTAGGATTCAAATAGTTACAAGTATTGGAATATATTTTGCTTCATTTTTTTATTTTCTAAAATTTAAATATCTACCTGAAAGTGGGGATTTAAGTAGGGAGAAACTGAAGGATGCAATCAAAAAGAAGGAAGAGGACCGTTTAGAGAAGTTGAAAGATATAGTTTTGGAAGTTAGAGATCTGAAAACTTATTTCTACACAGAAGAAGGTAACGTGAGAGCTTTAGAGAAAGTATCTTTTGAACTAAAGAAGGGTGAAGTACTGGGCTTAGTAGGGGAAACCGGTTGTGGAAAAACAGTCACAGCATTATCAATTCTTCAAATTATTAGAGATCCCGGTGTAATTGAAGCAGGTCAAGTTTTATATAAAGGAGAGGATTTATTGAAAAAAAATGAGGAAGAAATGTTAAAATATCGTGGAAAAGAAATAACGATGATCTTTCAAGACCCTTTACTTTCCTTAAATCCTGTTTTTAAAATAGGAAAACAGATATCTGAAGTTTATCTTCTGAATATGGAGGAAGAGTTGACCTTAGAAGCAATGAAAAATCCTAATATGGGTATATTCGGAATTGCTCGCGAATGGGCGATAAACATGTTAAACGATTTAAATATACCTAATGCGGAAAGTATTTACGACTTATATCCTCACGAATTAAGTGGCGGCATGAGACAGAGAGTCCAAATAGCCATGGCTTTAGCATGTAATCCGAGTTTGCTAATAGCAGACGAACCTACAACTGCTTTAGATGTAACCGTTCAGAATCAAATACTAAAACTGATGAAGGATTTGTTGAGGAAATATGAAACTTCAATTTTATTTATCACACATGATTTAGGAATAATTTCAAAAGTGAGTGATAAAGTCGCAGTGATGTATAGTGGTTATATTGTAGAATATGGAGTAAGAAAAACTATATTCAGTTCGCCATATCATCCATATACTAGAGCTCTCTTGAAGTCTATTCCAAAAGTTAGAGAAGAGAAAGAAAAATTAGAAGTTATCAGTGGAACCGTCCCGAATTTAATATATCCACCTTCTGGTTGTCGTTTTCATCCCCGATGTCCTCATAGATTTCAAGTGTGCGATTCTTTAATACCAAAAAATATTGAAGTTAGCCCAGATTATTTTGTGGCTTGTCATCTCTATGATCCGGAATTTAAAGAACTAATAGAAAAGTGATTAAGTATAAAATAGTGATAACATATGGTTTTTAATAATATTAGAATTAAACCCTGGATAAAAATAGCTTTTACAGTTGGCTTTTTAATAGAAATGGTTATTTTTATCATTCTTAGCATAATAATCATTGGAATCGGGTTCTCATTTCTAACTATATCTAGCTTATCTGACATAGTGGGGATTTATTTTTCACAATATTTCTTAGGTATTCTAATATTAGTAGCATTCACTATATTTGCTGCAAAATTTGGTAGTAAAATTCAATTAGTTTATGAACTAACTAACTATATCGCTTTACTAGCTATTTTTCCGGGATTAATTTACATTGCATTTAATTTTATTATTGATCCTATTGATATTTTTTATTATTTTTTCGTTCATCTGGCATATGCTGTTGTTATTTCCATACTTCTGGTAATAGTTCTTAAAAGACTTTCGTACAGAACCATCCCTCGATATGATTTAGAAGAATTGAAAGCTCTTGAAAAAGGACAAGACCTATTAGATGTTAAAGATCTAAAAGTCCATTATCCTCTTCTTAAAGGTGTTTTAAGAAAACAAATTGGTGCTGTTAAAGCCGTGGATGGTGTTTCATTTAGCATTAAAGCAGGTGAAACTGTTGGATTAGTTGGAGAAAGCGGGTGTGGAAAAACTACAGTAGCTTTAGCGATTTTAGGTTTAGTAAAGAAAAATTCAGGTGATTTATTTTTAAAAAAAGAACTCCTTCCAAAGGAATATTCGAGAATAATAAGAAAAAATATTCAAATGGTCTTTCAAGATCCTGACGCCTCATTAAACCCTCAATTAAAAGTTGTGGATATCATTGCAGAGCCGCTAAAAAACATATTGGGGATTACTAATAGAATTAAACTTAGAAAACATGTGTTAAAACTTTTGGAAGAAGTTTCTTTAAAAAAGGAGCACTTGGATAGATATCCTCACGAATTTTCAGGAGGACAAAAACAGAGAATAATCATTGCTAGAGCATTAGCTTGTAATCCAGAGTTGATAATATTGGATGAACCAACTTCTGCCCTTGATGTGTCTGTTCAAGCTCAAATTCTTAATTTACTCCGAGATTTACAAAAAACCTATAATTACGGCTTCCTATTTATTACGCATGATTTATCAGTGGTCCATCACATCGCCGATCGGATTGCTGTTATGTACCTTGGTAAAATTGTAGAAGTCGGTAGTAAAAAACAGATTTTCTCAAATCCCTCTCACCCATACACCAAAGCTCTTCTCGCATCTCGTTCGGAAGTAAGTGAAGAAGATCGGGAAATTACCTTTGTTCTTTCTGGAGAGGTTCCTAGCCCTATTAATCCACCACCCGGCTGTACTTTTCATCCTAGGTGTTATACTGAATCATATAATGAATTATGTACACGAGAGGCCCCTCATAAGATTGAAGTTGAAGAAGGGCATTTTATATGGTGTGTGAATGAGGAAGTACTAAGAGACACACATGATTTTGTTTTTTAGTTGTTATATTGTTTTCTCGAATTACTTAAGTAAAATTTGGAGTTTTCATCAATTATAATTTATATAAAAAATAATTTTTCCTTTTTAATCTAGTAATTTTTAAAAAAAAGGATTAATCAAAATGAAAACAATAAATAGAATAAGAAATCGAAAAATTAGTTGCATAATACTATTAATCGCAATTTGTACGTCGTTATCTCTATCATTTCTAAGATTAAACGGAGGAATCGAAGAATATTCTTCTGTATTCTCGCCTAAGTCAGCCCAAGGATATATCCATTGGCCAGGAAATTCAAGTGAATGGACAGAAGTAAATCCTGCAGACCAAGGATTAAATGCCGCTAAGATATCAGAAATGTTTGATGTAATTGAATCTTTTTCATATGATATCCACAGTATTATCATTGTTAAGAATGGTTATCTTATAAGAGAAGAGTTTCTTAATGATTCTCAGATTCATCCAGAGAAAACATACGCAGATGGTTCTATCATCCATAATCAAGCTTCCACAACTAAAAGTTTAATGACTCTTTTAATTGGGGTAGCATTAGGACAAGGTTTCTTAGATAATATAAGTCAGACGCTCTATGAGTTTTTTGCTGATATTTGGAGCCCAGGTTTTACCAATAGTACGCTAAAGAAGAATATTACAATACAACAACTACTAATGATGAATGCAGGATTTGTAGGTTCATATGATTCTGCTTACCCGGGAGGTTCTTCTGTTTTCACGAATTGTGTTGAATGGACGCTTGATGATGTTTTTTTACAGTATAGTCCTGGAGAACCTGCGGGTTTTGCATACAGTAATGATGGACCTCATCTCTTATCAGGCATAATAAGTAACATTACTGGAATGAACGCATCTACTTTTGCTCAACAATATTTATTCGAACCAATGGGAATAACAGAAGAAGAATGGCAATGGTGGGGAGATAGTACGGGAGTAAACTTTGGGGGATATGGATTTTCTTGTTCACCAAAAGTACAAGCAAAATTAGGATTATTGTGCTTAAATAACGGAAAGTGGAATGACTCTCAACTCATACCTTCGGACTTTGTAATGGAAGCTACATCGTTCAAGACATCCCATGGAAGGTGGACTTATGCGCCTCCGACGGATATTTTTAACTATGGATATTTATTCTATACTAATGATACTAATAATGGATATCATACCGCTGGTGCAGGTGGGCAAAATATCTATGTTATTCCCAATCACAATGTGACTGTGGCTTTTACTGGCTCAAATATGGATGATGCCGTATATAAGAGTTTAATTTACGATTACATTCTTTATTCTGCAGCAACTGCTCCCGGATGGGAACGAACCAGTGATTGGACTGGAGCAGAAGTAAAAACTTATACTTGGGAAACGACCGAAGCCAACGAAAGTGCCTTATTACAGATGAATACTGAATTAAAGCTTTCGAATGGCGCTAGTGCTAGGCAGTATTCGTTTAGCCCTGGGACTGCTGCCGGTTTAGCGGGTTCTGGGATGGTGATAGAAGCCACCATAACGAATATCGCCTACGACCAAATTTCTGCGTCATATCAAGGAAATGTATCAGCAATAAGCGGAGATGTGACTACAGAAATCGGGGGAGTACCGGACATCCACGGTCTCACCTCTAGTGGAGAGACTTGCTTAATTGCAAACGAATCTAACACAGATAATTTAGACATACATTTAACTATGTTTTACAAATATTCGAGTATATTTTACACATTTCCATTAGATTACATGCTACCTTCCGGATATGGTTGGACGGTTAATGGTTATAATCTATATCTACTATTTACAGCAAAAAATACTGATTGGGATTACGTACTAGCAGATTGGAACGCTACTCTTCAAGGTTCACTGACTTATGGTACAGACTATACACTTGAGAGAAAAGGGAATGGATGGAAGGTATGGTACAATGTGGGTGCCACAAATCCATTTCTTGTTCCTATTTGGGGTGACTATGACCAGACAGAGACTCTAGAAATAACATTTCAGTATGATAACAACGGCGTTTTGAACTATTCGTCAGTAAGTTACGGTGGAGTTGTTGCGCATAGATTAGAGCTAAAGGCTGATGAACCTCCTCCAACACCTTCTCCCGAAATTCCGGGCTATGATCTACTCACCTTGTTAGGTGTAACCGCTTTTGCTGGAATAAGCCTCATCTACATTAAAAAACGCAGAAAACTTCACAGAGAACTTCAATAATTTACATTTTAAACTATTTATTTCTTTTTTATATTTTGAATTTGTTTCCAAGGGAAAAAGAAGTGATACCTATTTCAATTTTTTAAAATGTTCTCTGTATCCTTTTTTCACTATATTATGTTGGCTAACTTTCACACTTGGGGGTAAATCGATGTATTGTTTCATTTTATCTAAATAAAATTGAACTTTGCTTTCGAACTCTTTTTCTAAAATAACGGGATCTGGGAGAGAAAACGATCTACAAGCAATCAAGCCCATTATTGCATTTCCTATAAGGTTAACATGCAAACCGTCAAGCATTAATTCGGAATAGATTTCTTTCTTATTCTTATAAAAAGCTGAAAAATATTTATACTGATCGATAAGTGGTATTTGTCTTTCAACGCTTATCGTTCGCTTGATTTCCATATATTCTGGAAACTTTTGAAATGTATCTGACATTTCTTCGTAGATCGGGCAATAATATGTTTGAAGAATCGGTAAACAATGGATATCTACCAATTTGGCAATAATTTTTTCTAAGCAAGTTCTATATTCATCCAGTGGCATTCCAGAATTGGCGTCATTCCCACCTATCGTTATTAAAGTAAGATTTGGTTGGAAGTCAATAACATCACGATCAAGTCTTTTTAAAAGGTCCTTAACTGTTTCTCCGTTAATACCTTGGTTAATTGTAGTTACATGTCTCCCAATCCATTCTCGAAAAGAAGAAGATAACCAGGAAAACCAATTAAAATGACCTAAAGAGTGCCAATGAAGCTCAGTATTACTTGATCCAAATGCAATTATTCGAACTGACTTATTTGGATTTTTTTTCCAACTTCTTGTTAAATCCTTAAGATTATTCAATTTTAATCACCTTAAAAATTATAATTTGAGCTTAAAATCCCATTATACATTTCTTTTGTCAATAATTCATATCCTGATGAGTTAGGTAGAAGAATATAAATAGGTTCCTCAATTTTTTCAAGATTAAACGCCTCGTTTTTTAGAGCACCTTTCTGAATTTTAAGAGTTGCAGTTGTGTTTAAATTAGGTGTGAAACGAATGAATTTTGGTACAGCATATTCAGGTAATTTTTTTTGAATCATTGAATAAAATCCGGTAAAATTAAAATCCTTGTATTTTGAATTTGTTACTAGTGAAACCATTCCAGCTCTGCCTTCGGTATGAGGGATTTCTACGCCGTATACACAGCACATCTCAACTTGGTCAAATTCGTTAATTACTGACTCAACTTCTTCAGTGGATACATTTTCCCCTTTCCATCTAAAAGTATCTCCAATTCTATCAACAAACTGATTAAATTTGTAAATTTTCTTAAACTGTCCTATTTCTTTAAGAAGATCTCCAGTGTTAAAATAAAGGTCTCCTTCCTCAAACACGTTCCTGAAAAGTTTCTTTTCATCTGCTTTTTTATCGGTATATATATATAAATCATCTGTGATAATTTGCGCTATCAGAAGTCCCGCTTCTCCTTCTTTTACCTTTATCATATAGCCATCCTCATCTCTAATAGGTTCATTAGTATCTAGATCATATTTCACAATTGCGTATGGGTTTAATGTAAAACCAACGGTACAATTCAAATTAAAACGGTTAGCAAAATTTGGAGCATTTTTTTCTGTGGCACCGTAAAATTCATATATTTCCTTAATTCCAAATCTCTTCTTGAAACCCCTCCACATTTCATTCCTAAGACCATTTCCTATGATTTTTTTTATATTGTGCTTTCGATCAGTAGGTTTTTCAGGTTGATTATATAGGTATCGACAAATTTCCCCGATATAATTAAAACTTGTAGCTTTAAATTTAATAGCGTCATCCCAAAAATTACTAGCAGAAAATTTACGCCTTAAGGCAATAGTTGAGCCATATCGTAATGATGATGCATAGGCTACTTGTATAGCATGAGAATGAAAAAGAGGAGTAGTTATGTATATTACATCCTTGTGTTCAAATCCTACAACTGTATCGGTGAAGTAAATACTGCAAGTGTAAGTATGTCCGTGTGTAATGATTGCTGCTTTTGGTAAACCCGTTGTTCCACTGGTGAAGATATACGCATACGGATCTTTCGCTTGGAGTGTTTTTGATGTTGGAGGATTAGATATATCTTCATTTTTAACAAGATCATATATGTTTTGAAATTTATCTGGTTTTTTAACATCTCCGTTATCTGGAACAAAGTATAAATGGTTAGATTGTTCTCCTGATAATTTAAGGTCTTCTCTAACATCTTCAAATGCTTCTATTAATTCTTCACCAATAATGAAGACTTTTCCAGGATCAATGTTAATACTATGCACAAGAGGATTGGATCTTTGTTTAGTATTAATTAGAGAAGAAATAACTCCTATCTTAGACAATCCAAATATTGTAAACATCATCTCAGGCCTGTTCGTCATAAAAACAACAGCTATGTCCCCTTTGTTAAGCCCGACCTTATTTCGGAAATAATTGGCATAACGGTTACACCATTCGTTATATTCCTTATGTGTGTACCTTTTATCTTCGAAAAGAATTGCTGCATCATTTGGGTACTCTTTAGCATGCTTTTCTATCAAAATTGCAACATTATAATAAGAATCAGGAGTAACAGCTAAGGCTTCTTCTTCCACGCTTTCCATTCGCTTAATTACATGACGAGAGAAGAAATAAGCCTTAAAATAATCCCATCTTGATGGTAAGTAACTTTTACCTTTTTTTGACTGAGATCGGTTTATCCTCATGATATTAACTCAATCTTATTAGTAAAAACATGTATTTTTTTATAGAAGTATTTAATTTGATATTTGAAAGTAATTAATTTTAATTGATAATAGAAATTCGAATTACATAAGTAAAAATGGAAAATGTAATAACTAAATTAAATTTTGATTTATAGTTTTACATATTATCAATCAGTAGGATAAAGCTTATGAAAGAAACTGCAATCGTTAATTCCACAACAGGAAAGTTAAAGGGGTATCTAGAACATGGTCTATGCGTTTTTAAAGGGATTCCCTATGCTCAACCACCAATTAATGAATTACGTTTTAGAAACCCTGTTGAAAAGGAACCATGGGATGGTATCCTTGAAGCTGTAGAATTTGGTTCTATCGCACCTCAACCTGATATAGAGGGATCATCTATAAGATATCATCCTCAGAGCGAGGATTGTCTAACATTAAATATTTGGACTCCTGCATGCGACAATGAAGTACGGCCTGTAATGTTCTGGATTCATGGTGGAGGATTTCATTACGGAGGAGGTCCCTCACCACGTTATAATGGTAAATTTTTGAGTCAAAGAGGAAATATTTGCGTAGTTACAATAAATTACCGTCTAGGTGCATTAGGGAATCTATATGTACCTGATGAAGTTTCAAATCTTGGTTTCATGGACCAAGTTGCTGCTTTAAAATGGGTGCATGATAACATATCACACTTTGGTGGAGATCCCAATAACATTACGATTTTTGGCGAATCTGCCGGAAGTACATCTGTTTGTACATTACTTTCAATGCCCGCTGCCAAACCATTCATTCGCAGGGCAATATGTCAAAGTGGAGCCTTGGATCCTCAAGCTCATGACACAGCAGGCGGAATGTTAGCAACTAAGACTTTATTTTCAAGACTGGGATTAAAACCCGGCGACATCAATTCTATTCGCAAAATTAATGTTGAAAAATTAATTAAAAAAGAAGCCGAAATAAGAACAGAAAATTGGGAAAAGAGAGATTGGATAGGTTATCCTCCTATTATTGATGAAAATAAGGTCCCAGAACATCCTCTAATAGCAATTAATAAAGGAGCTTCAAAAAAAGTAGATTTACTAATTGGGACCAACTTTGATGAGAATACTTTCTTTTCAATGTTAACCCCTAAATTACAGTATATAGATTGGTCTGGTTTAACTGATTATATAAGCATGATTTTAAGCAAATTACGTTTAGATAAAATACAAATCGCGAAAATCATCAATGAATATAAGCAATCTAGAAATAACCCATTTGATGTATTGAATGCTATATGCACTGATTTTGTTTTTAGGTATCCTTCCATTAAAGTAGCTGAGGCACAAGTTAAGCATAATAACAATACATTTATGTATTTATTTACTTATAGAACTCCTGTCCTAGGCGGCAATTATGGAGCCACGCACGCACTCGAAATCCCTTTTGTTTTCGGAACTTTAGATGAAACTGAATTTGGAGTTTACCCTAAAAGGGACGATCTAAACTCAAAAATATCTGAGTTAATGATGGATTCTTGGATTTCCTTTGCACGATCAGGTAATCCAAGTCATAAAGAAATCCCACCATGGCCTACTTATGATCTTGATAATAGAAAAACGCTTATCTTTGGCAATGTAATTAAAATAGAGAGAGATCCCTTAGGACCTGAAAGGTTAGCAATGGAGACATTGCCTTTTAAGTATAAAATATGATTTTTTTTTCAAACTCAAAATTTAATTAAAAAGAAGCTATATAATAATCGATTTAAGGTGAAGAAAATGTCTGATAAATTAATGTCTATGAATGAAGCAATAAGAAAGTATGTGAGTGACGATGAAATGGTATTTTTAGGCGGTTTTGGTAATGGAATCACATATTCTGCTGCACATGAGATCATTAGGCAGAAGAAGAGGAAACTCAAAATTTGCAAATGTAGTGGTGGTATCTTATTTGATCAATTAATAGGAGCGGGGGTTACTAACCAAATTATTACATCACACTGCTGGAATGGACTCGGTCCGCAACCTACTTGGAATTATAAACGTGCTATGGAAAAAGGAATTCCCGAAAAAGTAATCTACAATGAACAATCATTATTCATGATTAACATGTCGTTCTTTGCAGGGTATATGGGCATTCCATTTGTTCCTATTAGGTCGCTTGGAGGGACGAGTATTATAGAACACCCAAAAGAAGTGGGATTAAAGGCTGCTACAGTTGAATGTCCATTTACGGGACAAGATATTAGCGTCGTCCCCGCTATAAACCCCGATGTTGGAGTAGTAAGAGTACAGAGATCAGATCCAGAAGGGAATGCTCAAATGTGGGGTTACATTGGAGATACAAAATACGGAATTAATGCGTGTAAAAAAATTATCGTAGCTGCTGAAGAAATTGTTGACAAAAAGGTTATTATGGAATCTCCAGAGAGAACCATTGTAACTTCCCATAAAGTGGATGCTGTAGTTCACGAGCCTTGGGGTGGGCATCCCAGCAGTATGCAAGGATTCTACTATACCGATTTAGAATATAATTTCAATTACGCTAAAGAAACAAAAACCTTAGAAGACTGGGAGAATTGGCTTGAGAAGTGGGTTACTGGAGTAAATAATAGACAAGAATATTTAAAAGTGTTGGGGCAAAAGAAAATTAAAGAATTGAAAGCTAAAAGCAAAATACAAGGAGCTGTAGATTATGGATACTAAAAAAGAGAATAAATATTGTACAGAATTTACTGGTTATGAAATGATGCTAGTTTCAGCGTACAGACAAATTAAAAGAGATGATATTATATTTAATGCCTTTCATTGGCCATTTCTCGTGGTTCATATGGCAAGATTGCTAGAATTTCCTGATATTTTTAATGTTATCGAAATTGGAATTGTCAAAGACGAGCTTATTAAACCTACTAAAATGCCTTATTCTATTAGTGATCCCATTTTAGTTCCTAACTCATTATTTATAGGAGATTCTATTGACATGTTAGCAATACTCCAACGAGGCGAAATAACATTATCGTTTCTCAGTACTTCTATGATTGATAAGTATGGAAACTGTAATACCACAGTTATAGGGCCCTATGATGAACCGATTTATCGCTTACCCGGAGGTGGAGGTGCTACGGAAATTGCGGGATTATCAAAAAGATTAGTCTGGCTCTTAGACGAGCATACTAAACGAAGGTTCAAAAGCAAATTAGAATATATAACAGATCCCGGATATTTAGAGGGATACGATAGCAGGGTAAAAGCGGGATATCCTCCAGATACTGGTCCGGAATTAATTATTACACCCCTATGCATAATGCGATTTGATCCCGAAACTAAAGAAGCGTATTTGGATGCGTTACACCCCAATGTAACAATAGAGCAGGTGAAAGAGAATACTGGATGGGATTTAAAAGTCGCGGACGAAGTAAAGCAAATTGAACCCCCAACAATCAAGGAAATCGAGGCATGTAGAAAAACCATGAAAGACGCAATCGACCAATATTATATATTAAAGCCAGAATGGACAAAATATATGGATAATTAAATTTTTTCACAGTAAATTTTCTGTGAATTTTTTAATTTTTTCCATTGCTTCTAATGTTTCTATTGATTCGGGCAAGAAATTATGAAATACATGTAAAGTATCATCCCAGGTTTGCATTGAAATATCAACCCCCGCTTTTTTTCCCCGTTCATAAAATCTTGTGGAATCATTAAACAACATTTCACTTGTACTTACTTGAAGCAAAATAGGAGGTAAATTTTTTAAATCAGCGTGAAGAGGAGAGACTTTGGGATCAGAAGGACTTCTGCCTGCTAAATGAGATTCCACCCACCAAACATATCCTAAATCCCCTAAAATAATATCAATGGAGCAATTCTTATATATTGATTCACCAGTTATCGTCATATCTGTTGATGGAGAGAGACAAACGGCTCCTGCGGGTAATGATATCCCACTATCCCGAAGTTTAAGTAAAGTCATCAGAGTATAATACCCCCCTGCTGAAGAACCAATAACGATTATACTGTTGGATTGAAAACCGGAAGAAAGAAGCCATTCATAAGCAGAAACACAATCTTCTAAACCTGCAGGATGAGGTTCCTCCGGAGCAAGGCGATAATTTACACTTAAAACTTTCATATTCGTGATTTTTGCTAACTTCAAAGCAAGGAACTTGTGACTGTTAGAAGAACCCATAATATGGCCTCCTCCATGAATGTATAAAAGAACGCGATCTTCTCTTGTTCCGCGATAGGAAAACCATTCGCAAGGTACATTATTGGCAGTAACGGGTTTTCTTATTGTTTCATCTGAAAAGGGAAATAATTGTTCTATGTAGTCTGCGTTATATTCCATATAAAATCTAAGGTGTTCAGCTAAAAGTAACTTTTCCTTCATAGTTAGCATATTTTTTACATCATCTCCATTAAGCCAACGATTATTCAATTCATCAACTTTTTCCCAAATCGGGTAATAATCATCCTCTGTGTAATCTACACTTCTAAAAAAAGCCTCATTGACTTGAGATTGGAAATTTTGACGGATTTCAAAAAATTCAATAATTTCAGGTCGCGTAATTTTCGATATATCAGTAATAGGCATTATTCAATCTATTTTTCTTATACTTTGTGTCTATTTGAATTCTAGAATGATAATTATTTTAATTAATCCTTTGAGGGTATCAGATTCTACGTAAGTAATTTTTTAATCTCGTATGGCTAAATAAATACCGAGTTCGATGCTTTAATATTTGTATGAAAGCAAAAATTGAAATTTTTGTCATTGTGTAAAGATGCGATTTTAATATAATTAACAATTTTACTAAAGTAATTTTAATTCGAGAGAAACAGAAATTAAAAAGTTAAGAAAAATAGGTATTTAGTGTATCATGTCGGGACATATAAATTTTAAGGATTTGGAATTAAAGTTCGGATATTCGTGTATGCCTAATAGATTACATTATTATTCGAAAGAAGAAAACGATTTCAGAATGGAAGTTCGCAAATGGTGCGAAACCTATCTCGCTCCATATGCAGAACAAATAGATAGAAATAGAGATAAGGAATTAGCAACAAAAATTTTAAAAGAAATGCCCTATCTAGATATACTTATTCCTGAAGAAGCCGGAGGACAAGGGAAAGGAATACTTTATCGCACGATTTTAGGCGAAGAATTAACTGCCTTTAGCTATGCTTTAGCGGGTATTTTTGGAGCCTCTTCGTGCTTATTTGCTGGACCCATAATTGAATTTGGAACCTCTGAACAGAAAAAGGAATATTTATCGGGGATTGGTAATGGAACAAAAATCGGCGCGATTGCTATTACAGAACCAACGGGAGGTTCTGATGCCATTGGTGGGATGAGATTAAAAGCAGTTCGAGAGGGGGACAATTATATATTAAACGGAGAAAAATGCTTTATTACAAATGGAAGTATAGCAGATTACTTGTGTTTATATACTATTACAAATGATCAAGTGAAACATCACAAAGGGATGACGGCGTTTATTTTTGAAACAGAAACCCCCGGGTTCGAAGTGATTAAGGACTTTAAACACATGGGTAGGAGAGGAATGCCTAATTCTCATTTAAGGTTTAATAATTGTAAAGTCCCTGCTAAAAATATGCTTCTCAGAGAAAATGAAGGTCTTGACGTATTACTTTTTGGGTTAGATGGTGAACGCACTTTTACTGCATCTCAATACGTTGGATTAGCAAGAAGTGCGTTTGAAATTGCCTACCGATATTCACATAAGCGTGAGCAATTTGGAAAAACACTTTACAATTTTGAGGGTATTAACTTCAAACTTGCTGAAATGTACATGGATATAGAGTTAAACCGTATCGCTTCGGCACAAATTGCTAGAATGCTTGATAATGGTCACTACTGTAGACCTACAGTTGCAGCATTAAAAACCAGAATCGCTGACGCTACGGTTAAAATCACACAAGAAGCGGTTCAGATTGTTGGTGGTTTAGGATATTCAGAAGAGTACCCCTTAGAACGTTACTATAGAGACGCAAAAATCGGACAAATATCGGCGGGTACATCGGAAATCATGAGATACCTCATCACTAGAGAAATGGTCCGAATGTGGGGAAAATAGGAGTGATTAAACTTGGAGAGAAAAGTTAAAATAGATATAGATGGAAAGGTTGCACATATCGTTCTTAACGATGCTGCTAATTACAACCCTTTAAATCAAGAGATGGGCAAAGAATTACTTGAAGTTTTAGAAAAGCTTAAGGATGACGAAAATGTGAGATGCCTTATGATTACTGGTTCTGGAAAAGCTTTTTCTGCAGGTGGAGATATAAAAGCTTTTAAGGAAAGTATTGAACAGGGAAGACCTGGTGAATCTATGGACGAGTTATTAAAGAGTCTCTATACAATTGCGCTTGTTTTACGTCAATACCCAAAACCCGTTGTAGCAGCTGTAAATGGATGGGCGGTAGGAGCGGGAATGAACCTTGCGCTCTCTTGCGATTTAATTATAGCTTCAAATAAAGCGAAATTTAGACAATCATTTAGCAAACTTGCGCTAATTCCAGGATTCGCTGGAACCATGCTCCTCAGCCGCCAGTTAACATGGCAACAAGCAACTGAGATGGCATTTTTCGGTGATACGTATACAGCAGATGACATGCTTAAACTAGGTCTTGTAAACGAAGTAGTTGACCCCGAAAAATTACTAGAACGAGCCAATGAGATGGCATCTAAACTAGCTAATGGTCCAACATTAACATATGCGCGGACGAAAAAGCTATTTTTCGATGCTTTAAGTGGACCATTGATAGAACATCTTGAAAACGAACGACAAATGCAGATCAAATCCGCAGAAACACAAGATTTTAAGATTGGTGTGTTTGCTATTAACGATAAAAAAGAACCAGAATTTATTGGTAAATGAGTTGCAATTAAAGAAATAACAACTCAGTATGATAGAACCAGTTAGCAATCTTACAAAAGAACTTATTGAATATTGTGAGAAAATCGATATAGACTTTGTTGGGTTTTCTGATTCAACTAAATTCAATAATTTTAGTAAGAAACATAGACCTGATTCGTATCTTAGTAATTCCAAAACTGTTATTGTGATCGGATTTCACCTATATGATATTAGCCTAGATGCTTGGAATAGACGCGAAGAAAAAGGAAAAAGCTATCATTTTGCTGATTTAATATTACTAAATCAATGCCATCGAATAAAGAATTTTTTAATTAAAAAAGGCTTCAAATCAAAAATAATTACTTATGAGCCGGGACTTTTTTTAAAAGATGCTGCTGCTCTCGCAGGCATTGGTCCTATTGGAAAAAATAATCTCCTTATCACAAAAGCATATGGATCTCAAGTAAGGTTAAGGGCATTAGTAACAGATGTAGAACTATCTTATGGCATCCCTATTCATGAGAGTGAATATTGCAGAAATTGTAACATTTGTATTGAATCTTGCCCTGCGGGGGCTTTAAAAGGAGGAAAATATAATAAAGATTTATGTCGTAATTATTGTCTAAAGAATTTAGAAAATCTGTCAGAAAATACTGTGATTTGGTGTAACATATGCATTGAATCTTGTCCAGTAGGAAGGAAGGTTTAACAAAATTTAACGAATAATTATAAAAAAAAATATTATTAGTTTACCACAATGTCATTGATTCAGAGAAGAGCTGCCTAAGATCTTCGGCATTGGCTGGTCTTGGAGACAGTTTTGTTACGCGATGTTGCGGTAAGGTTCCCTGAACTAATTCCTCAATATCGTTTGATCCATAACCGACGGCACTTAAACCATTGGGCATCCCTGTGGCACGCATTAGACTAATAATTTCATTTGCAAGAATTTCACCGGCATCTATTTTATCTGCAGAAGAAACATCAGCCCCCATTAACTTTGCGGCATATAAATGTAATTCTGGATTTGATTGTGCTGTGAACCGAAACACCGCAGGTGACACAAGTACAACACACATCCCATGTGGAATTATTGGGTGTTCTGATTTAACTCCTCCAGGTATATATTCTCTAACCATCCCCGATACGGGATAGGACATCCCGTGAACTAAATGAACTCCAGCATTCCCAAAACCTATACCTGCAAAAGTTGCTGCTAGAATCATTTCTGCTCGCGCTTTATCATCAGAAGAGTCTTGAACTACCTTCACTATATTTTGTGAAGTCATTTCTATTGCCTTAGAGGCCCATAAATGGCTAATTGGGTTAGCACCTTGATAAGCGGGTCTCATTTCGAGATTTTCAGGAGCAAGGCGCTTATGATAGGGGAGAGCTGTGACTGATTCTAACGCATGACACAAAACATCAAAACCGCAAGAAGCAGATATTATCTTTGGTACTGTCCGAGTATTATTGGGGTCTATTATTCCCATTACAGGTCGTAATGCGCGATGAGCAATACCAGTTTTAGCACGCATAGCTTCTAAATCGAAAATCGCAACTCCCGTTGTTTCACTTCCAGTACCCGCTGTTGTTGGAATTGCTATCATTGGTCTCAAAGGCCCTGGTATGGGTTGGCCTTTCCCAATCGGTGCGTTGACATAAGTTAAAAAGTCCGCCGGGTATGTGGAGAATAAATTGGCGATTTTTGCAGTATCCATACTTGAACCCCCTCCAATGCCTAAAAAACCATCGAAATTACCATCAGTCGCGAATTTGATTACATCTTTGAAAGAATTATCAGTAGGTTCTACGCGTGTTTGATCATACAAGACTGTTTCTATATTTACTTCTCGTAATGCTTCAAGGGCGACGGAAACTGGTTCACTTTCACTCAAATTTGGATCTGTAACTACCATAACTCGACTGGAACCAAATTTTTTCATATCATACCCCACCTCTCTAGTAACACCAGGACCATATTTAATACTAGATGTGGCCATCGTGAAAGCAGTTTCAAATTTTTGTTCTTGGTTTGTCATTTTTACAATACCATTTTTTTTATTTTTACTTTTATTATTGGTTTATTGTTTAACACATTAATCCCACGGAATCTCGGTAGTTCCATGGAATTTTTCGATCACAACTACTTCCTTGGTATAGAACTTTATTACTTCAGGTCCTTGTGCACGAAGTGACCCAAAGAAGGATTTTTTTGCTCCTGCAAATGGAAACCATGCAATAGGTGCCACAATACCAATATTGATACCGATTTGTCCCGCGTTTGTATTATAGCGGAATTCCCGTGCTTCTAAACCATTTTCTGTATAGATTGTGATTGCATTACCCATAGGATGTGCATTACTAATTTCAATTGCCTCAGTTAAGGTATCTACTCGATCAAGACAAACAACAGGACCAAATACCTCATCGTCATATACCCTCATCCCTAGCTTAGCTTTCTCAAACACGCAAGGACCTAACCAATAACCGTTAGGATAGCCATCGACTTTTAAGTCTCTTCCATCTAAGATTAATTCTGCTCCTTCATCAATTCCATCTTGAATCTGCTTAACTAAAGTTGCCAAAGCTTTCTTAGATACAATAGGTCCCATAGAATTTTTCTTATCCATTCCGTATCCAATTTTTAGAGCATTTGTAGCTTCAAGAAATTTTTTTTTGAAATAATCATAATATTTTTGACTACCTACAACCACTATTACAGATCCTGCTAAACATCGCTGTCCTGTATTACCAAAGCAGGAATTCATCATATTTGACATGATCGAGTCAAGATTGGCTTGTTCAGTAACCACTAAAAAATTATTAGCACCCCCATGACATTGTGCACGTTTACCTGCATTGGATGCAGTTTTATAAATATGAGTAGCAATTGGCGTTGATCCTACACTTGATACAGCTTTAATTAGAGGATGTTTAATTAAATAGTCTCCTTTCGTTGCATCACAATGGAGGTAGTTGATAACGCCTTTTGGAAATCCTGCCTGATCAATATATTCGGTCATTAATTGCATAGCAAGGGGTGTTTGTGAGTTGGATTTAACGATAACTGTATTTCCTGTTGCCACAGCAAAGGGTAAAAACCAGAATGGAATCATTGCGGGGAAATTGAAAGGTACAATGATTAATACAACACCTAAAGGTTCAAGAACTGAATATTCATCAATACCTGTA
>Ga0114922_10001677_pt1 | contig 20925 bp, 23 predicted proteins | sample AartaG_FD_100975 | JGI IMG/M metagenome (GOLD analysis project Ga0114922, IMG submission 100975) | Deep subsurface microbial communities from Aarhus Bay to uncover new lineages of life (NeLLi) - Aarhus_00045 metaG | ecosystem: Environmental > Aquatic > Marine > Oceanic > Sediment | place...
ATCCATGGAGGAGATATAATCCCGCTCTTCATCATAACCACTATTTAGAGAAAATTTAACCAATGAGTAAACCGGAAATTATTGCTTTGCTGAAAACCGGAAGTTTTTGCGTTGCCTTGACACAGGAGTTCTTGATTATTGACTTATTATCAGGCTTGTGTTAAATTTATGGGGATTTTTTTGATTGGAATAAATATAAATAAAGGTTGTGAATATGTTCGCTGTAATTAAAACTGGAGGAAAGCAGTATAAAGTCCAGGAAGGAGAAATTCTCCAGGTTGAGAAACTAAATATTGAGAAAGGCAAGAAAGTTAAATTTGATGAAGTCCTTCTGATCGAAGATGGAGATAAGACTAAAATCGGAACTCCGTTTGTGAAAAGTGCGGTGGTAGAAGCTGTGGTCGTTGAGAATTTTAAAGATAAAAAAGTAATCGTTTTTAAAAAGAAGAGAAGAAAGCAGTATAGAAGGACGAAAGGACATCGGCAGGAGTTAACAAAAGTACAGATCGAGAGAATTGTTTTTGCAGAGAAACAAGCTCCCAAGAAAGCCGCTCCCAAGAAAAAGGCTGCAGCAAAAAAAACAATAAGGCCAGCTAAAGAGACTGCGGCTAATAAGCCTGCAGCAAAAAAGACTTCAAGCAGCAGCGGAAAAGCGAAAATGCCAGCAAAGAAAGCCGTAGCAGCAAAAGCAAAAACCACAGCAAAAACCCCTGCGAAGAAAAAAGTTGTGACTAAGACAAAGAAACCAACCCCTGTAAAGGAGTAAAAAGATGGCGCATAAAAAATCAGGTGGAAGTGCAAAAAATGGTAGGGATAGTGAGTCAAAACGGCTGGGAGTGAAAAGATCATGCGGCCAGTATGTAACAGCAGGTTCTATTATTGTACGCCAACGCGGAACTCCTTTTAAGCCTGGATTAAATGTCGGAAGGGGTAAGGACGACACTCTTTTTGCCAAGGCTTCCGGTTTAGTACAGTTTGAATCCAAGGCGAAGAAAAAAATTGTATCCGTCCTGGCTGATTGATTATATTTATGTGACTCATTAAAAATTTTCATTCATCTAATGAAATTCTGATGTGGCTGTAGCGACATTGAAGATTTAGCCTTCTGATCTGAAATATGATCCTGGATTATTCACGAGTCGAGGTTGCCGCAGATGCAAGGCGCAGGGGATGAAGCTGTGATAATTCACCGCGAATCCGCTGCAACGAAGTAGATGCAGTAAGATCGGCTCGCCCGGAGGGTAAAAAGTGCCAATGTTAAAATTAGATATTGGTTTTTTTAGTACATCATTGGCAATTTTTATGAATAACCAGGATCCGCAGGCGCCGAGAAAAACGAAGAAGAATGGCGTTAAAAATCTGAAGCGAGCACAAGCCACACCTGAATTTCATCTTTTATGAATAGTTCAGACTGATATGTTTATAGATCAGGTCAAAGTGACTTTAATTGCCGGGTATGGGGGGAGGGGTTGCCTTAGCTTTCGCAGAGAAAAGGGGGTTCCCCGGGGTGGTCCGGATGGAGGTCGGGGAGGTGATGGCGGTAATATCTATCTCATCTCTGATGAAAACATAAATTCACTTACTTATTTTCGGTATAAATCCATTAATAAGGCAAGCAGAGGCGCACATGGTGAGGGATCGAAACGCTATGGAAAAAGAGGGGAAGACCTTGTTCTGAAAGTGCCGGCAGGAACGGTCGTCAGGGAAGATAAAAAGAAAGAAATTCTATTTGATTTTACCAGGTCAGGACAAAAAATATTAGCTGCGAAAGGAGGGAAAGGTGGACTGGGAAATGCCGCTTTTGTCTCCTCAACCAACCGGGCGCCGCGCATATATGAAGAAGGGGAATCTGGGGAGGAACGTGAGCTTATTCTGGAATTAAAACTTATTGCTGATGTTGGATTAGTGGGATTTCCTAATGTGGGGAAATCGACTTTGATCTCTAAAATATCTGCAGCTAAACCGGTGATTGCTGACTACCCTTTTACAACTCTGATACCGAATCTGGGAGTAGTTGATGTTGATGAATTTAAAAGCTTTGTTATTGCTGATATTCCTGGTTTGATCAAAGGAGCTCACCTCGGCCATGGATTGGGAGTTCAGTTTCTCAAACATATTGAGAGAACTAAAGTCCTTGCTCACATTGTGGATGTATCCCCTTATTCGCAAAGGAATCCCAGGGAGGATTATTTCATAATAAAAAAAGAGATCGCATCCTTTAATAAAGAGCTAATAAAAAGACCCCAGATACTGATTGCAAATAAGATTGATATGTTGGACAATGACAAGACTAGGTTAGCAGCAGTCAGGCAGTTGGCCCAAAGGCAAGGAATGCCTTTTTTTGCAATTTCAGCATTGGAAGAAAAAGGACTTGAACAATTGATATATGCAATCAGTCGAGAGTTGCAGAAATAAGAGTAAGATATGACTTAAATCAGCAAGCAAATAGAATATATTTACATATGGATAAAACAAAAATCGGTCTTTTTGGCGGAACATTTAATCCGGTTCATAAAGGGCATATAAAAGCTGCTGAACGTGTCCAGCAAAAGTTCTGCCTTGATAAGGTGCTCTTTATTCCCTCCAATATTCCGCCCCATAAAAAAATGGAAGCCGTTGCCCTTCCTGAGCACCGTTCGAATATGGTTAAATTGGCTATTGCTGATTTTCCCCGATTTGAATTGTGTTCTGTAGAGATGGAGGCAGCGGGGAAGTCTTACTCGATCTATACTCTTAAAAAGATAAAAAAAACGTTTCCTGATAATGATGTTTTTTTTATATTAGGGATTGATGCTTTTTCAGAGATAGATACCTGGAAGGATTATGAAAAAGTTTTGCAACAATGTTGTTTTATTGTAATCAGCCGCTCTGGTTTTCGTCTGTTGGATGCTAAAGAGGTTATTGGAGGCAAGTATGGGGGCAGGATTTGTGATGTTTCCGGAGTGCAAATTGGAAGAGATTACAAATTTCTCCCTGGAAAAATATTTCTTTTCCCGATAAATGCGCTTGATGTGGCTTCAACCGAGATCCGAAAAAGAATCAGAGAAGGGGCTTCATGGGAGGGAATGGTTTCTGAAAGAGTTGAATATTATATAAAGGAGAATAAACTTTATCAAAAAAATGAATAAAGAAAAGCACACAAAGATATCCAAAAATAGCCTTCCTCAAGGAGTTAGAGTAAGCGTAAAGGCCTCTCAAGCTAAAAAAGCCGAAGGAATTATTGTGCTGGACCTGAGCGAGATATCCTCTTTTACGGATTATTTTATTATAATGAATGGGTACTCAGACAAGCAGAATATTGCCATATGTAATAGCGTTGCCCGGGCATTAAAAAAAGCAAACTTTAAGCCTCTTAGTATTGAGGGTTTAGATAAAGCAGAATGGGTATTAATGGATTATGGGAGTTTCATAATTCATATATTCTCTGAGCATGCTCGGGAATATTATTCGTTGGAAAAACTGTGGGGAGATGGACCAAAACTAGACATAAAAAATGAAATTAAAAATATTATGGCCGGGGAAAACAAATAACAAGGCTATCCGGGATCTTCAGGAATTCTATCTCGATAAAATTGACAGGCTGGGAAAACTCAAGCTAATAGAAACCCAGGAGGCGAAAGGAATTCCAGAAAAATATTCCGAACGGATTAAAGAAATTGAGGCCAAAGGATTTGAAAAATATTTAAAAGATGATTATATTATTTGCCTTTTTGATAGAGGTAAAGAAATGAGCTCAAAACAGTTTGCCGGATTTTTAAGCAAAACCTCGATGAATTACCCGCATTCTATCACATTTATATTAGGAGGATTTGTAGGTCTGGCTGATAGAATAATTGGAAGAGCAGACCTTTTGTTATCATTATCTCAGATGACTTTTTCGCATGAGTTGACCAGAGTTGTTCTTTTAGAACAACTCTATCGTTCTTTGTCATGGATCAAAGGAATGAAGTATGCTAAATAGGGAGTTGGAACTTGATCAAAAAAGACTGAAGGCCATTCTCTGGACACTGCCTTCTATCAAATATCAGATTAATCAAGAGGAAGCTTCTTCTTGACTCTTGGCCGAAAAGGATGGCGGCTGGCTTTTGCAAAACTAGCAGAGTTACTTTTTTTCCCTTCTTTTTGTCGTATATGTAGGGCGTTGTTAGAGAAACCCGGAGAAAAGGTTGTTTGTAATCGTTGCTTGGATAAAATTAGACTGAACAGGTCTCCTTTTTGTTTGAGCTGTGGGAGGTTTTTTAATGCTCAGGGGAAGCCCCATCTATGCGCTGCTTGTATTCGCTCAAGGCCAACGTGTTCATATCATCGCTCATTTAGCTTATACCAAGGAGTTTTAAAGGATACTATTCTTCTTTATAAATACAAAAAATACAAAGTATTGGGAAAGCTTTTGGCCCGGCTTGTTTATCAAGGCCTAAAAAAGGATGATCGTCTATGGTGGGGTGTAGAAGTTCTCATACCGGTGCCTCTCCACCCAGCCAGGAAAAAAGCCCGCGGTTTCAACCAATCCAGAGTGTTAGCCCGAGAACTTGGGAAGATAGTAAATATTGATATTATTGAAGGAGTTCTTGTCAAGTCAGTTAATGTCCCTCCTCAAACCACCCTGACCGCTCGGGAACGGAAAAAAAATATTAAAGGGGCTTTTAAGGTCAGAGATAAAGCAAAAATAAAAGACAAAACTATCCTTCTAGTAGATGATGTGTTTACAACAGGAGCTACGATCCAGGAGTGCAGTACTGTTTTAATAAATGCAGGGGCTAAGGAAGTTAGAGGGATTACAGTCGCCCAGGCTTGAAATTAAAAAATGAGATAGAGTTCCTACCTGGATGAGCCCTGGATCAGGACAGTTACTTCTCCTTTGATTGTTTTGGACTTAAGCTTATGGAGCAGTTCCTTTGCAGAGCCGCGGATAAATTCCTCAAAGATTTTGGTCATCTCCCGTGCGATTACAATCTGGCGGTCGCTGAGTGTATGTTGAATAGCATCAAGGAAGGAGATAATTTTTCGGGGTGGGAGATAAAAAATAAGAGTTGCATCAATGCTTGAAAGGGAGTGCAAAAGTTTTTTTGTTGCTTGTTTTTTGACCGGGGGAAATCCCAGGAACAGAAATTTATGAGTCGGTAGCCCGGCAGCACAAAGGGCGGTAGTTACTGCAGAGGCGCCAGGAATAGGAACAATCTTGATATTCTCATTTATTGCTGCCCGGACAAGAAGAAAGCCTGGGTCTGAGATACAGGGCGTTCCGGCATTAGAGATCAAGGCTACATCAATCCCCTCTTTTAACAGGGTCATGATCTGTTTTGTTTTTTGCTTTTCTTTGGGCTGGTAATAGCTGATGAGTTTATTTCTTAGTTTGTATTTATTAAATAGCTTTCTGCTGTGGCGGGTATCTTCACAAGCAATCACTGATACTGTTTCAAGAATTTTTAATGCTCTTAATGTCAGATCATCAAGGTTCCCGATGGGAGTGGCTACAATATAGAGAGTACCGGTCATGTTTATTTGTCCTGGTCATAAGGGTAGAGAATATCATTGCCGGCTGTTAGTTCTGATAATTTAGCAATGAGAGGCATTCTGCGTTTGAATTCTGAGTTTTTTATCATATTGATTATTTTATCGACTTTCTTTTTTGCGAAACCAGAAGAAATAAGTTCATCCCGTGACTTTTTTTTATCAATCAGTTGAAGCAATATTTTATCGATTTCGTTGTATGAAAGGCCAAGATCATCCTCATCGGTTTGTCCGTCCCAGAGCCCGGCAGTCGGTGTTTTGGTAAGGATATTGGCAGGAACTCCCAGATGACGCCCCAGTTGCCGTACCTGCGTTTTATAAAGATCTCCGATAGGGTTAATAGCACAAGCCATATCACCGTGAATAGTCCCATACCCAATCAAGAGTTCTGTCTTATTGCTGGTCCCAAGGATCAGGGCGTTTTGGCGGGCGGAAAAATCGTACAGGATCGACATCCTTTCCCGGGCCATTTTGTTGCCAATAAGAACTCTTTTTTTTGTGGGATAACGGGAATAGAAAGCATCGACTGAGGGAGAGATGTCTATTGTTTCAGAATGGATTCCCAGAGTATGGGCAACATCTTCGGCCTCTTCTACTTCTTTCTGGAATAAATTTCCATACGGCATTATCAGTCCGGTTACATTATCAACCCCAAGTGCAAGGGAAGCAAGAAATGCTGTGACAGTTGAGTCAAGGCCGCCTGAAAGGCCGAAAACTGCTTTTTTTATATTAAATTTATACAGTTCTTTCTGGATGAATTTTATCAGAAATTTTTCAACATCCGCTCCGTTGATCTTCATTCTTATTATCCTTCTTTGATATTTTTCCTTAATATTGACTTCCGCTTTCCTAGTTTAAAAATTATCATAATTTTTTATATTTTTCAATTTTTATGAATAGTTCAGGTATTATAATTTTGATTATTATTTGAAATATAATATAATTAGATACTATAAAATGAATATTGAACACATTGGGAATTATCTTAGGAATATTTATTTTGAAAAGAAAAAGGGACAACTCTCTTTTCAGCATAAAGGAATTCAAAAATATCTTTTTTTTATGAATGGAGATTTGATTCATGCCCAGACAAATCAGTCCCAGGAATTGTTGGGAGAAGTGCTGTTTAAATTAGGAAAACTTTCTGAAAAAGACTATGACAGGATTGATGAATACATAGAACCAAAAAAAATTCTGGGAGAATCATTGATAGAGAATAATTTGATTTCCAGAGAAGATTTAAAAGATGGCTTGATTTATCAGATGAGAGAAATCACGCTGAATATTTTTTCTGTATTTGACGGAAGGTTTAAATTTCAAGCTAAAGACAAGTTTTCTGAAGATACTTTTGAAGCCAAGATTTCCATTCCTGTACTTATTGAAGATGGCATAAGGCGGATGAAATTTGATGCGCATTTAAAATCTTTTTTGGGGCAGGAGTTGATTTATCCAGGGGAAAAAAGATTTTATTTCCGTTTGACCGAGGAAGAAAAAGAAATATTCGAGCTAATTAAGGAAAAGACTTCAGCTGAAGATCTGCTGAATAATTTCCATTTTAATGAAGAACGTTTTTGGAAGAGTCTTTATCTTTTTTACTGCCTTTGTTTGATCGATGTGTCAGAAGAAAGTCAGATAAAAAAGAACAAAGATGGCGAGAAGACGTCAGAACAGGGAGAAGTTCAAAAGCGGATAGATGATGTTCTGGTATTCGGGCAAAAGATTTCAGCGTTAAATTGTTATCAGATTTTACAGGTCTCCTCAGATTCATCCGCAAGTGAGGTCAAGCAAGCATATTTTAAGTTGGCTAGAAAATATCACCCTGATCTTTTCAGCAGAAACCTGTCGACTGAGATAAAAAATAAGATTGATGATATTTTTGACAAGATAACAAAAAGCTATCATACCCTAAGTGATGATAATAAAAAGCAGGAATATAACAAAAAGCTTGATTCCCCAAAAAAAGGCAGCAAAAAAGATTTGGAAAAACGGGCTGAAGTTAAGTTTCGCCAGGGTAAAACTCTTTATAACCAGGCCAGATATAAAGAGGCTCAAGTGCTTTTGGAAGAAGCAGTCCGGCTGAGTCAGAATAAAGGAAATTACTTATTACTTCTGGCTATGACACAGTCAAAGATTCGTTTATATAAACGGAATGCAGTGGAAAACTTCAAGAAGGCAATCAAGCTTCAACCATGGATTCCTGATGCCTACTTTGGGCTGGGGATGTTATACAAAAATGAAGGAATGCCTACTCTGGCATCCAACCAGTTTAAAAAAGTATTAAATGTCGATCCGGATAATAAAGCGGCATTAAAAGAATTGGGCATAATCGATCCTAAATCAAAGAAAAAAAGCCTGAAAGATATTCTTTCCATGGATTTTTTCGGGCAGGGAAAAAGGAAAAAATAATAAAGTTTACTTTTCTTTTATTAGGTCAAGGAATTCACGTTCACTGAGGGTCACAGTCCCAAGTTTTTGTGCTTTTTGTAATTTTGATCCTGGTGCACTTCCTGCAACAAGGTAAAAAGTTTTGCGGCTGAGGGATGAGGTGACAATTCCACCCAAATTTTCGATCTTTTCCTTGGCTTGTTCACGAGTCATGCTGCTAAGAGTCCCGGTTAATACGAATAACTTCTTGCCTAGATAGGTGTCTTCTCTGGTTGATGATTCTAGCGAAGAAAAATTTAAACCTGCTGCATCCAGTTTTTGGATAAGTTTTATATTTTCCGGCTGTTTAAAGAAGAAGACAATGCTTTCACTAACTTTAGGTCCTATATCTTTTATGGCATGAAGTTCCTCAGGCTTGGATTCAGCAAGTTTTTTCATGTTTTTATAATGGGAGGCTAGGATTCTAGCTGTACGCTCTCCTACATATCTTATCCCGAGAGCAAAAATCACCCGAAAGAGACTCTGATTTTTCGATTTTATGATCTCGTCCAGTAAGTTTAAGGAGCTTTTCCGCCCCATCCTATTGAGTTTATCCAAGTCTTTGAGTCTCAATGAATATAGGTCCGGTATCTCTGTTACCAGCTTCTCGTTTATAAACTGGTCGACCAGAGCATCTCCAAGGCCTTCTATGTTCATTGCTAGGCGGGAGGCGAAATGAATAAGAGATTTTCTCATTACCGCCGGACAGGAGGGATTAATGCAGCGTGAAACTGCTTCCCCTTTGGGTTTAAATATTTTTGTTTGGCAGACCGGGCATAAAGTAGGAAAAGTGAAGATTTTTTCCTGTCCCGTCCGTTTTTCTTTCATCACAGAAACTATTCTCGGGATTACGTCTCCGCTGCGCTCGATTAAAACTGTATCTCCTTTTCTAATCTCTTTTCTTTTAATTTCTTCTTCGTTGTGAAGAGTAGCCCGGCTGATAGTGGTGCCGGAAAGCTTGACTGGCTCTAATAACGCGACCGGAGTCAATGCTCCGGTTCTACCGACTTGGATCACTATGTCATTTATTTTTGTTGTTGCCTGACGGGCGGCAAATTTTAAGGATATTGCCCACCGAGGGAATTTAGAGGTCTGGCCTAATATTTTCTGCTGTTCAACTTCATTTACTTTAATAACGATCCCGTCGATGTCATAATCAAAATTCTCCCTTGATTTTTGCCATTCTTCATATACCATGATCACTTCTTCAAGAGAGGAGTTTAGTCTTGAGCACGGGTTGGTTTTAAAGCCAAGGGCTTTTAATTTTTTTAAATTATCCCACTGACTTTCCTGTTCTTGCTCTTCTATATATACTGAATATAAAAAGACATCCAGGCTGCGGGCAGCGACTATTTTGGGGTCAAGAAGACGGATGGAGCCTGCTGCCGCATTTCTGGGATTAGCAAACAGGGGCTCATTTTTTTCGCTGCGGATTTGGTTGATTTTTTGAAAGGAATGAAAGGGTAGATATATCTCTCCTCTGACTTCTATATCGTTTTTTTCCGGGATTGTAAGGGGAAGGCTTTTTATGGTTTTAACATTGGCAGTGACATCCTCTCCTCTGATTCCGTCACCTCTGGTAACTGCCCGAGTAAATTTTCCATCTCGGTAAATGATTGAGATTCCGAGACCATCGATTTTTAGTTCAGTTACATATTCGATTTTCTGTAAAGGCAGGTTTTTTTGAATTTTTTCCTCATATTTTTTCAGCTCTTTGCTGTTATAACAATTATCCAGGCTGAGCATAGGGATGCTGTGTTTTATGCTGGCGAATCCTTCCAGGGATTGTTCGCCCACACGCTGAGTTGGGGATTCTGGAGTTAGGAGTTCTGGAAAATTTTCCTCGATTTTCCGGAGCTCAAGCATAAGTGAATCAAACTCAAAATCAGAGATCTGAGGGTCATTGTTCTGGTAGTATTTTTTTTCGTGGTAAATGATATCTTTTCTTAATTGTTTAATGAGAGTTTTGGCTTGTTGTAACGAGAGGGTGGGATTCACCTTATATATCTCCTTTTATGTATAAAGAATGATATATCAGAGATATAAAAATGCCAAGGATTAATAAAACAGGTTATTTAATATCCAGGTTCTGCTTGGTTTGTTCGATGAGTTCATTGAAAGCGGCTAAAGTAACCTGCTGTTCTTCCTGAAGTTTTTCAATGGCTTTCTGTTCTGATTCTATTTTTGCAAGTATAGAATCCATTTCTTTTATTTCTTCATCTGATAGGTCTTCTTCGTCTTTTTCCCCGAATTTGTTGTTAAAGGTATTTGTAAGTTGTTCAAGGTTTTTGCTTTTGGCCAGAAGAGCTTTTACTTTATCATTATATTTCGGATTTAGGTTAAAATAAAGACTTTCTGCAAGTTGCATCGCATTTTTTGAATTGGCAGGAGAAAGAAAGCTTGCATTGAGCAGGTATTGGATGGTTTCTTCAGCAAGAGTAGAATCTTTTTTAGCTTGAGGAGCAAGGAGGATGCCTATATTGTAAGCGATTTCCCCGGTTTTTTTCATGGTGTAAGATTGTTTATAGTATTTTAGTGCTTCATTTTTATTTCCGAGGCGGTGGAGGGTTTTGGCATAGAGAGTAATGCTTCCAAAATCTTTTAAAATTGGAACCACTATTTTTAAAGCTGCTTCAGCATTTGCATAGGATTTTGTTTTGTAAAGGATTTGTCCCAACTGGGCGAGGGTAGTTATGATCTGCTTATTTTTAAGGAGCTTATAGGAATTTGAATAGGCATCGACAGCATTTTTATATTTCTTGTTTTTTTCCAGTGCCTGGGCTTGGGCGAAATAACCGGCACCTTTGAATTGATTCCAAATTTTTTCTCTCCCGGCTTCGGACTCTTTTCCTTTCGATGTATTAGCAATACTTACAACCTGGCCTGCATATTTAGCCGCTTTTGAGAGGTTTTTATTCTGATGCGAATATATAGCCGAAACATTGAGCAGGACCTGGCATGTTGTTGAATCGTCCAGTCCTCCCAGGACCAGAGCTTTTTCTCCGTATTTGATTATATCAGCAGGAGTTTTTCCTCTGTATTGGTCATTACAAAGGCTGGAACAGGCAAAATTTTCGTACTGACTTCCCTGTCCTTCATATTCAGATATCCAGTCTTTTAATAATTTTGCACGCTGGCTTACATCCGTTGAGTTCATTGCCTTGATATAAGCAGCATTCGCTGAATTCTGGGCAGGAAGAGATGCACAGAAAATAAGCATTATACTTAATGTGGATAGAAGTGTTTTTTTCATTTTACGTCCTCTCAAATTAACTTTTTTGGCATGATATCCTTAAAGAAAATAAAAGTCAAATTTACTTTTAGTTAGATACCATTCTTCTAATCAGTAAAGTATAATAGCAAAAAATATGCCAAATTAAAAGCATAATTCAAGGCAGTTGTGTTTTAGACATTTTATTGTAATTCATATAAAATAGTTTTATGCACGCAGAAAAAACTGATTTTGTTTTCCGATTTTCAGATGCGGTCGGCAGGCCCTGCCAAAAAGGAGTATTTCTCAAGAATTATTCAAACTTCAAGGTCGGAGGAATCGCTGATTATTTTTTTGATGCCAGGACTGAAAAAGAGCTTGTAAGCGTTGTGCATTTTGCAAAAACCTCTTCTCTTCCATATTACATAATCGGGGGGGGGTTTAATATTTTATTTTCAGATGAAGGATTTCGCGGCCTTATTATCCATAATTCTGTAAAAGGGCTGAAAAAAGCTGAAAAGAAAGTAATCCAAGTCAAATCCGGAACTCCTTTGAAGGAGTTGGTTGGATTCTGCCTGCATAAAGGGGTGGGAGGTCTTGAGTTTCTGGCTGGCATCCCGGGAACTGTGGGAGGTGCTGTTTGCGGTAATGCCGGAGCATTCGGCTGTGATATCGGCAGTCTATTGATAAATGCCCGAATTTTGGCAGAATCCGGGAAAATACTCCGAGTAGAGAAGAATTATTTTGGGTTTGAATACCGCTGGAGCAGGTTAAAAATTAATAAAGATGTGCTGCTTGATGTAAAGCTTCAGGGCAAAAGTAGAGCGCAGGAAGAGATAAAAAAGAGCATAAATGAGGGCCTTCAAAAACGAAAAAGAAAACATCCTCCCTATGGGACAGCCTGTGCTGGAAGTTATTTTAAAAATCCGGTTCTTCCTTCTGGAGAAAAAGTAGCTGCTGCTGCTCTTCTTGACCAGGTGGACGCTAAAGAAAAAAAAGCAGGAGATGCAGCTGTATATTCAGGGCACGCAAATTTCATTATTAACCAGGGGAATGCTGCCTCGCAGGATATCAGGCTTCTTGCTGGTGAACTGAAGCGGAAAGTTTATAAAAAATTCGGGATTAAACTAGAAGAAGAGGTTATTTTTCTTCCAGCAGAGCCTTAAATATTTTAGCATTCTGCGAAGAGATTTTATTTTTCTGTATTGCCATTTCCAATGTCTGTGACGCCAGTTTTAAAAACATTTCATAATGTGGGGGGTGCTTACGGAGAGCCTCAAGCTGGCTGGAAATAGTCTTTATATCACCTCGGGCGATAGGCCCGGTAAGTGCTGTTCTGGTGTTAAAATTCTTTACATTCTGTAAAGTTCCTTGTACAAGAGGAAGCAGGATTTTTAGAGCTTGCTCAGGCGAATTGCCTAACTTCTGGAGCAGAGAGGAAGCGGATTCCAGTAATATTAATAGAAAATTAGATGCTATACTGCAGGCAGCGTGATAAAGAGGTTTATCTTCTTCCTTGATTACAAATGAATGCCCGCTTAGTTTTTTAATAATAGCCTTAGATGCTTGCTGGGCTTTTGTGCTGCCTTCCAGGCTGAAATAGATGCCTTTGAACACATCGGGGGCAGCATTTTTTTTTGCAAATGCTTGGACAGGATGCACAGATGCAGTCAGGGCCCCTTTGGCTTTAAGCGGATCTAAGATTCTGGAGGGCAGGAGGCCGCTGCAGTGCCAGACAAGTTTTTCCTCCCAGTCTGGGATTCCGGCTGCCAGTTCCTCTGCTGATGTTTTTATTTTATCATCAGGAATAGTAATGATTATTATACGGCTTGTCCCTGCTGCTTTGAGATTGTCTGTATATGGCTGGCCTTCTCCGATTAGCCGGCTGCTTTCCCGGGCAGATGAAAGGCTGAGACAGGAGAGAGCTTTGATTTGGTATCCGTTTTTTTTTAAGGCAATCCCAAGAGAAGTCCCCAATCTTCCGGCTCCAATAATTGCAATGGTTTTCATTATTTTCCTTTAAAAATATCAGACCAAATAGTTACTTCAAGTGGAGAAGGCGGGGTGGTGTTTTTATCCATTTCCGCAATCTTATCATATTTTTTCAAGGCGGCTTTAAGCCTGCGTAAGAACTCGCTGCAATCCAAAGGTTTTGCACCTTTAGAGCGGACAAAATTTTTAATCTCCAAGTCAGAGCTCACTACAAAAAATTGTCTAAGGTCAGTTTGCCGGCAGATGATCTCTTCAATAACACTATCAGCAGTTTGGGAAAAGGGAGGGAAACAAACCCTAAAACGTGTATCTTTGAAGCTGCCTTCTGATATATCCGGGTCAAGCGGGCCGTCAAAAACTATAATGACTCGGGTCTTTTTGACTTCCTGGAAGATCCGCAAGCGGGAAACAAGAAGTTTCCGGCTTGCCTGGTCTTTTAGATCAAGAGAAGGAATATGTCCGATAAGATTATTGCCGTCAATTAAATATGGCATTTATTGAATTGATTAAAGTGTGTATGTCTCCCCTGGTTTAAGGATGATTACTTCTGCCATATCTCCTATTTTTTTCTTGAATTCTTCTGGATCAGCTTCGACCAGAGGGAAGGTGTTATAGTGGATGGGTATAACCTTTTTTGTCCGGCAGAATTCTACTGCTTTCGAAGCGGAATGAATACCCATGGTGTACCTGTCGCCTATAGGAATAAAGCTGAGGTCAGGATGAAAAAATTCGCCTATCAATTTCATATCATATGTAAGACCTGTATCCCCCGCATGATAGAGTGTTTTATTATCGAGTTCAATTACTACTCCTGTTGGGTCACCTTTTCCAGCTGTGTGGAGGGCCTGTACCATATGGATTTTAACACCCTTGACTTCAACTGTTCCTCCGATATTCATTCCTTCCGCTGTGATTCCTTCTGATTCGGCCATAACTGCTATTTCATGCTGAGATACCAGAGTTGCACCGGTCTGTTTGCAGATGGGGAAAGCATCGCCCAAGTGGTCATCATGGTCATGAGTGACTACGACTATATCTGCTTCAGATATTTCTTCAGGAGTAATTGAAGCAGTAGGATTTCCGGATAGAAACGGATCGATAAATATAGTTTTATCCCCTTTGATTTTCACTGCAGAATGTCCTAACCAGGTGATTTCCATTTAATTTCCTCCTTAAAAAATTTTATGTTTTAGCCAGGGGGCCAGGTCATCTGTCTTCCTCCCAGCAGATGGAAATGGATATGGAATACTTCCTGTCCTGAATTTTTTCCAGTATTGAGGACAAGTCTGTACCCCTTATCTTTAATTCCTTTTTTTTCTGCGAGTTTGCGTGCTTTCAGAACTATATGACCTAGCAATTCTTGTTTATTGGAGGGGATATCATTTAATGAATAGAAATGATCTTTTGGTATGATAAGAACATGAACCGGAGCTTGGGGATTGATGTCTTCAAATGCAACAATATATTCATCTTCGTATATGATTTTTGCCGGGATCTCTTTGTTGATTATTTTACAGAATATACAATCTTCCATTTTTCACCTATTAATTAAACTTGCAAGCGTTCTATATGTGCGCCAAGAGATTTCAGTTTTTCTTCAAGCTTTTCATACCCGCGGTCAAGATGATGAGCTTCATTGATTACAGTTTTACCATTAGCGATCAATCCTGCCAGTACCAGAGATGCTGAAGCTCTTAAATCCGTAGCTGTTATTTCTGCTCCGGAAAGGAGAGTCTTGCCCTTAATTATTGCTTTGTCACTTGATATTTCGATATTAGCGCCCATGCGGAGAAGTTCATTAATATGAGCAAATCGTCTATCAAAAATAGTCTCTGAGATGATCGAGATCCCTTCGGCTTGGGTCATGAGAACAGAAAACTGCGCTTGCATATCAGTGGGGAAACCCGGATAGGGGGAAGTTGTGATATCCTGGGGTTTGAGTTTATCTGTTCCGGTTACTTGGATGGAATGGGAATTCAATTTTTTGATTTTTACTCCAGAATAACGTAGCCTTTCAATTACTGTCGTCAGGTCCTCAGGTTTGGTGCGGGTAAGGACGATACTTCCTTTTGTCAGAGCTCCGGCTATCAGGAAAGTACCTGCTTCTATACGGTCTGGGATGATCTCATGGGTGGTTCCTCCGAGTTCTTTTACCCCCTTTATAACAAGTGTTTCCGATCCTATATCTTCAATTTTCGCTCCCATTTTAACTAAAAGCTTGCAGAGGTCTACTACTTCAGGTTCTACAGCACAATTTTTCAGAATTGTTTCCCCCTTGGCTAAAGAGGCTGCCATAATGAGGTTTTCTGTTCCTCCGACTGATTTTTTCTCAAATTCTATTTCAGTGCCTTTCAGCTGTTTAGCCTCTGCATTTATATAGCCATGCTTGAGCTGGATAGATGCTCCTAACTTTTCTAGACCATGAATGTGAAGGTCGGTCGGACGGGAGCCTATTGCACATCCTCCTGGCAAAGAAACCAGTGCTTTCCCATACCGCGCTAAGAGGGGGCCTAGAACCAGAATTGATGCCCGCATTGATGTTACAAGCTGGTAAGATGCCTCATCTGATATGATTTTTTTTACCTGGAGGGATAAGGAATTTTTCCTGATATTGGATTCTGCTCCGAGCTCTTTCATGAGAGTCAGCATAGTGTGAACATCGGTAACCAGGGGAACATTTTTCAGCCGGATTTTTTCCTTGGTCAATAATGCAGCAGCAATGGCAGGTAGAACAGCATTCTTAGCTCCGCTGATTTTGACTTTTCCTTTCAGTTCAGGATTGTTGTTTCCATAAAGTATTATTTTTTCCATCAAGTTTTATTTTAAAGTAACAAGGCGGAAAACACAATACTGGGAATACTGAGGAGTTCCTCCATTTTTTTTAGCTTCTTGGCCTTAAGCAAGAATCAGGTCAGTTGATACGAAAACACGCGTATTTTCCCCAGCATGGAAAATCCGCTCGGATACAGTCTTCGCTCTCTTCTCCTTAAAGGAGAAGAACCATGCCCGCTCATCCTTGCTCACGGCTTTCTTAATCATCCTGAATCATTCATAAAAATTGCCAATGATGTATTTAAAAAAAACAAAATCTAATTTTAGCATTGGCACTTTTTACCTTACAGGCGAACCGATCTCACCGCATCTGCTTCGTTACAATGGATTTGCGGTGAAGGATCACAGCTGCATCCATTGTGCCTTGCATCTACGGCAACCTCGACTCGTGAATAATTCAGGCAAGTTAACCTGATTCTTTTTACCGCTCTTCTGTCAAAAAATGGATTTCCACTTATTTCTTTTTACAGGGTTTTAACAAAGAAGCAATAGAGCAGTGATTTTTTATGTTAAATTGCATAAATATTGTTGTTAACATATCATTGAATTAGATTATATAATATCTAATAACTTTTTTTATTATTTTTAGGAGGAATGTTATGCGTTTATTATTCATAGGGTTCGGGACGGTCGGCCAGGGGTTGGCTGAACTTCTGCTTAAGAATAAAGATGAACTTTTTTCAAGGTATGGTATTGGCTATTCAGTTGTCGGTATTTCAGATAATCTAAAGGGCAGTATTATAGATTCTCGGGGAATCGACCTGGCTGCCGCTTTAAAGGTGGTTCAATCCGGAAGGTCTTTGTCTGATTTAAGTGATGAAAAATTTTATGGAAAAGCTTTGGATATGCTGGCTGCCGTTGATGCTGATGTAATGTTCGAAGCAACCTATACGGATATAAAAACAGGTGAACCAGCAACATCGCATATTCGCAATGCTCTGGAGCGGAATATCAATGTTATCACTACCAATAAAGGTCCCTTGGCTCTTTATTACCAGGAACTTGCTGAACTTGCCCGAGAGAACAAGGTGAAGTTTCTGTTTGAGGGAACGGTGATGAGCGGAACCCCTGTGTTGAACCTGCTGCGGGAAACTCTGGCCGGGAGTACTGTCAAGGAAGTCAAGGGTATACTTAACGGCACTACTAATTATATTTTAACTCGCATGGAAGAAGGTCTGTCTTACGATGATGCTTTGAAAAAAGCTCAGGAACTCGGATATGCCGAGGCTGTACCGGATGCTGATGTTTTAGGTTGGGATGCCCTGGCAAAGGTTACAATTCTTGCTAGAGTTATCTTTGGGGCCAAGGAAAGGCCGTTTGATTTTCCCTGCGAGGGGATTACTGGAATCTCTGCTGCAGACATTATTGAGGCAAAAAGCCGGAATAAGCGCTATAAACTGATCGGAAAAATCTGGCGTGAAGGTAGTATAACCAAAGCTTCCGTTGGTCCAGAAGAGGTCGACCTGAGTCACCCGCTTGCGGGGATAATGGGAGCAACCAATGCAATCACAATAACTTCAGATGAGCTTGGTGATGTGACTGTTGTCGGTCCGGGGGCAGGTAAATTTGAAACTGGTTTTAGTATGCTGGTTGATTTTATTAGTATCGCCCGTGAATAGTCCAGATTAAAAAAGGAGTGGAATTTTATATTCCACTCCTTTTTCTATAGGATAAAAACTACTAAATCTGTTCTTCGATCCAGTCTGATGTAACTGTTTTGGGCCTTTCAAGAGGTAGCCCGAGTGCTCTGTCCCAGCAAAGTGAAGAAAGCACTCCCAGTGCGCGTGAAACTCCAAAGAGCACGGTGTAGAAGTCATATTCAGTAATACCGAAGTGAAGGAGCAGGCAGCCGGAATGAGCATCAACATTGGGCCACGGGTTCTTTGCCTTGCCGTGTTCTCTAAGAATGTCGGGAGCGACTTCATAAATTCCGCTGACTACCTGGAAGATTTCATTATCCGGGCAGTGCTTGAGCCCAAATTCTCTCTGGGCCATATACCTGGGATCGGTTTTCCTGAGCACAGCATGTCCATATCCAGGGATGACTTTTCCGGAATTCAGGGTATCCCAAAGATATTTGACCAGTTCGTCTTTGGTCGGAACTCCGCCCAACTCTTCTTTTACATCCATGATCCAGCGTAGTACTTCCTGGTTAGCAAGTCCGTGAAGCGGTCCAGCTAACGCGGACATACCGCCAGCTAGAGAATAATAGGCATCGGAAAGAGTCGAACCTACTAGATGGGTAGTATGAGCTGAAGCATTTCCGCCTTCATGATCACTATGGATTGTGAGATAGAGCCGCATAAGTTCTTTGAAAGTGGGATTTTCCACGCCCATCATATGGGCAAGGTTTCCTCCCCAGTCAAGATTGGGGTTTGCGGGAATATGTTCATCATTTTTGTAGGATTTGCGGTAGATATAGGCTGCGATCTTGGGAAGCTTGGCGGTAAGGTTTAAGACATCTTCGAATGTGGGATCCCAGTAGTCAGTTTTGGGCATTCCTTCTCTGTATTTTGTGGCAAAAACAGAATCCTTTTGCAGTGAAGCGATTGCAGTAACAAACTGGGTCATGGGATGAGTATCTTTAGGGACGGCTTTCATAATATCGATGAGATAATCGGGAAGTTCGCTGCGTTTTTTCCATTCTTCTGTGATCTCTTTGACTTCGTCTTCTGTGGGGAGTTCACCGGTAAATAAGAGATGAAAAAGACCCTCTGGGAGTGGTTCTTCCCCGCCTGGAGCTTTGGGGAGTTTTTCCTGTAATTGAGGGATGTTGTAGCCACGGAAACGGATACCTTCATACGGGTCAAGCGCTGAAGTCTCTGTGACGATGCATTTAACTCCGCGCATTCCGCCGTAAGCTTGTCCGATTGTGACTTCGGAAATGACTTTGTCCCCATGTTCCTTGATCAGGTTTTTCACCCGTTGTTGCATGGGAGCGAGTTTTGCTTGAAATTTGTCTTTTAGTGCCATTAATAGACCTCCTTGGTATTTATATAATTTTATTCCGCCCTTATTGTGACGGAAGAAAACTATATCAAAGTAAACTTGTACTGTCAATATATTTGCATTAGAGTTGATTTTTGTTAGCATAATTGGGTATTATTGAACCTGAACTATTCATAAAAAATGTCCTGAGTAAAAAAGGAGACGAAACATGACAGGAGTACTAGTTTTACTGATTGTATTTGCAGTTATTGTCATCTTTATAGTGGGAATATATAATGGTCTGGTTAGCCTGCGGAACCGAAGTGAGAATGCTTGGGCCCAGGTCGATGTCCAGCTTAGACGCCGTTATGATCTGATACCCAACCTGGTTGAGACAGTTAAAGGCTATGCCAAGCATGAAAAAGATACCTTTCAGAACGTCACGGAAGCCCGCTCAAAAGCGATCAATGCCGGAACAGTCAAGGAACAGGGAGACGCGGAGAATATGTTATCTGGGGCTCTCAAATCTCTATTCGCAGTTGTAGAAAATTATCCCGACCTTAAAGCTAATCAGAATTTTTTGATGATGCAGGAGGAATTGGCCGGTACAGAAGGCAAGATCGCATATGCCCGTCAGTTTTACAATGATTCGATAATGAAGTTTAATACCAAGCAGCAGGTGTTTCCATCTAATATTATCGCCAATATGTTCAATTTCCAGGAAAAAGAATATTTTGAGATAGAAGAAGCTGCAGCTAAAGAGCCGGTTAAAGTTAAGTTTTAACTATGTACGAACAGATCGCCAGTAATAAGCGAAAATCAATTTTCCTGATATTTTTCTTTCTGGTCCTTATTGCCGCCCTGGGTTGGGTATTCGGGCAAATAACTGAATTCGGCTCCTATGCCCTGATCCCGGCTGTTTTTATTGCCCTGCTTATGACCTGGGGAAGCTATTATTACAGCGATAAGATCGTCCTGGCTGTTAGCAAGGCGAGGCCGGTTTCAAAGCAGGAATATCCCTATCTCTACAACATAGTCGAGGGCCTGGCTCTTGCCGCCGGCCTGCCCAAGCCCCGTTGTTATGTGATAGATGATACGGCTCCCAATGCTTTTGCTTCCGGCCGTAATCCGGAAAAGGCGGTTGTTGTGGTAACTGAAGGCTTGCTGAAAAAACTTAACCGGGCTGAACTTGAGGGTGTTATTGCGCATGAGATGTCGCACATTAAAAATTATGATATCCGGGTTCAGACTCTGGCTGTGGTTATGGTCGGGGTAGTAGTGCTGCTGAGTGACTGGATACTCCGGAGTTTTCTGTGGGGGGGAAGAAGAAAGCGCAGCAGTGATAAAAGCAGCGGTAATGCTGGAGCAATATTGATCATTGTAGCTCTTGCACTGGCAATTTTGTCTCCGCTAATAGCGCAGTTGCTTAAGATGGCTGTATCACGAAAACGGGAATTTTTAGCCGATGCCGATGGAGCTATGCTAACGCGCTACCCTCCCGGATTAGCTTCAGCCTTGAAGAAATTATCAGCAGATAAAGAATCCCTGGAAGTGGCTAACAAAGCTACGGCGCACATGTATATTATCAATCCGCTTAAGGACCATAAACGCGGCGCTGGTATGGCTAAACTATTCAGTACGCATCCTCCCGTAGAGGAACGCATTGCAGCATTAGAAAAAATGTGAGCACGAAAAATATGTTGCATATATTGCTTAATATCATTATAATTATTTAACCCTTAGGTGGGGTCGTAGTTCAGTTTGGTTAGAACGCCGGCCTGTCACGCCGGAGGTCGCGAGTTCAAGTCTCGTCGGCCCCGCCAGATTCTCCCCTGAAAATCAATATTTTCCTTTAAGCACTATTAAGCCAAATTAAGCGAGTTTAAGCAAAATCTGTGACATATTGCGTGTGTTATTTTTTATTCTGTCTGATTAAAATTAAGGAGGACAGAGTAAGGTCTTGACATATCTTCCTTAAAAGGACCTGTCACAATTACCGCTCTGTCCTCTGCCTTTCCTGGGATGGC
>Ga0114922_10001678_pt1 | contig 20918 bp, 17 predicted proteins | sample AartaG_FD_100975 | JGI IMG/M metagenome (GOLD analysis project Ga0114922, IMG submission 100975) | Deep subsurface microbial communities from Aarhus Bay to uncover new lineages of life (NeLLi) - Aarhus_00045 metaG | ecosystem: Environmental > Aquatic > Marine > Oceanic > Sediment | place...
CACATGGCGGACCAGGGATCATTGGCTTATTCGCCTACCAGATTTGATTCGAGAGAAATCTTGGCCAGCTAACACCATCAGCTATGCTGGTTGAGGGCATGTCGCCTCCATCAACTTCACTGCAACGCTTAACAGGGTCGCTCTGACTCACGCGATGACATCTTCATTAAATTGATGAAGTCGCGCAAGAAAAACCGCGCTGGAGCGATGACGGATTACAAGTAGATTGTTTGTACAGGGAATAGGCTGGTGGTTTACGGTTAGTCCACGGCGCTAATGGGAATAGATACGGTCTCGCAGCGCCACAACCTGCCGACGCAAGTCATCGTCAACCTCAAGCTGGTCGGCTATTTTTTCATAACCATACATTACAGTTGTATGATCGCGTCCACCGAGAGCCTTGCCAATCTTCGGCAGGGAGCTGCTCGTCTCCTCGCGAATCAGATACATGGCTATCTGGCGCGGGAAGGCGACATCCCTTGAACGCTCACGGCTAAGAAGCCGACCCTCCTCGATCCCGAACTGATCGGCAACCAAAGAGATTATTTGCTCAGTTGTCACGCTGCTTGTTTGAACGACCATGTCTACCAATGCCGCATCGACGAGATTAGGGGTTAAGATTTCGCAGCGAAGGTCAGCGTAAGCGAGTACTCGTGTAAGCGCGCCCTCGAGTTCGCGAATGTTGCTTTGCACACGCTCTGCGATCTCGCTCAAAATTTCGTCGGGGGCTTCCCTCCCCAATCGTTCCGCCCTCGATCGAAGAATTGCTAATCGTGTCTCATAATCTGGCGCATGGATATCCGCCGTCAAGCCCCATTCAAAGCGTGAGCGCAACCGTTCTTCGAGCGTCACGAACGCCTTCGGCGATCGGTCGGAAGAAATTACGACTTGTTTTTCCTGTCCATGGAGAGTGTTAAAAGTATGGAAGAACTCTTCCTGGGTCGCTTCCTTACCGGCAATGAACTGAATATCGTCAATCAGAAGGACATCAACTCTTCGGTAGCGCTCGCGAAAAACCGCGGTGTTTCTAGCTCGAATGGCATCGACCAGATCGTTTGTGAACTCCTCTGAGGAAACATAGCGGACCTGCAGTCCCGTGTCGAGACACTCATGCCCTATTGCGTGCAGCAGATGTGTTTTTCCGAGCCCAACCCCACCGTAGAGGAACAACGGATTATAGGCTTTGGCTGGACTCTCGGCGACTGCCTGCGCGGCAGCGTGCGCCAGCCTGTTGCCTTTTCCTACGACAAATGTCTCAAATGTATATCGATTATTTATGGATGAAGCCAGCCGGTCGCGATCGTCATCACGCACAGGTGAATCCAATGCGGGTTCAAGCGAATCATCAATGGATGAATCCCCTTGCCAGACGACAAATTTCACACCGACGGTTCGATTGAGGATTCCAGTTAGAACACGCTTTACGGTGGATAGGAGACGATCTTCAAGCCAATCACAGGCATAGGCGTTTTGCACACCGATGATGAAATTCCCGTCCTCGTAGGCGATACACTCCGTGTCGCGAACCCAGGTGTCATAAGCAGCTCGGGGCATCTCCATCTGTAATTGACCGAGCGCAGCCTGCCAGTGTCGCTCCACGTTCATCCACGTCTCCAAGGAGCCCAGATCGCATTCCCTCATTTCCAGCGACGGGCGTTTGTTATTTTCCAATGTGCGGTTAATCACCCAGTTGGCAAATCGCAGGTTGGTCTGCGGTCGTTGAGGAAACGGCCTACTAATTCACTGCGATGTTTGGAGGGCCGTGGGCACTCCTCCTTCTTCGATGAAACATCTCCCTCCCACAGGTAATTGATTCTAGCAAATCCCGGTCCCACCTACAATAGCTAAGCCCCCCTGAACCTAAAAACTTTAAAAGATTTAAGGTCGCGTAATGTTAAAGAAAGATTCGGCTTCAGAATTAACTTCACAAATCCGGGAGAACCCATGCAGTTACCACATCGGTAGATACATCCAACTGCGCTAATCAGACCCCACATCTTCGGGTACAAAGACCATGCACACCGTTATTTGCTAAGCTTCATTTAACCTTAAAGACTTAATTGGCTTTGCCGCACCGCGAGAACTTGAAACTAACTCAATAACTGCGGGTTCGCTTATTGAAAATTGAGTATGTGAGGTAAATAAGGGTGTCTCTTGCGCAAATTCGGGTAAGTAAAAGGTGCGTTACAGTCCCATCACCGTTGATTTTCACACCAATAGCAGCGCGGATACCTCCCGCACAGAACGCGCGGATATGATATCTAATCCTTGAGGCGCAGGAGGTTCTCCGCGCACCTGTTTGGGAATCACAACCCTCTTGAAACCAAGTTTGGCTGCTTCCTGCAGGCGTGCAGGGATCTGCGCCACCGCCCTCAGCTCACCCGTAAGCCCAACTTCACCGATGAGGGCGACATCCGCAGGAACTGGCTTATCCGACAAGGAGGATGCAATCGCGATCGCAGTTGCCAGATCGGCAGCAGGCTCACTGATTTGCAACCCACCCACAACATTTATGAAGACATCCTGATCCTCAAGACGAAGGCCAACCCTCCGGGAGAGTACCGCAACGGTGAGCAGCAAACGGTGAATGTCGGTGCCATTGGCTGTGCGGCGAGGATTCCCAAACGATGTCTTGCTGGTGAGCCCTTGAATCTCGACCAGAAGGGGTCGCGTGCCCTCCATCGTCACCGCTACAGCTGAACCCGGGGCGTTCACAACACGTTCGGCGAGAAATGCCTCGGATGGGTTGGGTACCTCAACCAACCCGTGATGCTGCATTTCAAAAACACCAACTTCAGTTGTTGGACCGAAGCGATTCTTTACCGAGCGCAGGATGCGATAGGCATGGTAGGGATCACCCTCCAAATAGAGCACGGTATCGACGATGTGTTCCATCACTCGCGGACCAGCGATCGCTCCTTCCTTGGTCACGTGCCCGACAAGGAAGACGGCGATCCCGGATGATTTTGCCAGGCGTTGAAGCCGGGCCGCACATTCCCGAACCTGGGTAATAGAACCCGCGCTAGATTCGAGTTCAGAGAATTGCATCGTCTGAATCGAGTCAATCACTAATGCGCTCGGTGCAACCCGCTCGGTGTGCTGTGTAATGAACTCCAGATCGGTCTCTGCCAGAACGAATAGCTCATGGGTTAGCTTTTCAGATTGAGCAAGTCGATGTGCTCTCGTTTTTAACTGGCGTTCTGACTCCTCACCAGAGACATAGAGAACACGTTCGCGCTCAGACATGGCGAGCGCCATTTGTAGCAACAATGTTGATTTCCCAATCCCTGGATCACCACCAATTAAAACCACCGATCCCGGGACAATCCCACCGCCGAGAACTCGAGCGAACTCCGCAATCCCCAGAGGAATCCTTTCCTCCGGATCGTCTGCTATTTCCGACAAGCGTTTGGGCACGCCTGCGCTTAGCAATCCTGAACTGCGTTTTCTTTTCCGGGGCGGCGCCACCACTTCTTCAACCATGCTACTCCAAGCACCGCACTGCGGGCAGCGCCCCAGAGCTTTTGGTGCAATTCGGCCGCATTCCTGACAGATATATTGAGTTCGGGATTTTGCCACACGCCCTCCTCATCAAGATTATACAGTCTACCTGTGCCCAGGAAACCAAAAGCCCGACGTGACGTCGGGCTTGTCATCATTCAACAGGGGATTTCGATTACCCCGCAGCAACGGCTGTTTGTGGTTCGTCCTCCGGCTTCTCGGCACTGAGGCGCAAGATAAACTCATCTTCCTCGACGTCTACGACGATTTCATCACCGGTGGCAAATCGTCCTACCAACAATTCATCTGAGAGCTGGTCTTCGACTTTATTTTGGATCACCCGTCGTAACGGCCTCGCACCCATCTCCGGATCATACCCAAGATCAGCGAGCTTCGCCCTTGCCTCGTCTGTAACAAGAAGCTTGATGTCATGCTCCTCCAAACGCTTCGACACTTTAGCCAGCTCGAGCTCTACGATTTGCGAGATTTGTTCTTTGCTCAGGGCATGGAAGACCATAATAGTGTCGACTCTGTTCAGAAATTCGGGGCGGAAAACCTTCTTCATTGCATCGGTAAGTTTCTTATGCATCTCGTCATACGCGAGGCGCTCCTCAGCCTCTTCGTCCTGCGGAAGATCGAAGCCTAATTGCGATTGACGTTTGATCAAATCCGCACCCACATTTGATGTCATGACGATGATGGTATTACGGAAGTCAACTTTCCGGCCGCGGGCATCGGAAAGCTGTCCCTCTTCCATAATCTGCAAAAGCATATTGTGGGCTTCTGGATGTGCTTTTTCCACCTCGTCAAAAACGACGATGGAGTAAGGCCGTCGCCGTATCGCCTCGGTTAATTGCCCTGCGTCGTCATAGCCGACGTATCCTGGCGGTGCGCCGACGAGTCGGCTCACCGAGTGGCGCTCCATCAACTCCGACATATCGATCTGAATAAGCGCATCTTCGGTACCGAACATGAATTCCGCTAACGCTTTAGTCAGCTCGGTTTTGCCCACACCGGTTGGACCCAAGAAAACGAAAGATCCAATCGGCCGCTTGGGATCCTTCAGGCCAGCCCGAGATCGGCGCACGGCTCTTGAGATTGCACTGATCGCCTCATCCTGACCTATGATGCGCTCATGGAGCGCTTCCTCCATTTGAAGTAATCGATCGGATTCCGCCTCCGCGATCTGCATCACAGGAACGCCCGTCCACATTGAGACCACTTCGGCGATGTCTTCCGTCGTCACGTGCGGTCCACCCTCACTGCGATCCCAAGCGGTTCGGAGCAACGCCAACCTCTCTTCAAGTCCAGCTTCACGTTGAACCAATTCTATTGCATCGTCCTGGCGTGCCTCATCCACTGCGAGGGCATGCGCTTCGCGCGTCTCGCGCAGGTTCCTAATAATCTCACGCAGCGAGACTGCTTCCGGACTCTTATACATCCTTACTCGCGAAGCGGATTCGTCGATCAAATCGATGGCTTTATCCGGGAGAAAGCGGTCGGTTACATAACGAGCGGAGAGATAGGCCGCAGATTCTAATGCCTCATCAGTGATGATAAGCTTATGATGGTCTTCATAAGGTTTACGAACACCACGCAATATGCTGATGGTCTCCTCGATCGTCGGCTCCTCCACCATCACCGGCTGGAAGCGCCTCTCCAGGGCGGCATCATTCTCGATATGCCGTCGATACTCATCTAGAGTGGTCGCCCCAATCACCTGCAATTCGCCGCGAGATAGCGCTGGCTTTAGAATATTAGCAGCATCAACGGATGACCCTGCGGAACCAGCGCCAACAAGCATATGCACCTCATCGATGAAGAGAATCGCCTCTGAAGATTTCAACTCATCGATAACGCGCTTAAGACGCTCTTCGAATTGGCCTCGGTACATTGTCCCCGCAACAAGCGAGCCGACATCGAGTTGAAGGACGCGTTTCCCGAGAAGTGGGCCGGGAATCTCACCCGCGACAATTCGTTGAGCCAAACCTTCTACAATTGCTGTCTTGCCAACACCCGGTTCGCCAATCAGCGCCGGATTGTTTTTTGTTCGGCGGGCAAGGATTTGTATTACGCGCTCAATTTCCATCTCGCGGCCAATAACAGGATCGAGCTTAGACTCTTCAGCTAATTCGGTCAGGTTCGTAGCCAGTTGATCTACAAGGGGAGTCTTAGGTCCTGATTCTGCCTTTTTCGACCGCTCCCTTTGCGAGGACCGACGTGATGAACTTTCCTGAAGTATTCGACTGGTTTGACGTCGGATCTGCTCCGGCGTGATACCAAGACGGCGCAAGACCTCGAGACCAACCCCCTCACCTTGACGGACCATCCCGAGGAGCAGGTGCTCAGTACCTATATAGTGGTGGCCCATCCGCCGCGCTTCTTCAATCGCTACCTGCAACACCTGTTCAGTAGCTGGAGCCAGCTCAATCCTGCCTGATGAGTGGCGACCGACACCTGTTAGTCGCTCCACCATCTCCTTCACTCGGGCGGTTTCAAGGCCAAGTTCGCGCAAGACTCGCCCGGCGATACCGCCTTCCTCGCGCATTAAACCCAAGAGGAGATGTTCCGTGCCTATGTAGTTATGGTGCAACCTTTCTGCTTCTTCATGGGCTAAACTTAATACTCGTCTTGCCCGTTGCGTGAAGCGTTCCATCTTATCTGCCACCTGATATCCTCCGTACCTTTCAGCGCAATTCCCCCCTGGTATATCCTATTCTACCAAAGTTTATGTTGTGGTTGCGGAAATGGGACCATTTCTCCATCTAAATAAAAAACCGGGCGCTCAAGTACACGCCCGGTTGACTTTAGATGGAGAACGGTCAGGATCAGCCAGCGGAGGTCTCCTCCTCTTCGACCTCCTCTGGAGCATCATCAACAGAATCAATTACTTCAACGTCATCCTCAGAGTCAGCTTCTTCAATGGCTTCCTCAGGATTAACCTCTGCCACAACATCCTCGGGATCCGCTTCTTCCATTGCTTCCTCAGGATCAGCCTCTACTACGACATCCTCGGGGTCCGCTTCTTCCATTGCTTCCTCAGGATCAACCTCTGCCACAACATCCTCGGGATCCGCTTCTTCAATGGCTTCCTCAGGATTAACCTCTGCCACAACATCCTCGGGGTCCGCTTCTTCCATTGCTTCCTCAGGATCAGCCTCTACTACGACATCCTCGGGGTCCGCTTCTTCCATTGCTTCCTCAGGATCAACCTCTGCCACAACATCCTCGGGATCCGCTTCTTCCATTGCTTCCTCAGGATCAGCCTCTACTACGACATCCTCGGGGTCCGCAGAGGGCTCGCCTTCTGCTTCCTCTATCGCGTCGTCTGACTCAACCTCAGGGATGTCTGTCGGCGGAAGATCCGCGGCATCAGATTCTAGCGCCGCGTCGAAATCTTCGACTTCTTCCGGGGACTCCTCCTGCCCCGCTTCTTCAGCTTCAATGTCCTGCTCTGCTGTTTGCCAGTCGATCTCGGTGAACTCTGGAGAAGCAACTTTCTTAAGACTTAATCCTAGTCGCTTTCGATCCCCATCAATCTTGATCAGCCGCAGTGTGAGAATTTGCCCTTCTTGGACTACCTCTCGCGGGTGCTCAATTCTTTGATCAGAGAGCTCCGAGATGTGAATTAATCCTTCGATCTCAAACTCCTCTGCTCCTGCCAGAGAGGCAAATGCTCCGAACTTCGTGAGCTTGGTAATTGTCCCCTCAATAAGTTGCCCCTCTTGGAAGCCATCCATGACTTCATCCCAAGGGTTTGGTTCCAGTTCCCGCATCGAGAGGCTGATCCGTTTTCGATCTGGATCGACGCCAAGGATTTTTACTTTCACTTCCTGGCCGACACTCACGAGCTCCTTAGGGTGCGCTACACGCTTCCAGGATAATTCCGAGATATGAACCAATCCGTCGGCGCCGCCGATATCCACAAACACGCCGAAATCCGCCAAGCTGATAACCGTGCCTGTGCGCTCCTCACCAGGCTCCAATTCTGTGATAAGTCGCTCTTTTAACGCATCGCGCGATTCCCTCGACGCTGCTCTCTCCGATAGGATCAAACGATTCCTGCGTCGATCGACTTCGATGACTTTCGCTACAATCGGCTCACCAACCATCTCGCCCCATCGTTGATCGGGCGTTTCCCCCTCCGAACGTCGTCGTCGTGAAATACTGACCTGAGAGGCAGGGATGAAGCCACGAAGGTGTCCAAACTTAACAATGAGACCGCCCTTGTTGTACCCCGATATTGTCCCCTCATAGATGTCGCGGGATTCTTGAAGGTCTTCAACCTCTTTCCAATCCTGTTCTTCTTTGGCACGCGAGAGCGACAGCAACATCGCACCGTCGCGGCCAGCAGATCGGACGATATAAACATCCAATTCTTTCCCTACGACCAATTCCTCTCGCTGCTCATCTGAGAGCTGTTCGAGTTCTCGGCTGGGAATGACGCCCTCCGACTTAGCGCCAATGTCTACGAGGATGTCCGAATCGGTGATACGCGCGATGGTACCTTTTTTTATTTCGCCGCGTTTTGGTGTCTTTAGCTCATATGCCTCTGCTTGAAGCAGAGCTTCCATCGGGTGTTCCTCCTGGTCTTCATCCTCCTTCTCCGGAAGGATTTCCTCCCCGAAGGTCTCCTCATTATGCTCCATATAAATCATATCTCCCTTTAATGGGTTGATGCGCATTATAAAAGCACTCACCCCTCTTGTAAACCTTCAACCTATCTTGGATATCTGGATAGGGTATAATCCGCGCGTAGGTGTAAAAATGGCAGTTGTCTATCCCTTTACCGCTATTGTTGGACAGGAGCGCATGCGGCGCGCCCTTATTCTGAACGCCGTCAACCCGCGCATCGGTGGTGTATTAATCCGCGGCGAGCGTGGCACGGCAAAATCCACCGCCGCACGCGCTTTGGCTGTACTCCTCCCGGAAGTGGAGGTCGTCGCAGATTGTCGATTTTATTGCGATCCACAGCAAACGACTGGCCTGTGTACAGAGTGCCGTGAGCGCGTAGCTCGCGGCGAGAAACTCCCGGTCGAAATCCATAAAACGTCCTTTGTTGACCTTCCCGTCTCGGCTACTGAGGACCGCGTTGTTGGGACCCTCGACATCGAACGAGCGATTAAGGAGGGTGAGCGCCATTTCGAACCCGGCGTCCTCGCCTCAGCCAATCGGGGTCTCTTGTATATCGATGAAGTGAATCTGCTTGACGATCATGTCGTTGATCTCCTTTTAGACTCCGCCGCCTTGGGTATGAATTTCGTGGAGCGTGAAGGGATCTCGTTTACTCACCCCGCTCGCTATATCCTTGTCGGAACAATGAATCCGGAGGAAGGTGACCTGCGTCCTCAGTTGCTTGACCGCTTCGCACTCTCCGTGGAGATACGTGGTTTGCCCGACCCGCGCGATCGGGTTTCTATCATGGAACGCAATCTTGAGTTCGAGGCGGAGCCCGAGGTTTTTCGCAACCAATGGCTAGACCAGGAAGATAAGCTCTCCAACGAGATTGCTGCCGCGCGCAAAATACTCAACGATGTAACCTACACTAAGCGCGATTTGCTTTCGATCGCCGCCCTCACCTCTTCCTTTCAAGTGGATGGCCACCGAGCAGACCTTGTGATTCTCAAAGCCGCACGTGCTCACGCCGCTTTTGAGGGGCGCACAAGTATCAATGAGCGCGACATCGCACTCTCCGCAGAATTGGCGCTCCCACACCGCCTGCGACGCGGACCTTTTCAGCAAGCAGATGTCAATATTGAAAACATCGAGAACATGATCGAGCAGATCCAGTCTGACTTCAATAGTGGCGGCGAAAACGCAGATCCGTCGGATGGCGCCGACGAACACGCTGATAAAAAAAAAGGCCTCCAGCAAGCTTAGCCGATGACAATGCCGAAACATCAAAAGAACAAGGATCCTCTGAGCCGGTTCGTCAATCCACGCCAGAAACCATTCATGCTCGTTGGTGGGAAGGCGGGGATAAGGTTAAAGTTGGCCCGTCTTTTATGCCGCGCAAACTCGAAGGGCACATCGATCGCCTGACTCGTCGTCAGAGCGGGCGGCGGACCCGCACTCGAACCGAACACAAACGCGGGCGCTACATCCAGGCAAGACCAGCAAAAGAAAAGACCGCTGATATTGCATTTGATGCAACTATCCGCGCTGCTGCTCCACACCAACGCGCGCGCAGTGAACAACGCAAGCGCGTCTTCTTCTCCATTCACCCCTCGGATCTGCAGCGCAAAGTTCGCGTCAGCCGCGCGCCAAACTTGATACTCTTCGTTGTGGACGCATCCTGGTCTATGGCCGTCGCTGAACGGATGTCGGCGACAAAAGGTGCCATCCTGTCTCTTATCACGGATGCTTACCAGCGCCGGGACCGTGTAGGGCTGATCGTCTTCCAAAAAGATCGCGCCCTGACGGTGATGCCGCCGACGAACTCTGTCCATCTTGCACACCGCGCCCTGGCTGATATCCCGGTCGGCGGTAAAACCCCACTTGCAGCCGGCTTGAATCTAGCAAGCGAAGTATTCCGCAAGGAGATGATCACCCACCCCGAAGTACTCTCATTAATGGTCCTGCTCACGGATGGCGCTGGCAATGTCTCCATGGGTGATCTGCCACCTCAGGAGGAGGCGCATCGAGTGGCTGATCGCCTCCTCGACCAGGGAGTGCGCTCTGTCGTGATTAATATGGAGCACGCCGCGTTTGATCAGGGACTGGCCCAGGGTCTGGCGGATCACCTGGGTGGACCATGCTATACGTTGCACGAGCTAAAGGCCGACCATCTCTACCGTGCCGTTAAAAATGAGCTCGATGAAGTCTCCGGCAAAACCCGGCATCGAAGTTCCTGAAGATATAAAAACCAGTTTTCGAGAGCGTTATCGGTAATCTAAATGCCGACTTAAACCTGCGGGCGGAGTCGGCAGTTATGGAGGCATTCCCACTCCCAACACCCGGGAGAAGTTCCATCATCGCAGACATCTTTAATCACTGAAGCTATATATGACGGCTCTAGTTCATCATATGCCGTAAACCATCCTGGATGCTCTAAGCCTGAGGGAGAATTGGAACGTGAGTTAGCCTCACCCTCTATCATCATCCGGGGCGAGCCGGTGGCTTGCACTTACATGTGTTTCCGATTGGTGAGGTTGGTGGAAGTTACATCCTATAAATACCATGCGCAGCAAAACGCGATGCTTTGATACTCCCCATTAACGCTGATTTGGTTCTTGAGCGTAATCCGCTTTCAAGAGTGACTCTCTAACTTTCTTTCCAGGCGGCTGATTCGATGTTGAAGGTCTTTGCTGACATCCTCACAACGCCAATCGTCCGCCCAATTAGACAAACAAACTAAACCGATCTCCGCCCAAGTTTTCCCCATGTTCAAGTCCCTTGCATGCCACTCATAATACATGGCCAGTTCGATGCAGGGGCGCGGATCGTCCGGCTCCAACGCATGCCATTGCTCCCATCCATCAACCGCTTGATCGCGCCGACCTAGGCGCTTCAAATATGCTGTGTGCTGCCGCAGAGCCTCTATTCGCACTATGGGATCACCGCCCTCAATCGCTGCTCGATAAGCTAATTCCGCTGGCCCACTCCTCCCGGCACTCTGGTGCCATCGAGCTACACCTAAAGCCTCCGACGCTGATAAACTTGAGAATTCATCCGTTCGATGACGCCCCAGGACTTCCACAGTAAGCATAACCAAGCTGATGATATCCATGGCGTTATGGTAAATGACGCGCTCCATCTCCGTGGAGTCACCCGTACGCAGATAATCCAGGTAGAGGCCGGGGATCAACTCACCACCGACGTCCTCTCCACTTCGCTGGACTCCAAGGACCTCGCGTTCGATCGTGTTTAATCTGCAATCAACCAGCGCTCTGCGCCACAATCGTCTTGCGGGGTAAAGCAAGTCTAAATGTGGCCACTCCGTAAGCGGAAAGCGCTTTCGCATGCCAAGGGTGAAACGCATTTCGAGAAGGGGAACATCAAAGGTGCGACCGTTGAATGTGACGAAACCCGCGCTGGTTTCGAGATCGCTCTCAATGGCATGCAGCATAGCATGCTCATCACCAAGATCGCGTAAAAAGTACTGTCGTAGCCAGAACTCTCCGTCAACGAACTTTCCGATCCCGACAAGGAATGCAACCGTCCCCGCCCCTCCCACCAGCCCGGTGGTTTCGGTATCAAGAAAGACGAGGCTATCTAAACTGAGCCCCTCGAGAGAGGGATCAGTCGCGATCTCTGCTGCCACCCCCGACTCGAAATGCATCAACAAGCTTAAAGGGTTTGAACCGTGCTCGTGAGTTCCTGGATATTGAGTTTCAATAATAAATGCGGTGCCATGCGGTGTTTCGTGTGGTTCCCCAGGGTGCATTCCTGAATCGTCTCGCCTGGCTTGCTCAAGTGGAGGTGTTCGGGTCGTCTTCTTTCGCCCGATGCGCTGCAAACGCTGCTGGAGTCTTTTTCCTTCATCCATGCGATGAAATTAGATCACTTGCTTGATGATATCACGGGGAAAAGCAGCGACATTCCTACTTTCCTTATAGGTTTGAGACCGAAGATAATGCCTCATCAAATAGTTCCTGAAGGATTTTGATTTTACGGACATCAACACGGGGAAGAAAGTCACTCGGCGCCAATGATCTTCTTCAATGGCTCGTCCATGGCCGCCCAAGTATTATAACGCTCGGAGACGAGAGACGGGGCAATCCTATGCTCATCGCTGTCTCCTCCTTTGGCGAAAGCCTCCGCCGGACTACCCATTACCATGCCGGCGGAGGTGCCATTTAAAGAAGCGGCGTGTGACTTTTGGGTCACTCGACGCTTGTTTTCACCCCTTCCTGTACTCAATTATTCGATACCGGCAAAACAACAGTGAAGGTCGCCCCCCTGCCCAACTCCGATTCTACCCAGATCCGCCCATCGTGCTGCTCAACGATAGATTTTACAATCGAGAGGCCCAACCCTGTTCCGCGCGCTTCCTCCGGCACATTGCTCGCCCGGAAGAATTTATCAAATAAGTAGGGCTGATCCGCCGGCGGGATCCCCGGACCAGTATCCGATATACAGAGGATGATCTGATCATCCTCTTCATGGGCATCCAGAACAACTCGGCCGCCGGGTGGTGTGTACTTTAGCGCATTCTCTAACAGGTTGGCAATCACCTGTCTAAGACGTATCGGGTCACCATGGACCAAAGACAATCCCTCCTGCAGGTCAACCTGAAGGGTAATTTTCTTAGCCTTGGCCGTGCTCGCCAGACCCTGCAAAGCATAGCGAGCCAAAACAGAAATCGGCGTGTCCTCTTTCCTCGTAGCCAACCCCGCCTCAATTCTCCCTAAATCTAGCAGGTCGGCTACAAGACGAGAGATTTGTTCGACGCTCATTCTCACACGTTGCACAAATTCCCGCTGTTGATCATTGAGAGATCCCGCTTGATCGACAAGCTCGATATAGCCCAGGATTGCTGTGAGTGGTGACCGCAGGTCATGTGATACCGTTGACACAAACTCGGATTTTATTCGGTCGAGTTTTTTCAGATGTGTGATGTCATACATCAATACAGACTGACCAACGCCCCGAATAGGCGAGCGGTGCAAGTTGAACACTCGCCCGTCAGGTAGAGTGATCTCCTCACGACGCGGCGAGGGGCCAGGTGTGCGGAGAAGTTCTAAGAGAAGGGGTTCATCAAATGCTTCAACTACAGAGCGACCGATGACATCCCCATTGACATTAAATGCCTCTCTCGCAGCGTAATTAATTAGCAATAGTCGATTCTCATTATCGACGACGATCACGCCGTTTTCAGTTTGCGTGAGGATTGTTTCAAGTTTGGACCGTTCAGCTTCAGTTCGATTGTAAAGCTGCGTGTTCTCAATCGCGATAGCAGCGTAGTCCGCCATTGCCATCATTACCGTAACATCATCCTGACAGAGAACTCGACCCGCCTTACGGTTGTCCACCCCAAGGACGCCGATCGTCTTCCCGCGCACTTGTAAAGGGACATAGATCAACGAGTGGACCAGATAGGCTGTTTTGATTTTTTGAGGGGACCCCTCATCGAGCAGTATAGGCTCACTCATCGCCATCACCTGCCCGGCGAGGGAATCGCGCACATGTAACCTGAAGGTATTAGCGAAATCATCATCGAAGTTCTGAGAAGCCCGCATGTAGAGTTCGCCGGATTCTTCATCCAACAAGAGCAGACTCCCCTCCTCCGCTCCCGTGAGGTTCACCGCGGCCTCCACCACTGTTGTGAGGACCTCATCAATATCCAACAGGGCGGTAACCGTTCGTCCGATGAGGGCGAGCGTCTCAAGTTCATACAGGCGCCGCTCAAGCGACGTGGCGTCTCCTTGGACCTGATCTCCAATCCGGAGCAGATCCTTTTGACGTCTCCCCCGTTTAACGGCTCGCCCTACGGCTGATAGTAGGTGCTCCGCCTCAAAAGGCTTGGTTAGAAAATCTACGGCGCCAGCACGCATAGATTCCAGCACAAGCTGGTTGGACATATCACTGGTCATCAGAATAACTGGAATTTCTGGGAAATCGTTCTGTAGGCTTTTTATTAGCTCAAGACCGGTGATGTCGGGCATCCGATAGTCCGTCAGCACCAAGTTCGGCTGCAATTCACCAACCAGGGCGAGGGCGGATTTTCCATCTTCAACAGAATGCACGGAATAGCCGGCCGGCTTAAGGATGGCCTCCTCAATAGTCCGCCGGATATCTTTATTGTCTTCAGCGATAAGAATTAATTCCCCACTCATTCTTTGTTTACTCTCTTATTGTTTTTGGATTTGCAGGGTGATAGAAGGTGTGGTTATAAACATCACAGTGGACTGTTTACTTATGCAGAGATCTTACGGAGCGTGATCTCCGGACCTCTTTTCTACAATGTTTGAAATTCCATCCAAAACCGATTCGATATCTTGCATAACCGTGCCGAGCTCTTTTGATAATCTTGCGGCTTGGCGCTTGTCCATCAAGCTGGCAATCTCAGCTTGTGCCGCTCGCAAATTTCGGTGAACGTCCTTCAGCCACTTCGCGTCAACCTGGTCGCGCTCTGTCGAGCGCTGAATTTCTCTCTCAAGGCGCTGAGCCCGATCTTCTAAGGCCTCGAACAACCTGGCGTTTACGAGTGAAATCGAGGCATAGTCAGCAACCGCCTCCAACATCACCAACTGCCTTTCTGTGAAAGGTCTTGGAGCTTTCCGCCCAACACTGATCACTCCAATAGGTTGATCTTTGACGCGAACAGGGGCGATGAGGGCTGCACCTGAGACCTCCGCCAGCTTAAACTTCGCCAGCCCTTCTCCATGAATTGACAGTGCTTCTCCGGAAAGCATGACGAGCGAACTGACGCCATCATCCCAGGGTTGATGTAATTTCTTTGCAATCCCACCAGGAAGGTTCATCTCTGCCCGCAATACGAGCTGATCGGACCCTTCTCTCTTGAGTAAAACCCACCCCAAGTCCGCCTCGGTGATATACAGACTCCCTTCGATCAGTTTAGCAAAAAGCTGCCCTTGATGCGTTGTTGAAGTGACCGTTTTTCCGAGCCCGAACAGAGTCGTCAACTCCCGAACCCGTCGTTCGAGTTGGCGATTGCTCTCTGCCAACTGCTCAGCCAGTTGCCGATGCTCACGCCGCAGCCGGATTTCCTTGACCACTCGCTCAAGAGCAGCGACAAACTCCGCCTCACGAAGCGGCTTCACAAGATAATCACGTGCCCCCAGGCGAAAGGCCTGGATCGCGTCCGCCTCCATCCCCTTAGGTGCAGTGACGATCATCGGCACATCTGCCCCCTGTGACCGTAATGCGACAAGCAGATCCTTCCCGCTCAACCCAGGCAACGTGAGACTGGCGATGATCAGGTCCGGTCCAAACTGCAGCGACTTCTGAATGGCGGTGCTCCCGTCCCCTGCTGTTTCGATCTGATAGCCAAGCGGTCTTAATATCTGCCGCTCTATCAGATCGAGGGTATCCGGATCTTCGTCAACAACCAGTATCCTGCCAAGCTTAGGCGTTTTCACCATGAAAGTATGATAGCATGGAAATCTGTGGGCGCGCATAGTCCCAAGGACTAGTAACCATCTTTCCTAACATGATCATTAGAATCACCTTAGAAATCCCAGAGGTCCTTGACTAGCATTTGAGCACCCGTTTAGAATCAAAAATAGCGGATGGGCATGCATGGAATACAAAGACTACTACAAAATATTAGGGGTCGATCGCACTGCGAGCAGTGATGAGATCAAACGGGTTTATCGAAAACTCGCGCTTAAGTTACACCCTGATAAAAATCCGGACGACAACCAAGCTGAAGAGCGGTTTAAGGAGATCAACGAAGCTTACGAAGTATTGGGGGACTCCGCTAAGCGCGCGAAGTATGACCAGTTAGGCTCTTCTTATCGATCATGGGAACGGACCGGAAGTCAGCCAGGGTCTTTCGATTGGTCGGAATGGATGTCGGGGGGACAAGGGGGTGGTGTACGAGTTGACATGGGAGATATCGACGATGTCTTTGGAGGTTTTTCCGACTTCTTCTCTGTAATCTTTGGCGGGATGGGCGCCCAACAACAGGGACAGCGCGCCCGGGGCCGCAGGCAGGGACGCGATGTCAATCAACCCGTCACGATTACACTCGGTGAGGCCAACACAGGGACAACACGTACATTAACCATCAACGGAAAAAAAATCGAAGTAACCATCCCGCCAGGCGCCCGAACAGGTACAAAGGTGCGCGTGAGCGGGTTAGGTGAAGCAGGCGCACAGAAGTCCGGCGATCTGTTTCTTGTGATTAACGTCGAGCCTGATTCCAACTTCAAGCGCAAGGATGATGATCTCTACACTAAGGTGAAAGTGGACCTCTATACTGCTGTTCTCGGTGGAGAAGTTGAAGTTCCCACGCTATCCAGTGACGTTGTATTGACCATCCCTTCGGGCAGTCAACCTGATCAAAGTTTCCGCTTAAAGGGTCGCGGTTTGCCCAGTCTTCGAAACAAGAATAAGCGGGGCGATCTATATGTGCGATTGGACATCACCCTGCCGGATGAGCTAAATCCACGCGAGAGAGAGCTCTTTGAAGAACTTGCCAATCCGCAGGATTCATAGTGCGAATGCGACAATGCTCGCCTTCGGGATATTTTGAAAAGTTACACCAGCCATGTAATTTGGGTAGGTATTAATTTGATCTCAACTTGCATTCGTCATCCGTCACAATTAGGTTGGTGGAGTGCAAACATCGGACGAGGAAACAATGAAGACACGTATACTCCTGACTGTTGCAGTAACACTTAGTCTTTCAATTCTGGCTTGTAGTTTTCAGCTTGTTCCACCCCTACAACCCGAGCCAACTCCCCTCCCGGTTACAGTGCTGCCGGTTGCTGCCCCAATAGAGGAATCCACAACGGCGCCCGTCACAGATATCGGGACACCCATCATCGGCAGTGACCTGACCGGACTCTACGAACGAGTTAACCCGGGCGTGGTAACGATCTGGGTTTTCGATGAGTTTGATGCCCCTCATGAAATCACGATTCCTAGCGGGCAGGGCTCGGGATTCGTAATCGATCGCGAAGGACACATTGTCACCAACCAGCATGTGATAGCCGGAGCAAATGCGATTGAAGTTGACTTCACCTCCGGCATGAAAGCATGGGCTGAATTGGTTGGTGTCGACCCCGACTCCGACCTTGCCGTATTGAAAGTTGATGTTCCCGAGACCAGTCTCACTCCACTTCCGCTGGGGGATTCCGACGAAGTAACGGTGGGAGAATTTGTCGCTGCCATAGGAAACCCTTTCGGCCTGCGAGGTACGATGACAGTCGGCATTGTTTCCGCTATTGGACGTTCACTTGAATCTGAGCACGAGACACCTGAGGGAATTCGATTCTCAGCCGGAGACCTGATCCAGACTGACGCGGCGATCAACCCTGGCAACTCTGGAGGCCCGCTCCTGAATCTAAGCGGTCAGGTTATAGGGATTAACCGGGCCATACATACCGAGACTTTCACGGTTGATGGGAGTGCCGCTAACTCAGGCGTGGGCTTTGCCATCCCGGTGAACATCCTCCGACGCGTTGTGCCAGCAATCATCCAGAGCGGCCACTATGACTACCCCTACCTTGGGGTTTCCAGCCTGAATGATCAGCTTTGGAATTTGAGAGTAATTGAAGCGTTGGGCTTCGATACCAATATGTTCGGCGCCTATATCACAGAAGTCGTCCCTGGCGGGCCTGCCGATGCAGCCGGATTACGCGGTGGTAGCGAGGAGACATCTATTCCCGGACTCTTAGCTGGCGGCGATTTACTCATCGCCATTGATGGGCAACCCATTCGTCAGTTCGACGATATGCTGTCTTATCTTTTCAAGCACACTGAAGTGGGGCAAGATGTCTTATTAACAGTGATTCGCGACAATAAGGAGATAAGCGTCACGCTTACCATCGGCGCCCGCCCATAATAAATGAAAACGGCTCCCAGACAGCAGAATGACGGGAGCCGTTTGAATTGTGCGGATGGGTATTATCTGTACAACGATCGTTCAAGTGTAAGAAGGTTGTTCGCCAGGATTTCGAGATCGCGACTTGCCGCGAACTCATCGCTTTCAACTTCGCCTTGAACGAGTTCAAGTCGCTCGATCAAGCCACGCACCGTTTCAGCATCCGCAGCACTGAGCTTTTCTTCCAGCTCTAATAAGCTAACCCTGGTTCCAGCAAGAGCGGCCTTGGCCGCGATTTCATCCTCCTGCGCTAGAGCAAGCTGCGCTGAAGTCACATTGACTAAAACACTGAGAAGCTGCAGGTGAGACTCGCTTGTCTCAAGCGCGTCCGACAATTGCGCATTCTCCGCCTTCATCGGTCTAAGATCCTCAAGTTCGGATTCCAGCGACTTGATTTCAACACGCGCCTTCTCAAGCTCAGTGGATAAGGGACCTACTCGAACGAACCACATAGCCACCAGACCCAGTGCGAATACGCCGATGATGCATAGCGCCCAAAACAGGAAACGTCTCAAACGGCGCTTTGGCTTAACCGGCTCTAATGGAATTTTTTCGTCTTCGAATATTTCCTGCTTCGTTTCCGTTACAGGCTTCTCGGGTTCCACGGCTTCGACGTCTGGTTCTTCTATCTTGATCTCGAGTTCATCGTTGGCATGGGTCTCTTCTTCATTCATCTAATCTCTCCTCGTAACTTAATCCCGTTATATTATTCTGCGCTAAGATTTTCGGGGTCTGTCACACTGATCAACAGCTTCCATGCGATCTCGATTTCATTCTCGGCGATAGATGGTTGCGTGCGGATATCTTCAAGCGCGATGTCCAACCGATTCACAATCTCATCGAGAACCGAAGTCCCCTCTTCCTTTTCTGCATCTTCACGCCATTTCTCCGCCTGAGCAGCAATCATCGCCCGTGCAGATGCCACGTCTTCGCTTGCCCGCCCCAAATTTGCATCTGACAGCCAAAATTGTGCTCGCGAGAGAAGGGTCATCGCTCTTATCAATTGAAGCTGATCTTGCATCTCATCGATGGGCTGACCCGCTTCAGAGATCGTTATTTCAAGTGTATCCAAGCGATCCGATAATGCCGCCAGTTCAGCCGCCAGAACAGTCATCTGCTCGTTAATCGCCACAGATTGAGAGGCGATATTATCTGCACCGTCATTTATAAATCTCTCAAGTTCGGACTGCTGTTCATCAATTTCCAGATCTCTTTCCGCTATGCCTGAACGCAACTGTGCAATTTCTCCTTGAATATCCTGCAAATGCTGATCGTATGAAAGATCGGGTCCTACAGCAAACTGGTAGAGAATTCTTCCACCGAAATAAAGCCCCAATCCGATCGAAAGCCCTAACACGATTGAGACAAGCAGGCGCAGAAACACCTTTAGCGCTCTAGTAAAAGGGTTGCTTTTTGTTTTTTCGTTACTTGATGCGTTGCTGTTAGACTTTTCCATAATCTTCTATCCTCACAACAATATATAAACCCGGTGCTGGGAGATTAAAATATATGCAACCGACCGCGACCACGTTGATCATAATCAAGGAAGCTGAACGGGATCAATCATCTCCGGGACAGGAGTAATTTCTGTGCCCTACGTCCAGTTAATGCACAATGGACGGCTTCCGCCGCCCATTGTACCTCACTAATTTTATGCCGCTTTATCGGGATTTGACCTCGATCTTCTTCGGTCGAGATTCCTCCGATTTGGGGATGCGCAGCATGAGCACGCCGTCTTCAATTGCTGCCTCGGCATTATCGGCGTCAAGCAGATCGGGGAGACGAAGTTTTCGTTCGTATGAACCATGATGCAATTCACGCAAGAGGACATCCTCTTGTCCGTTCTCCTCTTCCTTAACCTCGCCGCGTAAGGTGACGACATCTTCGATAATTTCAATTTGCAGGTCGTCAGCTTTCAGGCCGGGCACGTTAGCAGTGATCACATACGCATCACTGTTGGCATGGACATCTACCGGTAGCCGGCAGCCGCCATTGAAACCTACAGGGTGATAACTGTGCATCCTGCGATGCCTTTGTGGAACTATATAGTAACTCATTACCAACACTCCTTTTTAGATATACGGATTACGCTTACAAGGATACCCACCCATCATCAGATGTTCACATACGAGATATATGAATTCCATTAACTGCCGCGCATTTTTCTTGTTGGAACCAAGAAACTGCGCGCTTACACCACTCCAATAGAATGAGGAACCTTCCATCGTCTTCCGGGTTTATATCCGCGTGTTGGCAGAACGGAACCGTGGATTTAAGCAAGGTGCTTATCTAAATCACGATGCATACTCACACTTTCGAGGGGGATAAAACAGGGAAATTCCTATTGGCGGCGCAGGCATGACACCAAATTCTCACTACACGATTGGGCGAACCTTATTCTGGATTGGGTGTGGGTAGGGGGATGGTCTGCGGACCCAGGACGCGCGTGGCGGATTCATCCATCGTCAACCCGATGAAGCTCTGAAGCGGGTATCTGGCTGCTTCCTCATGAATCGTTCGCTGTAAAGCAGGGCTGCCTATCTCCATCAAGAGTGTGTAGTAATCTTCAGCCACAGCGATCTGTTCGGCGGTGATGACGACCTCACTCCCGCGGCCATTCAGGAGTGCCTCGAAGCCCACTTCAAAGGTGGAAATCAAATTAAAAGATTCGTTCCAGAAGTTCGGATTGGCTAAGACTATATCAATCAACTCGTCGTTGTAGGTCCAGAATATTTCTCGGTAGTAGCGACCTGTTTCGGTAGGCATGAGCAACTCTGATTCGACGCGCAGATAGAGATCGACAGTGCTCCAAACATCTTTGCCAGTCACAACTGCGGCAGGTACTGCCAGAAGCAGGAGTGCTGCCAGGATAAGGATAAGACATGTTCTGATTTTTATTATC
>Ga0114922_10001679_pt1 | contig 20907 bp, 16 predicted proteins | sample AartaG_FD_100975 | JGI IMG/M metagenome (GOLD analysis project Ga0114922, IMG submission 100975) | Deep subsurface microbial communities from Aarhus Bay to uncover new lineages of life (NeLLi) - Aarhus_00045 metaG | ecosystem: Environmental > Aquatic > Marine > Oceanic > Sediment | place...
AGGAGGCGGGCTTCCGGGTCGCCCTCACCGAAAACGACGTTGGTCCTCGTCTCGTGAAGCTGACACTTGACGCACTTCAACGCCTCCTGCTCGACGACGCCCAGAGGCTGCGGTCTGGCACCTCCGGCCGGTCGCACAACCCTGCCCAGTTTTGCCACTATCTCCGGGTCGACTGGGACAGTCTCCGTGCCGCGTTCGAGCTGTTCCTCGAGGTACTTCCGCGTCAGACCGACTATTTCCGCCAGGTCTTTTTTCATCCCGCCATCACTTTCCTAATGTGCCTACACCGACAGAACCGCGCTCCCAAACGAGCCAGGTACAGGGCTTGCTCCGCCCCCCTGGCCCTAATTATAGCAGATAAGTCGCCTGTGAGACAGCTTCGTCACCCAGAGAAAAGTAGGCCGGGTGTCTCGCCCGGCGCGGGCGCGATTCACGGCCCGGCACACCGTAGGGGCGCTGCTTGCCGCGCCCTGCGACCTCGGAAATCGCGGGCGGGTCTGAGACCCGCCCCTACACAGCCGATGGTGGGGCGGACATTCCTGTCTGCCATGGAGGGGAGGTCCTCGTGGCCTCCCGCGGGAGGGTACAAGACCCTCCCCTACCCTTCTCTGACGCGCGAGACTAGCCTCTCGCAGGCCTATGTGGTATCATCTCCTTGCACTGTGATGCGGGTAACCAGATGACCTGATTGAAGAATGCGGATATGGGGGGAACACCGGTGCACTTCCGCTCGGCAACTTTTCCGTTGGCGATAGTGGCGCTCGTTCTGGCCGTCGCGGCAGGTTGCAGCCCCGCCGACATGGACCAGAATGTGCCCGAAAGAAGCGCCGGCACGGTCGTAACCGACGATACGGGACATCAGATTGAATTTCCAGAGGTTCCCACACGTATCGTCTCTATCGCACCGAACATCACGGAGACCCTGTTCGCGCTCGGAGCAGACGACAGGCTGGTCGCCGTCACCGACATATGCGACTTCCCTCCGGAAGCGAAGGAAAAGCCCAATATCGGGAGCTTCGTGAGCCCAAGCTCGGAGAAGATAATGGCCTTTGAGCCCGACCTGGTTATAGGGTGCGGTACGCTGCACCCGGTGCTCGGCCGTTTGCGCGAACTCGGCGTACCGGTACTGTCCTTCAATCCACAGACGGTGGATGAGCTGCTAGCAATGATAGGCAGGGTAGGTAGCGCCGTTGGCAGAGAAGATGCCGCACGCGGGCTTACAGGGCCCTTGAGAGACGAGATTGGGACGGTTCGCTCACGAATCGCGGCGCTCGACGCCACCGACAAGGTCGAGGTGTTCATCGAAATGTGGCACGACCCGCTCATGACAGCCGGCGCGGGTTCGTTCGTGAACGATCTCGTGGAGAGCGCCGGCGCGGTCAATGTCGCGACCTCCGTTGGTAGCCACTACTTCCAACTGAGCCAGGAACACGTGCTGGATGCCGACCCGGAAGTCATACTTACGGCCTACATGGAGCGAGGCGTATCGGCCAGGGACATGATATTGAAACGCGACGCGTGGCAGACCGTCTCCGCGGTGTCTTCGGGACGTATCGTCGACGACATCGACCCGGACCTGTTGCTGCGCCCGAGCATTCGCGCGGTGCATACGGTGAAGGAGCTGGCTGAGAGGTTCTATCCCGAACTGTTCAGAGTACAGACGAAATGAAGAATCGTTCACCCAAGCGTGTGAAAAGAATTGCCTCGTCCATGGCGCTATTGCTGCTGTTCTGGGCGGTTATCGTCGTGTTGAGCGGGTCGATAGGTCCAGCGAAAATCTCCTTTGGCGAGTACGTCTCCACACTTTGCTCGCGTCTGCCATGGACAGCGCGCGCCGACGGCAGTCCCGCCGCACACGACGCGATCATTTTCGGGATACGTCTCCCACGCATCCTGATGGCATCGCTTGTGGGAGCGGCTCTTGCGGTGGCAGGCGCGGTCTTCCAGGGACTGCTGCGCAACCCTCTTGCGGAACCGTACATACTGGGGGTATCGTCCGGTGCCGCTGTAGGCGCGACAGTTGCGATGGCTGTCGGGCTGGCCGCGGTGTTCGTGCCTTTGGTCGCGTTCGTTGGAGCGCTGCTGGCAATGGTCGCCGCGTACCAGCTGGCGAGGCTCGGCCGGACCGTACCGGTGCACACGCTGATCCTTGCAGGAGTGGTTGTGAACGCATTCCTTTCCGCGATCATGATGTTCATCGTATCCAGAGCGGGAGATCAGCTTCACGGGATAATGTTCTGGCTCATGGGTAAACTCGAGCCGAGCGCCGGCACAGGTGCCGTGGCAAGGTTCGCGGTACCGCTCGTTGGTGTCGGATTCGTGCTCATACTGCTTCATTGCCACGACCTTAACATTCTGGCTTTCGGGGAGGAGTCCGCAGCTCAACTCGGGATGCGAGTCGAAACCGTTAAGAAGATCCTTTTCGTCTCAGCATCACTGATCACCGGCGTCGTGGTCGCAATGAGCGGGATGATCGGGTTTGTGGGATTGATAGTACCGCACTCGGTTCGGCTGGTCATCGGGGCGGACCATAGATCGCTCATTCCCACGGCAGCGATCGCCGGCGCCTCATTTCTCGTGATTGCGGATACGCTGGCCCGAGTCGCTTCGGTGCCGGTCGGCGTTGTGACGGCCCTTATCGGATGCCCGTTTTTCGCGTACCTGTTGCGCACCAGAAGAAGGGTGATGAATGTATGATCAGGGGTGGAGCGTCGCGGTGAAATGACGGCGATTCTAAACGTAAAAGACATACACTTCGCCTACGATTCGCGGCCCGTGCTCGAAGGCATCTCCTTCGAGCTGGAGCCGGGCGCGATGGTCGGGCTTATCGGCCCGAACGGGTCCGGCAAGAGTACCTTGATAAAGCTGCTGAGCAAAGTCCTCAGACCAACGGACGGGGAGGTTCGGTTTCGAGGGCAGGATATCGACGGAATGGCGCCCACCGAACTGGCTCGTCGCGTCGCGGTCGTTCCCCAGCATCCGACGGTCGCTTTCTCGTTCAGCGGTCTGGAGACTGTCACCGCAGGCAGGTACCCTCACATCGGCCGGTTCGGTTTTGAGACGCAGCGCGACCTTGAGATAGCCCGGCACGCTATGGCGCTCACGGACACGATACACCTCTGCGATCGCCGGATAGAGGAGATGAGCGGCGGCGAGAAGCAGCGCGTGTTTCTGGCTCGCGCGATAGCGCAGGAACCCGAACTCCTGCTGCTTGACGAACCGACGACGCATCTCGATATAAACCATCAAATTGAGATCATGGACCTGATACGGAAACTTCACAGCGACCGTAACCTCACGGTGCTGTCGGTCACGCACGACCTCAACCTGGCCGCAGAATACTTCGACACATTGCTGCTGCTGAGCGATGGCGCACTCGCGATGGAGGGGAGCCCCTCGCAGGTGATCGCTGAGGAGGTTATCAGAAGGGTCTATGGCGCGAACGTTGTCGCCGGAAAAAACCCCAAGACGGGCGCGCCCCAACTTGTTCTGGTACCCAGGGTGCCGCCCGCGGCCGCACAACGCAAGGGAGTCAAGGTACACGTCATATGCGGTGGCGGGACCGCTTCCGATCTACTGCGCCGGTTGGTCATAGAGGGGTACACGGTCAGCGCAGGCGTGCTTAACGAGGGCGATTCGGACCACGTGCTCGCTGCGGCGCTCGCGACTGAAATCGTCGATATCCCGCCCTTCTCGCCGGTCAGCGATAGCGCCCACGCGAGAAACGTGGAGCTGGCGCGCGCCGCGGATTTCGTTATCGTGAGCCCTGTGCCTGTAGGAGAGGGTAACCTCAAGAACCTGGAAGCCGCTCTGGAGGCGTCCTCCGGCGGCGTGCGGATAATCATGCCCAGCTCGTTCGAGAATCAGGACTTCTGTTCGGGAAAAGCCACGGCGATCCTGAGAAGACTGGTCGACAATGGCGCTGAACTCGTCAGCGACCTCAACCGGATTCTTGAGATTCTGCAGGACTGACGCAATCCCCTTTCCCTTCACCCCGGGCGAGCATTGTCCCACGAATCAGGATGGCGGACGCAAACAAGAACACCGGCACACCGATCACCTGCGAGATGGTCAGACCGAAAAGCACCGGTGCGTTGTCCGCTCGCAGGAACTCGACGCCAAACCTGAAAAGCGAGTAGAGAAGCAGGTACGACCAGAATATCTGTCCTTTGAACACGCGCCGTTTCCAGAGGAGCAGCAACAGCAGACTGATTGTAAAAAGTGCGAGCGTAGCGTAGACCTGGGTCGGATGAACCGGGAGCGACCGCATGGCATCGGCCCCTATCAGAGGTGGGTTGCAATAGTAAAGCTGATGTTCGTAAACCGGGCTGCCTGTCACAAATCCCGTCTCATCAACGAACCTGGGGAAAGAGATCGCCCAGGGCACGTTCGACGGTTTACCGTAGCAGCACCCGTTGAGGAAACAGCCGATCCTGCCGATACCGTGCGCAAGCGCCATGTACGGAGCCAACACATCCGCGAAGTGCCACACATCAACCTTCTTTTTCCTCAGCACGAATACCCCGACCGGAAGCGCCGCGAGCACGCCGCCGTAGAACACGAGACCCCCCTCCCAGATCTTGAGGAAGTTGAGCGGATGGTTGAGCGGAAACAGCGACGGGTTGAGGATCATGAACATTACCCGCGCTCCAAGCACCCCGGAGATCAGCAGCCACAGTCCGACATCGGCGATCGTGTCAGGATCGACGTCTTTGCGTCTGGCAGCTCTCTGAGCGAGCGTGACCGCCGTCAGAAACGCTATCGCCAGCATCAGACCGTAAGAGTGGATCTTAAGGGGTCCGAAGAGTTTTAGAATTACCGGATGCATCGGCTGCCTCTTCCTTCGAAGCGAGGAAAACACTCAACAGGAACAAAGCTACACCAACGGTTATCGCGGAGTCGGCTACATTGAACGGAGGCCAGTGATGGCCGCGAATCGAAAAGTTGAGAAAGTCCGTGACCGGACCTCTGAAGAGTTGCTCGCCGCAGAACGTGCGGTCAATGAGGTTGCCCACGGCGCCTCCCATTATAAGACCGAAGGCCACATGCTGCGCCCGCCGCTGCGGGTCGAGCGTCCTGAAAAGGTACACAAGGAAAAGCAATGCGATGAATGAAGCGACGGTGAAGAACAGCGGTTTCGCGGGACCCAGCCCGAAGATGCCCGATGGATTGCGCAGATGTGTCAGTGAGAAAAAACCCTTGATGACGGGCACGGATTCGTGAAGGTCGATCGTGCGCGCGATCATAAGCTTGGTCACTCTGTCCGCCAGGACCACGCCCAGCGCCGTGCACGCCGCCCAACCTCCCGCCCGGAACTGCAGACTCTTATGCATGCGCTAGACCAGTCTCTATTCCGCGCGGCTGTCGAGGCACGCGGCTAGCTGTTTCTCTCTTGCTCCGACTTGCAGCTTATGCAGAGGTGCGCGTACGGTACGGCTTCGAGCCGTTTCTCAGACACTTGTCCGCCACACACGTCGCACTTCCCATAGGTGCCGTCCTCGATCTGTCCCAAGGCCTCGTCAATATCCTTCATCGTCTCGGAACCGGCTGAAGCTATTGTCAGCTCCACTTCGCGGCCGAACGTATCAGTGCCGACGTCCGCCATATGATACGAGTACCCGGACAGGTCGCCGGAGGACTCCCTCTGACTGCGGTTCAAATTATCCCGCTGCAGCTGTTGCACCTCAGCCTCGAGATTCTCCTTTGCAGCAAGGAGTAGTTTCTTGTACTTCTTCATCCGTGCTTTTCTCATTCCAAACCTCTCTCCACCTGAGCTACGCACCTGTCACAAATGTCGGGGTAATCGGGATTACGCCCGACTGACCTCCTGTAGTTCCAACACCTCACACATTTCGAGCCGGCGGCCTTCTCGACGCTAATCTCCGGCTCATCCAAACCTTCAGTCTCCGCAAGCTCGACTTCCGACACTATGAAAACCGATGGTAAAGATGCGCTGAAGCTGTCAAGCAGCTTGAACATATCTCCGCCGGCTCTTACCACGACCCTGGCTTCCAGAGCATTGCCGATCAATCCGCTGCGTCTGGCATCTTCCAGCGCCTTCATCACGAAGCCCCGCGCGTCCAACAGTCCCGCCCACCTCGCGCCAAGGTCTTCGTCAACAAACTCGTCCCGAACATCCGGCATCTCCGCAAGATGAACGCTTGCCTGGTCCCGCGCGCTTTGCGGCAAACACTGCCACGCTTCCTCAGCAGTGAACGAGAGTAGCGGTGCGATCATGCGGATAAGGTCTTTAAGACCCTCCAGGAGCACGGTCTGCGCAGAGCGCCTCTCCCGCGAGCATGGGGCAAACGTGTAAAGCCTGTCCTTCAGCACATCGAGGTAAAACGAGCTTAGGTCCCCCGTGCAGAAGTTGTACACCGAGTGGTATACCTGATGGAACTCGAACCGGTCATACGCCTGGATCACACTCTTCTTCAGCTCCTGCAACCTGTTGAGCGCCCACCGGTCGATCTCTTCGAGGTCGGCGTACGGCACGCTATCCGTTTTCGGCTCAAAGTCGTAGAGATTGCCCAGCATAAACCGCCATGTGTTCCTGATCTTCCTGTACGCGTCGGAGATCTGAGCGAGTATCTCGGGCGATATCTTGACGTCTTGCGTGTAGTTCTCGCTGGCAACCCACAACCGCAGCAGGTCCGCGCCGTACTTATCGATAATCTCGAGCGGATCCTCCGCGTTCCCCAGCTTCTTGGACATTTTCATCCCGTCGCCGTCAACAACGAAACCATGAGTGATCACGGTCCTGTACGGGGCCGTGTCGCGCAACGCGACGGAAGGTATCAACGACGATTGGAACCAGCCCCGGTACTGGTCGCTCCCTTCGAGATATATGTCAACCGGAAACGTTAGATCTTCGTGAGCCTCAAGCACCGCGCGGTGGCTCACGCCGGACTCGAACCACACATCGAGGATATCCTTTCCCTTCTCAAACTCCGTTCCGCCACATTCGCAGACAGCTTGATCCCCCAGAATGGCACTCGTTTCACGTTCAAACCAGAGGTCTATACCCTCCTGACTCACAAGCTCCACAAGCCGCTCCAGACTCTCCTGCGTCACGTGCGGTTCGTCGCAACTGTTGCAGTAAAACACTGGTATCGGCACACCCCACGCGCGCTGTCGGGAGATGCACCAGTCCGGCCGGCCCGATACCATGAGCGCTATACGCTCCTCACCCCATGGCGGCACCCAACGCACGTCTCTTATGCGTTCCAGCGCTCGGTCACGCAGATCCTTCTCATCCACCTTGATGAACCACTGCGCGGTCGCCCGGAAGATGATGGGATTCATGCATCGCCAACAATGCGGGTAGGAGTGCGGTAGAAAGTCACGGTACAACAGCGCGCCCGATTCGCCCAGCTTCTTGCTGATCGCATCGTTCGCATCGAAAACGTTCTGCCCGGCGAACTCGCCGGCCTCGTCCGTGAAACACCCATCGTCGTCCACCGGAGAGAAAACCTCCAGGTCATAGCGCTGACCCACAACGTAGTCTTCCTGACCATGACCCGGCGCAGTATGAACGCAACCGGTGCCCTGATCGAGCGTTACATGGTCCGCGAGAATTATCGGGCACTCCTTGTCCGCCAATACGTGGCGATAAAGTTGACCTTCGAGCTCGCTTCCCGAGAACTTATCCACCACCTCGTACTTCTCGAGCCCGCACTGTGCAACCACCGAGAGCACGAGCGGCTCAGCCACGATGTACGTCTCGTCGCCGACCTTCAGTGCCACGTAGGTGAAGTCCGGATGCAGGCATATGGCGAGATTCGCCGGCAGAGTCCACGGAGTCGTCGTCCAAATCAGGAAGAACACGTTCCCTTTCAGGTTCCCTATCTGACCGCAAACCGGGAACTTCACGTACACTGAAGGGGACGTATGTTCGGAGTATTCCACCTCGGCTTCAGCCAGAGCCGTCCGACACGACGGACACCAGTGCACAGGTTTCTTGCCCTTGTACACGTACCCCTGAAGATAGAGCTCGCCAAAAACCTCGACGATCTTCGCCTCGTACCCGTGAGACAACGTCAGGTAGGGTCTGTCCCAATCGCCCAGGATCCCTAACCTTCTGAACTGCTCGCGCTGAATATCCACGTATTTCAAGGCATATTCCCTGCACCTGGAGCGGATCTCGACCTGCGAAGCATCCCGTGCCCGGTCGCCGAGCTCTGACAAGACCTTGTACTCGATCGGGAGACCGTGACAATCCCAGCCCGGAACATATGGCGAATCGTACCCTTTCATTGTAAGATATTTCACCACAAAATCTTTGAGAATCTTGTTTAAGGCCGTGCCTATATGAATGTCGCCGTTGGCGTACGGAGGTCCGTCGTGGAGTATACGTTTCTCCTTGCCGCGCATCGCTTTACGTATCGCGCCGTAGAGATCCTTCTCCTCCCACGACTGAAGGAGCCCGGGCTCCCGTTTCGGCAAGTTCGCTTTCATCCGAAACTCTGTCTTCGGGAGATTTACAGAATCCGAGTACTCGTTCTGCGACTTCTTTGACACATCCATACCCCTTCTACCACCGAATCGCTCAAAACTGCTGAGCGGTCAACGCGAACCGGCTCTGCAGAGTATGACAAAGTACCACATTGAGCTCGCTGCTGTCAAGCCATTTCGCGCATGTATGAGGGACTTGGCGGGTACAAGGTCACCGGCAGCGGGCAGCGCCCGAGCGGTACGCGACCACACTTGGTCGGAGAAGCTGGACCCGTTGCATCGCCCGGATCATTCTGATATAATCATACCGAAACAGGGGAGGCGCGCAGATGGCAAAGGTTAGGTATGTTACGGGGCTGGATATTGGCACGAGCAAGATCTGTGCGATCGTCGCCGCTGCCGAGGAGGACGGAAACGTCACGGTCCTCGGCATGGGCCGAAGCACTTCCGAGGGTCTCAGAAGGGGTGTTGTTGCCAACCTCGAACGCACAGTCGAGTCCGTAAGGAACGCGCTCGAAGCGGCGGAAGCTTCTGCCGGAGTGCACATTGATTCCGTGTTCGTCGGCGTTGCCGGCGGCCACATTCAGGCTATAAAGAGCCACGGTGTGGTCGGCGTCGGACGCAAGGACAAAGAGATCACGAATGACGATGTGGAACGCGTTCTGGACGCGGCGCGCGCGGTAAACATCCCGATGGACCGGGAGTTGCTGCACGTTTTCCCGCAAGGATTCGTCGTGGACGATCAGCGCGTGATTAAGGATCCGGCCGGCATCATTGGTGTGCGTTTGGAGGCGCAGGTCCTCATAGTGACGGGCGCCGTGACCGCCACACAGAACATAATCAAATCGGTCAACCGCGCCGGTTGCGAGGTGGAGGATATAGTGCTCGAGCCGTTCGCGTCCAGCGAGGCGGTACTGACCCAGGACGAAAAGGAGCTGGGCGTGGCGCTTGTGGACGTGGGCGGTGGCACGACTGACATCGCCGTGTTTATTGAAGGGGCGATCCAACACAGTAAAGTGCTGGCCATAGGCGGCGAATACGTGACGCGCGACATTGCGGTCGGACTTCGCACCCCGATCCACCATGCCGAGCAAATTAAAATAAGTTCCGGACACGCGCTTGAGGAGATGGTCGCAGATGACGATACGATCACCGTGCCCGGCGTAGGTGACAGAGATGAAAGGGTCGTGCCCAGGCGCGAACTAGCCTCAATCATTGAGCCGCGCATGGACGAGCTGTTGTTCATCGTGAATGGCGAGATTGAGAAGAGCGGATACAAACATCTGATCCCGACAGGGGTCGTGTTGACAGGCGGTGCGTCGTCGCTTGAGGGCACACTGGAGCTTGGTGAATCCATCTTTGAATGTCCTGTGCGGCTCGGGCGCTCTCGCAAGGTCAAGGGAAAGGCCGATGGGCTCGACGATCCAGCGTACGCTACGGGCATAGGACTTGTGCGATACGGTTTGAGATACCGCGCCGAGGGAAGACGCGCGAGGTTTGACAAGCGGAACATTTTCGCGAAGACGGCTCGTAGAATGAAGGAGTGGATCACCGAATACTTCTAGGGAGAGGCGAAAGCCGATGACTGTGAGATTGGTGGAAGATCCGCATGCCGAGAGGAAGGCCGTTATCCAGGTGGTCGGCGTGGGAGGTGGAGGCGGCAACGCCATAGGACGCATGATAGACGGTAACCTGCGCGGCGTGGACTTTATCGCTGTCAACACCGACGCTCAAGCCCTTACCTCATGCCCAGCGCCGCAGAAGGTCCAGATTGGCGGCACCCTCACCGGCGGGCTCGGCTCTGGAGCTGATCCGGATGTAGGACGGCGTGCTGCGGAGGAGGATCGCGATCTGCTTACAGAGTCCCTGAGCGGCGCCGACATGGTCTTCATGACCGCAGGATTGGGAGGAGGCACCGGCACGGGAGCTGCGCCCGTCATTGCGGACGTGGCGAAGGAGCTCAACGCCCTGACGGTGGCCATAGTCACCAAACCGTTTCGGTTTGAAGGCGACAAACGCGCCGAAAGAGCCGAGGCCGGTCTGAATCTGCTGAGGGAAAAGGCAGACACGCTTATAGTGATAAGGAATGATGCGCTGCTGGATATCGTTGACAAGAGCACGACAATGATAGAGGCGTTCCGGATGGCAGACAACGTGCTCTACCAAGGCGTGCAGTGCGTGTGCGACCTCGTGTCCGATCCGGGAATAATCAACCTGGATTTTGCGGATGTGCGCGCGATCATGAGTCAAACGGGAACCGCGGTCATGGGTGTCGGCGCGGGACAGGGAGACAATCGTGCGGCGGAGGCTGCGGCAAACGCCATGGCGTGCCCCTTGCTGGAACATTCTGACATACGCGACGCCAAAGGAGTTATCATCAACATCGCCGGCGGGAAGGACCTCACCATGCTTGAAGTGAACCGGGCCGCAGCCGTAGTCCATGAGGCTGTACATCCGGACGCTAATATCATATTCGGCGCTGCCGTACGTGAAGCACCAAGAGGGGAGGTGCGCGTGACACTCATCGCTACCGGGTTTGCTACCGCTGACGAGACGTCCCAAATCAAACAGCCGACAGAATTGCCTCTGTTTGAGGAGATCGAGATTGAGACGCCAGCCTTCGTCCGGCGAGGCAGACATCCTCGACCGAAAAGGGCCAAGACGCGGAAACAAGTATCATCCACCAGATCAGACCTCGATCGGCCCGCGTTCATGAGGAGGAAAGAAAAAGATGCTTAGCCTGAAAGCGCTGCTCGAACTCGCCATAACCAAAGAAGCTTCTGACCTCCATCTGAAGGTCGGTTCACCACCATACCTCAGGATAGACGGCGAGCTTGAGCCGCAGCTCGATTACAAGCTCACGGACGAGCAGACCGAGGCCTTCCTTGACGAGATACTCAACGAGAAACAGCGGGCGCGGTTCAACGAACATAACGAGATAGACCTCGCGTACAGTGTGAAAGGGTTGGGAAGGTTCAGGACAACCATTTTCCGCCAGCGAGGCGCAACAGGGATCGTCATGCGGCGGATCAAGGCGAACGTCCCGAACTTCGAGGAGCTGCATCTGCCGGAGATTCTTAAGAGAGTTGCAGAGCTGAGGCGAGGTCTTGTGCTGGTTACGGGCACGACCGGCAGCGGTAAGTCGACGTCCCTGGCGGCGATGATAGAGTACATCAATGAGCGTAGGCGTGTTCACATAATGACGCTTGAGGACCCGATCGAGTACCTTCATAGCGATAAGAAGGCGATAATCAACCAGAGAGAAGTCACGATTGATACGGAGACGTTTTCCTCGGCCCTCAAAGTCCTGATGAGGCAGGACCCGGATGTGATATTGATCGGCGAGATGCGTGATATAGAAACGTTCCAGGCCGCCATATCGGCTTCGGAGACCGGACACCTCGTGTTCAGCACGCTGCACACATCAGACGCCATGCAGACTATTGACCGAATCGTAGACCTGTTCCCGCCGCGTCAGCACAATCAGGTACGGTCTCAGCTTAGCCAGAACCTGAAAGCGGTTATATCTCAGAGGTTGCTGCCCAGGGCCGATGATGAGGGAAGAGTTCCCGCCGTAGAGGTGATGCTCATAACTCCCCCAATACGGAAACTGATCAAGGACAACCGGATCGCGCAGATCCCCACGGCGATCCAGGCCAGCCGTGACGAGGGGAACCAGACGTTCAACGATTCCCTCAAGGATATGGTCATGTACGGGTTGGTCACCGAGGAAGAGGCGATGCTCGCCTCCGACCATCCCGAAGAGCTGGCCATGAACCTGCAGGGAGTGTACCTCGATCAGTCTCGCGGAGGAATCATAGGGCGCTGAAGGCTCCCGCCGAATGGCAAAATCGCGCTTTTCAGTACGAGAATCATTCCTGCGTGCCGAGACCGGCACGTTGACAAAGTCCGGCGGTTCGCTACGTGTCTGTCTTGTTTTCCCGAACAAGTACCGCGTCGCGATGTCGAACCTGGGTTTCCAGACGATCTACCGCGAACTCAACGGCCGCCACGATACCTGTTGCGAGAGAGGTTTCCTCGATCCTGAACTGGGACTCAAATCGGTGGAGAGCGGCAAACCCTTCGGTCAGTTCGATATCCTGGCATTCTCAGTATCGTTCGAACTGGATTTCATAGGTTTCGCAAGAACCCTCTATGAATCTGGAATGCCGTTGCTCGCGCGCGAGAGACACAGTTCCCATCCGCTGGTTGTGCTGGGCGGAGCGTGCGCAACGTCAAACCCCGAACCGCTGGCGGATTTTGTTGACGTGGTCGTCGTCGGGGAGGGCGAGAACTCCATACACTTCCTGGCCGATCAAGCTCTGCTCCACGGCGCCCGTGACAGGGAGGCTTTTCTAAAAGCTTTGGCCGCTGTCCCCGGCTTCTACGTCCCCCGCTTTGTGAGCCCCGTGTACCGCAGCGACGGCACAATTGGAGCGATTGAGAGCAAAGCGCCAACCGGCGCGCCGGCCGAGCTGCCGCACGACGAGCGGATAACGCCGGCATTCTCGCAGATTACCACGCCGAACGCGGAATTCGCCAACACATTTCTCGTGGAGATATCGCGCGGATGCGGGCGCTCCTGCCGGTTCTGCCTTGCGAGGCGGCTCTACCCGCATCGAGAGTGGCGCGCGGCGGAAGTGCTGGAGGTCATCGACAGGTTCTGTCCACCCAAGGCTAAGATAGGTCTGGTCGGCGCGGCGGTGTCCGATCACCCGGAGATTGACGACATTGTCACCCGCCTTACCGAGAGAGGGAACAAGGTCTCCACCGCGTCCCTGAGGGTGGATTCAACCTCTGAGACCCTTCTTCGCGCACTCGCCGCAAGCGGACAAAGAACAGTCACGTTCGCTCCGGAAGTGGCTACCGACCGGCTCAGCAGCGTCATAGGAAAGGGCATAAGTCAAGACGTCCTTTTGGAGAAGATGGAGACCGCACTCGCCGCGGGACTCAGAAACGTGAGACTCTACTTCATGGTCGGACTGCCATCGGAACGCGACGAGGACATCGCCGCAATCATCGAACTGAGCAAGAAAGCGCGTGGCGTCATAGCCGACCGAACAAAGGGGCGCGGAAGACTCACGCTTTCGATCAGCCCGTTTGTCCCAAAACCGCTGACACCGTTCGAGCGCGTGCCGATGGAACATGCGGAGGTTCTGAAAGGACGGCTCGACAGGATAAAGTCAGCGCTCGCAGTTTGCCCGAACGTAACGGTGAAGCAGGAGAGCCTCCGTTTGGCATTACTGCAGGGTCTGTTGTCCCGTGGTGATCGAAAACTAGGCCGGCTTGTCGCGCTGATGGGCGGCCAGAGGATGAGTTACAACCAGGCGGTGCGAAGGACAAAGGTAGATCCGGATTTCTACCTCTATCGGGAACGTGGCCCGACGGAGATTCTGCCGTGGCATCTGTCGCGGGCGTAAACAGTTGACAACCATCGCTGATCCGTGTACACTCGAAATCGATGTGAACAGCGACTTGATTTGAGGCAACAGGAATGAGCAGATATCATAACGGAAAACAGCCGCGAACGTTTAGCAGACGGGAATTGTTGCGCGCAGCCGGTATGACGCTGCCAGCGGTCGGTGCTGCACGGCTCATTGGAGCCGGCACGGCAAGCGCCGCAAAGAAACGCGCGAGCGTCATAGTGCTTGGACTTGACGGCATGGATCCCCGTCTGGTGACGAGGTTCGTGAGAGAAGGAAGGATGCCGAACGCCAGGAAGCTCATCGAGGCGGGCACCTTCAGTCCGCTCGGCACGAGCATGCCGCCTCAGAGCCCCGTTGCGTGGTCGAACTTCATCTCCGGCGCGAACCCGGGGGTTCACGGAATCTTCGATTTTATCCACCGCGAACCGAACCACGAACCGGGCGGCATTTTCCCATACCTGTCCACATCGAGGACAACGCCCTCGGGCAAGACGTTGAAGCTTGGCGGGTGGACGCTTCCGCTGTCCGGCGGCAAGATCGAGCTGTTGCGTAAAGGTCCCACTTTCTGGACCGACCTCGAGAAACACGGCGTTGACTGCACAATCGTCAAGATACCGGCGAACTTTCCACCGACTCCGTGTCGGTCGCGTACGCTCTCCGGTATGGGCACACCGGACATAACCGGCTCGCCCGGCAGCTTCACATACTTCACAAGCGATCCCACGGAGGTGCGCGAGGATGTGGGCGGCGGCGACATATTCCTGGCAAACGTACGCAACGACAAGGCGGAGTGCGAGCTAAAAGGACCCAGGAACTCTTACAGGAAGAATAGACCCGATACGCGCGTCGCGCTGACCGTGTTCCGCGATAAGACTAACCGCGTCGCGAAAGTAGTCGTTCAAGGGCAGGAGATTCTCCTCAAAGAGGGTGAATGGAGCGACTGGGTCAGAGTGGAGTTTGATGTAATCCCGCACGTTAAGAGCTTGCCGGGGATATGCCGGCTTTACCTCAAGAGCGTGCATCCGCATCTGGGTCTATACGTGACTCCCATCAATATCGACCCGGCCGATCCGGCGATGCCGATCTGCACGCCGGAAGGGTATTCAAGCGAGCTGGCGCAGAACGTGGGACCTTTTTACACGCAGGGCCTGCCCGAGGACACCAAGGCACTCTCTGAGGGCGTGCTCACAGACGGGCAGTATCGTGAGCAGGCAACATTAGTGTTCAACGAGCGTCTCCGCCTTTACGATTACGCGCTTCCGCGGTTCAACCACGGATTGTTTTTCTTCTACTTCTCAAGTCTGGACTTGAACAGCCACATGTTCTGGAGGGCCATGGACAAGGGACATCCCCTGTACTCGCCGGAGCTCGAGAAAGAGCACGGTGATTTCATCCCGTGGCTGTACTCGAAGATGGACGAGGTTATCGGGAAGGCGATGCAGCGGGTGGGCGATGATGACATGCTTATCATAATGTCGGACCACGGGTTCACATCGTTCCGGCGCGGGTTCAACCTCAACACCTGGCTGCTCGAGAACGGTTACGCGGCCCTGTTTGACCGCTTCAGTCAGGAGGAGGCGGAGTTTTTCAGCAACACCGACTGGGCCGCCACGCGCGCTTATGGTCTTGGAATAAATGGGCTCTACCTGAATGTCCGGGATCGCGAATTCGGTGGCATAGTCTCGCCCGGCAACGAGGCACGCGCACTCGCTGACGAGCTTGTCGCACGGCTGTGCGAGGTTAAGGATCCGACAACCGGAGAACGCGTGATCGCCAACGTACATAAGCGGGAGGATATCTATTCGGGATCCAGTGTGAATGAGGCGCCCGACTTGCTCGTCGGGTTCAACGAGAATTACCGCGCTTCATGGGACACGATACTGGGCGCGTACCCAAAAGAACTTATCATTGACAACGACGATCCGTGGAGCGGCGACCACTGCATGGATAGCTCGCTGCTGCCGGGAACCTTCATTTGCAGCAGGAAGACAAGCGGCAGCAATCCCACGCTGAGCGATCTTGCGCCGACGATCCTGGCCTACTTCGGCACGCCAAAACCTCCTGAAATGAGCGGCCGTTCTCTTCTATGACCTCACCGGTAGGATACTTCTTCTCAGGAGGTTCAGATCTCGACCTTGAGGAAGGGTTTGAACAAAAACGCGAACACAATCGAGAAGATGAAGAACATCACGAGCCAGTGCGCGTCGAACCGCGCCATCCTTATGCGAGCCGGCGCGTATTTCACCTCGATCGACTCGATGGGGGAATCCTTGCCGAGCGGCGGCTCGGCTGAATGAAACAGCGCGCCTGCAAAGCTTGGCCTGACTCTCTTACGCGAGATGAGACGCTGTCTATCCGAGACGATAAGACGCTTGCTGAACGCCTGGCCGCCCGCGTTCACCGACACGTCGAAATCGCCGTACTCGTGCGCGCGCACGCGCCACTCAATCTCCTCGGTCTCCGGTATACGTAAAGGCGGCGTCTCCACGGAGAGCCCGTCAGGGACGCTCAGGGCCGCAGATTCCGCAAGACCTGCGTCCCACTCGGTCAGTCTGGCCGATATCGTCACGGCATCTTCCGGCTCGAGCGGCTCGCTCTCGAAAAGGTGGTTGGTCTGGGCGAGAATGAGCACAACGGGGACCATAATCACCAGCAGAGGCACAATGGCATAGCCCATGTACCTGCCGGTGTGTGCGAGTGCGCATCCCTGGGCACGAAACACCATCTTCAGACTGTCGTTGAACAGCAGGATCTCCAGAAGATGGGCTCTTATCTTGTCTTTTGCCCGCTTGATGGCGTTCTGGTTGGACACTGCGCCAAATATCCACAGCATCACCACGCCGGTCACGAGCGAGATAAGAAGAAGGGCTATGCCGCGGTTGAAACCGGCAATCGGCTCAAACAGCGCGCGCCACACTTTGTTCAGAACAAGACTCAATCCCCACATAATTCGCCATCCTGTCGCACGGTTACGGATGCGCCATCACAAGTAGCCAAGACCCTGCAGCCGTCTCTTGACGTCCTCCTCCGAATCGCCTTTCTGTTCGAGCTTCGACAGTTCGCGTTCGATCAGATGCGTTATGAACTCCTCCGCGGAGGAATACCCGGCGATCTCGGCGAGATTCTTGGCCTTATTGTACAAGTCCTTATCGAGTTTTATCTTTGCTCCAAACATAACCTCTCCTCTTCGATTTCCATTGCGAGCCAATTGCCTCTGCTACTCAACTTCCAGGCTCGCCCCCTCCATATAGCCGGGCTTCTCTATGTTAAGAGCCGCCAATACCGTCGGGGCAATGTCCATGATGTGCCGCTTGCCGTTCGAGGACCCTATTCTCCGGTTCGAGAACACGACGCCGGGAACGAACCGTGGATCAATGCAGTGGTCGCCGCTCCATCTCATCACGTTATCCTCAAACACGCGCAAGTCGACCTTGCCCGTCACGGAATCCCATGACGCCCTGTAACCGGCCGCGTATCCCGCGATCAAGTCGGGCGCGTTGTTCACGTACGGGCCGGTGAACAGCTTCCTAGTATCCCATACGTTCGTGATGCCGATCTTGTCCGGCTCGTCGTCTTTGAGACCCGACAATCGGGCTATAAGCTCCCGATTGAGCACCTCGGTTTCATCGCCTGGAGCGACGATCCCCTGAGCCTCCCTACCCTTCTGGTTGACATATATCCCTGCAAGGCCCATCGCGTACGCCTTCGTCCGCTTCCAGTCAACCTCGCTGAACCATTCGCCGCTCTCCCGCACACCCTCCTTCAAAGCGAGGTACCCGTTCTTGTACAACCACGAGTTGACGTTGACACCGCGCGAGAAAGGTTGAAAACCGTGGTCGCTCATCACGATCAGCATGTCGCGCTCATCCAGCCGCCCCATCACCCTGCCGACCATATCGTCCATCCTGACGTAGAACTCGTCTATCGCCTTCGCATGCCGCTCGGACTCCTTACCGCGGTTGGCGGGATGCGCCGGGTCCAGGTACCTCCAGAGCATGTGCTGAACCCTGTCCGTGCCGTCGAAAACGCACACGCAGACGTCCTCGCCGGTCCTGTCAAGCGCGTTGAAGAACATCCGCTCACGTTCATCGTGGAACGTGTAGCACTGCTCGAGAAACGCATCCTCGTCTATCACGCCCTCGCTCAGAGCCCACGTATCCTCCGCGAGGCCAAGCGTCGAAAAATCGCCGTGCAGGTTTGACAGGTAAGATGAGTACATGAACGGATGCGATACCGGCAGGGCCGGGCTGCGCGGGTCGATGTTTATCGGCGTCATATACAGGACGAGATGCGGTTTGGTCTCCACAAGGAGAAACTTGCACATGCCGCCTACCTTCATGCCAAGACCGGCCTTGAAGCTGATCTTCATCCAGTCTGTATATTGCCCTTTTTGCAGCGTGAATTCCTGACCATCCAGACTGACCCGGGCGGATTCCCCGTCACGGTCCAGCACTATCTTCAACGGGATCCGCATACTCCCCCCACCCTTCTTCAGGAAGTTATCAGGACCGGTGATCTGCGTGTGAATCGTGTTCTCTTCCAGATGTACTTTCACGACCGTGCCGCTGCCGTGTTCGGCCCGGATATCGTCGCGCGTAGTGTATGCCACGAAGCTCCCCTGTGTGCCCAGAAGGTCCGGAACGCACATCCCCGACACCATGACGCCTCGATACTTCTCCGGCGGGAAAGTCACGGGAACGCGCAACACGCACGACGATACACCATGTTCGCCCAAGGTGTGCCAGAACGGTTTGCTCTTACGAAGCGGTCGGATGGACGGCTTCCCGAGCGGAATCGAATAGGGGCCCAGAGAGAGCGTGCGTTCCACCTTGCCCATGTCCACCGACGAGAGCGTCGGCAGATAGGTTGCCGGGTTCCTGGCGAGGAAATCGAAGATGTTGTGCCTGCCGGGATTCGTCCCCGTCTGGAACGAGGACCATGCGACAGGTGATATCGAGGGATGCGTTGTCGCGAGTCGACCAAAGGTGCCCGTCTCGCGCAGCCTGGCCATGTTCGGCATCTCGCCCCGGTCCATGAGGCGTTCCGCAAACTCCGGTTTCAGACCGTCAAGGCCGACGATCACAACGCGCCGCATATCGCGCCGCCGTGTGACCTTGCGTCGCCGCAACGCTCGAGCCGCACAACGCGCCGGCCACGTGAGCAACGAGAACAATACCAGAATGATGGTCACTACCAGGATCAGGAACGACCCTACGAAAACGAATCCGGCGCCGGGGCCGATGTAAGCTAACGCTGACGGAGAGCATACGGCGGCTGCTAGCAAAGTCAGCGCTGTGAGAACCCCTATGCGAAACGCCGCGAGACGCCGATTCCCTTTCCCGCGTCCACCCGCTTTCCAATTCTGCATCGAAACAACTCTCCTCACCTATTGGGCCACTCAGACCTACCTGCAGGGGCGGTCGCCGTGGCGACCCGCGCCCCATCTTGCGTATACCTTACTTCCGCAACAGACGATTCGAACGATCATCGCGGTTTGCCGGCCAGACCCCACCGCTCGAGTAGCGCAAGTATGCCAGAAATCACATGTCAGGGTCAAATATCGCGGGAGAGTAGAGCAGCGTTCTGCGACAGAGCTACACGCTCGGAAAGCCAAATCGAAGAGGTCGAGCTCGGCCTACGGGCCGGAGAGAATAATCACACCGTACCCCGTCGAACCATCCGGTAGCGGAAAAGTCTCGAGTCGCTTGCTCCTGGCGTTGAAATCGAAATCCAAGATCTGGTTGTTGTCAAGGTCGCGGGTGGCTCGATAGAAAGCGCGCAGCCTGAGATCGTCCGGGTTGTCGGCGTTTCTCGGTACAATACCCTGATCGCTTCCCACGGGGCCCAAACTCAACAGGACGAACCTGTCGTACCGTTGAGCCGGCAAGGTAAGCCCCTCAATATCAATATCCAGTTCCCCCCGGGGGTTCGTCAATTCGGCCATTGTGTACGGGCGGTTCGCGTACACGTCATCTTCATTTCCCTGGACCATTACTGATAGAATCTGCCGAAACTTGCCGATGTTGTTTGAATTAACAGGGAAATACTGGTACGCCACCTTTCCCCGGTCAATTATGCCGTTGGGCGGAGTGAACACCTGAAACCCGGCGATGGGATCCACAGTGAAGCGTGTCGGCCGGTCCTCGGCCAGTGCCTCGCCGGGATCGCTGTACGGTACCTGGACCCTCTGGCTCCTGTTCAGATCCTCGGATCTTGAGAAACGGTCGTAGAAGTTGCCCCCCACGTCCGCCCCGATCAGTTCGCACCGCGCCAGATACGATTTCCAGAGTTCATTCATCTCGTACTGCGGCGACGGAAATGCGTCGTTTATCTGTGCCTCAACAAAATACCGCATTGGGCAGCCGGCCTTCGGCGGAAACGACCCGTTTCCCTGAAGGCTGTCAATCTGGTAATCACTCAGCGATGTTGACACGCTTCTCAGGTCGGCCGCGACTGCGGCCCTGTTCGCCCTCTCCCTGACTTTGCTGACGCTCGGAATCAGGATCGCGGCAAGAAGCCCGATAATGAAGATAACGGTTAGAAGTTCTATCAGTGTGAACCCGCGTGACCGCCCGCTCTTATGTTCGTCTGTATGCACGATCCCGACCCTCCGAGGTTGCATTGCCGCTTCCACCTTGCTAACATAAGTCTATCACGGCACAGCATTTTCGTCAATGAATTTTTTCCGTTCCATGGCACCTTGAGCGCAATTAGTGCAAGAAATCCTCGAACTCTGCGAAAAAGAACGCGGTTCGTGCTAGAAAAGGCTGTGATCCGCTCCCGGCACGCGGAGCAGCCATCTCGATTTGAGCGATCAGGTTCTGTATCGCCGCCGCCTGATCGCCCATGCCGGACATCACGAGGTCGGCGTGGTCCCGGGTTACGTCGTCCGCACGGGCGAAATGCTGTCAAGACTCTTTAGAAATGTCCTCTATGTTAACGCATTAGAAATGTCCTCCTCGAGCTGTACCCACTGGCAGGGGGGGATTCCTGTAGGTTGGCCCCCATGGGGGCCAGATTTGTCAAT
>Ga0114922_10001680_pt1 | contig 20903 bp, 17 predicted proteins | sample AartaG_FD_100975 | JGI IMG/M metagenome (GOLD analysis project Ga0114922, IMG submission 100975) | Deep subsurface microbial communities from Aarhus Bay to uncover new lineages of life (NeLLi) - Aarhus_00045 metaG | ecosystem: Environmental > Aquatic > Marine > Oceanic > Sediment | place...
ACTTTGCCAACGGAGAAGAGGTTCGCCATCGGTTTGTGTTCATCCAGGGGTACAACATCACGGTGGCGCGCACGATGCTTAAAGGCTGCGACGTGTGGCTCAACATCCCCCGGAGACCTATGGAGGCGTGTGGTACCAGTGGTATGAAGGCCATTCCCAACGGTGTTTTGAACCTGAGCACTCTGGACGGGTGGTGGGATGAAGGCTATGACCAGAGTTATGGATGGGCCATTGGTCGGGGCGAGACCTATGAGGACCATCCTTTGCAAGACGAGGTAGAGAGCCGGGACATTTTCAATCTTCTGGAACGGGAGATCATACCCGTGTTTTATGACCGGGGCCTGGATAATCTGCCCTACGGTTGGCTGGAAAAGATGAAAGCATCCATGTGTCATCTTTGCCCGATCTTTAACAGCCACCGGATGGTCCAGGACTATACCGATCAATTCTACATCAGCGCCTCAAGGCGTTACAATGATCTTTCAAGGGAGAAGATGAAGGGTGCTGAAGAGCTGGCCCTGTGGCGACAGAAAATTATGACCAACTGGGATCAGGTTCGGATCAATCGGGTCAATGTGCACGATGGCATCCCTGTACCGGTGTCGGGTCGCCTCAGGATAGGCACAGATATTTTCCTGAGTCAACTTGATCCCCAAGATGTGGACGTGGAGATCTACTTCGGGCCGTTAAGCCTTAAGGATGAGTTCACGGAAAGACAGACCGTGCAGATGAAAGCCGTGGATTCTGACGGCAACGGCAACTATCGCTTTGAGGGCGAGATACCGTGTTTGCACTCAGGCAAGTATGGGTTTACCATCAGGATCATGCCGAGTCGCCGGAAGATGGAAACCCCTTACAATACGGGGTTGGTGATTTGGGCCCAGGATCAATCCATCACCCCTTAATGCACCTCCGCCCAGTTCTGGCCTGTGTTGACAGCAACCTTGAGCGGCACGCGCAGTCTGTAAACCCCCTCCATGATTTCGGTGACAAGTTTTTCTACACGCCCCAGCTCCCCGGGTGGGACTTCAAAGACCAATTCATCATGGACCTGTAAAAGCATCTTGGCCCCCAGACGCATTTCGCCAAGGGCCTGGTGTATCCGTATCATTGCCACCTTGATGAGATCGGCAGCCGTGCCCTGAAGGGGCGTGTTAACGGCCGTACGTTCGGCAAACTCACGGGCCGTTCGGTTTTTGCTTAAGATGTCGGGCAGCCAGCGATGACGGCCCAGCAGCGTGGCCACCTTGCCCGCTTTGCGCGCTTCCTCTTTGGTTTCTTCTATGAACCGTTTGACGCCATTGTATCTGCGAAAGTAGTTTTCAATGTAGATCTTTGCCATCTTCTGACTGATGCCTAGCTCCTTGGAGAGTCTGAAAGGGCTCATCCCGTAGATGATCCCGAAGTTGATGACCTTGGCCTGACGGCGCATCTCCGGTGTAATCAGACCCGGCAGCAATTGAAAAACCTCAGCCGCTGTGCGTGCGTGGATATCCTCGCCCTTTTCAAATGCCTCAACAAGCATGGGATCCTCGGAATAGTGGGCAAGGAGCCGGAGCTCTATCTGAGAATAGTCCGCAGATAGCATGGTCCAGCCTTTTCGGGGAACAAAGGCTGCCCGGATCTTGCGCCCCTCTTCGGTCCGCACGGGAATATTTTGAAGGTTGGGGTCACTGCTGCTCAAACGCCCGGTGGCCGTGACGGTCTGATTGTAAGACGTATGGATGCGGCGAGTTTCCGGATGAATCAGATCCACAAGGGCATCGGCATAAGTAGACTTGAGCTTGGCAAGTGAGCGGTATTGCAGGACCAGTGCAGGGAGTTCATGTTCCAGGGAAAGCGTAGTAAGTACCTCTACATCTGTGGAATACCCAGTCTTCTTTTTCGTCTTTTTTTGAATAGGGAGCTTGAGGTTTTCAAAAAGTATCCGGCCCAGTTGCTGATGGGATTGAATATTGAAACGCTCTCCAGCAACGGCGTATATTCGATCCTCTGTTTCATAGAGCTGGCGTTCGAATTCTTTTGATACAACCTTTAGACGATCCTTATCCACGCAAATCCCAGACATTTCCATGTCCACAAGGACCGGTACGAGGGGCATCTCTACTTCTTTGAAGAGGCTGTCAAATCCGCCCTCCAGGACCTTGGGTTTTAGCACCTCATAGGCCATTAAGGTGATATCTGCGTCCTCACAGGCATAGGGGACCGCATCCTTTACGGGGACCTCGTCAAAGCCCTTGTTGCCCTTTTTGTTACCGGTGACTTCTTTGTAGGATATCATTTTATGATCAAGGTATTCGACCGCAATCGTCTCCAGGTTATGGGCGCGCCGGATCGGATTCAGGAGGTAGGAGGCCACCATGGTGTCAAAGAAGACGCCTTGCAGATCAATGCCGGAACGCTTCAGCACGATCCAGTCGTACTTGATATTCTGGCCCACCTTGGCCAGCTTCGGGTCTTCAAGGAGAGGTTTCAGGCTCGCAATCGTGCTCTCCGGGTCAAGCTGCCTGGGCGCACCGGAATAGCGGTGTCGCAAGGGGATGTAGGCGGCTTCATTTGGCCGACACGCAAAAGAGAACCCCACAACCTCAGCCTGCATGGGATCCTTTGCCGTTGTCTCTATGTCGAGGGCAAACATCCCTGCCTGCTTCAGCTCATCGATTAGGGCCTTGAGGGCATCATCATCCAGAACTACGCGATAGTTTTTGTGGCTAAGGTCGGTCTTCATAGGAAACAGCTTCTGGAGCCTTTGAAACTCCAGGTCCTTGAAAAGGCGAGCCAGCCTTTCTGCATCAGGATCTGAAACACTTAATGATGCAATCTCGACAGATAAAGGGACCTCGGTATTGATTGCCACGAGCTGACGGCTCAACATGGCCTGTTCACGAAAGTTGGTCAGGTTCTCGCGAAGTTTTTTCTTTGTTATTTTATCAAGGTTTTCAAAGACTTCCTCCACACTTCCAAAGGTCCTGATCAATGAAATGGCTGTCTTTTCCCCGATACCGGGAACCCCTGGAATATTATCCGAGGTATCCCCGGAAAGCCCCATGACATCCACCCATTGAGAGGGCTCAAGGCCAAAGTCCTTCTTTAAGCCCGCATAGTCAATGGTACGGTCTTTCATGGGATCCCAGATGCTGGCTTCGGGGGAAACCAACTGTTTGAAGTCCTTGTCGCCCGTGACCATGACCACGTGGAAGCCCTTTTCCTGTAAAGCACGGGCAGAGTTCCGATAATATCATCAGCCTCATAGCCTGCAAGTTCCAATGAGGGGATGTTCATGCCTTCAACGACTTCCTTAATGTAGGGTATCTGCACGGCGAGGTCCTCTGGCATTGGGGGGCGGTTAGCCTTATAAGCCTCGTATATTTCATGGCGAAAGGTAGGACCCTTTGCGTCAAATGCCATAGCCATGTGCTCAGGTTTTCGATCTGAGAAAAGTTTTAACAGCATGTTCGTAAAACCAAAGGTCGCGTTGGTGGGCAAACCCCGGGTAGTGGAGAGATGGCGGACGGCATGGTAGGCTCGGTATATGTAGCTGCTTCCGTCAATGAGATATAGTATTTTGGATTTTGGATTTGGTGCAAGCTTCACTTCGTGTCGGATTTCGGAATTATGATTGCGCATCACTTCGATGTAAATTAAACTGGTTACAAGACTTGTTCAGCCGACATGGTCTTTTCTCTCGAAACCATGATCTAGTGTTGTTGTTGTTGTGTTCGTTGTGTTGACGTCAACCCAATAAACCCAACAAACTCGATAAGCCCTGCTTACCATGAATCAGGAGCCATGACAACGGCCACAAGCTACTTTATCCGCTCAGAAATAGACATGGACAGTTTGTTGCCCTGTATTATATAGTGCTTGAAGGAAAAGCCTTGATTGCGAGCTGTCATTGCGAGGAGTGAGGAACGAGCGACGTGGCAATCTCTTTATTTTCAGGAGATTGCTTCGGTCGTACCTCCCTCGCAATGACAGGAGAACTGTAATTCAGGGGGTTTTCGTTCAGACACCATTATAGTCTTTCAGGGATAAATTTAGGGGTTGTTCCGTATTCAATTCCTAAATCTATCAAGGATTTCTATGGGGTCAGCATGTACTCCCAAAACATCATCTAAGAATTTGTGAATGGAAGCACAACCAGTAAACAGCAGGCCAAGACCCAAGAGGAGAAGGAAAAAAGAGTATTACTGCCATCTATGTGGCCAAAAAGCTCCCTTCTGCTGGACCTGTCGCTGCGGTTTTCAGATATGCCAGGAGTGCATGATGGAAAATTTGTGGGGCATGACCTGCAACGCCATTGATTGGACATGCCCTGACTGCGGTGGGCAGTGTGGGTTTGGGAATCAATGATTGGACAGGAGGGAAGTAAGTCTTCTAACCCTTTCTTCCACCTCATGCCTTATCTGTCGCATAATCTCAATCGGCTTACCAGCAGGATCTGGCACAGACCACTCTTGATGGGGCGCTCCCGGAAAAAGGGGACAGGCCTCTTCACAGCCCATGGACACGATTAAGTCTGGTGTTCCAAAGCGAGCAGCTTGCTCAATCGATTTTGGTTTGCGAAAGGCCATGTCTATGCCATCTTCCCTCATAACCTTTTCCATCAGCGGATTGATCTCCTGTGCCGGCGTGCTCCCTGCGCTTTCCGCTTCAATCTTGTCTCCAGCATAGCGCTCGGCATAGGCACTCGCCATCTGGCTGCGGCAGGCATTTTCCGTGCATACAAAGAGAATCTTTTTTCTTTTAAGAAAGGGTGTCACGAGACTCTTGGCCTTCTCCTTTGCATCTGTCAGGGCTGTGGGGTGCTTTGCTATCTCTCCTGCCTTTTCGATCTGTTTATAGGTGAGGCTGCCATCAAAACTCGCCCCAACCGCGTCAAAAAAGTATTTGGCCGTGAGACTGAGGCCTTCAAAGAGGTTTTTCCCCTTTGTGGCCCCTAGGGACAACAAAAAACCGTGCCGCCACTTTCGGCCCGGATCCACGAGCTTGTGCACATATCTCCTTGCCCACAAGGCTTGAGATCGATCAATAAGGGCTTTCATCTGGGCGGTAGGACCATAGAAGAATATGGGGGTGGCCATCACGATAATGTCTGCCTGGCGAAGTAAGGGGTAAATCTGCTGCATGTCATCATAAATGGGACAAAAACCCTCCTTTTCGCAGGTGCCACATTCCTGACAAGGCGAGATATTCTTACGGGCTACATCCAAAAGCTGTGTGCGGGCACCAAGTCTTTCGGCCTCAGCGAGAAATGTGGAGAGGAGAATGGTGGTGTTTCCTTTGGTGCGCGGACTTCCTTGTAATCCAACGACAAACATTGAAGAGCTTCAACTTGGTGCCAAAACGGATCGTTAATGAAGAACAGGCCGTTCCCTTTTTAGGACCGCCTCCTTTAAGAACCGGAAAACCCAGTACCCTTCTGCGTCCGGTTCTACTTCACCCAGGGCAACCCCGGGGATTACGATCTGCGCAGCAGGATCGTCCACAGAGACCTTTTCTTTGATTAGCCTGAGGATGTTCGTTCTATCGTTGTACATAATGATAGGGCCAAAGGTTTCTCTTTCGCCTTCTGCCTCATGGTGAGAACCGTACATCACATAGTCATTTACCAGTACGGCAGCCGGCACTGACTCGTAACCTAGAAGCTCGATAAAGAGGTCAAGGGTTTCCATGACTGCCTCGGAATCTCCCCTGGCAAGGGCATCAATGCCATCATTGGCCATTTCTTCTATGTCCCTTTCCTCAAAGTGAAGGTCCAGCAAATCCAAAGCCCGGTCGTGCACGTAGCGGAGAGCATCCCGACCTTTGCACATAATAATATCCGAGTCATGCAAGATTTTGATAATGTTTCGAATGCTGATCATCTCCTTCAATTCAGGGCTCTTACGCAACGTCACATCATCAAGGGTAGTTTTACCATAAAGAGGGAGCTCGTTATCCAGCACAAGTATCTCTCCTATGCCAGGCTCAAGTTGTCGAAAATAGAGCTCAAGGTCTCTTCGTTTTTCCGGGACAAAAGGACTCAACAATAGAAGTCTCCGCATGGTTTCCTTATCCACCTTCCCAGGCCTCTCAGGCGATCCGATGGTCGGCGACACGGTCTTTGAAAGGCTGTCTGCTAGCATCTTTTTTTTCAAATTTTCTTTGAATGACATATCGTCCTCCGTTGATCGTCATTTGTCACTTGTCATTTGTCAATATGGATATCATAAGAGTGGACTCACGTAAACCGCAATCGTCCTTCCCCTTGACTCCAAGTGCCTATTCTGATACAAAATTGCCACATTCAAGTTAACGTCTACCTCCCATACTATCCAGGTTGAGCCCTTCCGACGATAGCAACCAACGGACACTGTCAACGGACACCAGGGGCGAATGTTGCTGAATTGCTATGAAATTTAGGCGCCTACGGGAAAAGATGGTGAGCACACAGATCGAGGCCCGTGGTGTCCGTGACCGGAGGGTCCTTGAGGCTATGCGTAAGGTTCCCCGCCATCTTTTTGTAGGTGAAGCTCTGGAGTACCAAGCCTACGGAGATTTTCCCCTCCCCATTGGTCAAGGCCAGACCATTTCCCAGCCGTATATTGTGGCAGAGATGACTCAAGCCCTCGAATTGACCAAGGACGATCGCGTCCTTGAGATCGGAACCGGCTCAGGTTACCAGACAGCCATATTGGCCGAGCTGGCCTTTCGCGTCTACACGATTGAACGGGTGAGGCAACTACTTATCACAGCTCGCAAGCTCCTTGATCACCTCAGATACCACAACGTCATCGCCAGGTGTTCCGATGGCACCCTGGGCTGGCCTGATGAGAGTCCCTTTGATGCTATTATCGTGACAGCCGGGGCACCGGAGGTGCCCGAGAAACTTGTACAACAGCTAACGATAGGTGGCCGCATGGTCATCCCGGTAGGTGACAGGTGGTCCCAAACCCTCCTCCAAATACGCAGACACGAAGATGGCATTCACGAAACCGACTTAGGGGGCTGCCGGTTCGTAAAGCTTATTGGAGAACACGGCTGGAAGGAAGAATAGGCCGTGCTGCGAAGACTCTACGACTGGGTCTTACACTGGGCCGAAACCCCGTACGGAACCTGGGCCTTGTTTGCCTTATCCTTTTGCGAGTCCTCCTTTTTCCCGATTCCGCCTGATGTCCTTCTGATCACCCTTTCGGTTGTCCTGCCAAAAAAATCGCTCAGGTATGCCCTGGTTTGTTCCGTGGGATCAATATTGGGTGGCTCTTTTGGCTATCTCATCGGATGGCAATTCATGGCGACTGTAGGCGACGCCATTATCCGATTTTATGGGTTTACAGACAAGTATGAATATATACGGCAGCTTTACTCGCTCTACGATGCCTGGGTGGTGGGGATCGCAGGTTTTACCCCGATTCCGTACAAAGTCTTCACGATTACGGCCGGTGCCTTCAGGATCAATTTTATAGTTTTTCTCCTTGCCTCTGCTGTTTCCAGGTCGGCCCGATTCTTTATAGTCGGTGGCCTGATCTATCTGTTCGGTCCGAAGATCCAGACCTTTATTGAACGGTATTTTAATGCACTTGCTATAATTTTTATAATATTGTTAATTTTAGGGTTTGTGCTGATCAAGTTCTTCATTTCATAAAATCGCTTCGCGATTTTATAACAGTTCCTTAGCTGCATTTGGAGAACCCGCAGGAACGACACACCAGACACCCACCCTCGTGCTCCAGGGAGCCACCGCAGTCTGGGCAGGCGCCCGTCATAGCAGGCATCTCTGTCGAGCTGATCCGGGTATAGTTCCTTATCACTTGGGCGATGCCATCCGGGCAGGAAAGAATCATTTTGCCGTTTTGCCAGATGGGTGAAGGGCATCGAATGCCAGTGATCTGCTTAAGGATAGCTTCCACCTTGACTCCACTGCGCAGGGCCAGAGATATGAGTCGCCCTGCCGCCTCGATCTGGGAAGAGGCACACCCCCCAGTTTTTCCCATCTGGGCAAAGACTTCACAGATACCCTGGTCATCTTCGTTGATGGTTACATAAAGCTTGCCACAACCGGTATTGATCCGTTCTGTGACACCTCTGGTCCGAACAGGACGCACCCGCGGCACGATCCGGGGCCGATCAGGGATCGTGCCGGTTTCGCCGGCCTGCTGGGCTTGCTCCCTGCCTATATTGAGCACCTGGCGATCACGGCTTCCATAGCGATAAATGGTTACACCCTTGCACCCGGTCTCGTAGGCGAGCCTGTAAACCTTTTCTATGTCTTCCGGTGTCGCATCATGGCGGAAATTGACTGTCTTGGATACAGCATTGTCCGTATATTTTTGAAAAGCTGCCTGGATTCGGATGTGCCACTCCGGTGCAATATCATGGGCAGTAACAAAAAGGCGCTTTATCTTATCAGGAATTCCTTTGATTTGCTGAATCGAACCGGTTTCAGCGATCTGCTCAGCCAGTTCATTGCTGTAAAAACCGTTTTGGTTTGCCAGGTTCTCAAATAGCGGATGCATCTCAAACAGGGTTTCTCCATCAAGAACCCTGCGTTCATAAGCGACCGCAAAAATGGGCTCCACGCCACTGGAACATCCGGCGATGATGCTGATTGTGCCCGTGGGGGCGACAGTGGTTACGGTTGCGTTTCGCATATACGGAGTCTTGGGGTCGTCGAAGATGCTTCCTTTATAGGCAGGAAAGTTTCCTCTCTTCTTGCCTAGCTCGCTTGAAGCCTTCCTTGCCTCGCGCAAGATAAAGGTCATGACCTGTTCGGCCTGCCGCACAGCCCTCTTCGAATCATACGGGATACCCAGCTTGATGAGCATATCGGCAAACCCCATGACTCCCAGGCCGATTTTCCGCGTCTTTTTGCTGACGGCTTCGATCTCACTCAGCGGGTATTTGTTTATCTCTATCACATTATCAAGAAAGTGAACTGCACTTCGAATGGTCTGTCTGAGTTTGGTCTTGTTCAATTTGCCGCCACTTATCATCTCAGAGAGATTGATGGAGCCAAGATTACACGATTCATACGGAAGCAACGGCTGTTCTCCACAGGGATTCGTAGCCTCAATCTCACCCAGTTCAGGTGTGGGATTGGCTCGGTTGATGTGGTCCAAGAAAATGATCCCTGGTTCTCCACTTTGCCAGGCCGCCCGAACAATCTTGTCAAAGATGGCCCTGGCAGAAACCTGCCTGATCACCTTATGGTTTCTTGGATTGACTATGTCGTAGTCTTTACCTGCAGTTAGAGCTTTCATAAAAGATGAGGTGAGGGCAACTGAGATATTGAAGTTGTTCAGTTTAGCCAGGTCGGTCTTGCTCTGGATGAAGGCCTCGATATCCGGGTGATCCACCCGTAAGATGCCCATGTTGGCCCCTCGCCGGGTGCCTCCCTGCTTTACAGTCTCAGTGGCAACATCAAATACAGTCATAAAAGAAATGGGGCCAGTCGATATCCGTTGCGTAGATGACACCAAGTCATTTTCAGGCCGCACACGGGAAAAGGAGAAACCAGTACCCCCGCCGCTCTTGTGAATCATAGCCGTGTGTTTGACTGCCTCAAATATACTCTCGATGGAATCGTCAATAGGAAGGACAAAACAAGCGGCCAACTGTCCAAGCCTGCGCCCGGCATTCATCAGGGTTGGAGAATTGGGCAGAAAGACCAAGCTGGTCATTAGTTTGTGGAGGTCCTCTTCGGTCTTCTCAACATCGGCCTTGGGATCAAACTCTGCGTCGGCCGCAGCAATGCTGCGGGCTACCCTTTTGAACAGGTCCTCCGGCCTCTCCGTAGGTTTGCCCCTTCGGTCCTTTTTCAGATAGCGCCGCTCAAGAACGACTATGGCATTTGGAGAAAGAGATATGGACATAATGTATTTTCGTTATTCGAAAATCGGGTAGAGAAAACCGCGCTGTTTTGAACATTTGAAAATTCGAGTTTTGAATTTGTTTGCGGCTCGCGCCTTGAGAACAGTACGGATTTCGATATTCGGATTTCGAGTTTATTTCCTGCCAGAAAAACACGAATCTTAGAACTAAGCGCCTAAAAACACTCTTCTTGACGATGCAAAAACCTGATGAAGGTCCGACACAAAGGGGACTGGGTCCGATGTCTGTGAAATGTCAGGTAAAAAGCCCTTTTGAAAGACAGCCCCTTAATCTTCACTTTGTTGAGGCTTCCGGTGGTCAAATCTTCGGCCACAGCGCATTCAGATAGGATGGAGACCCCCACACCTGCCTTGATCCCCTGGCGAACGGCTTCGGTACTTCCCATCTCAGCCACAACATTCAGGGCATCAAGGGAATGGCCCGATTTGTCCAACACCAACTCAATCGACTTCCGGGTGCCAGAACCCGGCTCACGCATTATGAACGGTTCTCTGATAAGCTCACCCATCACAACGTAGCGTTTGGTTGCCCATCTGTGCCTCCGCGGTGTTATAAGAAACATCTGATCGTCTATGATTTTCTTCTGAACAAGTTGAACTTCTTTGGCCTTGGCGCCCACAATTCCGAGCTCCACATTCCCGCCAAGCGTATCCCTGATGATCCTTTCCGTATCGCCCTGTACGAGGGTCACCACGACCTCGGGGTAGTCTTCCTTGAATCTTCCCAGCAAAGGAGGGAGAATATAACCGGCCGGTATTGTGCTTCCGCCAATGGTCAGACGTCCTTTGATCTTACCGTGAAAGTCGGCCAGGGCGTTTTCAGCTTCTTGCTTCAGGGCTATGATTTTTGTCGCATAACCGTAAAGGAGACTGCCTGCCTTCGTGGGAATGACTTCCCTTCCCAGCCGATCGACGAGTCTACATTCGAAGTGGTTTTCCAGGTCTTTAATATGGCTGCTTACCGTGGGTTGGGAAAGATAGACCGCCTTGGCCGCTCTGGAAAAGCTTCTCAACTCAACCACTCGACAGAATACTTGGAGCCTCCATAGATCCATCGTTATTCGTTATTCGAAAATCGATTCACGATTCAGGGAACCCCCCAACTTTTCCTTTAGCTTTTCACAAACAATGTCAGGGACCATGCCACGGACGTCTCCTCCGAACCGAGCGGCCTCCTTAATGATCGAGGAACTGATGAAAATCCATCGCAACCCTGTCATAAGGAAAACCGTTTGAACGTTCTTGTTGAGCTTCCGATTCATCAGGGCCATCTGAAATTCGTATTCAAAGTCAGACACCGCTCGAAGGCCCCTCAAAATGGCATCTGCCTGACGCTTGACAACATAATCGACCAAGAGCCCCTCAAAGCTATCCACCTGAACACCCGGCATCTCGTTAAAGCTTTGCTGCAGCATCTCCAGGCGTTCCTCAATGGTAAAAAGTGGGTCCTTGGTCCCGTTTCTGGCTATAGCAACAATGACCTTGTCGAAAAGCCTGAGCCCCCGCCGGACAACATCCAAATGTCCATTGGTTACGGGATCAAAGGATCCAGGATATACAGCTATCTTTCCCATAAAGTCATAACTCGTTTATTGGGTTTGTTGTGTTAAAACTGGCATCCTTCATTTTCGCCACAAAGTAGTTTACACTTTTTTTCACCACTCCAGGCTTGGGGTTTCAGTGTTCAGTGTTCAGGTTTCAGGTTTCAGGTTTCAGGTTTCAGGTTTCAGGTTTCAGGTTTCAGATCTTGCGTTTCTCGCTCTTGACACCTGACACCTGACACCAAAAAGTACGAACAAAAAAATTTATCTCTTGGCGCCCGCATTCTTGAAAAGTGTAAACCGAGGAATGAAGGATGCCTTAAAACGCAATGAACTCAACAAACCCCACAAACCCCACAAACAATTTTTATAACACATGCCTATAGAATGAAACAAGAGTTTTCCCGTAATCCCTCTGGTCACAGAGGATAAAACGTGCCACCTTTTCTGGTAATACCTCGCGCCTGCTGTGCTCTATAACGATAGAGACCCTATCTAATGTCGATTCGGCACGGTCCAAAAGTTGCATCGTTCGTTCCACAAAGCCCTTATCATAAGGAGGGTCGATAAAAACCAGCTCAAAGGCACGGTCGATTGACTTCAAAAAACTCAATCCCCGGAGTATATCCCGTTTTAATATGGTGCTTCGCCCTTCAAGGCAGCAGGCGCAAATATTTCGAGTGAGCGCTTTTATGGCCTGGGGAGCCTTGTCAACAAACACGGCCGTTGCAGCTCCCCGGCTGAGGGCCTCTATCCCGAGACTACCGGTACCGGCAAACAAATCAAGCACAACCGCATCTTCCACCCCGCCTGCAAGGATGTTAAAGATTGACTCCCGTAGGTAGTCTGTCGTAGGTCGGATTGCCAGGCCCTTGATGGAATAAAGTTTTTTGCCCTTTAAGGCACCACTGATAATTCTCACGGATACCCCTTATAAAATCGTGGAACGATTTTATAGCGATTTTATAGACCGAAGGACTTTATCTTCTTGTGGAGGTGGCTCCTCTCAATGCCGATTGCGTCTGCGGTTTGAGAAATGTTGTTTTCATTTTCGGAAAGTCTCCGCAAGATATACATCTTTTCAAATTGTTTCTTAGCCTCTTTCAAGGAATCGACATGAAGGGTCCCCATCTCGGAACTCATCGTCTCCTTACGCTTATAGGAGGGAGGGATATCGCCTTCGTCGATCACTTCCGATTCGATCATGATGGCCAGTCTCTCCACCAAGTTCTTGAGTTCTCGAATGTTGCCTGGCCAGCGATAGACCTTGAGGTGCTCAATGGCCCGAGGGGTCAGAGTCTTCAAACCGCAGTGCCCCTCTTTAGAAAACTCTTTCAGGAAGGTTTCTACCAGCAATGGAATGTCTTCGGTCCGGTTGCGCAAAGGTGGCACCTCGATGGGGATGACGTTTAGCCGGTAGTACAGGTCTTCTCGAAACGTTCCTTTCTCGATTTCGCTTTCCAGGTTCTTGTTGCTTGCCGCTATGACCCGGACATCCACCGTGAGGGTGCGAGTACCACCGACCCGTTCAAATTTTTGCTCCTGCAACATTCGAAGGATCTTTGCCTGGGTCTTGAGGCTCATGTCTCCAATCTCATCCAGAAATATCGAACCGCCGTTGGCAATCTCAAATTTGCCTCGCTTTCTGCTGGTGGAGCCGGTGAACGCCCCCTTCTCGTGGCCAAAAAGTTCGCTTTCGATCAACTCATCTGGTATGGCAGCGCAGTTTACATCGATCAAGGGCTTATCTGCACGACGGCTCATTTGGTGAATGGTGCGGGCCACGAGTTCCTTTCCGGTTCCGTTCTCGCCCGTGATCAAGATCCATGCATTGGTGGGTGAGGCAACGGCAATTTGCTCCTTCAAGGCCTGAATCGGGGGGCTGTTTCCGGTAATCGAATGTTTCTCAAGGGTCTTCTTGCGCAGGAAACGGTTTTCCTCTTCCAGTCGCCGGAAATTGAGGGCATTGTTAATCGTTACCACAATCTTTTCAATGGAAAGCGGTTTTTCGATGAAATCGTAAGCCCCTAGTTTCGTGGCCTTAACAGCTGTTTCAATTGTTCCGTGACCTGAGATAATGACCACCTGAAGAAACGGATTGGTCCTCTTGATTTCCTGAAGTGTTTCTATGCCGTCAATGCCTGGCATCCATATATCCAGAAGCACGAGGTCTGGGGATTCCTCCTCTATGATCTTCAGGGCTTCGTATCCATTAGAAGCGGTCAGGACCTCAAACCCTTCATCAGAAAGGATGCCGCTCAGCGACTGCAGTATGCTGACTTCATCATCAACAGCTAATATGGTTGGAAACACTGATTTTCTCCTTTCAAGTCACTTCTTATGCCGGCAATTCCACAATAAATTTTGTTCCCCTTGGTTTATTGTCCTGTACCCGGATGAATCCATTATGGTCTTCAATGATGGCGCTGACAATAGAAAGTCCCAATCCCATGCCTGTTTTCTTGGTGGAAAAATAAGGCTCAAAGAGCCGAACCTTATCTTCTGGCGATATACCGATTCCTGTGTCACTTACCTCCAGTCGCACAATTTTAAGAATCGGATCAAAGCTCAATGCCACGCCAATGGTTCCCTTCCCGTTCATAGCTGCAATGGCATTCTCAACCAGGTTGATCATAACACGCTTCATCTGCTGTCGGTCTAAATTGAGCTGTGGAATGTCCGGCTCTGAATCGATCTCAAATAAGATGTCGGTCCGTGCTTCCCGGTAAAGGGCCACTGCATCTTCTACAATTTCGGGCAACTGGCACGGCTCAGGGCTTGATGTGGGGAGCCTGGCAAAGGAGGAAAACTCGTTCACGAGGTTTCTTATCTGGTCTACTTGATCGATTATGGTCTGGGTACATTCCATGAAAACAGAATTGTCCGTTACAATTTGATCACCATACTTCCGCCTGAGTCTTTGCGCGGAAAGTTTAATGGGGGTAAGGGGGTTCTTCACCTCATGGGCAATACGTCGTGCTACCTCGCGCCAGGCCGCCATCCTTTGGGCCTTCTCGATCTCCGTAAGATCGTCAAAGACAACAACCATCCCCATGTAACGATTCTTGTCGTCTTTGAGGGCTGTGATGTGGACCATGAAGGTGCGGACGGCCCTATCGATGGTTACCCTAACAGGTCTTTCCACCGAGTTCCTAGGACTATTTTCCAGTTTTTCCAGGAGGTCTCTGGCCAACTCCAGGTGTTCAGGGCTTAGAATCTTTTTGTAGCTTCGATTCAACACCTGTGCTCCTTTGAGCCCAAACATCTTTTCTGCTGACTTGTTGATGGTGGAAATAAACCCCGCGGCATTGAGTGAAATAACACCAGTAGAGACATGCCTTAAAACCGTTGCCATGTAAAGGCGCCTTTGTTCAATCTCAAGGTTTCGTTCCGTGAGTTCACGGGCCGATAGCTCAAGCTGTTGCTTGCCTGCTCTCAGATCACGGGTCATCTTGTTGAAGGCATTCACCAGCGTGCCCATTTCATCATCGGTGACCCCGCCTATGGTGAAGTTCAGGTCTCCTTCAGCCACGCGCCGCGTTCCCTCAGCCAGTTCCTGGATAGGAGTCGTCAGTGTCTTTGCCAAGTAAAATCCGAACCAGGTGGCGCAGAATATGATCAGCAGGGCCACAATGGAGAGCGTTATCAGGTGGCTGACCTGGATGGGCCATTTCATCATCTTCATTTGATGGTATTGATCAAACCCACGGGAAATAGCAGCCATATTTTCTGAAAGCCTGGCGGGAATAACGGTGGTGACAGCCACCACACCAATGGCCTCATCCGGATCGGCATTGAATGGAATACAGCCAAGGGTTCTGATTATTTCACCTGAAGGGAGGTGTCCTGTGAGCGTAGTAAGCTTGACCTCGTGAAACTCCTTTTGTATCGCATCTGCTGATACCGGACTAAATGGAGTTCCTTCCAGATCTGCATCGAGGGCTACTGCCAACCGCTCTGAGCGGGTAGAATAGACCTCGATCGCATGGATGTTGAAAGCCCTCTGGGCAATCCTGACATAGTGGGCCAGAGCTTTTCTATTTTCTTCGTTCAGCAAGTTCCTGCGCACAATTTGATAAGCTATCCGTTCCAGATAAAAACGATTGTTTTCTGTGCAATGCTTATACACATATTTGCCAACATCCAAGGATCTTTCCAGAGAGTGTTCCACAGGCACATTGAACCAGAATGCCACACTGGAGGTTATGAACTGGACCGAAAAGAAAAACAGAAGGATGGTCGGAATCAGGGAAAGGCTTGCAAAGGCCACCACAAGCTTGGTGCGCAGCTTGGCCCCCATGACCTTTCGCCTCCGGTCATAGAGAAGCTTCACAATGTTTCTGAAGACCAGAAAGATCAACAACAGCAACACAAGCGCGTTGATGTTGATGAGAATGAACATGACGACCGTATTGGAAATAGGAAGCCCTGCCCCAAAGCGGACGACCCTGGTTTCTGCATATGTGAGGAGGCCTACCACGACGAGAAGAACCAGCATGATGATCCGTTCACGCTTGCGGCGCCTGGCTTCTTCTTCTGACACTTTTGACATGGAAATTCGGTCTTAGTATATAAAGTCGGTTGTGTACCAGTCCGTTTCAAAGTCCCATAGAAACAGGAAGAACCGAAATACGTAATGCAGATAGAATGGGAGGGTGATCTTGCTGAGTTCCGCCTTTACGCTGACCTGGTAGCGGCAGTTCCTTTCAAGGGATTTAAGCTTGGCAATTTTGAGATTCTCAACTTCCGCCATAATCCTCTTGGCCTCAGACAAAGTATTTACAATAACCGGTTTGTCACTGTGTTCGCTACGTGTAATCACAAACTCATTCTTCAGGTTATTATACTTGACGGTGTGGAGGATCTCCAGGCTGGCGAGATTCTTGTCCTTCCAAAAATTTCGAACCTGATCAAGCGAGGCCAGGAATGTAAAGGCTGTGGGGACCCCGTTCAAGATCGCCTGCTGAAGGTCTTTGGTGAAACAGTCCTGAACCCTAAAATACAATATGAGATCATCTCTGGTATTGGTGACGATGACGTCGGTTACCCTGGCATCTTGACCCCAGGCAATGCCCGAAATCAGCAAGAACAGGCAGAGTGCGAATATCGAAACCCTTTTCTGCATACCACTTCACAATAACCAACCGGGTCTTAAATTGCAAGGGATTTAGTAAGCGTAAAGTGTTACGGGGATTTAGAGGGGGCAAAAAGAAAAGATAGGTGCTAAGGCGAGACAACAGATGCCTGCACAGTTTCCCAGCAGGACTTTTGCTTGATGAATCTTTTCAACAGGGCATGATTGAGGGCGTGCCCGGATTTGTAAGCCACGATGTGACCGATAAAGGGCATCCCAAGCAACGAAAGGTCACCAATACAGTCGAGTACCTTGTGGCGGACAAATTCGTTTTCATAGCGAAGCCCTTCCCTGTTCAATATCCTGTCCCGATCGATCACCACGGCGTTCTCCAAAGAGCCCCCCCTGGCAAATCCATTCTGCTTCAGATAATTGACCTCGTGCAAGAACCCAAAGGTTCTGGCCCGGCTGATCTCCTTTTCAAAAAGGCCGTCGGTTAGCGAAATGGTATATGACTGACGTCTTACAAGTGGATGGTCGAACTCTATGGTGCAAGTAATCTTAAGGGTGTCTGAGGGATAAAGCCCGACCTTTTTGTCTTCATCTGCCATCTCAATCGGTTTCTTTACCACAAACGTGTAACGCTTTCCTGACTGGGTCCTGATTCCGGCATCTCTCAGCATGGAGGTAAACGGCCCGGCGCTGCCGTCCATGATAGGGGCTTCGTATGCATCCATCTCCACCAAGGCATTATCAATGCAAAGACCGGCAAGAGCAGCCATCAAGTGCTCAATGGTGGAAACAATCACGCCGTCGGTCCCAAGAGTGGTTGCGAGGCTGGTGTCAATAACGTTTCGGAAATGGGCGCTGATAACAGGTCTGTGGGGCAGATCGGTTCGAACGAATTTGATACCATGGTTGACTGGCGCCGATTTAATGGTCAAATTAACACTTTTGCCTGAGTGAAGTCCGATGCCGGTACATTGAACGGGTCGGGCCAGGGTCTGCTGATGCGAGTGCATATCTAATATCCTTATGAAATCGTTGCGCGGTTTTATATAGCGCAGTTACGCCGCTTAAGAAAGGAAATTCCAACACCATTAGTATGATTTTTCTTGTGTATCAAGCAATAGACGTACCAAACAAGAAAACACCACCAAAGGAACATTGGATTCAAAAGATAACTCGTTGAATATAAAACAAAAAGTAGCATCATCGCCCCGGTATTTTTTTCAAAGCTTAATGGTGTACCATACCCCCTTGGTGTGTATAAAGATACACGCCACAAGTAAAACCTGTCTCGTTTTTGCAACAAGGGCCATTTCTTCCTGCACTCCCCTCCAAGTTTCACAGCATCTGCCACAATGATCCACAAAACCCTTGCCTTTGTGGTGGCTCTTTGCTAAATGTTGAAAAATCGAAGTGTTATATAAAATCGCGAAGCGATTTTATTAAGGGAGGGTATCTTGCTTTCCAGGGTTTTGAGCAGCGCCGTCCTCGGGGTTGATGCCTATACCGTGGAGGTGGAGGTTGATATTAGGCGAGGACTGCCAAGCTTTGCTACGGTGGGCCTGCCAGAGGCTGCTGTAAAGGAAAGTAAAGATCGGGTCAAATCTGCAATCAACAATTCTGGCTACAGGTTTCCAGACGATCGCATCACGGTCAACCTGGCACCCGCTGATATCAAAAAGGAGGGAACAGGTTTTGACCTTCCCATTGCACTGGGCATTTTAGCTGCCACAGGGATTGTACCCCCGGGCCGGCTCACCGAGTACCTGATCTTAGGTGAGCTCTCTCTTGATGGACGTATCAAACCTGTGCGTGGCTCGCTCCCTGTGGCCTTATTGGCCAGGAATTCTAACCTTCGTGGCATGATTCTCCCAAGGGAAAATGCCCGAGAAGCTGCTGTGGTAGATGGCATAGAAGTCCTCTCCGTTCCTACGCTGGGTGAGCTGGTAGAGTTTCTGTGCGGTCTGAGGCTCATACAGCCAGAATCTGTCGATAACCAAACCGTTTTTGAGGAAGCACACCCAGATGAGATCGACTTCTGTGAGGTCAAAGGCCAAGAGCATGTGAAGCGGGCTTTGGAGGTGGCAGCAGCAGGGGGGCATAACGTCATTATGATTGGCCCGCCCGGGGCAGGTAAGACCATGTTGGCGAAACGCCTGGCAACCATATTACCCCCTATCACCTTTGAAGAGGCGATCGAAACAACCAAGGTGTACAGCGTGCTGGGCATGCTCAGAGAGTCTCAGGCATTGATCACAAATCGGCCCTTTCGTTCTCCACACCATACCATATCCGACGCAGGTCTCATCGGCGGGGGGCACATTCCAAGACCTGGCGAGGTGAGCCTGGCGCACAACGGGGTGCTTTTTCTGGATGAACTGCCGGAGTTCAAGAAAAATGTGCTTGAGGTGATGCGTCAGCCCATGGAGGATGGCTACGTGACCATTGCACGGGCACTTACCAGCATTACCTATCCGGCCAGGTTCATGCTGGTGGCTGCTATGAATCCCTGCCCGTGCGGATACTTTTCCGACCCCAACCATCAATGTACGTGCACATATACAAAGATTCATCGGTATCGGTCAAAGGTGTCCGGTCCACTCATGGATCGCATAGACATCCATGTAGAGGTTCCCGCAGTTCGCTATAAGGATCTGGCCAGTCAAAACGACGCTGAAAGCTCTGCCGATATCAGAGAGCGCATGAATCGGGCCCGTGCTATACAGTCGGAGAGGTTGAAACGGACCAAGATTCACTGCAATGCCCAGATGAACAACCGCCATATCAAAAGATATTGTCCTGTTGACCGGAATTCCCACAGCCTCCTTGAAGCGGCAATCGACAAGCTGGGGCTTTCCGCCCGGGCCTTTAGCCGCATCCTGAAGATCGCCAGAACCATAGCGGACCTGGAACAGGCAGCAGATATTGCCGCCCATCATGTCTCAGAGGCCATTCAATACCGGAGCCTCGACCGGGGCACCGAGTTTGGCTGAGCGAAGGAGAAAAATGAAGAAAGGCGATCTTCAGGCATATTTGAGTAGATATCGGTTCGCTTCTATCATTGGAAATAAAAGCTACATCGAAGTTACGCTCAAGCATTTATGATTCTCCGTGTGAATAAATTCTGGCGGCACAGCGGGACATCCATAAATTTATAAACAAGTCAGACCTGGCCTCCAGTTACTTATTTATTTATGAACGTCCCATATGTTGCGCATGGAGGGCTTCATATTTTTCAGAGATGACGCAAGAAGAGACGACCTTTCAGGTCGTCTCAATCCTTATAGGGAGTGAAACAACGTATTTTCAGGCGGTTAGTGCCTCAATAACCGCTTCTGGTTTTTCAGCTGCTATCTTGAGCAAAGCACGAGCAGGACCTTCAGGGCTACGCCGACCCTGTTCCCAATTCTGAAGAGTTGATACACTTACGCCAATCATCGTGGCGAATTCTGACTGTGACTTTTTCAATCGAAGGCGAATACCTTTGATGTCAGCAGGGCCGAATTGGAAAGTTCTGCTGGCCTTCATTTCTCCACGTCTGATTTTGCCAGCCTGCTTGATACTCTCTACCAGGTTATCGAAATCTTGTTTTTTCATTTGAACTCCTCCTGGACCAACTTGCTCAACACTCTTATTTGCGCTGGAGCGAGGTCGTCCTGCTTGCTCTTGGGGTACACAAGCAGCATATAAAAAGCTTCGTGCTTCTTATCCCAGTAGTAGATGACCCGGCAGCCACCTCGCTTGCCTTTTCCTTTTAGTCCCCATCGGAGCTTACGAAGGCCACTGGTACCGGGGATTACAACCCCTTGTTCAGGGCGAAGGAGGAGAGCAAGTTGCAAAGCACGGTACTCTTCGTCCTCAAGCAGGTTACGAACCTCTCTCGTAAAGATTGGGGTCTCAACAAAACGCATGGTCTAGTATACGCCAATGACGTATGGCTGTCAAGAGATTATTAGGGGAGGGTATTCGTGGGCAAATTCATCTGGGTAACGGCTAGGAGATCACCCGCCGCGCCCCATGCGGAACGTATCTCGCCATCAAACCACCAACAACTGCAACAAAACCACCGCCGATACAAGCGCGCCGAAGGCGCGGTCGGGTTCCGGGTAGATGCACCGGTTACCCGGCGCACCCCCCCCACTTGGGATAGAAATACGGAGCGCTTTACCTTAGGTGTCGGCTTGGCTGTTTCGGCGTTTCCGCTTTCCGTGCCCGTTTAGCCTCCTCCATAGTCCACGTTTCCTTAAGCCCCCCGTGTCATCCCGCACAGCCGGATTTGCGGCATTCGCCTTGAAAACAGTACCCGGATACGGTTGGCGACCCTGGCTTTCCCCGTTGGGCCTTCCCTACTAATGCCGAAACTTAAGCGCTGGCACGCATACGCCCCTGGCATTAATGGTTTACCCA
>Ga0114922_10001681_pt1 | contig 20903 bp, 15 predicted proteins | sample AartaG_FD_100975 | JGI IMG/M metagenome (GOLD analysis project Ga0114922, IMG submission 100975) | Deep subsurface microbial communities from Aarhus Bay to uncover new lineages of life (NeLLi) - Aarhus_00045 metaG | ecosystem: Environmental > Aquatic > Marine > Oceanic > Sediment | place...
ACCGGATTACGCGGGCTTTACGGTCCCCGATGCTTTCATCGTCGGCTACGGTTTGGATTTCGATGACCGATATCGGGAACTGCCCTATATATCGGTCCTCACTATTGACGACGAAAACCAAAATCAAGATGGTTGAAAGACAAAGTTAAAGACGGAAACCGGGAGTTAATTGGAGTAATGGAATGGTAGAGAGTTGGAGTACTGGAGTGATGGAGTACTGGAAAGAGTACAACCTTCGGTGTAGGATGAGGTGTAAACGTGTGCTCGAATGGGGACCTTCGTCTTACCATTACTCCACTACTCCATTACTCCAATATTCTAACACCCAACACTCCATGCTGCATTGAGGATCATAAAGTAGACTATAATACACAAGAGTAATAATAAAAATTATATTTGGATCAGAAACATTTTTTCATCAGACGGGAATCATTCGATCAAAACTATGATTTATAATACAATTTATAAGGACAATAAAGCACCCTACTTCCTGGCGACCATGATGATTTTCGGCATCGCTGCAGGGCTCTTTAATGGTGTGCTTAACAATTATCTCCACGAGGTTTTACACGTATCCAAGTTGGAACGAGGTGTCGTCGAACTGCCAAGGGAAGTGCCCGGACTCCTGCTTATCGTTCTGATTTCATTGCTTTACCGGATCTGTGAAATCCGAATTTTACGGCTTGCTTTTCTAGTATCCATGGTAGGAATGGTTGGCATCATTTATGTGGGAGACATCCGCATCACAGCCGTCCTCATGATTGTGCTGTGGAGTACGGGCGAGCATATGATGATGCCCCTACGCCAAGCCATAGCCGTTCATATGGCACAACCCGGGAAAGGAGGGCTGGCACTGGGTGCTATCAGGAGTGTAAGAAATCTCGGCCAGTTGGCCGGTTATTACCTGATCCCTCTGGTTTTTATTGTGTTTCCAATGCGTGGGATTGTGAAGGGATCTTTTCCTTATTTCAGATTTTTCTTTTTGATAACCCTCATTATCCTTCTGTTCGGCTTAGGCACATCTCTGGGCATTGGAAAAAGTGACCGGCATATACAACGAAGACGTTTATACTTCCACAAAAAGTATCGGAAATACTATATTCTTGAACTGTTTTTCGGTGCCCGGAAACAGATATTTTTTACCTTCGCACCCTATGTGTTAATCATTCGGTATGGTATACAGACCGAGATGCTGGCCCTTCTGTACGGTATTGCCTCTACAGCAAATATTTTTATAGCACCTCTCGTGGGCAGAGGAATCGATCGTTTCGGGTATCGGATAATCATCATCATAGATACTATTCTGCTCATTCTCCTATGTGGACTTTACGGATATGCGCATCGAATTCTGCCCTATTCTGCGGCATATATCACAGTCGGTATTGTATTTGTTATCGACTCCATTCTCTTCGTGGTCACCATGGCCCGTACCATGTATGTGAAATCCATATCCTCGTCCAAAGAAGAGGTAATGGCGACCCTGTCCACGGGTATCTCGATAAATCATCTGATCAGCATTCTCATCGCGATTCTTGGAGGCGTGCTGTGGGCAAAGCTGGGAATCGAAGTCCTCTTTTCCATCGCCGCACTTTTCGGATTTGGATCATTTCTATTTTCTATGACACTGCCGAAGGACAGAATCCACAATAAACCACCCATCAGGGCATAGAACGCCGAAGTGGATCTTGCCAGATACCCGACCACCGGTTCACTGGGTAGCCGACCCATCACCAACCACCCGTGAATGCTGTCCATCCATGAATAAGGAATCATTGTAAAAAAAACCGCGAGCAGCGAAGCACTGCCTACGATTCGAAGGAACCGGATAAAAAAATATTCTCCCTCCGTTGTCAACTTCTGTTTGGACACGATCAGGCTCCTCGAATTTATTTCAATATTTCGAACTATATTATCAGTACAAAATAAAATATACCTTTTTGATACTAATAAGTCAATAAAATCTTATCACATTACTTAACGCATAATCGGTTATTATAATAAATCAAGAGAACAACTGAAAATTAAAGTATAAGTTTCGAGAAAACCGGGTGATAGTGTGAAGTAAGATAAAATAACCGGTCTGATTTTTGCACTATTCATTTTTCAGCATTTTTGATTTCTCCGATAGAAGCATAAAAGTGAGACAAATAGCTTGTTTCTCCCGATTTGTGTTTTATTTTTCCTTAAGAATACGTTAGAAAATTCGAATAGACGGTTTAACCAAATTGTTGTACTTAAACTGTTTTTATGATAAGGAGGGCCACAAGATGAAAAAGAGAATATGCGTGATATTCACCGGAATAATACTCCTTTTAACTTCCGGATTGTGGATTGAGTCTCGTGCCCAGGAGGCCAAGGACCAGAAGAGCCAGTTAACCATTCCATGGGACGAGTTCAAGAAGTTACTGCACCTCGATGAAAATGAGATCGTCATTTCCATGGAGACGTTTCAAAAGATTCTGGCGCAGACAGGGACGACAACCAAACCGGCCCATACTGTTAAAGAGGGAAACGTCGTCCTTACCCGCACTGAATTCAAGAAACTCATCGACCGGATGAAGCCTCCGACCAGGTTAGATGTGAGTCCTCCATTCAATTATTTAATCACCAAGGCCATCTATTCGGGAACGATGCGGCAGACCAATACCGCATTTAAAGGAACGTTTCATGTACACGTCCTGAGGAAGGATGTCTATCTGAAAATACCCCTTCTTCCCCAGACCATCGCATTAGAGAATGTCCAGATAGGCGGAAAGCAGGCATTGATTGTAAGCGAAAGCGGGTACCATCATGTTGTTCTTTCGAAACCGGGCGAGTACGTTGTGGAGGCCTCCTTTTCATTAAAATCGTCCCTCGAAAGGGGACCCCACAGGCTCGATCTCTCTATTCAGCAGACCCCCATTACACTGCTTAGACTCGAGCTGCCGCTGAAGGATATCGATGTGGAAATCCCGGAGGCGCGTCAGATCGTGACAAGTTTAAGAGGGCGCTCCACATTCATCAATGCGATCATTGCACCGGGACGGATCATCAGTGTTCGGTGGAGAAAGAAGGTCGCGTTAGCGGAAAAAATTGATCCCAAACTCTATTGTGAGATTTATCATCTGATTTCCATCGAAGACGATGCATTGAAAATAAATTCCGATATCAATTATAACATTCTCCACAGCGAGGTGGACGGTGTGCGTATATCCATTCCGGAAGACATGAATGTACTCACTGTCAGTGGTGAAGGGGTGGGAGAATGGCAGGAAACGACACAGGAGAATCAGAGGTTGATCCTCATCCCCTTTACCTACGGTAAAAAGGGAAACATCACAGTCCATGTGTCATCGGAGAAGACACTCTCTGATTCGGGCACAGTGACGGATTTTTCAGGAATCACAACTTTGGAAACGGTTCGTGAAACCGGCTTTATCGGCATCGAGTTGAATACCAGTGCAGAGGTCAAAATCATTGAGAGTGAAGGATTGGAAAAGGTGGCCGTACAGAGACTTCCCCAACCCCTCTATAACAAATCTGTGAAACCTCTCATCCACGGATTTAAATATCTTAAACATCCCTATCATCTGGTACTCGAAATAGAAAAGCATGAAAAGATTGGTGTGCCTGTTGCAACGATCACTTCGGCCAACATGGTCACGCTATTCACCGAAGACGGCAAGGTGGTTCACCGTCTGGTGTATCAGATCAGAAACAGTTCAAAGCAATTTCTGAAAATCAATATTCCCAGAAAAGCGGACATTTGGAGTGTGTTTGTGGGCAATGAACCGGTGGAATCATCCATCAATGGGGATGGAGAACTCCTCGTGCCCCTCATTCGGTCTCGTTCCGTGGATAACCGTCTCAATACCTTCCCGGTTGAAGTGATCTATTGTCTGGTAGAAAAGAGATTCTCGATGTTAAATTCACGAAAATCGAGCCTGCCCGCAGTCGATTTGCTGATGAGCCAGATGATATGGTCGGTTTATCTCCCCAATGATTATGCCTACCTCTATTTCAGGAGTACTCTGGAAAAAGAGGAGATCATACGCGGAATAAACGTTTTCACTCGTTCTAAGAGACGATTCGATGAGGAGGCCATGGAGGCCCTTCCCGAACCTGTGGTGGGTGAGGAACAAGCCGATATGGACAGAGACGAACTCAAGAAAGTTTATAAAGGAAAGGACTACAAGAGTCAGTTCAGGAATCTGCCTTTAAAGGAGGAACAGTTGTCCAGCCAGATTCAGGCAGAGCTCGAGTTCAGCGGCCGCCTCGAAGGCCTGGCTCAACAGCAAATACCCCAGGCAGTCGTCTCAGGGGCAAGAACCGGGATATTACCCATTCAAATCGAGATCCCCACCGGAGGGCAGGTCTATCGATTTGCGAAAACGATTGTCAAGCAAGAGGACGCCCTTACCATGAGTGTGCTGTACACTCAAAACTGGGTGATAACAGTGGTCAGATGGTTCATTATTCTCCTCATTCTCGTGATACTCTATCTTAACAGAAAGACATTGAAAAGAATCTTTCTCTTCTTGAAGAAGATATTCAACGATCTGAATATTTGGGTCAGGAAGCATGAAAAATCAATAAACAGAGTGGCCCGATCTGTGATGACACCATTTGTTTTGTTTGGCTTATTTGTCGTATTTTTCTTTTATTCCAGAATCCTCGCTCTCCTGATTCTCTTTCTATTATGGATAAGTCTGGTCTATCATATCATACACTATTATAGAGGAAAAGAAAAAAGAAAAATAAAAGCCCAGAAGAAGTAATAAGATCAATCTTTGTGAAAAGCCTCATTAACAAAACCCTGTCAGAGCGCCGAGCCCCGACAGGGTTTGTCGTTTACGAGCACCACCTTCTGCACCATCCCTGTGTAATGCACGGCGAGACGGTGAACTATGAGTAAGATCGATTATTCATCATACTGTTTTATGTACCAATGATCACTTGACAAAGAGTGCTTATAATCGTATATTTAAGAGTATTCATCAAGGACCGTTTTAGGAGAGGTTATGAATAAAATTATTACTGCAAATGAGTTAAAAACAGGCGGTGTATCGGCCATTGAAAAAGTAATTTCAGAAGATTCGGAAGCCATCATCACGGTTCGAGGCAAAAACCGTTATGTCGTCATGGATATCGAAAAATACAACCATCTGAGGGAATGTGAATTGGAAACAGCGCTTGCCGAATCCAGACACGACTTGAAAAATGGACGATATGTGGAGGAATCTGTGGAGGACCATATCAAGAGAATCACAATTGGCTAAAATCAAATATACCGAGAGTTATCTAAAAAGGGCTAAGAAATTTGTTAAAAGGCACCCAGAACTCATCGGTCAATATGAAAAAACGCTTCAATTATTGGAGCTGAATCCGTTTCATCCTTCTTTGCGATTACACAAATTAAAAGGACACCTTTCGGAAATCTATTCTGTTTCTATCAATATATCCTATCGCATTACTTTGGAATTCATCATTGAAGACGACGTGATTATTCCCATTAATGTTGGATCGCATCGAGAAGTTTACTAATTTATTGACCAATGAGATAAAGATCCGCCAACTTCTCAGCCAGCGGAGCAACTTCAGGATCGCTCCGATTGGTCAGGATAATGACCGTAAACTTATCCTCAGGAAATCGCTGGATGAAAGTACGAAAGCCACGGGTACTTCCGGTATGATATACACGAACATGACCTCTGTATTCATCGATCCGCCAGCCAAATCCGTAGTTATCCAATGCTGGTGTGAAGGCCAGCTTCAAGGTCTCCGCTGATATCAGCTTATCGGTATAGAGTGCTCGATCCCATTTTAACAGATCGTCGATGGAGGAATAAATGCCGCCATCCCCCAACACGGCACTTGTGATACTCTGGTCGGTGAATCGGATAGAATCCGGTTCGACCGTATATCCATAAGCACGATTTGAGACCGTTGAAAACCCATTGACATGGGCAACCGTATGATTCATGCCCAGAGGATGAAAAATATTTTCCTTTAAGAATCCTGCAACTGATTTTCCGGACACCTTTTTAATGATCATGGCCAGAACTGCATAACCGGAGTTACTATAGCGATGAGCGGTTCCCGGTTGAAAATAAGTGCTATCCACTCCCAGCATCATTTGTAAAACATCATTATCTGTAACCTGCACGGATGCCGTGTCCGATATGAGGTCTTCGTAAGCGATCAAACCCGAAGTGTGCCGCAGGAGATGTTGAATGGTAATGTGTTCTCCATAATCAGGGAAGCTTGGAAAAATTTCCTTCAGAGTCGTCTTATAATCTAATGCACCACGTTCTTTAAGGATCATGATGCACATAGCCGTGAACTGCTTGGTGACCGAAGCCAGCCGAAAATTCGTCTGACGATAAACCGGAATTTTTTCCTCCAGATCGGCCATGCCGTAGGTTTTAGTGAGCACCGGCCGACCTTTATGGATGATCATGACTGCAGCCCCGGGTACAGAATCGCCCCTGTAAGCTTCGAACAGTTGATCAACAATTTCATTCTTTTTGGAAGAACACTGGATTAAAATGAAAACAAGTATTAGAAAAGACAGGGCCAATCTCTTTTTGTTTAATTTCATTGTATTTTCCCAACATTTGTAGTCGGAAGGTTTTTTACTAAGAAAAATGATGAATTCAGTATAATTGATTAAGATAAAAAAGTCAAGGTAAAACTAATCACACGTGTACCTTTCACTAAAAAATGCTCCTATAATTATTATCGGGAATTTTATAGAAATCTCTAACTTTCATAACATTCATCAAAGGACTGCGCAGAAATACCCTTGACATTAATGTCTTATTCCTCTATATTTTCCTGAAGTTTATTCACACATTATGAACATCGTATTTCTATCTGAACGGTCACCAAATACTAGCGAAGCTTCGCCTCAAAATACTGGTTACTGGCTACTGGTTTCTGGTTACCGGTGAATTAAAAAGAATCATTATAATTTAATATGAGTGATAAGAATCTTGAAATATGGCAATTGGCAAAACAGTTGGTTTTTGACATTCACAAAATGACTTTAAGTGAATTGCCACAATTTGAAATGGTTGAATTATATCCGGTCTTGATAAAATAGGAAAGTTTTATGAATGAAAGAAAATCAATTCCTTAAATTCATCTTCTTTACCGTAATCATTATCACTCCCGTCGTTCTTTACGCCCAGAAACAGAATCTGGATAAATTGCTGGACCTGAATATCGAAGAATTAATGAATATCGAAGTCATCTCGGCATCAAAAAAACCCCAAAAGCTCAGTGAGGTTCCGGCAACAGTCCACATCATCACGGCCGAGGAGATTAAAGAAAGAGGGTATTTTACCCTTGAAGAAGCCCTTTCCGATTTACCGGGATTTCAATTCCGGAATATCGTCGGTTTCAACAGTTATGTATTCATCCGGGGTCTTTACTCTCAGAACCAGGCGACTTTACTCCTGGTTGACGGAATACAGATCAACGAGCTGAATTCCGGTGGATTCTATGCCGGCGGCCAATTCAATTTGACCAACGTGAAAAGAATAGAGGTTGTTTATGGCCCTGCCTCTTCTCTATATGGGACCAATGCGATCTCAGGAATCATCAACGTCATCACAAATGATCCCAAAGACATTCCAGGAGGACGTGTCAGTATTCTGGCCGGCAACTTCAACACGAAAAATGTCGATTTCAGATACGGTTATTCTAATGAAAAAGAGAATTTTGGTTTTAGTGTCTCCGGGATGTTTAAACAAAGCGAGAAAGCCGACCTTCGTGGTGTAAAAGGGGACAATAACTGGACCGACGCTATGGAAAACTTTGAGGACGATTATGCTTTTGATGGAAAAGTAACATACAAAGACATCAGCATGGGATTCGTCTTTCAAGATAAACTTGCATCCCGAACAACAAATTATAAAACCATAGGTTCCAACTATCTCGATTCCGGGACCACCTGGCATATTCGATTTTTCAATGGTCACCTGAAATATGAATACAATAAAAGTTCTGTCTGGTCATATCAGTCTCAATTGTATTACAGAAACGCCACTGTCATGGATAATACCATCGCCTATATAAAATCGGATACCGGTGCAACGGGAGGTCAGACAGCATATTATCGGCCGAATGATCTTCTCGGTATTGAGAATCAGTTAAACATTACACCATTAAATAACTTGAGTATAATTGCCGGTATCGTCTTAGAGAAGGAAAGGCTCGCCGAAAGTTTTTCAAGGACCCACAGTGGGTCTCCGGAGATAAAACCTCCTATACCTGTAAAGCCGAATATTATGACAAACCATTTGGCCAGTGCTTATTTACAAACACAATACAGGTTTTTCAAATATGCTGAGTTAACTGTTGGATTCAGGCATGACAACTCGAGTTATTATGGTTCGGTAAATACGCCCCGTATCGGATTGGTCTATAATAAGAATAAGTTTACAGCTAAATTTTTCTATATGGAAGCATTTCGAGCACCCAAACCATGGGACTATACTTATGAAGATGGCAATCCCGATCTTAAACCTGAACTAATGAAATCCATAGAGTTTGTATCGGTCTATTCCTTTACGGAAAATTTTCTCGCCAATATATCCCTCTACAAGAATCATATGAAAGGGGCATTTACCAGAGAGGAACGAATGCAAACAAACGGCCCGAGATTGAATACCGATGGTATTGAAATGACCATGAAATATGCGAGGGGAAGAATCAAAACATACATCAACTATACCTATAATTCCTCCATCTTCGAAAACGGTGAGGAGATACCGGAGATTAGTCAAAATAGCGCGAACATAGGGGTATTGTATTTTTTTTCGAATCACATCAAGCTTAGTATCAGAGGAAATTATTTAGGTAAACGTAAAAATGTAAAGACGATCACTTCCACAGGAGAAGATACTATCGACGATGTTTTTGTTCTTCATTCAACACTGTCCATTTCGAATCTAAAAGGTTTTGGTTTTCAAATAATTTGTAAAAATCTCCTGGATACAAAATATTACCATACATCCAACAATCCACCCGATAGGTATCGGCAGCCCCAGAGAACAATTTTGGTAAAAGCCGAGTATAATTTTTAAAATGGTTCTAACGGTGAACCGTTTTTAATTAAAAGGTCGAACAATCATATTTCAACATGACTGGATCCGGTTATGAAAACCTTCCCAGTGAATTCCGGATACAAATTTCTGCTATCTCTAATCATTCTAAATTCTCACATCTTGGGAATGAATGCGCGACTTTTCTGTCAAACGGAAAAGGGGCATGAATTTGAATTAAAGGCCACTTTCATTCATCATTTTACCAGGTACATCCAGTGGCCACATACCGAAGGGTTAGAATCATTCGATATAGGCATTCTCGGACAAAGTGAGATTGTGAAACATCTGGAAGAGATTGCAAAAAAGAAGACAGTGAAAAATAAAAAAATGGCCATCAAACATTTAGATCAAATTGAAGATATTCAAGACTGTGAAATTGTTTTTGTTTCTGCATCGAGGGGAGAGGACTTAGACAGAATACTCCAAAATATTGGAGATAAAAATATATTAACTATAAGTGATACCAAGGGTTTTGCCCATCGGGGAATTGCCATTAATTTCATCATCGAACAGGGTAAAATGAAATTTGAAATAAATACACGGGCACTCGAGCGTGCAGGACTCGTCGTGAGTTCTCAGCTGAAAAAATTAGCGATTCTAGTGGATGAGGAGGAAACTTAATCCATGATGCATATAAAAGATCTTTCTATCAAGCGGAAGCTTATCGCCATTCAGCTTCTTACAGTATTTATCGTGCTTGTATTTTTCTGTGTGTTCGTCATATCCAGTGACTTACATGCTCTTCGAAAATCCATTATCAGCCAATTGACATCCATGGCTCAGTTAATCGGGGCAAACAGCGTTTCCGCCTTGAATTTTCTGGATGGCGAAGCCGCCGGGGAAATACTCTCCTCCCTCGAAGCAGAGGCAGAGATCGTTAATGCCTGGATTCACAATGCAGACGGCGTTCTATTTGCAAAATACAGTAAAGATGGATACACGAGTTTTTCCTTTCCCGGATTAGCAAAAGAAACCTACGTATTTCATTCTGACTATACCACCCTTACGAAACGGATCATACAGGAAGGCGAGACCATCGGCACAATTTCATTACGTAGCAGCATGGCCCAATCTCGTACTCTGGTCAGACAAAAAATCATGATAACCCTTTTGGTTTTGATATTCGGGATGATCTTTGCATTGATTCTTTCCCATATGACTCAAAGAACCATCTCAGGACCGGTTCTCAAATTAGTGGGCATATCAAAAAAGGTGTCCGAAATCGATGATTATTCAGTCCGTATCGAAAAAGAGGCCAACGATGAAATTGGTATTTTATGTGATACCTACAACGACATGATGGCACAAATCGGAAAACGATCCGCTGAAAGAGACAAGGCCGAAGAAACGCTGAAACGAAAGAATGAACAACTTCAAAAAGAGATTCATGAACGAAAACAAATGGAAGAGGAGTTGGCCAAACATAGAAACCATCTCGAAGACCTGGTCGAAACGCGGACCATCGAACTCACAAACACAAATAAACAGCTCCAACAGGAAATCAATGATCGCAAACAAGCGGAAAAGGCGTTGAGGAAAAGTGAGGCCAGTCTTGCCAATGCCCAACGCATTGCTCATCTGGGCAACTGGGATTGGGATATTAAAAGGAATGAATTACACTGGTCAGATGAAATATTCCGCATCTTCGGATTGAACCCGCAGGAATTCGGAGCAACATATGATGCATTCATGAATTCTGTTCACCCCGATGACAGAGAGTTGGTCAACAAATCAGTCGATGAAGCCCTACATCAAAAAATGCCATATAGTATTGATCACAGGATCGTTCGGCCAGACGGTTCAGAGCTGATCGTCCATGAACATGCCGAAGTCTTTTTTGATGTTACCGGGCATCCTGTTCGGATGTCCGGAACGATCCAGGACGTTACCGAAGATAAAGAGGCGGAAGAGAAGTTGATGCTTTACAGAAAGATATTTTCCAATTCGAAAGACAGTATCATCATCATGGATTCCGACGGAAAACTCATCGAGCGTAATCCTGCTCATCAATTCCTGAGTCGATATGAAGATGATGATTTACTTGGAAAAACAGTCGCACCATTTACAGGCGAAGAGACCTTCCAACATTTCATCAGTGAATTGAGAGAAAACAGAATCTACCGGGGCGAATTTTTAGCCCATCGTAAAGATGGGAGTCCCATTCATATCGATCTATCCGCCTTCTCGATAGAACACGACAATGGAGAGCTGGTTTGTTTTGTGGGCATTTCCCGGGATATAACGGAACGTAAAAATGTAGAAAAGGCCCTGGCCACTCGCCTTCGCTATGAAGAGGGACTTGCAGCCTGTTCCCGTACGCTATTAACCGAAGCCAGGACAGAGGACGCAATCAATGAAGCACTTCATTTTCTCCTCAAGGCTGCCAACACGAGTAGAGTCTATATCTTTGAAAACTTTGATGATGATTCCGACGGACTATGTATGCGGCAAATCCACGAGGTCTGTGCTGAAGGGGTCGAACCCCAGATCGACGATCCGCTCCTCCAACATGCCCCCTATCAATTGGGATTCCATCGTTGGAGAGAGACTTTATCCAGGGGTGAGCCTATTAACGGATTACTGGAAACCTTTCCAGATTCAGAACAGGAAATTTGGGTACCCCAGGGAAATCTTTCAATGCTGGTGATTCCCATTATGGTCGAAAGAGACTGGTATGGATTTATTGGATTCGACGATGTTTGGGAGAAACGAGAATGGAGCAACGAAGATATCAGTGCACTCCAAACAGCGTCCGAAATGATCGGTATTTATATTGAGAGGAAAAAATTTGATGAAATGTTGCGGGTTAGCGAAGAAAGATTCCGCAGCTTAGTGGAAAATGCCAATGACATTATATACTCTTTAAGTCCAAAAGGCGAGATTACCTACATATCCCCGAAATTTACCGATATCATGGGATATAAAGTTACGGAATTCCTTGGAAACTCGTTCTTCCCATTTATTCATCCGGATGATGCAAAAGACTCTATTGAATGGTTTCGATCTATAATGAAAGATAAACCAAGAAAGACGGGCTACGAATACCGCTTTAAACATAAGGATGGCAGTATTCGGTGGATGGCCGGACACTCTTCCGTGATCCGAGATGAAGACGGAAATATATTTGAGATTATTGGAGTGGCGCATGATTTCACCAAAATGAGAAACGTAATGGAGGATCTGGAAGATGCCAATCGTCACCTGCGGGAGACCCAATCACAGCTCGTCCAATCGGCGAAAATGGCATCTCTGGGTCAATTGGTCGCCGGCATCGCCCATGAAATCAACACACCCATCGGAGCCGTGAACAGTATGCAGGACACCCTGTTCCGAACCCTGGAGAATCTGAAAAAAACGATTAAGACTGATTTCCCAAAAGAATATGAAAAACAGCCTCGATTCAAGTCTGCTCTCACAATAATGGATGATTCTAAAAAGGTAATTCAATCGGGTACGGAAAGGGTCATCAACATAGTCAGACGACTCCGCAGTTTCGCCCGACTCGACCAGGCAGACCTGAAGACAGTGGACATTCATGAAGGCATTGAGGATACCCTCACCTTGATTCGACATGAGATAAAGCATAATATCACAGTTAAGAAAAATTATGGAAAGATTCCTTCCATTGCCTGCTACCCGGGAAAACTGAATCAGGTTTTTCTCAACATTCTGGTCAATGCTAAACAGGCAATAGAGAATACGGGAGAAATAGAAATCAATACTTTCACAAAACAAAAGAAAGTATATATAGAGATAAAAGACAACGGTAAAGGAATCACTCAAAAAAATCTTAAAAAAGTGTTCGATCCAGGATTTACGACCAAGGGCGTCGGTGTGGGTACCGGCCTCGGTCTTTCCATATGCTATCAAATTATTCAGGACCATAGAGGGGATTTAAAGGCAAAGAGCACTCAGGGAGAAGGAACCACCTTCACGATCATCATACCCATGAATCTCAATGAGATCCTTACTGAAAATCAGACTGAAGCGAAGGTGTAAGGGTATTGATTTTCTTGAATTATTTACCATGGAATCATTGAATAGAGGAATCATGGATTTCATACATCGCAGCCGAAAAGAATGGGTTTTCGTTCTTCTAATGTGCAATTTAATCATTGTTGATAACCTCCCCCGGTTGTATGCACAACAATCTTCCCCTCTGACAAAAACAGATTATGACTCATTGCCGAATCCGGAGAAAGCATACATGGTCATTCGAGGACTCGAGCAAGATGAATCAAAAGGATACAACCCATTACACACGTTGTGGAATATCACATCGTATCTACCGAAGAAAATAATCCATGGGATCGGTTATGCTTCCGGATACAGTGTAAGATTGATCAATAGCCAGAAGTTCATAGATACAGTCGAGGATTTCCTCTTCACCGATGATCGAAGTCTGGGATGGTACCCCCTTGTGGACTTCACCTCATCCTTCCGATCCCGATTTGGATTTAATGTCGTCTACAGGCAACGAAAAGGTGAAGCGCTGTTCAGGACCAATTATGCAGGGAAAGAAAAGTTACTTCTGGAAGGAATTCTGTCATATCGGCTTAGAAAAGGAAAAACAGTTTGGCGTTTTACACTTTCGGGTCTTTCCAGCATTGACGACGACAGAAAATTTTTTGGCATCGGACCATTTCCACGGACAGACGAAAGAAGTCATTTCCTGGACGATGCCACGAATGATTACGGGGTCTATGTACAAACGAGACGAAAAATACAGTTAATTATCGGGTTTCGACCATCCACGAAATGGGAATATTTTCTGGTCAGTTATTTCCAAAACCGTCACATACAGGACCAGACCAAGAGTAAATTCCCCATCGGGAAAAATTTTGATCTTAAGATGCTCCCTGGGCTACAACACCCCATCAATCAGCTCTACAACGAGTTCTCCGTCCGTCTGGACACAAGAGACAGAAATGCTTACATTTCGGAAGGATTTCGGGCCGAGGGTTATATCGGATATTCCACCGGAGTGGGTAAAGATCACAGTAATGTTCTAAGGGCTGGAATCGATTTGTATACAACCATCCCGCTTTTTCTACAAAACCGGGCCCTCATCCCCAGGCTTGTGTTTGATACAATCAGTAATCTTCATGATGAAATCCCCATTCATTTCACCGAATACCCCAGGCAACCCTCTTTCAGGGGTGTTTCAAATAGAAGGATATTCAGAACGGACAATTATTCCTTCGTCCCCTCCATCGAATACCAATGGCCCTTGACTTTCAATTTAAGCGGACACCTCTTCCTGGATTTTCTGATCGTTACCAATACTCTCAAGGAGATCCACATTCACAACACTCCCTGGGCTGCCGGATTCGGCATCGATTTTCATGGAATTGCTTCAGAGGTTGCCAGGGTTCAATGTGTATATGGTTCAGAAGGAGCTCGTATTCTGTTGAGCATTGGTGTCGATCCGCTGGTAAGCGATCGCTCAAACTGGAAGTGATCTTTTTAAGGAAGTAAAAAAATGTGCCTTCCGAGAACCTTTTTCATCATCACCCTTTCGACAATCCTGGTGGGGATAATCGGGTGTGCGTCGAAACGTTTGAAGTTCAAGGATGCCGAACCTGTTCGATATTTTAATGACATTCACTCTATTCCCATGCCAGAATCAGTCCGGACCGAAAGATTTGATTATTACGCGACAGTGCTCCCATCACGTCCGGAACTCAAGGCACAGATCATTCCAACAGGCCAATATGCCCTGGATGTGAATTCCATCGACGAAGTTCCAGCTTCCAGCTGGTACATACCAAGACTGGGATATGAAACCATTTCACCGGAAGATCTGCTTTTCGGACCTACTGAATTGGGTCCGCCTCGTCTGCCAATAACCGTCATAAGAGTCCGAAATCCGGAACACAATCCCAGGTTTTTAGTCTATGACAGAAGGAATATCTATTACCTCATTAAAATGGATCCCCCGGGCTATCCCAACATTGCCACGAATTCCTCCTTTATCGTTAACAGACTCTTCTGGGGATTCGGTTGCCATGTTCCGGAAGATCATCTCTTTTCCTTTAGTAATGAGGATATCAAGATCGATCCGGAAAGTCGAATAAGATCCTCAGAACTCGATTCGATACTCACACGGGTAGCTTTACCGGTACAGGGATCCTATAAAGCCGTTGCCAGTCGGATCATCGAGGGTCAACCATTGGGCCCCATTTCAGAAAAAGGGGTTCGGAAAGATGATCCCAACGATCTATTCCCCCACCAAAAAAGAAGGGTCCTGCGCGGCTTTCGGGTGTTTTGTGCCCTGACGAACATGTGTGATATCAGTACTGATAACACATTAGATATGTATGTCGGAGAAGAGGGGAAAGGATTTGTAAAGCATTATCTCGTCGATTTTGATGATGCTTTTGGTACACATGCAGCCAGAGAGAAGAGGCTCTGGGCAGGATACAATCAGCTTTTCAGTCTTAACGATATACTCAAAAATTTATTCACGATAGGATTTAGAATAGAAGATTGGGAAAAAGTGAAGCCATCACCCTGGAGATCGGTCGGATCTTTCGAATCCACTTTTTTTAGAGCAAAAGACTGGAAAGAGACCCATCCCTTTGAACCCATTAGGAACAGTCAACCGGCTGATAATTATTGGGCCGCCAAGATTGTAGGAGCACTCACACGGGAACATTTCGAAATTCTGGTAGAAAAAAGTGGCTATCCCGAACCAGGAGCGAAAGATTATATGATTCAAACATTAATGGAACGCCGCCACAAGATACTAAAATATTTTTTAGGGCTTGTGACTCCCATCGAGCTTGACCATTATGATGAAGGAAAACTGATTCTTAAAAATATGAATAAAATTTTCTTGAAAAACGAAAGTAAAGATTCTTTATATGTCGCCCACTTTTATGATGGTTATGATAGGGAGATATCAAAACCAATGCAATTTGTATCACATTTGGCTATCTTAAACGTTGCCATAGATAATGCAATTATTCAAAAATCAAATGGCTACTTGCGTGTAGATATATCCATAGAACGTGGAACAGAAAAGGGTGAAATTCCAGTAGAATTCCACTTCCGTCAAAAACCCAATTCCAGAATACAACTCGTAGGAGTTGTGCATTGAATAGTGTAATGAAGAATATTGGAAAGAATTCTATGTCCAATTTAAAACAAGGGACAGGGAAATCGATCTTTTTCAAATTTACGACCATTTGTTTACCATGGATTCTCATCTTCGGACTTGCCAATTCTCAGCCCATTTGTTGCCAATCGGACCGGACGCAAACCGAGGAACGAGATAAACCAAAATTTCTTAAAAAACGAAAAAGCCGCGAAACCTGGGAACAAATTTTATCCTTCCCCGGGACGGCGCTCATTTTTCCATTTAAAATGCTCTTCAAGGGAGTGGGTAAAACCCTGAGTGTTTTATACGTTCCCCAGAAAGTGGGTGCCCTCTACGATTTCCTCCATTCCGATGATGGCCTACGATATGCCATACCGACATATTCGACTCGCGGCGGAGCCGGATTCAAGATCTATCAAAAAAACCTTATTAATGAAGGATCGTTGCTTAAGTTACGGGCGACGATGGGATTGAATTTTCGCCAAAAATATGAACTGTCTTTAAAGGGGATCAAACTCTCTGGCAGGTCCGTTCTCATCGATTTTATTCTGGGTTACCGATTATTGGTGGATGAATCATTTTTTGGTATCGGTCCGAATACCACAACCGCTGACCGAAGCACGTTTGCCCAGGAACTGAGTTGGATCCATTTGGGATTCAATGGCGGATTCGGTTCCCGAATCTCAATGAAAACCTTACTCACGTTGGAACAAAATAATATCTACAAAAGCAGGGATAAAGACAATACGCATACTGTCGATCTCTACTCAAAAGACGATATCCCCGGTCTGGAAACGAAGGTTAAAATTTTAGGAGGTCAATTCGATTTCATTTACGATTCGCGAGATATGAAGGGGGGTCCGACATCCGGCCAGGAGATTCTACTCAATATTGGAATATTCAACCAGATCCAAACAAACGAATATGGTTACTGGAAGGTCAAGGCCGACCTCAGGCAGTATATACATTTGTTTTATGGACGAACCCTCGTGCTTCGATTGGCTGGTGAGATGACAGAACCCTTCACAAACAAAACAGTCCCCTTCTATTCTCTCAGCGAGCTGGGCCGGCGTGAGACGATACGTGGATTCAAACGCGGCCGATTCCGGGATTATGATATGATATTAGGTTCCGTCGAGTATTACTACCCAATCCGCAAAACTACAGCAAATACGGTCGATACCTTTTTATTTCTTGACGCCGGCCAGGTGGCGAATAATATAGTCAAAGATTTCGAATTCGACACCCTTCGGATCGGATTTGGAGGTGGCGTTGTAGTGCATAACAAAGAAAGCGAGGCGTTGAGATTCATGGTGGGCAGAAGTGAAGAGCAATACAGGTTTTATCTCGTCATTAACTATTAACAGTGAGCCAGCACGGACCACCATCTTCGCATGAGGAGGGAACATATAGAATCGAAATAACGACTTGACAAACAGCCAGTAAGTTAATATATTATTGAAATACTGGAGGCACCTAATACACTCTTGACCTTAAGATATTCAGCTCTCACTGAAACGTTTGATTACAATTTTATTGAGCATCACCTTTGTAATTATATAAATCTACGTGTCAAGATAAATGACCTGGTGAAATAAGGAATCCTCCAATGGCATTCCGGAAAAAATGCAACGGAAAGCGATCCATAGGAAAATGTCCTATTTTAATCTTTTCCTGGATCATAATCACTGCGAATTTATGTGCTTCTCCCCTCTCGGCCCAGACAACACCTCAAGATACCACTCAAAACGATCCTGCCAGTCAGCAGAAATACCCGGAGAGACGAAATAGCAGCAAAACGTGGGAACAGATCGTCTCATTTCCGGGAATGGTGGTATTCTTTCCCTTAAAAATTGTCTTAAAGGGCATGGGTGGAGCAGCGGGACTGATTGGCGATACACAGATTATCAAACATGTACAGAATTTCTTCACTTTTGACAATGAGCTTAAAAAAATCCGTCTTTCATACTCCTCACGCAGTGGTGCAGGCATCAAGTTATACCAGAAAAATCTGTTTAATGAAGGTTCACGACTGGGTTTTTATGCCTCCGCGGGGCTTCGATCCCGTCAGGATTATCGGTTAGCCTTCGAAGGAGTTCGAATCTTTAATAACTCCATCCGTTCGGATTTCTCCATCAGATATCGAATGCTGCCGGATGAAAAGTTCTATGGGATCGGCCCTGAGACGAAAAAGGATGATTTAAGTAATTACGCTTTCGAACAATCGAATATTCATATAGGGCTTCGTGCACAATTGGGTACAAAAATGGCCATCGGTGCATTATTGAGTCTGGAACAGAACAATATCCATAAAGGAAAATCCCCGTCCACCATCCCTTCGACCACGGAACGCTTTTCACCCGACTATCTTCCGGGCATGGAAACCGGGATTAAAATGGTCGGAGGTTCAATAGACTGGTCCTACGATTCCAGAAACAGCAAAGGCGGTCCTACACGCGGGAAAGAGATCCGGTTTAGTGGCAGTGTATACAATCAGATACTGGAAGACGATTATGGCTTCTGGAAAATGGCTTTCGATATCAGTCAGCATGTACACCTCTTTTATGGAAGAAATGTCGTATTTCGTATAGCCAGTGAAATAACCGAACCTTTGGACAGCAGGGCCGTTCCATTCTACTATATGGCCGAACTGGGCAGGCGGGAAACGATAAGGGGATTTAACCGTGGACGATTTCATGACCTGGATATGGTCCTGGGGTCTATTGAATATCGTTGTCCGATCCAAAAAAGGCGAGAAATGAATGCTGCCGCTTTCCTATTCGTGGATTGCGGCCAGGTAACGGATGATATCTCCAAAGTATTTGACACGGGCCAATTTCACTTCGGCTTTGGAGGAGGCATCAGAGTATGGTCACCAGAAGGGTATGCTTCAGCATTTATAATCAGTAAGAGTAAAGAACAATACAGGCTATATTTCGTGTTAAACCAATAAACTGGAGATGCAATGAAAATGATGAAAATCCATCGCTTCACCAGTCAAAGACAATTATCATTGGTACTCATATACATTCTACTGTGCTGCATTTTGGCCTGCAGCTCCAGCCATCGTTTCATCCCGCCACCACCCCTACCCGATGACAGGCAACACATAGAAGAACCCAAAGTGAGAGACTACAACCATGTCTCCGACAGTTTTGACAAACAGTTCACAAAACAGATGGAACAATCCTTCGACCTCTCCCGGCAATTGCGCCATCTGTTCGGCAAACCGAAACAGGCCTTCAATGTAAACGCATTCGATGAAGTGCCCAATTCGAGCTGGTTTACCAATCGTAACGCCATACAAAGAATGTCTCTTCCTGAAATAGCCAAAGGACCAGACAAGGGTAATGGACCGGACACGACAGGAGAATGGACAATTATAATGGCCAAAGCCGAAGGTGTCACACCTGGATTTACTATCAGGGACAAATTGGGCAAAACCTATATGGTCAAATTCGATCCCATGGGTTATCCTGAAATGGCCACCGGAGCCGAAGTCATTTCAACGAAACTCTTCTATGCGGCTGGGTACTTTGTTGCTGAAAACTACGTGACTGTTTTTAATCCAGACATCTTGGTCCTCGATGATGAAGTTGATTTCACAGATGCAAAAGGGAAAGAACGTTACATGAACCGTGATGACTTGACCGAAATTCTTGACCGAATTCAAAAGCTACCCGATGGCCGTATAAGAGCGCTGGCCAGTAAATGGATTCCAGGAGGGATGATGGGACCGTTTCCCTATCACGGTCTCCGTAAGGATGATCCCAACGATTTCATTCCCCATCAGCATCGCCGGGAATTGCGGGGGCTCAGGGCAATGGCGGCCTGGTTGAACCACACCGACATCAAATCAGGCAACTCCTACGACAGTTACGTCACAGAGAATGGAAGAAGCTATATCCGGCATTATCTGCTCGATTTCGGATCTACTCTGGGAAGTGCGGCCCACGGCCCTATGGAACCCCATGCCGGACACGAAAATGCCATAGATCCACATGAAATGGCACTCAATATTATGACTCTTGGACTTTATGTGAGGCCCTATGAGAAACTCGACGGATTTAAATACCCCTCAATCGGGTTATATGAATCCACCCTTTTCGACCCGGGTGGTTTCAAACACAACATCCCCAATCCGGCATTTGAAAACTGCACGAACCGTGATGGCTTCTGGGGCGCAAAGCTGGTCATGTCGTTCACCGATGAACAGCTCGAAACGGCCGTGGCCCAGGCACAGTATTCCAATCCGGAGGCCGCAGTGTACCTCTTGCGGATACTGAAGGAACGCCGTGATAAAACAGGCAGATACTGGTTCAGCAAAGTGAATCCTATCGATCGGTTTTGTCTCCGCAACGGCTCGAGCAACCAACAGGAACTGACTTTTATCGATCTCGCCGTTGAAACGAATTTGGAATCGAAACAGGGAAGCCGATACCGGTACGGTCTCAAGGTGAATGGGAAGTCTGTATTCGAATCGAAAGATATTGGCAATACGACGATTATTAAACTGCCTGATAAATCGGAACAGAGACAAATCATGCCAGAGGGCATGAATAATGATCCGGATGAGTCTCAGTGGGAAATAAAAATTCATACCTGGAGAGATTCCAATAATAAATGGAGCAAGTGGGTGAAGGTATATCTAAACCTGAATGAAACGATGGGTGAATATGCTTTGCTGGGAATTTTACGTCAGGAATAAA
>Ga0114922_10001682_pt1 | contig 20899 bp, 20 predicted proteins | sample AartaG_FD_100975 | JGI IMG/M metagenome (GOLD analysis project Ga0114922, IMG submission 100975) | Deep subsurface microbial communities from Aarhus Bay to uncover new lineages of life (NeLLi) - Aarhus_00045 metaG | ecosystem: Environmental > Aquatic > Marine > Oceanic > Sediment | place...
CGCCCGGCCACGAGGCATTCACTGCAATGCGCGCTCGCGGCGCTCAGATCACGGACATCGCGGTCCTCGTCATCGCGGCCGACGACGGCGTCATGCCGCAGACTATGGAGGCGATTGACCACGCGCGCGCGGCGGGCGTTCCAATCATCGTTGCCCTCAATAAGATGGACCTGCCCAACGCGTCTCCGGAGGCCGTCAAGCAGCGCCTCGCGGGGCAGGGCCTGGTCCCCGAGGAGTGGGGCGGCGACTCCATCTACGTGGAGATCTCGGCCCTGGAGAAGACAGGAATATCCAACCTGCTTGAGATGATCCTCCTCGTGGCGGAGATGCGCGAGCTTCGCGCCCTGAGCGACAAGCCGGCCGAGGGAGCCGTCCTCGAAGCAGAGCTCGATAAGCGCAGGGGCAGCGTCGCCACCCTCCTGGTGCAGGAGGGCACGCTGCGCGTCGGCGACGCGATCGTCGTGGGACCGGTTTCGGGCAAGGTCCGCGCCATGACCGACGAGCACGGCAAACGCCTCACGGAGGCCGGCCCCTCAACCGCGGTCCAGGTCATCGGCCTCTCCGATGTGCCGGAGGCCAGCGAGCTCTTCCGAGTCCTGGAGAACGAGCGCGAGGCCAGGTCGCTGGCGGACGAGCAGCGCGCGAGAGAGTGGAGCGCGGGCCTCCAAGCGGTCGGTCGAACCTCCATGCACGACCTCTCTCAGATCTTCGCCGAAGGCGGCGCCAAGAGCCTCAACCTCATCCTCAAAACCGACGCGCAGGGCACGGTCGAGGCCATCGAGGGCGCGCTCTCACAGATGGGAAACGACGAGGTAAGCCCCAACATCCTCCACACCGGCGTCGGCGACGTCAACGAATCCGACGTTAGCCTCGCCGCCGCGACGAAGCCAACCGTGATCCTTGGCTTCCAGGTCAGCGCCGACACCCAAGCGCGGCGTCTCGCTGTCGACGAGGGTATCGAGATCCGCCGCTACCAGGTCATCTACGACCTGCTCGACGATGTCCGCGACACGATGATCGGAATGCTGGAGGCGCGCTACGAGCAGGTCGTTGTTGGGCAGGCCGAGGTCCGAGCCCTCTTCCGATCTTCGCGGGCGGGTACCATCGCGGGCTGCTATGTATTGGAAGGCCGCGTCGCACGCGCCGACAAAGTCCGCGTCCGCCGCGACGGCGAAGTCGTCCACGAGGGAAACATAGCCTCTCTCCGTCACCTCAAGGACGATGTCAGGGAGATGGGCGAGGGGTTCGAGTGCGGCATAGTGCTCGAAGGTTTCGGCGACGTCGCCGTCGGCGACATCCTTGAGTGTGTCGTGGAACGTGAGCTCCGTCGAGCCGTCCTCTGAGGTGCCGCCGCCATGCACATCGGCTCCTTGCTCATCGAGTTGGAGATCACGAACGGCCGCACCCTCAAAGATAAGCGGCACGTGATACGCAGCCTCCTCGACCGCATTCGCGGTCGCTTCAACGTGAGCGCCGCCGAAGTCGGCAGGAACGACTCGGTGCGATATGCCACAGTCGCCGCAGTCGGGGTCGCCAACGATCGGGCATTTCTCGATGGCATGATGAGCAAAGTCGCCAGCCTCATCGACCGCGAGCCCCGCGTCGTCGTGCTGGACCAAGAACTGGAATTCCTGTGACCGGGATCGCTTCACGACCATGTCCTCGCAGCGCATCGAGCGTGTCCAGAACCTGCTTCGCTCCGAAATCAGCACGATCATCCTGCGCAGGATGAAGGACCCGCGCGTCTCAATGGTGACAGTCACCATGGTGGACGCCGCACCCGACCTGAGCCAAGCCCAGGTCTTCGTGAGCGTCTATGGAAGCGACGAGCAGCAGACCACCGCCCTCCAGGGGCTGCGCAGCGGCGCGGGGTTCATCCGCAGCCAGCTCATGAAGGTCCTCCATCTCCGCCCCATGCCCTTCCTCCACTTCCACCTCGACGAATCGCTCTCGCGCGGCGCACACACACTCGACCTTCTGGATCAGATCCGCCATGAGCAGAAAGACGACGGCCCGCAGTCAGGACCGGGTAGTCCGACTGATTCGCGCTAACCCCGACATCTACCTCGGCACTCACCTCCGTCCCGACGGAGACGCCCTCGGCACCTTGCTGGGGCTCTCCCTGGCGCTGGAGTCCGAGGGCCGCCGGGTGGCCCGGCTCTGCGCTGACCCCGTCCCGGAGAACTACCGCTTCCTCCCGGGGGCCGGAGCTGTCTCCGCTGTCCCGCCCCCCTGGAACGCCAGCCTGGGCATCGTCGTGGACTGCGACGGCGCCTCCCGGCTCGGCCGCCTGGAGCCCGCCTTTGCCGCGCTCCCCCATGTCATAGACATAGACCACCACGCCACCGATCACTCCTTCGGCCAAGAACGTCTCCTCGACGCCACGGCCGCCGCCACCGCCGAGATCGTCTATGACCTGCTCCGAGCAATGAATGTCCACCTGGACGCTGACATCGCCACCTGTCTCTACACTGCTGTGCTCACCGATAGCGGGCGGTTCGGCCACGGGAACACGACCGCTCGCTCGCTGCGCACCGCGGCCGAGTTCGTGGCGGCCGGGGCTGACCCCCACCAGATCTCCCGCAGCATCTACGAGGAGCAGTCCGTCGAAGCCGCACACCTCCTCGGCCGAGCGCTCAGCCGCCTCTCCCAGGACATCGACTCCCAGGTGGTGAGCTCGCTCCTCACTCGTCGGGACTTCCAGCAAACCGGTGCCTCCGCCAACGATACCGAGGGCATCATAGATCACCTGCGTGCCATCGGCGGCCCCCGCGTGGCCCTGCTCTTCGTCGAGGCCGAAGATGGCGCTGTTCGCGTCAGTCTTCGCTCCGACGGCACGGTTGACGTCAGCGACATAGCCCTCGGCTTCGGCGGTGGCGGCCACGCCATGGCCTCCGGGTATACCGCGCAGGGCGCCGCGGAGCGCATACGCCGAGACCTCCTCGCAGCCGTCCGCAAAGCTCTGGCCAAGGCAAGCCCTGCCCATGGCGCGTAACGGATTCCTCAACCTAATCAAGCCTCCCGGGATGACCTCCCACGATCTCGTCGCCTGGGTCCGCGCCCGTCTCGCCATCAGACGAGTCGGCCACCTCGGCACCCTCGATCCCGCGGCAGCGGGAGTTCTCCCCATCTGCGTCGGCCGCGCCACGCGGCTCTTTCGATTCGCTGGCGGTCCCCAAAAGGCATATCGCGCCGAGATCGTCTTCGGCGCCGCGACCGACACCCTCGACGCCGACGGTCGCGTCCTCTCCCAGTCCAACAGCAGCGATCTCACCGAACCTCGTCTGCGCGAGCTTCTCCAGCGCTTCACGGGAGACATTGACCAGCGCCCGCCGGCCTTCTCCGCCGCCCATCTCGAAGGCCGCCGGCTCCACGAACGCGCTCGCCGCGGCGAGGAAGCCGCCGGCCGGCCCAAGCGCGTCACCGTCGCCTCGCTCGACCTCGTCGAGTTCTCGCCAGGCAGTCGCGCACGTGCCCTCGTGGATGTCCTCTGCACCACGGGCACATACGTGCGGGGCCTCGCAAGCGACCTCGGCGCGGCGGCCGGCTGCGGCGCGTACCTCGGCTTTCTCGTGCGGACCCGGGCGGGAAGGTTCGAGCTCTCTGACGCGCTCACACCCGAGGAGCTCGCCGCCGCACTCGGCAGCGGCGATGAGGAAGCCGTATTCATTTCGCTCGACTGGCCCCTGGCCCACCTCCCATCTCTCGCCCTCGCGTCTCACGCCGCCCGCGATTTCGTCCGCGGCACCCGCGTCTGCGCAGGCGATTCCCCGGCCTGGCCCGTGCGTGTCTACGGCCCGGATCGCCACTTCCTCGGGCTCGGCTGCGTCTTGGCCAAGGGGCAGTTGCACCCGCGCGTCGTGCTGTCCCCTGAAGGAGGTGCGAGCCCGTGAGAGTGCTCCGCGGCCTGAGGAAAGGTCTGCGCCGGCCGCTCTCCCTCGCCATGGGCGTCTTCGATGGCGTGCACGTCGGACACCGCGCGGTCATCGCCGCCGCGGTCCGGGCCGCACGTCCCTCCGGGCTGGTGCCCGCCGTATTGACCTTCGAGCCGCATCCCGACGCCGTGCTTCAGAAGCAAGGAGCGCCACCCCTGCTGACGACTACGAAGGAAAAGCTCGCCCTGCTCCGCGGGCTCGGAGTGCGCCTCGCCGTGATCGCGCCGTTCGACCGAGGGCTGGCCCGCGCCGAGGCCGAGGCCTTTGCCGGAGACGTGCTCGCCCGGCAGCTCCGGGCTAAGTGCATCATAGTAGGAGAGAACTGGCGCTTCGGAGCAGGCGGCCGAGGCACACCTGCTCTCCTGAACCGCCTGGCCCCGTCGCTCGGCTTTCGGGTCTCCGTCGTGCCTCCCGTCTGCGTCGGTCGCCGCAAGGTTAGCAGCACCCGTATTCGCTCGCTCCTGCTTCGAGGAGACGTCGCGGCGGCGCGCGAGTTGCTCGGCCGCCCGTACCGACTCTCCAGCCGCGTGGTTGCTGGCAGTGGCATCGGGCGCACGCTCGGGTTCCCCACGGCGAACCTCCGCGCGGAGGCGGAGAAGCTCGTCCCCGCGGACGGCGTCTACGCCTGCCGGGCCGGCCGAAGACGGCTCTGGCCCGCGGCCGCCTACATTGGCTCGCGTCCCACCTTTGCCGGCGGCGGACCCAGACGCATCGAGGTCCATCTCCTCGCTTGCCCCAAACCCCCCGACCTGCTTGGAGCGACTCTCAACGTGGACTTCGTTGCGCGGCTCCGCGGCGACCGGAACTTCCCCTCACCCAAGGCCCTGGCAGCCCAGATGGCGCGTGACTGCGATAAGGCCCAACGGCTCCTGCATCCTTTACACGAGGACTCTCATGTGCTATGATGCGTCTTCGGAGCCGGGATTCCCGGCCCCGCTGGGGTGATCGCTCGAATCTGAGAAAGGAGTAGCCGGTGCCGCTGCTAAAGGAGCAGAAGCAGAACATCGTCGCCGACAACAGCCGGCATCCCACTGACACCGGGTCGCCCGAGGTGCAGATAGCGCTGCTTAGCGCGCGTATCAGCCAATTGCAGGAGCACCTGAGCCAGTTCAAGAAGGACCATCATTCCCGGCGTGGGATGCTCGTTATGATCGGCAGACGTCAGCGGCTGCTCGACTACCTCAGCAGCACCGATATCGATCGCTATCGCACCCTCGTGGCGAAGCTCGGGCTCCGCGACAAGACGAAGGCCCGAGGCAGATAGCCTGGATGCTCGAGGCTCTGAGCGAACCCCCAAACAAGCTAGGGATGTGCCGCATACAACATCATCGCTGTCCGCGTAGTCCCGAATACCTTCCTGTGGGACGATCCTGAACCGATGTGTGCCGAGAGCGACCGGGAGCAGCCCTTCCCGGACACATGCAGCCGTCGGCTGTCGGCAGACACAGGTGCAGGGTATGTTCCTGCCGGGCGGTGGTCGGGACGATGCTGCGTCACGCGATGTATGGCCGGCATTTCCCGGATAGGCAGGAACTACAGTGGCAGTACAACGACGTGAGTTCGACGGAAGAGCCCTCTCCGTCGAGGCCGGAACGCTGGCGAAGCAGGCCGGCGGCGCGGTCTGCGTAAGGCTGGGCGATACCATTACCCTCGTGACGGCCACCATGGCGCCGCCCCGCGAGGGTATCGACTTCTTCCCCCTCCTCGTTGATTACGAGGAGAAAATGTACGCCGCCGGCAAGATCCCCGGCGTCCGCTACATCCGACGAGAAGGCCGCCCCAGCGAGAACGCCACCCTCTCCGCCCGCCGAATCGATCGTTCCATCCGGCCTCTCTTCCCGAAGGGCTTTCGCAACGACATCCAGGTGGTGGCCACCGTCCTCTCGGCCGACCCCGATAACGCAGCCGACCTCCCCGCCATGATTGGCGCCTCAGCCGCACTCTGTGTCTCGCCTATGCCCTTCCTGGGGCCTGTCGGCACGGTGCGCGTCGGCCACATCGGAGACGATTTCGTCGTCAACCCCACCTATGCCGAGCGCGATCAGAGCGACCTCGACCTCATCGTGGCAGTAAGCCCCACCGGCGTCGTCATGCTGGAGGGAATGGCCGACCAGATCCCGGAGTCCGTCCTCACCGAGGCCATCGGCTTCGCACTCCCGTTCGCGGAGCAGGTAATCGAAATGCAGCGCGGCCTCATGGCCGAGGTCGGCAAGCAGAAGATCTCCTTCGCCGCACTCGAAGTGGGCGAGGACGTGCAAGCCGCCGTCGCCTCCCACTCCCGGAATATACGGCAGGCCATGCAGAGCCCTGACAAGAAAGTCAGGGAGGATGCAACGGCTGCCATGATGGAGCAGCTCAGCGAGGACCTGGCAGAGCAGTTCCCCGAGCGGATGCCCGAGATCCGGGCCGCCCTCGACAATCAGACCTACCAGGAGCTCCGCGGGCTCATCCTGGATGACGGGCGGCGGCCCGACGGCCGTGCCCCGGAGGACATTCGCCCCGTCTCCTGCGAGGTAAGTCTCCTGCCGCGCGCTCACGGCTCGGCCCTCTTCACTCGCGGCCAGACGCAGGTCCTGTCGGTTGTCACCCTCGGTGGAGTCGGCGACGAGCAGCTCATAGACGACCTCGGCATCGTCGAGTCCAAGCGCTACATGCACCACTACAACTTCCCTGCCTACAGCGTCGGCGAGGTGCGGCCAATGCGCGGGCCCAGCCGCCGCGACGTAGGCCACGGCTCCCTCGCCGAGCGGGCCGTGCTTCCGCTCCTGCCGGAGGAGGAGGAGTTCCCCTACACCGTTCGCGTCGTATCCGAGGTGCTGGAGAGCAACGGCTCCAGCTCTATGGCCAGCGTATGCGGCAGCAGCCTCGCGCTGATGGACGCTGGAGTCCCCATTCGCGGCCCCGTCGCCGGCATCTCCATCGGCATGGTCAGCGACGGAGATCGCCGCCAGCTCCTCACCGATATCCAGGGCGTCGAGGACTTCACCGGCGACATGGACTTCAAGGTCGCCGGCACGCGTCAGGGCGTTACAGCGGTTCAAATGGACGTCAAGCTCGAGGGGCTGTCCCTGTCCCTCCTCGAGGAGGCCTTCGCGCAGGGCCGTCGCGCCCGCGAGTCCCTCCTCGATCGCATGGCGGAGACCATATCCACACCCCGCCCGGAGCTGGCGCCCCATGCGCCCCGAGTCTTCACCTTGGAGATCGACTCTGAGAAGATCGGCGATGTCATCGGCCCGGGCGGCAAGATGATCAGGAAGCTCGAGACCGATTTCGAGTGCAAGATCGACATCGAGCAGGACGGCCGCATCTTCATCGCAGCGCCCGACCAGGCCTCCGGCGAGAAGGCCTTAGCCGCCATCCGCGACCTCACTCGCGAGGTGCAAGTCGGCGAGACCTACATGGGCAAGGTCGTGCGGATCACCCCGTTCGGCGCCTTCATAGAGCTGGTCCCCGGCAAGGACGGCCTTCTCCACATCTCCCGGATGGCCCGCGGCCGCGTCGAGAAGGTCGAGGACGTCTTGAGCCTTGGCGACGAGATCGAGGTGAGCGTCCTCGAGGTCGATCCCCAGGGCAAGGTTCGGCTCGGTCGCAAGGACCTTCCTCCCGAAGCCGAAGGCCGTGGTCGGCGCTCAGAGTCGCCGCGGGGAGGCAGCCGCGACTCTCGCCGCGGAAACCAAGGGCGTGGTCGGCGCTGAGCGAAGCGCGTCAGCCGCCTCACGGGGGCCGTACTCATCGCGCCCAGCTCCAGAGCCGTGCCGGGCACGCGAGGCCCCACCATGACGCCGAGGCCTGATCCCACCGGGTCCGCCTGCCGCAAGACCGTTCTCCCGAACGGCCTCCGCGTCGTCACCGAGCACATCGAGCACGTCGACTCCGTCTCCCTCGGCATCTGGCGTGTAGGAGGCGCCCGGCACGACCCCTCGCACCTGCCGGGCGTCACCCACTTCCTCGAACACATGCTCTTCAAGGGCACCCACACCCGCTCCACTCTACAGATCGCCGAGATCATCGACGATGTCGGCGGCCAGGTCAACGGCTATACCGACCGGGAGGCCGTGCACCTGCAGGCGCGCACCGTCGCCGATCAGCTCGAGCCTGCCCTCGAGCTCATCTTCGACCTCTTCCTCAAGCCCCTCTGCGCACAGGACGACATAGAACGCGAGCGGGGAGTCGTGCTCCAAGAACTCGCTCAGCTAAAGGACGCCCCAGAGGATCTCGTCCACGAACTCGTCCCCCAAACCGTCTGGCCGGACCACCCGCTCGGCCAGCCCCTCATGGGCACCCCCGAGAGCGTGCCGCGCATAGACCGCAGCGCGCTCGTCAATTGTCTGGCCGAGCTCCACAGCGCCGACCGTATCATCGTGGCCGCGGCGGGCCGCCTCCAGCACGACCCCATGGCAGACCTGGTCGCCCACCTCGGCGGCGACATGGAGCCCGGAGTTTCGCCCCCGGCCGCCGCGCCGCCCAGCTTCCATCCAGACAGGCGACTCCTTTCCCACACCGGAGCCCAAGTGCATTTCTGCCTCGTGACTCCGGGCTTCGCCCGCACCGACCAGTCGCGCTATGCCTTCTGCGTTCTCGATGCCATCCTCGGCGGCGGCACCAGCTCCCGCCTCTTCCAGGAAATTCGCGAGAACCGCGGCCTGACCTACAGCATTGGCTCCTACGTCGAACCCTACCGCGAAGCTGGGCTCTTCATCGTCGACGCCGGCATCGCACCCGAGAACTTCGAACTCGTCCTCGACCTCATCGAGAAGGAGTTCGAACGCTTGCGATCCCAGGGACCTGACGAGCGGGAGCTCGCGCGCGCCAAGACTCAGCTCCGCGTCGCGCTCGCGCTGGCTGCCGAAAGCACTAGCTTCCGCATGCAGCACCTCGCAGTCTCCGAGATGTTCTGGGGGCGCCACGTGTCCCTCGAGGAGACGGCCGCAGGGGTGGCGGCCGTCACCGCCGAAGACGTACACTCGCTGGCCGAGGCGTCCTTCACCGAAGACCGCAGAGCGCTTGTCGCTATCGGCCCGTTCGAGCACAGAGGGAGGGCGAAATGACCCAAACCCGCGTGTTGGTCAATGGTGCTGGCGGGCGGATGGGCAGGGAAGTCGTCCGCGCTGTCTCAGCCCAAGACGATATGGCCGTGGCTGCAGCCGTGAATCGCACCAGGGTGGGGGAGGATGCCGGACGCGTCGCTGGCCTCGATTCCCTGTCGGTCATCATCACCGATTCCCTCACCGACGCCATCGCCCAGGCCTCGCCCGACGTCATGGTTGACTTCACCCTGCCCGACGCGGTCATGGGAAACGTCCGCACCGCCGTCAAGGCCGGCCTGCCCTGCGTAGTCGGCACCTCCGGCCTCACCGAGCAGAACTTCCACGAGCTGTCCGCCCTCTGCGAGGAGCACCGGGCTCCAGTTCTCGCCGCACCCAACTTCGCGATCGGCGCCGTCCTCATGATGCAGTTCGCGGCCCAGGCCGCAAAGCACTTCGATTCCGCCGAGATCATCGAGCTCCATCACGCCGACAAGGCCGATGCTCCTTCGGGAACCGCCATCCGCACCGCACAGCTCATGGCCAGCCTGCCGGGCAGCAGGTTCGCCGGCGTCGAGTCCTCGGACGGCCGCTTCGCCCGGGGCCACGCCCAGGGCGGCGTCCACATCCACAGCATCCGGCTCCCAGGCCTCCTCGCCCATCAGGAGGTCATCTTCGGCGGCCTCGGCCAGACGCTCACCATTCGCCACGACTCCGTCAGCCGCGAGTCCTTCATGCCCGGCGTCCTCCTCGCCATCCGTAAGGTGACAGGGCTCCGCGGCCTCGTCGTCGGGCTCGAGCACATCCTCTAGCTCGCACACTTCGAGCCGGGGTTTGCCGCCACCCCCCGGCCCCTCCAGAACTCCCTAATGCCTTGTGGTGAGCCTCACACTGGTCGAGTTGCCTGCCTCAAACGCACCGCGGGCCCGAAACCGGGCCCGCGGCCTATCTCTGCAGCAACGCCGCAGCGTGTCGGCGATCGCGCGGCGCGTCTACTTCGGCTCGATCATCAAACGAATGGCAGTGCGTTCCTGGCCGTCCACGATGATGTCCGCGAAGGCAGGTCGGCAGATGAGGTCTACCCCGGACGGCGCCATGAAACCTCGCGCAATGGCCACCGCCTTGACGGCCTGGTTCAGAGCGCCCGCACCGATCGTCTGAAGCTCAGCCGTGCCCTTCTCTCGAATCACACCGGCCAACGCACCGGCCACCGCGTTCGGATTCGACTTCGTCGAAACCCGTAGGACCTCCATTGCTGAAGTCCTCCTGCCGCTCTTGATTGAACTCGACCTGCTGAACTAGCTGCGAGACAGCCCCCTGTCAGTCGGGGCAGTTCATCTCAAGTCTCTGCTTCAACAAATTCCGTCACACGGACAATTGACTGTGCCCTACCTGTCTCCACATCGATGCTCGTCACCACGGCGTTCAGTATCACTGGTCCGCTGGCGACCTCGAACCGCGCTGGCATTCCACTGACGAACCGCTCGAGAACCGCTTCTCGCTTCATCCCGATGATCGAATCCCGCGGCCCGGCCATGCCCACATCGCTTATATACGCCGTTCCCTTCTCGAGCATCCGTTCGTCTGCCGTCTGCACATGCGTATGAGTCCCGAAAACCGCGCTCACGCGCCCGTCCAGGTACCAGCCCATCGCGATCTTCTCGCTGGTGGCCTCCGCGTGCATGTCTACCACAATCACGTTCGTTTTTCCATGCAGCGCCTCGATTTCCCTGTCCGCCGCCCGGAACGGGCAATCCAGCGGCTCCATGAACACCCTTCCCATCAGGTTCATCACCCCCAGGGGGCCGCTGTCCCGCGTCACGTACACTTCAGCGCCCCGGCCCGGCGTCCCTGGAGGGAAGTTCGCCGGGCGCAGCACGCGGCGCTCGTTTTCTGCGAACTCGACGAACTCCCGATGGCGCCACACGTGGTTCCCGGTCGTCAGCACGTCAATCCCAGCCTCCAACAGCTCCTCCGCAACCCTTGGCGTAGCGCCCAGCCCCCCCGCTGTGTTCTCCGCGTTCGCGATCGTGAAATCAACCTCGTGCCGCTCGATCAGATCTCCCAGGCGCGCCCGCACGGCCGCCCTTCCAGGCCTGCCCACGATATCGCCGATGAACAGCAGATTCAAACCTTACCTCTCTCCCAGCGGGCCCGCCGCTACTTGGCGTATTCCACCGCCCGCGTTTCCCGGATCACCGTCACCTTGATCTGCCCCGGATACTCGAGATCGGATTCCTGGATCTTGTCTGCGACCTCCTTCGCCAAGGCGGTCGCCATCACGTCGTCAATGTCCTCCGGCTTCACCAGAATCCGCACCTCCCGCCCGGCCTGGATCGCGTAACACCGCTCGACCCCTTCACACGCCTGGGCGATCTTCTCCAACTTCTCGACACGCCTAATATACCCATCCAGGCTCTCTCGCCGAGCACCCGGCCGAGCGGCCGAGATGCTGTCGGCCGCGTACACGAGAACCGCCTCCACCGAACGGAACGGCTCGTCTTCGTGATGCGCGGCGATCCCGTGCACGACCTCGGGGCTCTCCCGATAGCGCCGCGCCAGATCCACGCCTATCGCGGTGTGCGTTCCCTCCATCTCGAGGTCCACCGCCTTCCCGATATCGTGGAGCAATCCCGCGCGCCGCGCCACGGCCTCGTTCGCGCCCAGCTCTGCGGCCATGATGCCCGCGATGTTCGCCACCTCGATCGAGTGATCCAGCGCATTCTGCCCCAGCGTCGTCCGAAACTTCATCTTCCCAAGCAGACGTACCAGCTCCGCATGCAGCCCCGTCACGCCCGTCTGGAAGGTCGCGTGGTCCCCCGCGTGCTGGATCCGCTCCTCCATCACGGTCTTCGCCTTGTCCACCGCATCCTCGATCCGTCCGGGATGGATCCGTCCGTCGCTGATGAGGATCTCCAGCGCGGACCGCGCAGTCTCCCTGCGGATCGGGTCGAAGCACGAAATGACGACCGCCTCCGGCGTGTCGTCTATAATCAGGTCCACGCCCGTCAGTTGCTCGAAGGCGCGGATGTTCCGCCCCTCGCGTCCGATGATGCGGCCCTTCATCTCGTCGGATGGCAGCCCGACCGCCGTCACCGTCGTCTCGCCAACATGGTCCGCGCTGCACCGCTGAATCGCTACGGAGATGATCTCGCGCGCCCTCCGCCCGCTCTCGCGCTTCGTCTCCTCCTCCACCTGCTCCAGCAGCATCGCCGCCTCGTGGCGCGCCTCCTTCTCCACCTCCGTCAGCACTATCCGCCGTGCCTCCTCCGTCGTAAGGCCGGCCACCCGTTCGAGCTCCTCTCGCCAGCGCTCTCGCTCCTTCTGCGCCTGCTCGCGCAGACGACCCAGTTCCGAGTCCTTCTCCTCTACGATCCGCTCCCGCTTGTCGAGAGCGTCCATCCGGCGTTCCAGACCCTCCTCTCGCTGCGTCAGCCTACGCTCCATGCGTTGCACTTCTTGACGTCGCCCGCGGTTCTCCCGCTCTATCTCTTTTCGCAGCCGATGCGCTTCCTCCCGAGCCTCCAGCAGCGCCTCTTTCTTCCTGCCATCCAGATCCCTACGCTCGCGCTCTAGCTCCCTCTCCGCATCCGCTACATCCCGCATCCTCCGCCAGTACCGCGGCACCAGCAGGAAGTAGTACCCTGCGAAAAGGAGCGCCACTCCGGCCGCGAGAACGACAAGCAGCAGTCTCCACTCTTCAGGCAAGCCCAAGTCTCGCTCACTCCCTTCATCCGATCCAATCCCTCCTGACGCCCAGCTCGGGCCTAGCCGTTCTCCGGCCGGCATTCCCGCGCCGGCCCGCGCCGGATTGGATCGAGTAATGGCTCATGCCACCATTTGCCGCGCCCCGCTGCCCCGGCTTGGCCCGCTGATGCTCCCCCGGGCGCAGCCGCAGGCGCAGCGACCAGCTAGCTATGAGTGCTCTTCTTCCTCTCCCATTCTCTCCAGCACTGTGCTCACCGTCTCAAACTCGAACCCCCGCCCCACGAGCAGCCGCCGCAGACGTGCCGTGTCCTGCTCCGCGGCCCGCCTCCCCCGCAGGCGCCGCCGCACCACCTCCATTGCCGCGCGGACCTCCATCTCGTCGTCAATCCCTTCATCCACCGCTCGCCGAATCGCCTCCTCCGAGAGACCCTTGCTCCGTAGCTCCCATCGCAGCTTCCGCCGCCCCGAACGGCCCGACGGCTGCCGGCTCGCAACCCACGAGCGCGCGAACTCCTCGTCGTCCACCAGACCCGCACGCTCCAGACCCAAAAGCACAGCCTCCATCACGCCCTCTCCGAACCCCACCCCCCGCATCCCGTCTCGCAGCTCGGCCGCAGACCGCGCCCGGATCGCCAGCAGACGCAGACACTTCTCCCGCGCCGCTTGCTCGTCCAACCCCGCCGCACCGGCTCTCCTAGTCTTGCTCCTCGCTTTTCTCATCTTCCGTCCCCGCCGCCGTCAGACCGGCTCGCCGCCGGATCTCCGCCTCGAGCTCGTCCGCCACTTCCCCGCTCTCCTCCAGGAAAGCCCGCGCCTTCTCCCGCCCCTGCCCCAGGCGCGTCTCACCGTAGTTGAGGAATGCTCCCGACTTCGAGATCACCTCGAGCTCCACTCCCTTGTCCAGCAGACCGCCCGCTCGCGAGATCCCCTGCCCATAGATGATCTCGATCTCGGTCCGCCGAAACGGCGGCGCCACGCTGTTCTTCGTCACCCTCGCCCGCGAGCGCCCTCCGATGATCTCAGTTCCGCGCTTCAGAGATTCCATCCGCCGCAGCTCGATGCGCACCGAGGCCCAGAACTTCAGCGCCCGGCCCCCGGGCGTGATCTCCGGGTTCCCGAACATCACCCCCACCTTCTCTCGGATCTGGTTCAGAAACACCCCCGCGGTATTGGACTGTCGAATCGAATACGCCACCTTCCGCAGCGCCTTAGACATCAGCCGAGCCTGAAGCCCGACGTGCGAGTCCCCCATCTCCCCCTCCATCTCCGCCCGCGGCACCAGCGCCGCCACCGAGTCAACCACGAACATGTCCAGCCCCCCACTGCGCACCAGGATATCTGCGATGTCCAGCGCCTGCTCGCCCGTCTGCGGCTGCGAGATCAGCAGCGAGTCCAGATCCACGCCCACCGTCTGCGCATAGCTCGGCTCCATCCGCTGCTCGGCATCTATGTAGGCCGCAGTTCCACCCATCTTCTGCGTCTGCGCAAGAAGGTGATAGGCGAGCGTCGTCTTGCCAGATCCCTCATTCCCGTAGATCTCGGTGATTAGCCCTCTCGGCACCCCACCCACCCCCAGCGCAATGTCGATGCCCAACGACCCCGTCGAGATGACGTCCACCGCTCGGCTCGCAGTCGCTCCCAGCCGCATGATCGCTCCCTTGCCGTGCTGGCGCTCAATCTGCGTCATTGCCAGGTCTATCGCCTTCTCTTTGTCCTCTTGCTCCTTCTTGCTCATGGCCTCCCTCCCCGCTCTAGTGCTTGCTCTTCCAGTATCGAGTGGATCGCGCCGGCGCGGGTCAGCTCGCTCTTCATCAGGAGCACGCGGTCCACCACCATGCTCCCCAGCTCAGCCTGCTCCAACTCCTTCATCTCCGCTCCGAGCCCCGCACCCGCCCCGGGCCGGCGCGCCCGGCCCAGCGTCAGATGGGCGTGGAACGGCCGTTTCTCGCGCTCGAAGCCGTGTCTCGCGCATGCCCCTTCCACCCGTGATGCCAGCTCGGCCAGCTCGGCCGCTCCTTCCGCCACCCCGACCCACACCACGCGCGGGCGGTTCGGGTTGGGGAATGCTCCCACGCCGCGAAAACTCGCCGTGAAGGCGCGACTCCCCTCCAGCTCCTCGCAGACCGACTTCCAGAGCGTATCGAGGTCAGACCGCGCCACCGCGCCCAGAAACTTCAGCGTCATGTGCAGCGACTTCGGGTCCACCCACTTCCAGTTCCCGTCGGCCCCCCGCAGACGCTCCTGCGCGGTTTCTATCCGCTCGGCCAGATCGCTCGGCAGCTTGACTGCGATGAAACTGCGGATCCGCTCGCTCACTCCCGCTCCTCCGACCCAGATCGCCTCCTCAGCAACCCACAGAGCAGCCACAGCGCCATCTGCGCGGCTCGCTCCTTCACCATCACCCGGTCCCCTCGCAGCCGGTGCTCCTCCCACCTCACCTCCGCCTCATCGGCCAGACCCACATAGACCAACCCCACCGGCTTCGTGGGCGTTGCGCCCCCCGGCCCCGCAATGCCGGTCACCGAGAGTCCCACATCCGCTCCCACCGCCTCCCTCACCCCCGCCGCCATCGCACACGCTGTCTCCCCGCTCACCGCCCCATGCTCCCGGATCGTCTCGGGGGACACCCCCAGCAGCCCGCTCTTGCTCTCGTTGCCATACGTCACCAGCGAGGCCATCAGGTAGTCGGAGCTGCCCGGCACATTCGTCAGCCGGTGCCCGATAAGGCCCCCCGTGCAGGACTCCGCTACCCCGAGCGTGAGGCCCGCCTCTCGCAGCAGCCGCCCCACGATCAGCTCCAGACTCTCCTCGTCCGTTCCGTAGATGTGGTCCCCAAGCCGCTTCCGGATCTCTCGCTCCACCGGCGCGATCATCTCCTGGGCCGCCCCCTTGTCCGCCGCGCGGGCCGTCAGCCGCAGATGGACCTCGAACCTCTTGGCGATGGGGGCGATGGTCGGGTTCTGCTGCCCTCGCACCAGGTCCGCGATCTCGGCCTCCGCCTGAGATTCGCCGATCCCGGCCAGGCGCAGCACGCGGGAGAAGATGGTGGCCGAGCCCTCCTTCGCGGCGAGGCCGGCCAGATGTGGCAGCACGGTCTGCTCCGCCATCGCCTTCATCTCCGCGGGAACGCCGGGAAGCGCGATGACGGTCTTGCCGTCTTGCTCTAGGATGAAACCGGCAGCCGTGCCGACAGGGTTCGGGACTATGGTAGCCCGCGACGGCACGCGCGCCTGTTTGAGAAGGCTATCCAGCAGCTCCGGCCCGCCCTGGCGGGCAAACGATCGGATCTTCTCCGCGGTCGCCTCGTCCTCGACGAGGTCGCCCCCCACTACATGGGCGACCGCCGCCGCCGTAACGTCGTCCTCCGTGGGCCCCAGTCCGCCGGTGGCGAGCACGACGTCGGATCGCCCCAGACTGATTCGCAGCGCGGCGGCAAGTCGTTCGGTATTATCACCGACCGTAGTCTTGTGGTAGACGTTGATCCCCAGCTCGGATAGCTTCTCAGCCAGATAAACGGCATTTGTATCGACAATCTCCCCAAGGAGTAGCTCGGTGCCGACCGATACCAGCTCTACTTCCATTCGCTCCTCCGGTTGTTCCCTCTGGAAGACCCGGACGGAGCCCACGTTTGTCCTGCTATTGACTGTGGATTATACAGTGTTTCCACCACCAGCGCAAGCGAAAACCAGCCCGCCCCCCGCCTGGCGGCCCTCCGCCCTCTGTTACACGCAGAGGCGCCCTCGCTGCTCCTCAAAACCACAGCGAAAGCCCCTCTGCCGGCGGAGCGTCGGCGTCCCTCGATCCGGACAAGAACGAGACTCCCGCGCTCACACCATCCTGTCCAATATGGAACGATACCAGTGGACGTACTTGGTCAGTCGAGCTTGAGGCTCCGCCCAACTGGGGCGGGCCGCAGTCCAAACAAAAAACAGAAAACAGGAACCTCTGAAGGCCCGGAGGCTTAAAGCCTCCGGGCCTCAGCACGTTCGGCGCAGTGAAACCCGAGCCCCCCTCGGGCAGAGAGGAGACGGACAGTGCGCTGGGAGCATCCTGAGCAACGGTGCCGCATCCCCCGGCGGCCCGGCTCCCGGGCCGGCCTGACGCTCATAGAGGTCCTCGCAGCATCCATGATCCTGGGAATCGGCCTCGTCGGCGTCGGATCACTCGTCACCTACGGCGTTGTCGCGCACAGGAAGTCAGTGAACTACACCGTGGCCGCCGCCCGCACCGTCCGGGAAATCGAGCGCATCCGGGAGGCCGGCTATCTCTCCGCCGAGATCGGCCCCGACCTCTTCCCCTCGCCCGCCTACACGATCCTGAGTTCCACACAGGTTGGCTTCCCTGTCGCTGAGCTCAAAGGCGGCCAGGGTTCCATCACCGTCATCGAAGACCCCGAGGCCCAGGCCCTCGACCCCGATACCGGTCTGCCGTACTCAAACCTGAAACAGGTGTCTGTGCACATCACGTGGGGCGGCTCCAGCACCCTCGCCGGCTCCTACAGCGCCGCCACACTGATCGCCAACCGGCCGTGAGGAGACACTGCGATGCTTAGATCTCTGAGACGAAGGCCAACCGGAGATGCAGGATTCACGCTCGCAGAGGTACTCGTGGCCGCCGGCCTAATGGGCATGCTCGCCTACGCGACCTCCACCATCTACTTCTCCGTGCTCCGCATCCACGAGGACAGCGTCTGGCGCCTCGTGCCGTACGACGAGGCCACGGCCGCCGTCCAGCGAGTATCCGACGACCTCCGCGAGGCGATGCTCATCGAGTCTTGCGGACCGGACTACATCGTCGCCGTCGTTCCGCAGAAGGACGCCAATGGCGACTACCTCCTCACACTCGGAGATGACGGCTACACCCTCACACAGGGCGATCGCATCGCCTTCTTCCTCTCCGACGAGACCGGCGCGCTCGGCGCCGACGGCAACTGCCTCTGGAGAGGCATCCGCCCCCAGGGCCAGGCCGACTTCACCCGCTCCATCAAGATCGCCGACGACATCCACCCCGAGTTCAATCCCTCTGACCCGGATACCGGCCAGCCGCGGTCTATGTTCATCTACTGGCCGGACGATACCCGCCTGTGGGGGGTCGAGATTTGGATGACCTCCACCACGGTCGTCCGAGGCGAAACGAAGACCCAGACCGTCCACAGCGAGGTGTACCTCCGCAATCTCTAGCGGGACGCCGCGAAGGGAGCTCCAATATGTGCATCTCGAGCAGACGAAACTTCCGACCATCTGAAGAGGGCTTCGCGCTGGTCTCCGCCATCGTCTTCCTCGTGCTGGTCCTCACCCTCGGGGTGAACATGATTCAGCATGCGATGCAGGAAGTGGCCGGCGCCAGCCGCGCCAAGAAGGAGAATCGGGCCTTCCAGCTTGCAGACGCCGGGCTCGACTACGCCGCCTGGCAGCTCTACAACAACGGCGCCCACGGCCTCCCCGCAACCTGGACGCGCACCGACCTCGCCGGCGGCACGTTCACTGTGACCGCCGACCACTACGCCGGTGCCGCCGACACACTGCTCCTGCTCTCCACCGGCAATTCTCAGGGCTGGATCGCTCAGATCAGAGCCGTCGGTCGCTTCCTCGGCACCGGCGGCACCGGCCAGAACGCAGTCTTCGACCACGCCCTCCTGTCCGATGCCAATCTCTCCCTCAGCGGCAGCTTCGACGTCACCGGGCACGTCCACACCAACGGAAATGCCGCGGTGAAAGGGAACGCGGACATTGACGGCGACCTCTCCGCTGTCGGATCGGTGACCTTCACGGGTAACCCCGACATCAGCGGCGACGTGACTCCGAATGTCGCTCGCATCGAGCCGCCCACCATTGATCTCGAGTACTACCGAAGAATTGCAGACAACTACTACACCGGCGACCAAACGCTCTCGGGCGACATAGCCCTGGACGGGGTCACCTTCATAGACGGCGACGCCTACATTAACGGGAACTTCAGCGGCGCCGGTGTCATAGTGGTTACGGGAGACGTGCACATCAACGGGAACGCGACCATCCAACAGCCCGGGGACGAGTTCGCCATTATCACCTGCGGCAGCGTCAGGATAAACGGCAACTGCAGCGTGGAGGGATGGATCTACGCGCACAACATGGATGTCCCCGGCCTCTTCGAGGGTAACGGAAATGCCCACATAGTGGGCGGAGTCGCGGCCGACGTGATTAGCTGCAATGGCAACATGACGATCGAATACAACTCGCCCACCGTGGACCTGCCCGGAAGTTCGAGCGCGCCGTCGCAGTTCGACGGCATCTGCTAGCAAAGAGTGCGTTGACCAGCCGCCGCAAGCCGCTCGAACCTGCCCCCAGCCGCGTCCCCCACCGCCGCTACAGCAGCTTCGTCCCGTTTATCATAAGCTCGAACTCGCACCCCAGCACCTTCGCCGCGCGCCGCGACATCACCATGCGCGCCAGAAACAGCTCGAAGTACTCCATGATCGAGGCGATCTCCGTATCGATGGCCAGGTTCAGCGATACGATCGTCCGTTCGTGGTTCACCCTCACCGCGGACGATATGGTCGCGTAGTTCACGCGGTCGTGCTCGTCGTACCGTGATGGGTGGATATCCCGCACTCGGCTGCGGGCCACGTCCGACTTGTCCGCTATGATCACCGCCGCGGCCACCGGCCCAAACGGGTCCCCGTACTGCTCCTCGTGGTTGCCCACAGCGGCCATCACATCCGCCAGCTCCTTCGGCGGCATTCCCATCTCCTTCAGTATGCTGTAGCACAGCATCACCGCGATCTGGCCGTGCTCCTCTCGCCCCGCCACATTTCCAATGTCGTGCAAGTACCCCGCTATCCCGGCCAGTTCGGCCTCCCGGGCATCCCGGCCCAACGCCTCCAGGATGTGCCGCCCCCGCTCCGCCACCACCTCCGCGTGCCGAAACCCGTGCTCCGTGTAGCCGATCGCATCCATGTTCCGGTCGGCCCGCGCGATGTACGCCTTCACATCCTCTCGCTTCTTCACTTCCTCCAGCTTAATCGCTTCAGCCATTCCTGCTCCTTCGTGCTAGGAACTCGTCCGCGAACTCACTGTACCGCCCGCCTCGAACGGCCTCCCTGATCTGCTCCATCAGCCGCAGGTACACGTGCAGATTGTGATAGCTCAGGCACCGCGCGGCAAGGATCTCCCCTGACTTGTAAACGTGTCGAAGATACGCCCTCGTGTAGCGCACACACACCGCACAATCGCACTCTGCATCGAGAGGACCGAAATCATCCGCGTACCGCGCGTTCTTCAGGTTTATCTTTCCCGCCTTCGTATAGGCCGTACCATTTCGCCCCAGCCGCGTCGGCAAGACGCAGTCGAACATGTCCATCCCGCAGCCAACCGCGCGCACGATGTCCGATGGCTTCCCGACACCCATCAGGTACCGTGGGCGTTCGGCCGGGAGCAGGGGCGCGGTATGCGCCAGCAGCCGAAACGTCTCCTCCTTGGGCTCGCCCACAGACAGACCCCCTATCGCATAGCCATCGAAGGGCAGCTCCGTCAAGCGGCCGGCGCTCTCGCTCCGCAAGGCCGCGTCGAAACCGCCCTGGACGATCCCAAACAGCGCCTGGTCCGACCGCCCTTCGTGCGCCTCGATGCATCTCCCCGCCCACCGGTCAGACCGCTCGGTTGCCTCTTGCGCCCGCGCCCAGTCAGCCGGATAGCCCACGGGCTCGTCGAACGCCATGATGATGTCCGCGTCCAGAGCGTGCTGAATCTCCACTGCGGACTCGGGCGTCAGGAAGTGCTCGGAGCCGTCCAAGTGCGAGCGGAAGCTCACTCCATCCTCCGACACCTCGATCAGCGGCGCCAGGCTGAAGACTTGGTACCCCCCGCTGTCCGTCAGCGTCGCCCCGGGCCACCGCATGAAGCTCGCCAGCCCCCCAGCCTCCCTCACCACCTTCAACCCCGGCCGCAGGTACAGGTGATAGGCGTTGCCCAGCACGATCTGCCCGCCCAAATGCAGCACCTCTTCCTGTGTGAGCGCCTTAACGGTCGCCTGGGTAGCGACAGGAAGGAAGGCGGGTGTGTCGAACCCGCGGCCCCGCACGCACACGCGGCCGGCCCGCGCACCACTAGGGTCAGTCGTATCGATGTTGAAATCGAGCACCGAGACTACCAGGTCGGCGGCGAGTATAGCCGTCGGGAGGATAGGTGTCAAGGGGCGGCAAGCAAGCTCCACCGTGGCTCGCCGACGCGAGCAGTGAGCCCTGATGCCTGCCAG